>JAABUJ010001641.1_pt1 | contig 31444 bp, 27 predicted proteins | sample 5559131 | NCBI WGS metagenome assembly JAABUJ01 (sample SAMN10711875, study PRJNA513366) | rock metagenome | isolation source: Antarctica rocks | place: Antarctica: Victoria Land, Mt New Zealand nord | collected 2016-01-07
GTTAGGATTTCCCGCCAGTCTCTTGTGGAAATTCCGTATCGCTTCATGGGAGATGCAGTTGCTGCTTTGGAGCACGCTGGGTGTGCTCTTCGGCTGGCTCAGCGAACGTGACAGAAGAGAAGCCTGACCCTTCGTTAGCCCAACCGAAGATTATGGTCACGCATGCGTGGTACAACTGTTGCAGACCCAGGGTGCCCGTAAGGGCTGAAAAGGGAAGTCCGGTGCAATCCCGGCGCGGTCCCGCCACTGTAGACGAAGACGAGTCGCCAAAGATCCACTCGGCCGTAAAGCCGGGGAAGGAGGCGCACTGGGCACAGCCATCACGTGCCACTTCGAAGCCAGGAGACCTGCCAGGGGTACATAGCAATTTCTGCGGAGAACAGAAACCATGCGCCTGACCTTGGCACCATCCTCCCGTCCTCTTTCCATTCCCGATACGTTCCTCGCCAGCACCGCGCGCGCATCTGGGACCGGGGTCTAGCCGTGGCAGAACTCTTTCGCCAACGTGTCATCCGGGCCGATGGCCGCGCCTTCAATATCGTCCAACACCGGGCGCATCTGACCTACTGCTACACCGGTTGCTGTTGCGGCATCACCGAGCGCGGATACGCCGCAGTGCCGGTCGATGTGTACGCCGAAGAGTGGCTCAGCCGTAAAATTCGCAATCATGTCCATCTCACGCGCGGCGGGTGTCTTGGGCCATGCGCACTGGCAAACGTCGTCAGCCTGGTCTTTGACGGCCGCTCGGTCTGGTTCCACTCCGTGAACAGTGCCTGGCAGGTTCGGCAGATCTATGACTACATCGACGCGATGCTCGCGGCTGACCGATTTCTACAGCCGCCTTCTGATCTGAGCGAATTTGTCTTCAACTACTACGATTGGGACGTTCGCAAATCAAGTGAGATATTGCCTGCGTCCACTCTGGAGAAGACACCTGCCGGCGCAAACGGCGCGATCATGTTGCTCTCGCACGCGGACACCGATCTGCTCACGCTGATGAAGGCTGCCGAGCTGCTGCCCGAGGAGCTTCGCGTCAGCGCATTTTCGCTGAACGCACTGCGCAATGAAGATCAACTGAACGTATTGATCCATGGCGAAATGGCAAAGGCGCGGATTGTTATCGTGCGCTGCCACGGCCCACTCAGTTGCATCCCGGGGTTTGAGCGATTGCGCTCCTCCTGCATCGAACGGGGGCAGTCGCTGGTGCTGGTAAGCGGCTGCGGTGAGAACAGTTCGGAGTTCGCCGAGACCATCAACATCCCCGCGGATGCTATGCAAACTGCGGCTTCCTATCTTGCACTTGGTGGCGTTCATAACTTTGCGGAGCTGTTCCGCTTCTTTTCAGACCGCATCATGCTCACAGGGTATGGCTATGCGCCGGCCACTCCGATGCCCGAACACGGCATCTACCTTGCCGAGACCGAGTCCGCCACGATTCAGGACTGGGAGAGACAGGCCGACCTGACCCGGCCAACCATCGCCGTGCTCTTCTACCGTGCGCACTCCATGAGTGGAAATACCGGCTTTGTCGATACGTTGGCTCAGGCGCTCGAAGCCAGGGGAGTCAACGCTCTGTGCGTCTTCACCTCCAGTCTGAAAGCGAAGGAACATGGCCGCCCCGCTGTGTTCAAGCTGATCGAAGGACGCGCCGACGTGCTGATCACCACGCTGTCGTTCGCGCTGGGCGAGGTTAACACCGGCTCCGCGACGCAGCCCGGCGAAGCGATGCTGTCATTTGAGAAGCTCGGCATTCCCGTGGTGCAGGCGATCGCATGCCAGATGCCACAAGGAGCGTGGGAGGGATCACGCCGGGGGTTGAATGCAATCGACACAGCCATCAACGTCGCGATTCCGGAGTTTGATGGACGCATCATCTCGGTACCTGTGTCTTTTAAGGAGCGCAGCCGCAACGGTGCCGAGAGTCTGTACGTCGCAAATGGCAACCGTGCCGCGCGGGTTGCGGGTATCGCGAGTCGCCTCGCACGCCTGCGATACAAGGTGAATAAGGATCGCCGCATCGCATTCGTTCTCACGAACTCCGCAGCGAAGGCATCGCAGGTTGGCGGCGCAGTCGGGCTCGACACCCCCGCAAGTCTGCTCACGACGTTGCATGCGATGCGCGCGCGTCGCTACACAATTGAGTCGCTCCCCGGGACCTCGGACGAGCTGATGCAGGATCTGCTCGGACGCGGAAGCTACGACAACAACTATCCGCTTGATCCCGCGCGGGCAATGCGCTTCTCCCGCGCGGCCTACCGGAAGATGTATGCGGAGTTTCCGGAACGTCCTGCACGCAGGATGCAGGATTTCTGGGGTCAACCGCAGGACTTCGGAAGCAGCGTGAAGCCCGCGAAGAAGACCGACAAGAAGCTGCTGCCCACCATCGCCGGAAAGATCATCACCATCGACGAGGAAGAGCCCTGGGGTGACGACCGGGACTACCTGTTTGCCGCGATGGACCTTGGCAATGCCATGATCGCCCTACAGCCGCCGCGCGGCTACGGGATCGACCCTGATGCGATTTATCACACGCCTGACCTGCCGCCGACCCATCACTACACGGCCTTCTATCGCTGGCTTGGAACTCCGCAGTCAGAGGGTGGCTGGGGCGCGGACGCCATCGTCCATATGGGCAAGCACGGCACGCTGGAGTGGCTTCCGGGCAAGGGAATCGGGCTTTCTGAAGAGTGCTTCCCCGATCTTCTCCTTGGGGATCTGCCGCTCGTTTACCCATTCATCATCAATGACCCGGGAGAGGGCAGTCAGTCCAAGCGCCGGGCGCATGCAGTCATCATCGACCACCTGACACCACCGATGACCTCTGCCGAGACCTACGGCTCGCTGGCGGAGCTCAATCAACTCGTCAACGAGTACTATGCCGTCGAGAAGCTTGACCCGGTGAAGCTGCCCTATCTGCAGCAGCAGATTTGGCGCTTGGTGGAGAGCACGAATCTGAAGGCCGATCTCGATCTGAAGACGATGATGACCCGGGAGCGCGGCGATCATAGCCACGAATGGGACGATACGCTGACACCCGAGGGCATTCCGACGCAGCTTGCCTCCATGAACGGGAATGAGGTGGCGCATCTGCTCGAGGATCTTGATGGCTATCTGTGCGAGTTGGGCTTGGCACAGATTCGTGACGGCCTGCACATTCTCGGCCAGATGCCCCCGCTTCCGGAGATGCTGCGCTCGCTCACCCGGCTCGCGAACCCCGGCGGCCCGAGTCTACAGGCCAGCCTCGCGTCGTCGTTCGGCTTTGATCTGGCGGAGCTACTCGATAAGCCCGGAGAACGCATTCAGCCTGATCGCGAGCTACTGGGCCAGCCGTGCCATACGCGCGCCGATGCGCTTGAGATCCTGGACCGCGCTGCGCTTGACCTTTACACGATGCTCGAGACCTTCGGCTTTCGCACCGCGGTCGTTCAAGAGGTAGAACGGGCCGTGTTGGGGCTTGAGTCGCCCGCGATTACCGAGGCGCTCTTCTTCGCATGTGAAGAGCTCGTTCCGAAACTCGAGCAAACGGGCGATGAGATCGAGCATCTTCTCGATGCGCTTGAAGGAAAGTATGTTCCCGCCGGTCCGGCCGGCGCGCCCACCCGCGGCATGGCCCACATCCTTCCGACCGGGCGCAATTTCTACGCGGTGGACCCGCGCGCTCTTCCGTCGCAGGCAGCGTGGAGCGTGGGCCAGCAGCTTGCCCGCGAAGCCGTCGAACGGTTCCACAAGGAAGAAGGAAAATACCCGGAGATGATGGGGCTCAGCGTCTGGGGAACCTCGCAGATGCGCACGCACGGCGACGATATAGCGCAGGCCTTTGCACTCCTAGGAGTCAGGCCGGTCTGGAACACCCAGTCGCGGCGTCTCGAAGGCGTCGAGATCATCCCGATCGAGCAACTTGGCCGCCCTCGGGTGGACGTGACCCTGCGCATCAGCGCCTTCTTTCGTGACGCGTTTCCGCACCTGATCGAAACCTATGACCAGGCGATCTCGATGGTCGTGGAGCTGGATGAACCACTGGATCAGAACTTTCCCCGCAAGCACTTCCTCGCCGAGCTCGAGACGAAGAAAGATATGCCTGCGCACGAAGCAGAGGCCCAGGCCCGCTACCGCATCTTCGGTTCGAAGCCCGGCTCCTACGGCGCAGGGATTCTTCCGCTCATTGAGTCCGGCAACTGGAAGGGGGACGATGACTTTGCGCGAGCGTTTCTTGCCTGGGGCGGATACGCCTACGGCAAGGGCGCGGATGGAGTCGACGCGCAACCTATCTTCGCTGAGCGCCTGAAATCGATTCAGGTGGCCTTGCACAACCAGGACAATCGCGAGCACGACATCTTCGACTCCGACGACTACTTTCAGTTCCACGGTGGCATGATCGCTTCCATTCGCGCCCTCACTGGGAACCAGCCGAAGGCATACTTCGGCGATAGCTCCCGCCCCGAAGCGGCACAGGTTCGCGACCTGCGAGAAGAGGCGCTGCGTGTCTACCGATCGCGTGTCGTTAATCCTAAGTGGATCGAATCGATCAAGCGCCACGGCTACAAGGGCGGCCTGGAGCTCGCGGCAACGGTTGATTACATCTTCGGGTTCGATGCCACGGCGCAGATCGCCCCGGACTTCATCTATGACGGACTAGCTGAACATTATGCACTCGACCCAGCGATGCGCGAGTTCCTGGGGGCCTCCAACCCCTGGGCCTTGAACTCCATCGCGGAGCGCCTGCTTGATGCGGCGCGGCGTGAACTGTGGGAGAATCCTGCGCCGGAGACGTTGGATGCTCTCCGCAGTGTCCTGCTGGAAGCCGAGATGCAGCTGGAGGCTCGGGGAGAACAATCGCCAGCACGCCTGCGTGAGGTTGTCTGATGAAACCCGTCCTCTATCCCTTCTCCGCGATCGTAGGCCAACCCGAGATGAAGCTCGCCTTGTTGCTGGCTGCTGTCGATTGGCGGCTTGGCGTGCTGCTGCGTGGCGACAAGGGATCTGGAAAGACCACGGCAGCGCGCGGGCTTGCTGCGCTGCTCCCGGATCGTGCACCGTTCGTCAACCTGCCCATTGGGACGACCGAAGATCGCCTGCTCGGTGGGCTTCACCTTGAACGCACCCTCAAAGGTGATCCTGTTTTGAAGCCCGGTCTGCTGGCCGAAGCGCACCGTGGCGTGTTGTATGTCGACGAGATCAATCTTCTCCCTACGCACCTTGGTGATGCTTTGCTGGATGCAGCCTCCAGCGGAGTTCACGTGGTGGAGCGCGAAGGAATGAGCGCCATGCATCCAGCGGAGTTCGTGCTGCTGGGCAGCATGAATCCGGAAGAGGGCTCGTTGCGCCCACAGCTGCTCGACCGCTTTGCCCTCTCCGTCATGGTTCACGCACCGCTCGATCCCATTGAACGCCAGGAAGTCATGCAGCGCAGGATTTCGTTCGAACGGGATCCGCTGCAGTTCGCATCGGTGTGGTCTGATGCGCAGGACGCCCTGCAGTCAAGGATCGCAGCCGCGAGAAACGCGCTCCAAGCTATCACGTGTTCCAGCGAGCTAATGGGACACATCAGCTCCTCGATCTGCGCGCTCGGCATCCGTTCCATGCGCTCCGATCTCGCCGCCGTACGCGCTGCATTGGCATGCGCGGCTTTCGACGGAGAACCGTGCGTCACGCTTCAGCATGTTGAATCGGTGTTGCCTCTCGTGCTGGACCATCGGACGTCCGAAAGGCGGCGCTTGACACCACCTTCCAATTATCCCGCCGCGCCGCTGCAGCCGAGCATGGCAGAATCGGAACCCGAAGCTGCTCGACAGCTTTCCGCCAAGCCCAGAGAAGAGCAGATCTTTGTTCCAGCAAACTCCAAGGCTCCGCTCCTGGAAACTTTACTTAACGGCGTCGTCCCTGGCACGCGCGCGCAGGAGAGCAGCTCTAACCTCGGGCCCGTGATCGGGAGCCGACACGCCGATCTTCCGGTCGAGCTTGATCCTCGTGCGACGCTCAGTCACGCTCTCCGCGAGACGGGCAGTTTGAAGCCGCGCCTCGAAGATCTTCATACGCGGGTGCGCAAGCCCCAGGCGGGAACACGCTTTCTCTTTGTGGTGGACTCCAGTGGATCGCACGCCGCACAGCAAAGGATGCGTCTTGTCAAAGGTGCCATCTCGAGCCTGCTGACGCGCTCCTTTAAGCGAGACGATGAGGTCGCGATGATCGTCTTTCGCGGGACTTCGGCGCAGGTCATTCTCGAGCCGACCGAGGTACTGCCCGACGCTGTCGCTGCGCTGGAATATCTCCCTACGGGAGGCCGAACGCCTCTGGCTGCCGCGCTCCATCAAGCGAAAAGTTATATCACTCCGTCGACGCTTGTGGTGCTTCTTTCCGACGGCCGCGCCAACATCGCGATTGACGGCGGCGACCCGTGGCAGGAGGCTCTTGCCGTCGCTCGAAGCATGGAGTGCAGCGCGGTTGTCGTAGATACAGAAATCGGTGAACAGAGGCTGGGGCAATGTGCGGAGCTTGCAGAGACGCTCGGCGCACGCTATGTCTCCCTTGAAGAATTCGGGGAGATGGAACATCTTTCGATCCATCGAGAGCGCGAGAGACAGGGAGTCTAACTTGCAGCAGGCTGAAAGTAATTCGGTCGTCCTGATCCTTGGTGGGGTACGCAGCGGAAAAAGCCGCTACGCCCAACAGTTGGCGGAGCAGTCTGCGCGGGTGAAGTTCGTTGCCACGGCCGAGCGCCGGGACGATGAAGAGATGCACCGCAAGATTGAACGTCATCGCGCGGAGCGTTCAGCCGATTGGATGACAGTCGAAGAGCCACTCGCATTGAGCCGCGTCATCAGATCAAGCGAAGAAGATTGCGATGCCATTCTGATCGACTGCCTTACCCTGTTCGGTGCCAATCTAATGGAGCGTTATGCCGGCGCCGAGAATCAGCTCCAAGCCGACGTCGAAGAGCTCTGTGTTACGCTGCGTGCCTCGTCTCGTAAGGTAATCCTGGTCTCGAATGAGGTGGGCAGCGGAGTCGTGCCGGCGTACGAACTGGGCCGCCGCTTCCGCGATGTTGTGGGTGAAATCAATCAGCGGGTCGCCGAGGTAGCCGATACGGTGATTCTCATGGTCGCAGGACTCCCCCTATCCCTGAAGAGTGGTCATCGATGACAGGTTTTCTCATCGCGGGAACTTCAAGCGGCGTCGGCAAGACCACGGTCAGTCTTGCCATCATCGCAGCGTTGCGCCGTCGAGGCCTAAGGGTCCAGCCATTCAAAGGTGGGCCGGACTTCCTTGACACGGGCCATCACACCCGCATCGCGGGCCGCGCGTCGCGCAACCTCGATAGCTGGATGCTCTCTGCCGACGCAAACCGCAATATTCTTCGCCATGCCTCGCGAGATTCAGACGTGCTTCTGGTCGAAGGCATGATGGGGCTCTTCGACGGCAAGGATGGTCAAACGGAAACTGGCAGCAGCGGAGAGATAGCAAAGCTTCTGAGGCTTCCCGTCGTCCTGGTTCTCGACGCGGGAAAGGTAGCTCGCAGCATCGCAGCGGTTGTGCTCGGCTTTGAGCTCTTCGATCCCGAACTTAAGCTGGCTGGAGTGATCCTCAATCGAGTCGCCAGCGAACGGCACTTCCGAATGCTCGAGACGGCAATCAAGTCATCCTGTAAGACTCCGGTCCTCGGTTGGCTGCCGCGCTCGGCAAGGGTCACCATCCCTGAGAGGCATCTCGGCCTACAAACAGCGGAAGAGGGTGAGACCGGCGCTGATCTCGAAGAGCTTCTCGATACCTTGTCGGAGCTTGCCGAGGAACACATAGACCTTTCTCGTCTACTCACTCTCAAGTGTGGATTGGATCTGGCAGATCACCCTCGGCAGTTGCATGGTGAACGCAAGGACGAAGTCCGCATCGGCATTGCGCGGGATCGTGCCTTCTCGTTCTACTACGAGGATAATTGCGACCTGCTGCGGCAAAACGGGGCCACTCTAATCCCGTTCAGCCCCATGCATGATTCATCTCTGCCGCGAGGGCTCGACGCACTTTATCTTGGAGGAGGATACCCGGAGCTTCACAGCGCCGCGATTAGCGATAACCAGAGCATGCACGCATCAATTCGCGAGTTCGCCGCATCTGGCAGGCCGGTCTACGCCGAATGTGGAGGGATGATCTTTCTCTCGCAGCGTCTCAAGACGCATGACGGTGCCACCTATCCCATGGCCGGAGTGCTGCCTCTTGAAGTCGAGATGACTGGAAAGCTGGTTGGCTTCGGATACGTCACTCTGGAACTTACTCAGGATTGCCTCCTGGGGGCGGCAGGCACAAGCATTCGCGGACACAGCTTTCATTATTCGCGCATCACCAGGCAATCCGAGATTGCGACCAGCTATCGCGTCCAATATTCGCTCTCGGGCCGTGTAGAAGACGAGGGCTATGCGGTTGGCAACGTGCTTGCCAGCTATGTCCATCTGCACTTTCGTGCCCACCCGGCGATCGCCCAAAGTTTTGTGGGCGCGGCGATCCTGAGCCGTGAATTTTGCGTGGCGCCTCGATGACGCCGCTCAGCAGGAGCGCCATACTCAACATCACCGATGGAATTGAGCCTCCCGATGAACTCTGGCGCGCTCGGGCACGGGCGCATCTGGATACACTTACCAAGCCCCTCGGCAGCCTCGGTTATCTCGAAGATCTCGCCGCCCAGGTAGCTGCAATCCGCCGCGCTAATCCTGTTCTACCAATGAGCAAAGCTGTATACGTCTTCGCCGCGGATCACGGCATCACTGCCGAAGGCGTCAGTGCATACCCAAGTGCCGTAACCAAGCAGATGGTGCTCAACTTCGTGGCAGGTGGTGCGGCCGTTAGTGTCCTCGCACGCTTGCACGGTGTTGCGCTTCATGTGGTCGATATGGGAGTCGACGGGGACTTTGAAAATGTATCGGGGCTGTTGCACCGCAAGGTACGCAAAGGAACGCGCAACATGCTGCGCGAACCTGCAATGACCGATGAAGAGCTTTCGCAGGCGTTGCGAGCAGGCGCGGAGCTTGCGGATGAAGCCGCAGCGGCAGGCCATACGGTTTTGGCGGTCGGCGAGATGGGCATCGGCAACACAACTGCGGCCAGTGCCATAACCTGCGCCCTGACGAGCTCAACCGCGTTACGCGCGACCGGGCGCGGGACGGGTCTTGACGATGCCGCCCATGAAAGCAAGACAGCGGTGGTGGATGCGATTGTGAAAAAACATTTCGCGGAGCTCACAGCGCTCAACCCGCTCGATATTTTGCGCTGTGTCGGAGGACTTGAAATTGCAGCGATGACCGGCATGATTCTTGCAGCAGCTCGCAGCCGGATCGCCCTGATGATCGACGGCTTTATCTCGTCTGCTGCCGCAGCCCTGGCAGTCGCAATGGAACCCCGAATCAGGGGCTACCTGATCGCGGGCCATCGCTCCAAAGAGCCCGGGCATCGCCTGCTGCTTGAGCATCTCGGACTCGATCCGCTCCTTGATCTAGAGATGCGTCTCGGCGAAGGAAGCGGCGCTGTGCTGGCGATGCCGGTTCTTGAGTCGGCCGTCGCGCTCTACTCGCAGATGGCTACCTTCTCATCGGCCGGCGTCAGCGAGGCTCTTGCATGAGCGCCACCAAATCCATCCGGAGCGTGGCGCTGGATCTTCTGGTTGCCGTGCAGTTTCTTACCCGTATTCCGCTCCCCAACCTGCCCTACGACCAAGGCTCGCTTGCGCGTGCCGCCAAGTTTTTTCCAGTTGTTGGTCTGTTGATCGGGTGCGCTGCTGCGTTGCTCCATCTCATGCTCGCACCACATCTTTCCAGATTACTAACCGCTCTTCTTGTCATTGTCTTTCTGGTGGCCATCACAGGGTGTCTCCACGAAGACGGTCTGGCTGATGCGGCCGACGGCTTCGGCGGCGGTGCAAGCCGTGAACAGATCCTCCTCATCTTCAAAGACAGCCGCATCGGCAGCTATGGGGGGACAGCTCTTTCACTCAGTCTGCTTGCTCGTGTCTGCCTGCTTGCGGCGCTCCCGCTGCCTCTTGTTCCTCAGTACCTGATCGCAAGCCATGTGCTCTGCCGCTGGACGACTCTTCCTCTCAGCTACTATCTTGCGCCAGCTCGAAACCAAAGCGACGACGCCGCCACTGGCCAGGGCGCTCGGATCGCCCGGCTCACGACACGCGGAACGCTCATCTTCGGCTCACTCTTCACCGTCGCCATCTGCATACTGGTACTGCGAACCCGCGCGCTCGCAGCCATTGGAGCAACCGTTCTTGTAACCCTGGTGACCGCGCTCTACTACCAACGCAAGCTTTCCGGTGTTACGGGCGACTGCTTTGGTGCCACCAATCAACTCGCGGAGATTACTGTGTATCTCACAGGGGCGTGGATCCTATGAAAATTCTTCTTCATACGCGACGCCGAAACTGAAGCATGCGAAGCAAGAGTCATGGACGAGATGAGCTATCTGTTCGAACAGTCACACTGCGGTCTGATCACATACGCCCACGCGGGAGTCATGCGGGTCGTCCTGCGAAATCTCTGCGGCATCGACGAAGCAACTTCATGGACGGTTACGAGGCCTTACTGCTGCACCTTCAAGTACATTCCCGATGCCCCTGACGGAATGTTCCTGCAGGAGGTGCTCGGATGACAGATCACCTCGTGGATGCGATCCACACCGTAGAGCTCGCCGCATGGGACTTTGACTGCTACCAATTTCGCCCGAGGTCTCTGGATTCCAGAAAGATTAGTGAAGCACGCGAATTTGTCCTTCATCGTCCCCAGGATCTCTCATCGCCTGCGCTCTGCGAAGAGGAGACTCAACTTGCTCTTTACAACCTCGATCTGCATAGGGATCGACCTGATCTCCATGCGGAGATGCTCGGCCTTGAGTGGTCCCTGGGCGTCGTTGATCTGCGGCGTCTTCTCGCATTTCAGCGCAGACTTTCATTCAGCCGGTCGCTGCCGGCTGTGACTGTCCCCGCGCAGGAAAATTGGAGCGCCCTCGTGGACCTTGCCTTCGCGCCTCCAAGTCCTGTGGTCTACGACCTGGTCCACGATGAACTCAGCAGCACGGTCACGCTCCGATCGACAAATCCCAATCTGCACCTTCGTGTGACCGGCAGCCCTTCAGCGCCCGTCGCCGTTCACGCGGGCAGCCCCTTTTTCGAAGTTGCGGAGTACGCGGGCCGCTGGTTTCTTCGCGACGGCTATCACCGGGCCTACAACCTGTTATGCGCTGGTGTCTTCTATTTTCCGGCCGTGATCGTTCAGGCCCGAACCCTGGAGGAACTCGGGGCAGTTCTGCCGCAGTTCTTCTCAGAGGTTATTCTTCTTTCCGACCACCCGCCCTTCGTCAGTGACTTCCTCAATGAGGGATTGACGATTCAGTATGCTCGGCCGCAGACCATCAAGACGCTACGCATCATCATGGAAGAGAGCATCGCACCCCAGCATTTTAACGAGCGTTCAGGAGAACAAGTATGAGCATTTCAACCACACGCGGCGATGGTGGACAGACCGGTCTCGCAGGCGGCATCCGCGTGTCCAAGGCGGACCTTCGCGTCGAATCCTACGGGACTGTCGACGAACTCAATACCTTTCTGGGGCTGGCGCGTAGCAACTGTCAGAATCTTGAGATCAAGGCCTGGACAGAGACGATTCAACGCACGCTTTTCCGTCTCGGCTCGGCACTCGCCACTCCTCCTGAAAGTAAGAAGCAACCGCCGATCATCTCTGCGGAAGATGTTGCCATGCTTACCGAACTCGTCCACAAGATCGAAGCCACCGAAGGGATTCTGTCGGATTGGTCGCTGCCTGGAGCGCATCCGGAATCGGCGGCCTTTGAGGTCGCACGCGCTGTCTGCCGTCGCGCCGAACGCAACGTAATACGATTTGTCGAAAGCGGCGGCATCGTTAAGCCTGAGATCATCGCCTATCTCAATCGTCTCTCCGATGTCATCTGGCTCTTTGGACGTCTCATTGAATTCAATGCAGGCGTCGACGCCCGGCTCCGTGACGAGGCGAAGACTGGGCCTAAGTGGTCAAGGGCATGGTAGGGGTGCAGCAATCTAAGTTCGAGATCCAGGAACGCGACGCCGTGTATCGCGCGATCGCCACTCGGCGCGATGTGCGTCGAGGGTTTCTCGATAAACCGATGCCCGACGAACTCCTGCGTCGTCTTCTCTCTGCAGCGCATTGCGCCCCATCTGTTGGTCTTATGCAGCCCTCCCGTTTTATCGTGATCCGCGACTGTAGCGTTCGCAGCGCCGTTCACGAAGCCTTCCTTCAGGCAAACGAAGAGGCAACGGCAACCTACTCCGGAGAGCGGCGCGAGCAGTATGCAAATCTCAAGCTTGAAGGCATCCTTGAAGCTCCGCAGAATCTTTGCGTTCTTAGCGATGCCCGCAGTGAGCGCGGCCATCAACTTGGCCGCCACACCATGCCGGAGACAGCCATCTACTCTACTGTTTGCGCGATTCAGAATCTCTGGCTCGCTGCTCGCGCCGAGGGTGTTGGCGTGGGCTGGGTGAGTATCCTCAATCCCGCTCGTCTGCGCGAGATTCTGCACATTCCTGCACGCATCGTTCCGGTTGCCTACTTGTGCCTCGGCTATGTCGAAGGCTTTGCCGCAGAACCGGAGCTGCAACGCGTGGGCTGGGAGACTCGCATTCCTCTTGAGGAGGTGGTCAGCTACGACCGATACTTCGCTGAACAAGAGGAAGACGCGCATTGAAGGCGAGAGCGATCATGGTGCTTGGAACCAGCTCCCATGTCGGCAAATCGCTGCTGACTGCCGCGCTCTGTCGAATCTTTGCAGATCAGGGCGTAAGCGTTGCGCCATTCAAGTCGCAGAATATGTCGCTCAATTCTGCCGCAACAATCGAAGGTCTCGAGATCGGACGTGCTCAAGCTCTGCAGGCAGAGGCCGCACGCATTCCGGCCTCAGTCCACATGAATCCGATCCTCCTGAAGCCAGCAGGAAACATGACCTCGCAGATCGTCGTGCGTGGAAGAATCTGGGGCAAGCTCTCCGCTTCGGAGTATCACCAGCGGCGCGTGGAAGAGTTACTCCCACTCGTTCGGGAGAGTTATGAGATCCTCGCCGCGAAACATGAGGTGATCATCCTGGAGGGCGCCGGCTCGCCTGCGGAGATCAATCTGAAGCAACACGATATCGTCAACATGCGCATGGCGCAGATGGCTGATGCGCACTGCCTGCTCGTCGGCGACATCGACCGCGGGGGAGTCTTCGCCTCACTCTTCGGCACGGTTCAACTACTTGATCCGCCGGAGCAGAATCGAATTCGTGGCTTCCTCATCAATAAGTTCCGTGGCGACCTGGCACTCCTCGAACCTGGCCTCCGCATGATGGAAGCGCGCCTCCAAAAGCCGTGCCTTGGCACCGTTCCCTACATCCCGGACCTCGTGCTCGAAGAGGAAGACAGCGTCGGTCTTTCTGGTGCCCCCAATGTAACGCACGCCTGGGATACCAGCGGTACGCGAGAAAGGCCGCTACGGATCGCAGTTGTAGCCCTCCCATCTTTTTCCAACTTTACCGACTTCGCGGCGCTGCACAATGAACCGTCCGTCTCGCTGAGTTTCTGCCGTGAAAGCGCGCAACTTGAGCATGCAGACGTCATCCTCTTGCCGGGGAGCAAGCAGACGGTCGAAGATCTGTTCTGGATTCGGCGCAAAAAGATCGATGTCCGAATCATGGACCACGCCACGACCAGAATCGTCGTAGGCATCTGTGGTGGCATGCAGATGCTCGGCGCGACCATCCACGACTCCCAAGGTATGGAGCACGCCGGCAGCGTAGACGGACTCGGTCTTCTCCCCATCGTCACGCAGATGCAATCAGAGAAGGTGACGCGGCAGGTCAGGGGACGCCTCTGCGGTCCGACGCTCTTCGGTCAACTCGTTCCGGCAATCGACATCCAAGGCTACGAGATCCACATCGGCGAAACCGTGTACGCGGAAGGCGCACAGCCATTTGCAACTTTGGACGATTCCGAAGTGGACGGTTGCGTCTCTTCCGACGCCCGGATCATCGGAACTTACCTTCACGGCATCTTTGACGACGACGCATTTCGCCATGCCTTCATTACTGCGGCGCGAAGTTCCCAGCATCTTGCCCCAGCCCAAAGATTCGAGAACTGGAGACAGAAGCGCGAGGCGTCCTTCGATCATTTAGCTGAGACCGTCCGAGCCGCCGTGGACATGCCGCGCATCTTCGATTGGGTCGGACTGAAGTACAACTCGGAGCATAGCCATTGACGCGTTGTAACCTCATCCTGCTGGCCTATGTTGCAGACCAACTTGCGGGTGATCCCGAATGGTTCCCACACCCCGTGCGCCTCATCGGTCATGGCATCACGCGCGGTGAAGCTGCCCTCCGCCATGCGCATCAGGGAAACCGCGTCCAGTTCCTTTCGGGCGCAGCGCTCACGGCGGCCATCGTGGCCGGAGCCTATGCTGGAACGCGCAAACTCCTCAGAGAAGCCCAGAACCGATCAGCTCTGCTCGGAGATGGGGCAGAGATTCTCCTCGCATGGACCTGTCTTGCGGCTCGCAACCTGCAACAGGAGGCGACCTCCGTTCTCAAAGCGCTTGAGTCCGGTGACCTGGTGTTATCCCGCAGTCGCCTTGCGCGCATCGTTGGCCGCGACACGGAACACCTCGGAGCCGCAGAGATTTCCCGCGCCATCATCGAGACCGTCTCCGAAAGCGCGTCCGACGGAGTGACTGCTCCGCTCTTCTACATGGCACTCGGCGGTGCTCCCCTGGCGATGGCTTATAAAGCCATCAACACCCTGGACTCTATGATCGGCCACGCTGACGAACGCTACTTCTACTTTGGAAAAGCAGCCGCTTGCCTCGACGACCTCGCCAACTACCTGCCGGCGCGCCTGACCGCATCTGCAATCTCCATTGCTGCTCTCTTTCACGAAGAGACCGATGCACTCGCCGCTTGGAAGACGTGGTTTCGGGATGGAGGCAAGCACAAAAGCCCGAATGCAGGTCAGCCCGAAAGCGCAATGGCCGGCGCATTGCATGTCTGCCTCGGAGGACCCAACACGTACGCCGGCCAGTTGATCCCTGCGGCGTATATGGGCGGCGAATTCCCAAAGCCATCCGTTTCCCAGGCTAGAAGCTCCGTTCGCGTCCTGTCGCTGGTTGCAGTAATTAGCCTGGCTTTCAGCATCGTTGTCGCGGCTTTGGTTCAGACGTCCAAGCGCTTTAGGACCAGCCAATGACCGGATATAAAGATCTTGTGAGTGAGGTCCCGCTACACGGCGGCCAACTGCGCCAGATCTCTGAACGTTTCTCGATCAACATTCCGGAGCTCATAGACTTCAGCGCAAACGTCAACCCAGACGGTGTCCCCCCTGGCGTACTTTCGACGCTCCGGGTGTGTCTCGACAAGGATCTCTCCGTCTTTAACTCCTACCCCGATCTTGAATATGCCTTGCTCAAAGATTCAATAGCGACATACTGCGCGCTGACCCCGCAACATCTTGCGGTTGCAAATGGCTTCGTGCCCCTTTTTGAATGTGCGCTTCGCACATTAAAGATCAAACGATGCATGCTTCCTGTGCCAGCTTTCGTCGAGTATCGACGAAGTCTTGCACGTTGCGGGGTAGAGGTCAGCTCACATCATCTGACTCCGGGCTCTGCCTTCCAATATGAGTCTCACGCTTTGGTCAAGGGCGATCACGATGCGATCGTGATCGCAAATCCCCAAAATCCTTCGGGCGTCTTTACTGACAAGAAAACCCTCTTCGATCTGGTTAGAAGCTGTGCTGATCGCAACATCAAGGTCTTCCTCGATGAAGCTTTCATCGACTATGCGCCGAGCGATTCTTTGACGCAGGAGGTGGAGCGATTTAGCAATCTTGTCGTATTCCGCTCTGTCACGAAGTTCCACGGCATACCGGGCCTCCGAGTTGCTTACGCCGCAGCGAACCGCTCTTTGACAAAATCGCTGAACCGGAACCTGCCGCCATGGCCTATCACGACGCTCGCCGCACTAGCAGCGGCAGCGGCGCTCAAAGACGAGACCTTTGCAGTGAGGACGCGGGAGCGCAATGAGGCTAGAAGAAGCCAGCTCAGGGCGGGACTGGAGAGGGAAGGTCTCCTCGTCTATCCCTCAGCGGGGAATTACCTGCTCTTTCAAGTCCCCGGGTTTTCTTCGCCTCAAACGTTTTGGGAACGGATGATCCGTGAACATCATCTTGTTCTTCGCAACTGTTCGAATTACGAGGGTCTTTCCAGCGGCCATTTCCGATCCGCTGTTCGAACGGAGTTGGAGAACGAAGCACTCGTTGGGGCAATATCCAAGGTGCTATTCAATTGCTAGTTGGAATTCAGCAGCGGTTTCAAATGGTGGCGACTTCGGGCAGCAGGTGTTGACGGTCACTCAGAAAATGGACATAAAACCGCCACTCCGAAATGCTCCTTACCACCTTCGCCATCCGCAAGGTAGTCGTCATCCTGAACGTAGTGAAGGGATCCCTGTATTTACCAAAAGCCGCAACGCTGTACACCATTACAGATCAGCTATAGTATCCGGTCGCCAGGTTGCAAATCGCCGAAGACTTCGATTTGGCCGTTTACAGACTGCCCGTTTTCGACGGTCACCCAGTCGGTCCTGTCGTCACGTATACGGACCACAAACGTATGTTGTTGATCGTTCGTCACGGCTGCGGCGGGTACGAACATGGTCAGATAGCCTCGCTCTCCGGGAGATCGAAGCCGACGGAAACTTTCATAGGCGGCAAGGCCCGCAATATGTATCTGTCGAAGCGCGCGTTCGCAGGGAAATTTTTCCGATCCAACGCCGCTTCCGCACTATGCGGCGATCCAGCGTCTCATGAACCCCTGTGAGTGGAAAGGGCGGCGCGGATCTTGTCCACGTGGGTTCCATGGCTGCGGATGGCTTCGTGGAGTTGATCGCCAGTGACGCCAAACTCTTTTGACCAGTAGGCGATGTCAGAGGCCATCTTGGGGTTGATCTCTTTGAGATTGTGAGGACCCTTAGCGTGCTCTTCGTGGAGGGCGTGCGGTTCGTGGGCCTTGGGGGCGTCGTGGTGCTCGGACATCGGCTGCTTCCTCGTTTCGGTTCTCTTAAAGAGATGAGGAAGCGTCGCGTGGGGATGTACATCCGAAAGTCCACCCTCACAGTGTTTGATTCAGATGCCTTCAATCCGGGGCTCTCTGTTCATGACCCGTGAGTGCAACTGTGCCAGAGCAGTGCGTTCAGTCCCGAGAACTTGCTCACCAGTCTTCTAGAGGCTGTTAGGGACTTTGTACCTGTCTAGAGTCTTTCCGGGGCTGTGTTGTTTGTCGATGATGGAGGGATGGCCGGTAAAGGATTTGAAGGGTATCCCAGTGATGTGACGGAGGAGGAGTGGGCGTTTGTGCTGCCGTACTTGCTGCTGTGCCGGGAGGACAGCCCTCAGCGGAAGCATGATTTGCGCACGGTGTTCAACGCGGTTCGCTACGTGGCTCGGACGGGTGGACAGTGGCGGTTCCTTCCACGCGATCTTCCTCCCTGGTGGGTGGTGTACCAGCAGATGCAGCGCTGGATTGCGGCTGGCTGTTTCGAGTTGCTGGTCGAGGATGTGCGCTCGCTGCTACGCGTGTGGGGTGGGCGCAAGGGCCAGCCGACGGCGGTTTGCATCGATAGCCGCACGTTGCAATCGACGCCCGAGAGCGGTGCGCGGGCGGGCTACGACGGAGCCAAGCGGCGCAAGGGGTCCAAGGTGCATATCGCGGTCGACACGCTCGGTCACCTGCTGGCCCTGACGGTGACGCCAGCCGACCAGGGCGATCGCACCCAGGTCGCCGCGCTGGCCGAGCAGGTCCAAAAGGTTACCGGCGGCACAGTCGAGATGGCCTATGTGGATCAGGGCTACACCGGAGCCAACGCCGCAGAAGCCGCACAGCAGCACGGCCTGCGCCTGGAAGTGGTCAAACATCCCATGGCCAAACGAGGTTTTGTCCTGCTGCCACGCCGCTGGGTCGTCGAACGAAGCTTCGCCTGGGCCGCACGCTTCCGCCGCCTCGCCCGAGACTACGAACGGCTCGACACAACCCTCAAAGAACTCCACCTGCTCGCCTTCGCCACCCTCATGCTGAGAAACCTGGCACAAACCCTCAGCCCAAGTTCCTAACAGCCTCTAGATTAGGTGCGGATTTGCAGATGGTGTAGAGAACCGGAAACAGCAAAGACAAACGCAGATTCCCTTCGGGATGACAACCAGAAGTACTCTCCGACGTTCAATGCTGTACACCATTACGGAATCAGCTATAGGCGCGCGGCTTTCAACTGCGCCCATTCCTGATGAAAACTGCCGAACGCTGATGCCCAGCACGGATCAGTACGCCTCGAAATCAAGGATGCGATGCCAGTATTCCTCAGCGCGTCCTTCGGGGCTCCCCTCTTGTTGCCATAGAACATACGCGCGTTCACGGAGATGTTGGTCAAGAGCTCGGTGCCAGTATTCCCCTGCACGTCCCTGTGGGCGACCGTCCTGTTCCCAAAGAAGGTAGGCACGTTCGCGGACGGTCTGCCCCAGGCCCATCTTTGTTTGTGAATCACCTGCCAAGGTGTCGCCGTAGGGAGCCAACGGACCGCCGCGCCCTAAGTGGATCCTGGCGGTTAAGCTCTTAAGATCGTCATCGGGGACTAGCTGCCCGTTGGCGGCCGCCTCCAAGGCCTTCGCCTTGTACTTATCATCATCCGCGGCATCTGACTCTGCCAGTGTGATTGGGTAAATGTGAATGACAGTTCCATTCTTGTCCAACACGTCAACCAGGCGCTCTGCCACGTCAGTATCCTCCAGCGCAATATTCTAATGGCTTGCGGGCCGTGAGCGCACCAGCGTACTGTGTCTTCGCAGAAGCACAACCAGTACACGGCGCAGGTAGATAGCCAGCAAAGGCATTGCGACAGCAGCCACCACGCCCCAAACGATCAGTGCGTGCCACTCCCATCGCCAGATTTCGTGAACCATTCGAAACGGATGGTGGCTCAGGTGCTCCAGCTGCTTGCGGTCCATCGGCATCTTGCCAGTATGAAACAGGTATACGCCGAGCTCGATGAAGGGGATGAACAGCAGCAAGTGCAGCGGCGCCACCACGTGTGTGCCGATCAGCGATGCCAGCTTGCTTAGACCGAAGACCCACGCCACAAGCACCACCAACAGCGTCGTCAGGCCTACAGACGGATTGATGCCTACGACCATTCCCAGCGCCAGGCTCCACGCCAGTCGTCGGGGCGTGACGCCGCTACGCAGCGCGCGTAGCAGCGGCCGCAGCACATGGCAACGAAACCACTCGCGTATGGATTCTGGCACCAGCACACAAGGTTCGACGCAGGCCGCACCATATTGGTGGGCGGCGAAAAGAACATAAACGTGACTACGGCGTCATTCCGCCGCTACTTGTGTTCGGCCGTGCCGCCCCCACTGCGCCAGGACGCAGCACCTCAGTTGTTTGCATGAAGGGAAGAACTGAGCGGGGAGCCTCCAAGCTACCACTTCCGTTTCACCGTGGGTATAACTACGGTAACGCCTCTAAAATAGCTGTTCTGACCTCTGCCTGAGCCTCTATTGTGAGGAGCGGGAGTCTCCTCGAAGCTATGTCACGATCTATATCCACCCCGCCTCAGATTCTTTGCTATGGCAAGTACCTCAACTTGCTGGAAAGCCGCCGCATGCTCCTCGAAGCGATTGGCTATGATGTCGACATCTCTGATAGGAGCACGGATCTCCGAAGATGTTTAGGCATCGACCCAGAGTACGCTCTGATCATTGTCTGCCATACGATATCCGCTAAAGAGCGGCTCTCGATTGAGAGCCAGTGCCGAGTGCAAGAGGGGAACACGGTGGTTTACTCCCTTGAAGGCAGCATCGACCCTGAAGAATTAACACTCCGGATCGACGAACTCCTCGATCGGGTGGGGTCTCGACGCATTGATCGCAGCTTTAACGTACCAATCGGGGTGACGCTGCTTCCGATGATGGCCGTGTGTCACTTCTGAAGCACCTTAGGCATGCAAGACTGGTCGCCCGTGCATCAATTACGGCCCTTTACCGCATCGAATGACCAATGGGCCCTGGTAGCGTTTTGTATGTAGAAGACGATCCTCAGCTTCGTTGCACATTAGCCGCCATTCTTGAGAACAGGGGCTTCCTGGTCACTGCTGTTGGTAGCGTGCCCGAGGCACTGACCAGCATTAGCAATCAGCCCTTCGACATCCTTCTGTCTGACCTCAATATCGGAGAGCCCGGAGACGGGTTCACAGTTGTCAGCGCGATGCGAAGGGTCCAGCCGAATGCGTCCACATTCATCCTGACGGGCTACCCGGACATCGAAACGGCGGTCAGAGGCATTCGCAGTCAGGTCGACGACTATTTCTTAAAACCTATGAACATCGAAGCCCTGCTGGAAACGTTAGTCGCGGCCCCGTGGAAGTTACACGATCCACGCACCTTACCGGCTCGCAAGGTTTCGGTACTGCTACAGAATTCGAAACAGTTGATCCTCGAACGATGGTTTGCAGCGGTTGAGAGCGAGCCTGAACTGACCGAGGTTCGCATTAGCAAAGAGGAACGCACGGACCACATTCCAAGGTTGCTCGACGCGCTGATCCAGCAAATGGAGAGTTCAGAAGGTGGATCCCCGCAGGGGGAAGAAGGCGCGCGGGAACATGGACACGCTCGACGCGCTCAGGGCTACTCCATTGTTCAGATGGTGCTCGAAGCTCGTATTCTGCAGCAGACGTTGACCGGGTTGATCGAATCCAATCTGCTCGGCGCTGATTTCAGCACCCTGGTTCGAGACATTCTGACCATCGGCGAGTTTCTCAACGGCGCTCTTGAGACCTCCTTGCGGGCCTACCAATCCCAGGTACCGGTGCCTCTGCCCGCGTCGATTTCGGCGCTTTATCAATCTCCTTACCTGGGGTTGCTGATCGTTGGAGAGGACCGGGTCATCGACGCGAATGACGCTTTTCTCAGAACGATCGACCATACCCGAGAACAGTTGGCCTCGGGAGTCACCGACTGGGCGGCCTTGACGCCCTCGATGTACCACGACATTGAGCGGAAGGCTGTCGCGCAATTGCGGGAATTCGGTACCTGCGCACCTTACGAGAAGGAGTTTATCCGCCCAGACGGATCTCAGGTGCGAGTTCTGATCGGAGCGGCGCGTCTTCAGCGCGATCCGCTTCGTTGGGCGGCTTACACGCTGGATCTGACGGAACAAAGGCGCGTGGTCGCGGCAGAGCAGAAGGCCAAGGCTCTCGAAGCGAAGTATCAACTGGTCAACCGGCTGGCCCATGAGCTTAATAATCCGCTCGCAGCGATGACCTTTACTCTGCACCTGCTGAATACGTATTCCGACCTGCCCAAATCTGCACAGGAACTCCTTGAGAACACGACCGACATGTTGGTAAGGATCTCGACCTCGGTGAGCCGCATACTCCTCGAAAACCCGATTTTGGCTGTAAGGACCTTCGAAGCGTGACATCTTGTACCAGCACTGATTCAGTCAGTGGAGGCAACCTAGTGGTAAACGGCGCACGGTACCGGGGCAGGCAACATCCAGGCCGTCCTTTGAGTCGTACCTGATACTAGAGACATGCGAGTCAATTTGGCTCAACGTGCCGAAGACATCAAGCTCATCCCGGCGGGGGTGCTCCTCCGGCTTCTTCGACGTCCCTGGCGGCGTCCTCTCCAGACTCTGCGTTAATTAGAGGGGACGACCATGGCATCACAAGGGACGAAACAGGATTTATGGGTTGAAATCGAGCAGGTCTTACGCGAAAGCGAGAGCCGTGCCGTCGCTGGCCAGTTCTCCGCCGCGATCATGCACGAAATCAATAATCCGCTGGAAACCATCTCCAATCTTGCTTACCTGGTTCAGCGGGAAGCTGAAGATCCTGCCAAGGTGCGCGAGTACATCGCTTTGCTGCAAGATCAAGTGGCAAACGTCATCCGCATCGCCAGACAGACGCTGGGCTTCTACAAACCTTCCGATGTGAGGCTGCCGGTTGACCTCGTAGAGGTAGCCGAATCGGCTCTCCGCGTCCACGAACTCAGGATCGCAGCGAAAAAGGTCCATCTAGTGAAGGACCTTGGGGATGAAGTCAGGATCGAAGTTCATCCTGGTGAGCTGCTGCAGGTCTTCTCGAATCTTTTAGGAAACGCTCTGGACGCCCTTCCTGACAACGGAACGCTGCACCTGAGGTTTCGCAAGCGCGATGATCATCTGCACGCCACGATCGCCGATGACGGCAGCGGGATACCGCAAGAGATATTCTCTAAAGTTTTCGATCCGTTCTTCACGACAAAGAAGGAGAAGGGAACTGGCTTGGGATTGCCGATCTCAAAGTCAATTGTGGAAGGGCACAAGGGCAGAATTAAAGTCCGCAGCAGTACGCGTCCGGGCCGCAGCGGGACAGCATTCCGCATCTCTTTGCCTCTGAAACGGGGCGGTTCGGACGAAGGTAAGCCGGCAAACCCGTCGTCGAAGGCTCCAGAATCCTCATAACCATGCTGACCGGGACGTGAGCAGAGCTGTCCGTAAGAATACAAGGGTCCTTCGGAATGGCCCGGACCAACTCCTCGCCCGCAAGATCGAACACTGGAGTGCCAAGGATTTCCTCGATCGGCAAGTGCAAGATCTCGGCTAGCTTAGGATTCCTGCGCACATAACGGAACTCGATAGGATCGATCATCGCGAGAGCTACAGAAGACGTCTCGTAAATTGCCTTCGTCTCGGTGTACTGGCGCACCACTTCCCGCTGCAAGCGGTCCCGCTCCCGTTCTGCTACACGACGCTCTGAAATACTGACAGCGTCTCCAATGCTTTCGAGTACCAACTTCCCACCTGCTGTCCAGTGGTTCGAGACCTCAGGGGCCGCCAGATACTCCACGTGTTTAGCAAGGCCGACCAGTGAACCGCTGGCCGGCCTTGCAAGGATGCGTTCCGCGTGCCTGTTTACGTAGAGTCTTTCCGTTTAGCTACTTGGGGCCTGACGTTGCAGGAGAGTCCTGGTTTCGTTGATGGTGCCTGTGCCTTGAATGTGCGTGTCTAGAGGCATGCGTGGAGGGTTTCACCGTGGAGGTTTCCTCCTGTGAGGTCCCAGGCACATCGTTTACGAAGTTAGCACCCGAAGGAACTAGGTAGTTCTGCACGCTCGGACTTCCTGCATTGCCTGTACGAATCTCGATGCGAGAAGGGTCGATTCCCTTCTCGTTCACGAGATAGCTCTTAGTGTTAGCGGCACGCTCGGTTGCCAAAGCCTCAGCGCCTTTTTCTGCCGGTCCGCTGTTGCCCACCAGAGTGAGCTTGGCGTCCGAAGAGCGCTGGAGGTTCAACGCAACCTCATCAAGACAAGCCTTCGCTTCATTATCGACACGAGCTGGACGACGCTTGTCCCTGCCGAAGTCGCTTGAGCAGAGCGTCTGCGTCTTCGGCACCGTGACTGGCAGTGGAGTCGGCGTATTGATCGTCACGGTGGTGGTTGTTGAAGCGGTCTGTCCGGAGTCATCCGCCACATTGCAGGTTATCGTCACCACTCCTGGCGCAATCCCAGCCGTACTGAGGGTAGCGCTTTCGGTGGCTCCACTGATCTGGCCTGAGCTCGCGCTGTAGTTGTAGGTCAGAGGACGATTCTGCGGGCTGGTACCTTGCGCCGTGATGGTCGAGGAATCGCCTGGATTCACGGCAGATGGGTTGCTCGCGCAAGCGATGGTTGGAGGCGCGAAGGGTTTCACTGTAAAACTGCTAACGCACTCGGCGAACTGGCCCGCCTTAGCTCCTTCGGACACGTGGCCCGTTACCGTATAGGCGCCCGGGGCAAGACCTGCTGTGTCCACATTCGACGTGGAGGATGTACCGGCGACTTTGCCTCCTGTCGATGTCCAGCTATAGTTCGCGGCCTTCTTCGGATTCAGATTGAGCGCACTTCCCACTACCGTTACCGGGTCGCCCGGAAATACTTCAGCGGGATTCGCGGAGCAACTGTAGCTCACGGGTGCCGGTCGTCCCATGCCACCGAACATGAATACCGCTCCACTTTGGAGTCTCACGCCCCGGAGTTCGGTGGTGGGAACCTTCGCAGACGGCCCAAAATGTTGGTTGGAGAAAACATAGTCTCCCTGAATGGGCCGCACAGCGAAATGCCTGTTCAGAGGAATATCGATCCCACCTCCACCGATAAAGCCTATGGCGTCGTTGCTGCCAAGGGAGTCTGAACGCATTCGCTGCCAACCCACCAGACCCTCAATAAAAGGGGCGAAATGCGTCTTGCGATAGGTCAGCTTAGGCCCAATGGATGCGCTGTAAAGAGTGGAGTCGTCGAGTGTACCCATATAGCCTGCGGACAGATTGGGCGCACCCTCGCCTTCTTTCCAATTCCCGCTGAAATCGCCAGTCAGCCCCAACCAGCGAGTGAAGTTGTAGGTAAGACTGGCTCCAACACCTCGAGGATTCGACTCCTGGCGGACACTCACGGGAAGCGTGGCGCCTGGGTTGATGTAATGCAGCTTCGCGCCGGGATAAAGGAAGGAATACCCGCCGAACAGCTCCCACTTCGGAAACGGATGATCGTTCGGGGTAACAGAATGGCTCGGCGCTGGAGCGCTGACAGAAGTCTGGTCCTGCGCTTCGGCGAGTATTCCGACACTGGACAACACAGCAACTGCTGCGACGAGCATTGACGCAACGGGCCCAGGACAGCTCTGAAAATAGGATGACATAGTACGTTCCTCCGAACTTGAGACTTGAAACAGCTTCGAGCGCTATGCCGGGAAGAGCCAGCTCAAGCTGGCTCTTCCCGAATGCTCATAGTTAGGGGGCAGTAACTGTGTTGCTGTCCAGGGTGACCGCGCCGTTGCGGGCCAATGCTCTGCCTACCAGAGTGGCGCCCGTATCCAACGTGATCGACTGCAGAGATAGAATCGTTCCGCGGAAGACCGAGTACGTGCCAAGTGTGGCTGAACTGCCGACCTGCCAGAAGATGTTCTTTGCCTGCGCGCCTCCAGCAAGAATGACTTGCGTGGAACCTATCGTAGTCAGCGTGGAACCGACCTGGAAGATGAAGACTGCGTTGGCATTGCCCTGAGCGTCGAGAGTGACATTCCCTGCCGACAACTGGACAGTGCTGGATGTCTTATATACTCCGGGAGTAAACGTCAGGCCGCTCATATCGCCCGGCAAAACTACGGCTCCCTGCACTCCGGCAGCGTAGTTATATGCCGCAGTCAAATCCAGTTGAGCCTGTGCCGCAGTGGGGTCGGCCACGTGCATGACCGCAGGTGATATGAGTGTTCCCGGTGGGAATCCCGTGACCGCAGAGCCTGGGCTCAGTCCAAGATCTCCACCGGTAAGGATGGTTGGGCCGGTATTCGTCACCGTGGACCCGGCCAGCACCAGAAAATTGGCCGCTGAGTTCAGGGGTACCGGCTGTTGGCATGCCACCGTGGAGGTTGTGAAGGTCCAGACATTATTGCTCGCCAGTCCATTGCCGGAAAGGTCCTTGGCCCCGGTTGTGATTGTGGCGGTATAAGCCGTGTTCAGGGCAAGAGGCGCAGATGGAGTATAGGTCGCCGTGAGACTAGGCTGATCGTAGGTAACGGTTCCTGCCGCACCTGCGCCTGCGAGCGTAAACGTGCTGGCGTTGATCGTGGCGGGGTTCATTGCTTCACTGAAAGTGCCGGTAACGAGCGTGTTTGGACATGCCCCGTTTGTCGGTGTAACCGCAACTACGGTTGGCGAGACTGGCACCGTGCACGCCGATATTGTGAAGCTCCATACATAGGCATTTGCCAGCGCATCGCCAGCAAGGTCCTGGGCTCCCGTCGTAAGGGACGCAGTATAGGAAGCATTGACGGCCAGAGGCGCAGATGGTGTAAAGGTCGCTATGTTGTTCGCGGAATTGTAAGTGACCTGTCCGGTCACGGCCGCGCTGTTCGGCCCCACCAGAGTGAACGTCGAGGAGTTTATGGTGGAAGCCTTCATCGCCTCGCTGAAGGCAGCCGTAACGATTGTGCTCGCACATGCCGTGTTACTGCCATTGGGCGGTCCCACCGAAATCACCGTCGGCAAGACGGGAGCAGGAGGCGGCGGCGCGCAGATGGCCGTGGTGAAGCTCCAGACATAATTCGCGGCAAGCCCATTCCCGTAGGAGTCTTTGGCACCCGTGGTGATCGTTGCAGTATAGGTGGTGTTCTGGGCAAGAGCCGCCGGCAGGGTGAGGGTGGCTACCTTATTTGCGGAGCTATAAGAGACCTGGCCGGAAACAGGGGCACCATTCGGTCCCGCCAAGGTGAAGGTTGAGCTATTGATTGTTGAAGCATTCATTGCTTCGCTGAAGGTGGCATTGACGACCGTAGTGCCACAGGCAGCGGTAGTGCCATTGGGAGGTCCCACTGAAACGACTGTCGGCAAGGTCAGGCCGGGGATTCCAGCGCTCTTGTCCAAATCCTGGCATCCGGTAGGGATAAACAATAGAAGAATTGCTGCGAGCCAAACCTTGTAACTAGTACATTTACGCATAACCGTAGCCCCTTGTTCTTAACCTGGCCTAACTGCTGAAATACATCGTTGTGATTGAGGCTTAAGCTGAACCTAGCAGTCCACGAGTAACATAGCAACAGGTAACTTGAGACAGTACGAATATTCATCCCATGCCACTTTAGTAACCTAAGTAACCTCAGATGCCTTGGGGGTCAATCCTGATTGCAGGAAATGCGAGGAGAGTCTCAGATCTTCCTAACCGTACTTGCCCGCTCAAACCCTCTTCGGGACCTGCTCTTACCATCTCTGGGCATATCCCTAATTACGACCACTATAAAGGGTCTTTTGGGGGCGAGTATTGGCCCTCATCGCAGCGATCATAGCCTGCCTTACTGGTTTACTGGGTATATAGGCGGAGTGCTCACACACGGAAGCTCGTCGTACGTGCGCCCGTTTAGCGTTCTCCCGAGCTTCTTCTTGTTTACGCCGGCCCTGTGAGTGCTAACCATTGGCCGCAACCGGTTCGTCCAGTCTCGGCATCCGCGTAGACATCTACTTCCTGACCGTCGACGCTGTTTTCTTCGGCTTGAAGCGGCTGCTCAGCGGCTTCAAGCCGTTGCGCGGTAACGACGCTGGAAAGTCCGTCCCCACATCAACAATTCCTCGTCGATGGGCTTGAGTTGACCTCGCCAAATCTCAGCAAGTTTTCGGTCCAAGCCTGTAGCGTCCACCAGAGGGCGTCCGTCATCTAACTGCGGGATCTTCCGAGAGATGCGCGGCTTTGGCCTCTGCACGGGTACAGGAACCGGCGAAGTAGTCCCGCTTCGTCATGGCAATGAGATTCTGACGGGAGAGTTCGTCGAGAACTTCATCCGCGAGGGATTCGTTTTCTGGTCCTGGTCCCCACGGTTTCGGGGGGTCCACATGGCGGAGAGCGACCATCGACTTTACGGCTGTAGCGAAGCCTGTCGTGCCGGATGGGTGCTTGCGAAACCAACGAGAATGAGAGCAGGGACGCGCTCACACCTAAGCGCGATCTGCTCCTCGCCGTTGGGACCAACCTCAAAGCGGTCGTTCAGCTTTTTATATAGATTGCGGAGTTTACCTTCTTGTTCGTCGTAGGGAACATCGGCAGACTTGATCTTGAGAAGATCGTGAACCGCTGTAATGGCGAGCGGGTGCGCCGACTGGTTGAGAACAAGCCGGACATCATCCTGCGCGAGCTGCAGGCCGAACTCGGGCGCGCCGGTCAGCCGATCAGCCTTGCGCACATGGCGCGGGTGGTGAAGCAGTTGGGCCTGCGGCTGAAAAAGTCGATCCACGCCACCGAGCGCGACACCGAGACCAACCGGCTCAGGCGCGAAGCATTCGTCGCTCAGCTTCGTCAGGTCGCGCCCGAAGACCTGATCTACCTGGATGAAAGCGGCGTATCGACGCAAATGACCCGCGTGTATGCCCGCGCTCCCATCGCACCCAGGATGGTGACGATCTTCCAGTGACCGCCAGGCACAGCATCTGATGCACGATAATCGAGCGTTTGTCCCGTCCCGAGGCGTCACAAATGCGGCAATGGTGGCGTCCCGCTCCAGAACCGGTTCCCGGAGCCCTCCAAAATATTCCTCATCCTGCCGCTTCAAGGTGTAGCAGGCAGTTCACCCACAGCTATAGAGCTATAAAGGGGAGTCTGAACCATGCTGTTGCATCGGTCAGGTTCTCCTTCTCGAAGCGAACCTGAACACCACGGTACGCAAACCCAAGGACCACCTTCCGCAGATCGTCGAGGTTGCGGAAGGTGGTCCATTGAATGACAGATAACGGCTTTAGCCGGTAAGCGGAAGGGGATGCGCCAAGAGCACTATCTGTGCCCTTAGAGTGGGCGGATGGGTTGAGCCAGCGGTACGGCCTCACCTTACGTCGACTTCAGAGATCAACGTGGGACCGTCAAAGACTCGGGACTCTGGTACGGGGACTCGGGACTCTGGTACGGGCGAGTTGCGGCAGCCGGACGTCTTGATACCTAAACTATAGGCGAACTCACCGCTCATCGACGCTCTCCTCCGGGGCACGCGGGGAGCCGAGATGGGACGCGGCTGTGTGGTAGATCAGCGGGGGATGGATCTCGATGCGATATCTTTGGCGGCAGGGACAACCATGGCTCGCCACTTTTCGGTGAGCTGCTTATCCGCGAGCGCCTTGATGTAGACACCACCGACAACGCTGCGGGCCTGGAAGCCTATCTGCTTGCCATTCTTGGTGTCGTACCAGTCCGTGAGCGGGACGCGGGTCGGCGTTTCGTTGATCCAGAGGGCGATTGGGTCCATGATGGCGTTGAAGTCGGCGGAGTTGGAGGCGAGAGTTGCGGTCCAGATGGACCAGTCCAGCTTGGTGTAATCGGCGCGGCTGTCTAGGGGGAGACCGTACTTGTTGAGCTTGGTTTTGTAGAAGGCAATCTCGCTTTCGCGGACCGAAGGGGGGAAGAGGTTATAGCCGAGAACCTTATCCCAGACCAGGTTGTATTTCTGGCTCCAGGTGTTTGGGGAGTCGTAGGCGAGCTTGTAGTGGTCGCCTTCCCTGTCCAGGTCGATCCACCTTCCGGCGTAGGCGTGGGCGGTCTTGCTATAGTCACGCGCCTCCGCGTCCTTGTGCAGGAGGCGCGCGAGATCGGCGTAGGCCTCGAGGGCGTCGATGGCTTTGAGGGCAAGGTTGGCGTTGTGGGTGACGTGGCCGGCGAAGTCGTCGGTGGTGAGCTGGTTTTCGGGATCGAGGCCGTGCGCTTTGAGGAACTCCGCCCACTGGGTGAGCTTGGGCCAGTACTGTTCGGCGAGTTTTGCGTTGCCTTCGGCTCGGGCGACGGCATCGATCATGAGAAGCATATTGCCGGACTCCTCAACGGGCATCTGGTTCTCCTCGGTCTGCTCTCCTCCGCCGTAGGTCTGGCCATTGGCGAGGGGGTAGGTGCCGAGATCATGCGGGGCGAAGGGGAAGCGCCAGCGGTTGGGCAACGCGGTGTACTCCATCAACGGTCGGAGCTCGGCTTCGAGCAGGACGGGGTTGAAGAAGAGGAAGAAGGGTGAGGCGGGATAGAGGACGTCGACGGTACCGATGCTGCCGTTGGAGAAGTTCTCCTTGCCGAAGACCATGGGCTGGCCATCGACGTCGGCCACGAAGCCATGGGCCGCCCAGGCCTGGCGGTAGGCAAGGACGCAGAGGTTGGCGTAGTTCGCGCCGGCGGTGCGGGTGAGGTCGGCGGTCAATGTGGTGTCGAGTTCCGTTGCACGCTTTTCGAGGGCGGGCATCTCGCGCTCGGCGGCGTCGAGCATGCTCGCGATGGGCTGGCCATTGCGCTGCCACCAGGGGCGGAGATTACGATCCAAGTACTGAATGGCATAGCCCTCGGTGTAGGAGACGAGGACGTGGCGGGTGACGGGCTGGCTGGCGACGGTGTGGAACAGGAGTTCGGTGGCGAGGTGCGCATCGCCACGGCCTACGACCGGCGATGCGTCCATGTCATCGGCCTTGGGAAGAACACCGGTGGTGGCAAAGGCGCCATTAAGAGACACGGAGGTCTCGCGAACGATCGCGGAAGTGGACTCTTCGTCCCTCGGTACGGAGAGGTGGAAGTAGCCCCAATCGATGCGGAGGTCGTCGCCGGAGCGGTTCAGGACACGCTGATCGCGAGAGCCAACGGATAGGACAGTCTGGGTCTCAGTCTGATTGCGCGAGTAAGTCACGGCCTGGCCGGGAGCGTTGACAGCGATGATGGGACCTACATCGATGAGGACGGAGACGTCTTTGTGGGTAGCGCCGTCCATGGATTTGAGGGTGAAGCTGACGTAGGTGACGGGGCGCGAGAGAATGTCGAGATCGGAGAGGATGGTCGGAGTAAAGAAGGTGAGGTCAAGCTCGACGCCACCGGCGGTGAAGGTGTAACGGGTGTGGGTGGGGGTGACAGTGCGGGCAGTCTGCTGCATAGCGGGCATCCCGCGGGGGTCCCGACCCATGAAGCGGAAAGGGTGGCCGTCAATGCTGACGAGGCCAGCGATCGGCTGGGGCTTGCCGGTCCAGTGCACGGTATTGGAGGCGGTGAGGTCGTCAGTGTCCGACCAGATGGAGAAGTAGGGGTTATGGGTAATGAGGGGAGTCGATGGAGGCCGGAGCTGCTGCTGTGCGATGAGGCTGGCAGCCGACAGGAAAGTGGCAAGGAGTATCGTGCGCTTAATCATGCGGGGCTGCCTCTGTCCGTCTAGTGGTCGTCCGTCCAATAGCATAGTACATGCGAGCCGGCCGAAGCTCATCGGTAACGCCCATCTGCAGGCGAGCAAGTGTACTCAGGCTTCACCTCGCTGTGGCGAGAGCAGCACCCCCAATGTATAAAGGAATGGCTGTTCAGCGCGCCTTCGAGTAGATCTCGAAAGTTTAACCATGACGTTCAGCCTGCAATTCCTTAAAGCGCGAGCGTTTGATGCAACCGCTCTCCTCACGGGGAAGCAAACAGGCTTACCAGGAGCTTTCGTCCATGAGGTCCAGAAAAGTCGCGGAGCTTTTTGCTCTACTCACGTGCATTTGCTTTGGGGCAGCGCTGGCACAAACGGCGAGGAAAGGCGCCGGAGAATCTCTGACGCGACCTCAAGGGCCCTGTGACATCTACGCGGCGGCAGGTGATCCTTGTGTGGCCGCTCACAGCGCAACGAGAGCTTTGTATCAGTCGTACAAGGGGCCGCTCTACCAGGTGCTTCGCCAGTCGGATGGCAAGATGTTGGACATCACGGTTGTTCAGCCGGGTGCCTCGCCGAGTCACGATGCGGGCGGCTACGCCGATGCCGCGGCACAGGACGCGTTTTGCGCGAACACCTACTGCTGGATCAGCAAGGTTTACGACCAGTCGCCGAAGCACAACGATCTGTCGCAGGCGCCGCGCGGCGGCT
>JAABUJ010001647.1_pt1 | contig 31338 bp, 30 predicted proteins | sample 5559131 | NCBI WGS metagenome assembly JAABUJ01 (sample SAMN10711875, study PRJNA513366) | rock metagenome | isolation source: Antarctica rocks | place: Antarctica: Victoria Land, Mt New Zealand nord | collected 2016-01-07
AAGATAGTGTTGCCAGTGTTTAAATACCTTCATGATTGTCAACAATTCTTGATCATGAGTTTCATAGCATGTTTTAATCAGATTTAACTTTCTTAATCAGAAGACAACAGAGTGTCATTGAACATCTGTCTGAAGCTGTAAGTAAATATTTGTCAGCTTAACTATTAAGATATCAGTTTCAATCTGAGCTTTTAGCTCTGAATTAAAGTGTGTTAAAATAGATGTCTATGTAAAGATATTGTGAAGCTTGCAAAATACTTACACTATCATTTATGATTACTCAAAGACATCTATCTTCTTGTCATTCTTGCTGCCTTTTAATAGATCAGTTAAAGAAACAGTGATCTTAGAATATCTCTGTATAAAGTGACAATAAAAGTTTGCAAACTCTAGAAATATTTGTATTTCACAGTAGCTTCTAAATACTGATCATTTCTTTATGATTTTGATTTATTGTTGATTCATTGAAACATCAGTAATGAAGATAATAAACTTAAGAAATTTTATCTGTATAGTATGAAAAGTGCACTTCTTTAGATTTGCATACAGTTTAAACTGTTAAAGTTGCTTCAGAATTTGTTTCATATGACTCTGATGTTCTTTTAGAGAATTGAAATAGATTAAGATATTATTTAAATATATTATATAAAAAACATCAACTAGCTCAGTCAATGCTCAGTTAATATAGACTTGAAAAGTTGCTGAGACATTAATCAGTTTAAATGACATGATCATGTACTTAAAATGACTGTAATGTATGTAAAACACAGTCTTTTACTTGTTGTCTTTCTTGATTCTAATGCAATGATAAGCATTCTTAAGATCTAGTTTGATGAACATCTTGACTTCACTTAAATGATTAAGTGTCTCATTAATCAGCAGCAAAGAATAATAATTCTTAACAGTAATCTTGTTGAGATCTTTGTAGTCAATACATAGATGTAAGCTCTCTTCATTTTTTAAAATAAACAGAATTGATGTTTCTGCAGAACTGATAAAATATTGTATTTATCTCTTCACTAAAATGTTATCTAGATATTCTTTAAGCACTTGTAGCTCTATTTCTGACAGATTGTAGAGTGAATCATAAAGTAATTCATGTCTCTCTGTCTTTATGACATAATCATGATTTTAATGAGATGATAACTTGTCAGCATTCTCTTCAGAAAACACATCTATGTATTTATCATATTGCTGAGATAATGTTGACATTTTGCTAACAACATGTACAGCAGTTGTCAATGAACCTGACTCAGGCATCATCAACAATATATAAACAGTAAATTGATTTTAAATGTTGTTGATAAATGCTTCAGGCTTATCAATAGTCAGAGACATTTGTTTTATTTTATAATGTTATGTGTACAAGTCACAATTAATATGAATACATTGTTGTTTCAGACCTAAGAGGTTAAAGATGAGTTCAGATTCATTTTTATTTAAGATATAAAATAACTGCTCTTCAGTTTGCTCTTATTTTTAATTGTTGATGAGTCTATACTTCACTCAATATATATCATAGCAGTAGACATGTTATCTTCTTAAAAGCTCTGATCTTGAGAGTTCTGCATTAAGTTATGTCAGTTAATGAGTGACAGCATATCACTAAGACATTACATTAATCTCTGCTGCAGTATTTAACAATACACTGATAGAGATTTAACTGAATTCAATTCAGATTTAATCTTTCATTATAATGCTAGATTTCTTTATGATCTTTAATTTAATTTTTGTTGCTGAAGTGCAGTCAATGAGACTCTGTCTTTTTTTGCCTTGACTGCATTAATCTTAATGTAATTAAAATTTTTTAAGAAACTTCTACAGTTCTTTGTGAAATGATCTGATCTTTCACAGTTATAGTAGTTATTCTTCTTAACATCAGTCTCAAAACAGAGTTTGTCTGCATTATCATGATAACTTAATTTTGTAATCTTAGAATTGAGATGATTATTCTGCTGTGACTTTGCTGTCTAAGTGAAAGAATGTAAACAGTGCTTATAGATTTTCTTAACAGTGTAGTTTTAAACTGTGCAATTATCTACAGATCACTGATTAATCTTTAGTTTAGTGATTAAAGCTATTAGACTTTTTCTTATCTTTGAAAAATCTTAATAGTTAATCAAAGCTGCTTAAATCTCTGATTGAAGTTTTGTAAAGAAATAACTTATTCTCTGTTTCTTTATATAGCTTAAAAGCTGATCTTTCAGTATGTCAAAATATATTATAAAAGCTTAAACTAATTAAATAAATTTCTATGTAACTTCTGAGTATTTCTGTACTGTGCTAAGTCTACAGTTCACTGAGTTCTCAATGAGATCAAGCAGAAACTTTAAAAAAAATATTTATGACTTGTCATTCAGAAATTTGCTCTCATTAATATGACAAAATCATGCATCTCAAGGTTCTTCTGCTAAGAACTGCATAACAAAGAGAATTTTATTATAATTATTGAAAAAGTTTTCAGAGATTAAGCAGAACATTATTACAGCACTGTGTATAAATTTAGTATATTTACAGATAAACTTTTCATTATATATAAATAAGTTCTTCAGTTATTGCATCTGTTTTACTGAAAGTGCATACACAACTTTGAATGCATATCACTTTGTTGAACTTAAAGAGCTAATAAAAATATAAAAAAATTCTGTATGCAGTTCTCTCTCAGATAAGACTTGAGAATCTTCATTTTTTAGAAGTTTGTCAATCTCATTATGCATATTAAATACTTGCAATTCACAATTGATTTCTATAAGTTATCATCTTTTCTCATTATTGATCTGTCTAATTTCAGTTAGACAGATCTGTTTATTTAAATGTTAATTCTTTTTCTCTGCAGCCTGAATAGCAGTCTAAATCTTTACAGATTCTCATTCTTTAAAGATTACTTAAATCTTAATATAATCAGAAAATAACTCTGCTCTGTTTTGCTGACTTTTAGTCTGCATATTACAATGTAATGAATTGTCATTCTTTAAAAAGATAAAGTTATTAAAATTGTGAATTTACAAGTCTTTTATCTATAAGAGACTGATGAGTAAGATATGTAGCAATGTGAGACACTATGTTACAACAGCTATTTGATGAAGTTTTAATGTTAAGATCTTGTATTGATAAAGATTAACAATTAAGAAACTTAAAAGATTTGTATGAGAAGACTGTCTATATAGTACTTTGCTTATTAATTATTGTGTAAGAGATTTGACTATGATTCAGTATGAGCACATAGTAATATTATGACAATCTTATCTCATTTAAATTTACACTTTCTCATCAGCATCAATATCAACATTAAAAATCTTTATCTTTACAGTTTCTTTCAGTAATGTTAAGACTATATTAAAATTATTAACTTCATTAATTACAGCATTACAGCATTCTTCTTCTTCTTTACAGTCTTTATAGTCTTTACAATCTTTACATTATATTTTATATATCTTAATTTAATACTCTTTTTCTTCATCTTCTTCTCAATTACTTTCTTTACAGTTCATATCTTCACTGTCTTCTTCATCATCTTCATTATCTTTATTATCTTTATCATCTTCATTACACACTCTACAGTCTTCATAAAAAAATACATTTTATTATATTTCTGTTAACACTGTCTGCAATATCACTTGTTAGCAGTTCATTTAACTTGAATATTGATTTTAAAATATAACTGTAGAACTTCTTTGCTTAATTTAAGTGAAAACATTCTATTTTGAAGACATAATTAATGAATTATTGTGATATTCTTTTAAAAGAGATATACAATTTACAGAGTATACAGCTAATTATTAAGTAGATATAAAGAAAGTTAAGTATTTTAGTTAATCTTAAATAACAGTTAAAGAAAGTCTTACATTCATATTAGAAGAAAAGAAGATATATAATAATTATAAAAATTTATTTTATAGAGATTTATGATTTTAAGAAGAAGCAGAAAGCATTGTAAGTGTTAAAAATAATGAGAAATGATAATTAATTCATTATAATAATATATTTATGTATAATTAATAAAGTTATTTCAAAAACATCTCTCTGAATTGTCTTCTGTCTTATATTTCTGTACAGTCATATAAATAAATGCTGAAAATTTATTTTTAAATTTCTTCATTAATATTTTATGTCTTCACATTCATGTCTTTAACTCACTAAACAACTTCTTGATAGAGTTGTAGTCTGACAAATAGAAAGAAAGAAATGTAAAAACAATACTGATTTTATAATATATAATTGTAAGTTTCTATCACTGAGATTAGCAATAGCAATAGCAAGAATACTTATATTAATATGAAGACTTATCTTTAAATGATGTATTTTACAATTATTTATGCATAGAACACTGTGTAACTTTAAAAATTGCTTATACAAAAATAAGATCTTCTTTTAAATAAAAATATTAAATATTTTCTTATTCATCTCTTTCTTGTAGATCTCTCAAGTAATATAATCATTAATTATATATGTTGAAAGAATGCTGTAATGCTTTTCTTTTTAAAAGAACTTCTTTATAACTATTTACTTTCTCATAACAGTTCAGTTAAACTTTCTGTCTATAATATAAAGATTAACAGTGCTTTTGTTAATAAAGATTAACTGATTAGCATGTTAACTATTTAACTGCATCATTTAGTTGTTATAAATCTTTTAAGAACATTTAATGACTTATTTTTAACATTAAAAATTACTTTTTTAATAACAGTAACAGTGATAAAAGAATATTTATCTGTTTTTTTAATCAGTTAATTTATTTAATGATAAGACTGACAGTATTAATGCTGATCTAAATTTCATATTTATATTAAATATATCTTTATATCTTATTTAAATATATTGTAAATTAATTCTTAAGAAAATTAAGTACTTTCTATATTAATTATTAATAAATTAAATTTCTCTCTCTAGATTGAGATCTATCTCTATTATAGTAATTATGAATAGTCTTAATATTTTTAATTTAAACAATTTAAATACAATAATTAATTTTTAATTTTATAAATTTTTCTATATTTTCTCAATATACTTTTAACTATATTCTGTAATCTTCATTATGATTTTAAGTGACATTTCACACTTCAGATTCATTTGTATATTGCTTTTAATGTTGTAATTAAGATTATGAGAATGTTTCATAGTAACAGTGATGATGATGATGTTGAGAAAGACAGTGAGATTGATTTTGTGAATGATGATTAAAAAAAAGAAAATTTAAACAGATTTTACTGTTTATTTTCTACAAATTCTTGCTATGTGCTCCTTGAAGCCAACATTCTAAGAATAGCTGTAAGGTAATTTGTACTGTACCTAAAAGAAACTTTAGTAAGCTTGCCCCACCACAAAGACCCCGCAGACCTGATCGAGTGTCCCCAATCTTAGGGACTCATAGGGCGTCATGCTTCTAATTCTCTCGTCGCTGAAGCTAGATCGGCCTCCTCGTCGCTTCCGACGTCTTTACTCTACATAGGATCGGAGTCCTGCGGAGCCCTTTCTCACCGAACGAACATGTCAACAGTAATCATCGGCACCGGCATCATCGGCGCCTCAACAGCCTACTACCTCTCCCAACCCCCCTCCCAAACCCCGCCCACATCAATCCACCTCATCGAATCTTCCCCACGACTCTTCGCCTCCGCCTCCGGCTACGGCGCCGGCTTCCTCGCGCGCGACTGGTACGGCCCCGACGTCTCCTCCCTCGGCGCCCTCAGCTTCGATCTGCACGCACAGCTCGCAGCCGAACACGGCGGGCGCGAAAAGTGGGGCTGGAGTCGCAGCACCGGCACCAGCCTGACGCACAGCGGCGATGCGGGCGGCGGGAAGCGCGGCGACGACTGGCTGCGGCAAGGCACGTCGAGGGCGGAGGCCGCCGCGGCGGGCGAGCACGAGTGCGAAGGCGGCGAGGGCCCGGCCTGGCTGACGGCGCAGAAGGGTGGGAAAGTCGAGGTCATCAGCCAGGGCGACAGTACCGCGCAGGTGTGCGTCCCCACCACCCCACCACCACCACCTGCCCTGCACCATCCCGCTAACCCCCTCCGTGCCCCGCGCCCAGTGACCCCCTCCGCCTCTCCCACTTCCTCCTAACCGCCAGCCGCGCCCGCGGCGTGCACCTGCACCACCCCGCGCGCATCCTCTCCGTCTCCGCCGACTTGCGCGGCGAGCTCTCGAGCGTCCGCATCCTCTCCGTCCCTACAGGCACGGAGACCGACCTCCCCTGCACCCGCCTCATCCTCACCGCCGGCGCCTGGACGCCCTCGGTCTTCGCCGCCCTCTTCCCCGCCTCCCCGCTCTCCATCCCCGTCACCCCGCTCGCCGGCCACTCGCTCGTCGTGCGTTCCCCGCGCTGGCACGCCACCGCCCACCGCGACAGCGACTGCCACGCCGTCTTCACCACCGACCCGGGCGGCTTCTCGCCGGAGATCTTCTCCCGCGTGGGGGGCGAGATCTACGTCGCTGGCCTGAACAGCGACGCCATTCCGCTGCCTGCCCGCGCGACGGACGCACTCGTTGACGACGCTGCTATCGCGCGTTTACGGGCCGTGGCGGCGAAGTTGCTCGGTTTGCCGGGGCGGGAGGAGGAGTTGGAGGTCGTGAGGCAGGGGTTGTGTTTTCGCCCGGTGACGCCGACGGGGCGGCCGATTGTCGCGCGTGTGGATGATGCCCTGCTTGGGGGTGGGATGGCGACGAGGGGTGGGGGTGAGGGTGGGGTGTTTTTGAGCGCGGGCCATGGGCCGTGGGGGATCAGTTTGAGTTTGGGGACGGGGAAGGTGTTGGCGGAGTTGGTGGAGGGGAAGGCGACAAGTGCGAGTTTGAGGGGGTTGGAGTTGGGAGGGGCCGGTTGATGTGTTTGGTATATGAATGAAAAGGAACTTGAGGTATAGATTCTTGTTTATCGTTGTGTTGACAGAAATGTAAATGTACGTTCCCTTGTTCCAGTAGACCCCGCAACCAATACAGCATCACTTCGATCGTGCCAGACAAGATACATATCTGACCATGGTATGTGCATACTTCATACAAACGCTCCTCGTGCCGATTATGTACATACGCCGTCCTCATCTCATCTCATCTCATCGTCCATTAAGCCCACTTCCAGTCTCTTCATCGATGCGTTTCCGGGATTATACATATCATCCTCGCCATACACGCGTCAAACAGCTTAGTGGCGCCTCCCCTCAGCGTAAGCATTATACCTCCCTAAATCTATGCTGCTCATCCTCGGCATCAACTTCATACCCATCTGCTGCCCGCCAGCCGCGACGATCGCCCACTCGGCCACACTGGCGCCAGTCCCGTTATTGAACGGATTAGCCTGATTCCCCTCAATCGTCAAAGTCGCGTAATAGCCGCTATATACCGGCGGGTTGAGGGTAACGTTCGTGGTATTCGCCATGTACGGCGTGATGAGGTTGACTTGGGTGGCGTTGTACGGGACGCTGATCTGCACGTTCGAGACGGACGCGGCGGCGAGGTCGTTGGGATTGACGGCGGAGGAGTTGTGGAACTGGACGGTGAAGTTGACGGGAGGGTTCTGGGCCCAGTCGAAGTAGAGGTTTGAGATTGGGGCGATGGTGGAGAGGGCGACGGTGATGGATTGGCTGATGTTGGAGCGGGTGGGTTGCCATTTGGTCGAGGCCGCGCCGTCGACGGCCGAGAGGGGGAATTGGCCGGGGAGGTATTCGTCGGGTGAGGTGACTGGGAGGCATTGGGCAATGTTGCGGGGAACGGTCTTGATCAGACCGATTTGACGGTTGGGGAAGACGATGGTGTCATTGGGTTTGAGTTCGTATGTTTTGTTGTTGTTGTTTCCAAGGATGATCGGGATGTTGGAGTTTGCGAGCGTGCTGTTGGCGCCGACGTGCGGGGTGTCGAGCCGGGTCAAGGTGGTGTGTGTATGGTTGGACTGTGCTGAGATGGGCCACCCTTGCCAATAGAACGTGCGGAACCTGAGGTATGGGATTTGTGGTGGCATCGACGGGTCAAGATGTAGGAGACCATCTGGAATGAGACGATAACCTAGGTACCCGAAGATTGTGACTTGGTTGGCACCACCATGGCCAGTCAAGAAGGGGTAAGCGGGATGTGTTCCACCGTTGGTGACGAAGTTGTCTGTGAGTTGTTCGGAGAACTGGAACCATGGAGCTCGAGTGTATGGTTGCTCGGAATAGATCTGGTACGTGAAAGAGGAGCAACCTGAAGGTGACACCTCCTCGGCAACGATGCTGAAGATTGCGTATGTCATCCCTGGACCATTGAGCGACTGTTTACCAGCGTACTGCAAAGAGTTAGTGTTGAACGCATGCCATATCGAGAGTAACATACGTAGTCAAGGTCGTCCAAAGCATCCTGTGCGCTATAATTCTGCATATATGCCAGAGGGAAAGTGTTCAGCACCACATCAGCCTGTTTCACAGCTATACTTCCGTTCATTCCGGTGTATTCGTCGATGATGTTCGCCCCTGCGTCCCGTGAGATGAAGATATTGGCTGCTTGGTCAGTCCACGTTGCATTGGCACTGAGACCGAACATTTGACGGAGCTCGTTTGCCCTCATCAGTGTATCTGCGATCAGGGGCATGGTGTAGCCACCGTTATCGACATTGTTTGCATATTCATCCTGTTCAAGTCGTCAGCTATAATAATGATTTGATAGTCCATTTGCAGCATATACTGACAGGGTCGGTCATATTGGTGAGCGCCCAATAGCTTCCATTCTTGTCAAGGACTTCCGAGTAGAAGGTCGCAATCGAGTTGTAAATGGGGAACAGTGAGTTCTTGAAGAACTGCGTATCCCCGGTTACTACGAGGTAGTTGGTAAACTCTTGCGCAATGTCTCCATTGATATGGTATTCGTAGTCGAAGCATGGCCCGGTGCCTGTACAGTTTCCAGTTCGTCCACTGGTCCAGGAGAAGACAGCGGCATCGGCTGAAAACCGTCCTGTCTGGTTTTTCGAAGACGTGAAGGCTGTCTGTGCGTTTGCCAGAGCTTGCTTGTACCTAACAACCCTGTAATTGGCGATTTGTTTGGCTGCATCAGGGAAGGCCGCGACAAGGCCAGGTTGCATCCAGATCTCAGCATCCCAGAAGATCAGCCCAGCGTAGGATTCAGAGCCCAAGCCGCTAACGGGGATACTGTTTGTATCGATTGGTGCACCTCCGACAGCGTGCACTGCATCCGCGCTGACGGTGTTCTGGAGTAGGTAGTACGGGTTTGCCACGGCGACTATTTGTTGTTCGATGATATTGGGGTCGGAAGGAAGGGTGTCATTCTGCGGAAACGAGTAATCATCGACTGAATCTTCGCGAAACACAACCGCCCATTCCGCAGCATGAAGGACCAAGGACTGATTATAGCCAGCTTTCATGGCGCTCATGCAAGCACTCCTAGCTGTACCTTTTGCATCCTGGAAAGCATCTGTCGAGGCTCCTCCCACGAATTTAGTCACGGTGGTAGTTTGTCCAGCCTTTAGACTCGCACTAGCTGTCTGCGCAATGGAAGAGTCATTGGCGCCGAGATAAGGAGCGCTCGAGACCATCTTGAGGCTTGAGTCATCTACACCAGCCGAGCCCTGCATGGCTGCGTAGATGTAGGCAGTGACATTGACACCATTGGGCTTGACCGCAGTGTAGATCGCTTGACCATCGGTACCGCTGCCAACGAAATCGGTCCGGACCGCGCTGGTACCATCAATGACGTTCGCAATGGTAACGTTGCAATCGCTCGACGGAGTGATTTGGAGATGCACAACACCTTGGTTGACGTAGTATCTGTGGGCGAACATGGTGTACTCGATCTGGAATGAAAGACTATTCGCATTTGCTGGCGACCATGTGTACTCCCACGTCATGACGCCCCCTTTCATATCCAGCATGGTACTGAAGTTCGAAATGGTGGCGTTATCAACAGTGGCGCTCAGGTATGCTCCATTCGAGAGTACGACAACGAGTCCACTCCAGTGAGGAACACCACTAATCACACTCTCACCACCGTACTGATTTAGCCATTCGAAGTTTGTACCATTGGTGGTTGGCTGTTGATCATAGAATCCGGCAATAGTGGCAAATGTCTGCCTTCGATCGAACAAGGGCCAGCCATTGATGACGTCTCCAGAAACGGCTACATCCAGTTCGAAGAAGGGACCAACCGCAGCGACATTGATTCCAAGGTAACCATTAGCGACAGACATGCGCGATTGGTAGTGGCCCTGATCCAGGACTGTGGTTTCAATCTGCCAGGCATCGTTGTTCCAAGTTACATTTGGAAAGCGAGTGTTGTAGATGGAGCTGGAGGACGACGACTGTCTCTTGACCAGTGCTGGCCTGGCGCTTCTGGCCGATTCGACGACATCTGTGACGTGCTGGCGCAGAGACGTCGCAGCGGACTGCAAGCTCAAGCAACCCAAAACGACCGTGGCAAGACTCAGACATTGATTTTGCCGCTAGTCAGTATTATCTTCAGCCAATGAGGCATCACAAGGTTCATGGAGGGTCAGTACCTGGAAGCGCATTGTGAAGCCGACGCAGGATTCAATGCGCGCAAGGCAGAGAATGAGGTCGAGCAGGAATGGGTTGTTCGGACGGCAAGGGAAGCTCTAAGTACATTCTTCCTCCGTACCTTTATAGCTTAAGGTAACAGCTACGGTACATTCTTATAAGTTACTGTAAGGTTACTGTACGTACAACCGTCCAATTGCGGGGAAGTAACATTGACGAAGGTGGCAGCCACGAATGATGAAGAGAAAGAGAAGCCCTGGCCTACAAAGAGCTCGGCCCTTTCCATCCAATCGGAGTGGTGGTCTGTGCAAGGAGCTCACTAGCGCTGTACCGTGCGCTGCCCTAATCCCATACAAGTTAGTGGCCGGTGAATTCCTTGGTCTCGGGAGAGATAAAATGCCCCGAAAAGGACTGGTTCCTGGATTGAAAAAGCGGGGAGGCAAGGAAGGAACCTGGAAGTTTCCGGCAATACAACAAGAACCGAGAAGTGGGGCTCTGCTCTGGACCTGGATGATGTAACGAGAGCTCTGGGAACGACTTTGTCACATGGCCTCAACGTTAAGTTATTCCCTTACCTTATTTACAGTACCACCAATCTGGCGAAGTACAACTGTGACAGAAGATTAATGCATGTCATAAAAGGTCTTTGGGAAAATGCCAGGATCAGATTGTGGGTCTTGTAGTGCCAAACATAATGCCAATAGAGAAGAGATATATGGGTCAGAAGTCAACCATATCCCGTGACCAAACCCTTTCTAATCACATGTCCAGGCGGAATGAGTTGCTTCATTCTTTATTCTTCATCATGTCCTTCCTCATCTTCGCTTTCATTTGCTGCGACTTGGGCGCGTCTGCGAACGTTGGCGCCGCCTCCACTTCGCCGCTTGCCCTGCAGATATTTCTCCGTCGTCGTGATTGCCTTCTCCCCGACATAGTCCTTCCCTGTCCATTCCGTTCTGCAAAGCGGACATGTATTCGTCTTCTGTACTCTGAAAAAATTCTGTGTACAGATGTCATGCAGTCGACATAAACAAACCTTTTTCGGACAGCGTTGCCCCTGCAGTCAGTTAGTCTTAATGAATACCACACCCTCATCTAGAAAAGGAACAACAAACCACAGTGATAATCTCTTTGCATGCAAAGCAGCTCTTGATCTTCGGCACTGGTTCTTCCTCCTCCTGCTCCTCCTCCTCGTCGCCAACATCATTATAAGTCTCAATCAGCCAGCCCCTCAATTCCATCAGTCCTCTGGGGCTTAAGCTATAGAATCCTTTCCGACTCTTCTCAAACCAGCCTTCCTCGACTAGACCCTTGAGCACTTTCTCCGCTTGAACCATAGTGAGTCCCTGGCCTGTACTGCCCTGCGTCGTGCTACCATTCTGCGTTTCTCGCCGGTTGCCTTCGGATGGGGTTTTGTGCAGCTGTACGGCTTGCGTAGATGTGATGGCCATGATCTCTTGACGTCTAGTGTTATATGTCTCGAACATCGCATCGAGAAGTCGTTTGAGAAAGGCTAGCTCATCCGGAGTGCGAATGGTGGCGAGCTGAGTGATGGGGTCAGAGGTCGTGTTGACGAGGGCATAACTGCGGGTTCGGGAGACTTGATGATAAGTGCTGCGGATTTCGAGGTCGAAGGGAGAGATGGCGGTATTTGCGGCCGAAACATAGGACTGGAAGTCTTCTTCGGTGACATCTCCTGGCAACGTCTCTCTTCCTTCTGTTAGAGCATCAGCAGGTATTATGTTTCCATTCCAGAAATGAAGCGGATCTTGCCATGTGCGGTAAAGATGGCAGCAAGGATAGGTTTCGCTTGTTCGAAGGTCAAGGTGGAGCGCGCCAGAAAGGCTTGGAGAAAGGCGCGATTAGTGTCGTTATACTGTGCTTCTTCCTCCTCATCGTCGGGCATATTGACGATGTATCATATGCAATGTGGTGCGTTCACAGCGCTTTGACACCAATTAGAGTGGTGAGGCGCGGCTATGTACTGGAGACGCGTCAAGATTAGCCTCAGACTACGATCTACGACCATCTCGGCCTTTGCCTTTTCTACCTTACAATATACGTACGATTTCGATGCAATTGATTTGCTAATGTCAACAGCTCATATTCTAGCCGGAACACATGAGTACGTCCAGTGAACTGAACATTTTACGTGGCCTCACTCAGAGGAACCAAGCATCCTAGCCGGAGGTGACCTGGACTTTGGACTTGTCTGACAGATGACATTCAGACACCCTTCGGAAAAAGAACCTAAAAACAGATCTAACTCACAAAAAGCCACATAGTCTTTGATGTTCTTCGCCTTGTCCTTGGGCTCCGGGTAATACCAAGCGGCGTCTTTCACCTCACTGCCTACAGATCTTAGTGGGGATGCGATCTGTCAGTTTCGGGGAACCCTAAACGAACCATCGACGTTGATGTTGTAGTATGACGCTGTTCCCTTCCAGCCACAAACAGTCGTCGTAGGACTCTTGGTCAAGACTGACTGTTCCACCGCACTACATCGGCAGTCTTCAGCTTCTGTATGCCAACGTAGACATCTTCAACATACGCGGGTGGGAACTATAGCTCAATGTGTTAGCAACGATGACACTATAGTATGTGACGGCTTATCGTACATAGATATTCCCCTCTACAGTCTCCCAAGTATCGGTCTCGGCAACGGTCTTGCCGTTGATCTTGGCGGACGCGTGAGGCATCTTGAAGGTGATGCAGTATATCGTACGAAGTGATAGCTGCAACAATATCTCGTCAGATTGATCGTCGATATTCGAAGGTCAACAATCAACATCTCAGTCCAAATATCTACCCCGCGCTAGGGGAGGGACCGAGCGGAACACATTCCGCGCTTACTGCTCCTTATCCACAAGGTACTTCCCAGGAACTACCTTGGTAAAGCCTTTCTCCCCAACTGTCTCCATGATCCAGTCCACTGTGGGTAATGCTCATCTAAAGAGGACATATTTGGGTTTCGGTGCGTATGTTACCCTGAGGAACATCTCAATCAGTTCGCGCCGCCAAAACATGGATACCGCTACTTTTCGCAAAGCTGCCCACGCAGCAATTGACGAAAGTAATATCTTCCCGGACCTCGGATTGTGATATCGAAGCTCACTGGCTGGCATAGTTGCCAATTACTACGATACCCTTCCCGACAGACGAGTCGTTTCGTCGGTGGAACCAGGCTACCTCCGCAAGCTTCTCCCACCAGGCCCACCGCAGCAGGGGGAGAAATGGGAAGACATCCAGAAAGATATTGAGAGCAAAATAATGCCTGGCCTAACTCACTGGTATCTACATACCGCCTCTCCAGATACAGATATGGACGCAGCATCATGTCTAACTCACACTCTTCGTACCCTCTCAGGCAATCGCCCAACTTCATGGCCTTCTTTCCGGCATCTTCGACCTATCCCGGTATGCTCGGCGAGCTATACTCGGCCGCTTTCACCGCACCCGCGTTCAACTGGCTCTGTTCCCCTGCAGTCACGGAGCTAGAGACCGTGGTGCTTGACTGGCTTGCTGAGCTTCTTACCCTTCCAAGATGTTACCTGTCCGAAGGAGAAGGTGGAGGTGTCATCCAGGGCTCAGCAAGCGAAGCAATAGTTACGGTCATGGTCGCTGCCAGGGAACGTGCTATACGAAACGCGCTGCTTGATATTGAGGAAGGAGAGGAGAGAGAGAAGAGAGTGGGAAAGATGAGGGGCAGGCTGGTGGCCTTGGGAAGCGATCAAAGCCATAGCAGCACAGCAAAAGCGGCTTTGATAGCTGGCGTAAGGTACAAGTCAGTTCCGTGCCGGATGGAAGACGACTTGGCCATGACGGGTGCGGGCCTCCAGGCAGTGCTGGAGCAGTGTGACCGGGAAGGACTTATACCATTCTATCTCACTACCACTTTAGGGACCACGGCGACCTGTGCAACTGATAGATTTGGAGAGATCGCAACGGTAGCTCATCGATGGCCTAATCTTTGGATACATGTCGATGCTGCATATGCTGGCGCGGCGTTGGTCTGTGAAGAGTTCCAATATCTTACATGCGATTTGCAGCATCTTGATAGTTTCAACATAAACATGCACAAGTGGCTACTGACCAATTTCGACGCAAGGTAAACATTTGTGGGTTGTCTGCTGTACATTCCAGACTGTACCTTGTCGACGGCATAACTAATCATACTACAGCTGTCTATACGTTAAAAAACGTCGCCACCTGATTGATGCCCTCTCGATAACTCCTTCGTACCTCCGCAATGAATACTCCGACTCCGGCTTGGTGACCGATTATCGTGACTGGCAGATCCCTCTGGGACGCCGGTTCCGCGCTCTCAAAATCTGGTTCGTCATGCGTACATACGGCGTTCAAGGACTGAGAGCCCATATCCGCAATCATATCAAGCTAGGGGAGCTGTTTCACTCTCTTGTCCGATCGAAACCGGACCTCTTCCGGGTATTGACCCCGCCGGCTTTCGCACTGACAGTGCTGACCGTCGTCCCACGACCGAGCTCGCCAAGTGTGACTGCCGCATCGCAGCCGAACCCAGTCCATGAGGCATACACGAATGACTTCACACCCGACGCAGGCAGTCAGGCAGCAGTTGATGCAAACGCTCTGACAAAGGAAGTATATGAGCTGGTTAATCGGCAAGGGGAAATATTCCTGACGAGCTCCGTGATTGCGGGTCATTACGCCATCAGGGTGGTTAGCGCCAATCCGAAGGCTGAGGAAAAGTACATACGGAAAGCATTTGGGGTCTTGGTGCAAGCAGCGGAGTCTGTTGTAGGCAGGGACGCCTCCTCGAAACCGACGGTGAATGGTACTGCAGGCCCTTGATATTGGATAAGTGGCTTCGAGGTGAGGTTTTGGGGCTGGGCATCTCGTAGTACGGAGACTCTGTAAATGGCCATTTCAGCGTTGTGCCAAAGACTTCACTCAAATTCGTCGACTTTGTAAATTAGATAGTCTTGCTATAGGATGTTACCTAATTCATAGACATAAATAATTATTTCTTGCAGTAGGTGTGTCAAGTACCTCGGCCGCCTTGACCATTTAGCCTAAGGCCGACAACTCGCGCGGTAATATTCCGTTAATTAACGCACCATCCTTACCTTATCAAACATGGAACATTCTAACTTACGACGATGAGGTAAGGTAAGCCGAGTCAACGGGAAAGAATTAGTTCTCGGCCGACGCCAACCGTTTGCAATTCCGGGGAATCTCACAGCTTCCTGGACGGTGAGCGCCTCTGCCTGCAGTCAATGTTACAGCATTGACCGTTGTAGAAGGTCCATCGAATTATAATGCGTCCTACCATTCAACGGCTGGCTTTACGGTCAGTAAGTAAGACTCCACGACTCTCGCCTTCAACAGCATGCCACCAGTGTCTACGATTATCGCGGCCTTGCAATCGCTTGCGGCGTCGAACGTTCTATACCAGTTCAGCAGCTGATAAGACCAACGACAATTCTGCTGCCGGCGCAGCCAACTCCCATGGCAACCTCTTCGCCCCCCTCGATACTTTCTCACGGCGGCACATTGGCCCTTCACCAAGCTCAACGGAACAGATGCTCGAAGCTTTGGATCCTCCTGCGAAGTCTTTGGACGAGTTCATCAAACAGGTCTTACCGACTGATATTCTGTCATCCAGGGATCTCAAGATTGATGGACCCGAAATAGACTCCGATGGGGCGGCCACGGAGAGATCAAGTCAAGATGGTTTCTCGGAAAGTCAGCTAATAGCACGGCTACGGTCTATCGCGAGTGGGAATAAAGTGATGAAGAGCTATATAGGGTGTGGCTACGCAGGGACACGGGTGCCGGAGGTTATCAAGAGGAACGTGCTCGAGGGGCCTGGCTGGTACACGAGTTATACGCCGTACCAACCCGAAATCAGCCAAGGCCGTCTGGAGTCTCTGCTGAATTTCCAAACTATGGTCTCTGATCTCACCGCACTTTCCATCTCCAACGCATCCGTTCTTGACGAGCCGACTGCTGCCGCGGAAGCTATGACGTTATCCATGAATGCACTCCCAATGGCGCGGCAGAAGCGGCCGAACAAGACCTACTTCGTTTCACATCTGTGTCACCCACAAACAATAGCAGTATTACAATCTCGAGCACAAGGCTTTGGCATCAAGATAGAGGTTGGCGATGTTCTGGCAGAGGATGGCAAGCGAGTCAAGGAGATTGGAGACGACCTCGTTGGGGTCCTAGTTCAGTATCCAGACACGTTGGGAGGGGTGGAAGACTTTCAAAGTCTTGCAGATATTATTCACAGCCATGGAGCCACGTTCTGTGTGGCAACAGACCTGTTAGCATTGACAATCCTGCGTCCTCCGGGAGAGTTTGGTGCCGACATCGCTTTCGGTAACGCACAGCGATTTGGCGTGCCCTTTGGCTACGGCGGTCCTCATGCAGCGTTCTTTGCTTGTAGTGACAAACAGAAGCGGAAAATTCCTGGCCGTCTTGTTGGTATGTCGAAAGATAGACTTGGCGATAAGGCCTTGAGATTGGCCTTGCAAACACGTGAGCAGCATATTCGGCGAGAAAAGGCGACGAGCAACATATGCACTGCTCAGGCACTGCTGGCAAATATGAGTGCATTCTTCGCAGTATACCATGGGCCGCAGGGGCTAAGGGCTATAGCTGAGAGGGCTGTTGCTGGAGCCCGGGTACTTGAAGAAGGGATTTGCAGGTTGGGTTATTCGACTGGGAATAGAGGAAAGGATAGCGACGGAAGAGTGCTGTTTGACACTGTCGTCGTAGATGTTGGTGACCTAAAGGCAAGTGAGATTCTTGCTTGGGGTGCGAACGAGATGAAAGTCAATATAAGGATGGTGGACGAGAGGCATGTTGGGGTCACGGTAGATGAGACAGTTGATCTAGAAGACCTCAAGTCAATCTTACGTATCTTTCGCCATTTCGCCACTACAAAGTCGGAGGATACAGTCGAAAAGATCGTGGAGGACTTGTCCACGTCAATCTCAGACGTCTCATCTTCCATACCTCAACCCTTCAAGCGGACGACGTCGTATCTCACTCATCCGGTCTTCAACAACCATCACTCGGAGACCGAGCTGCTCCGTTACATTCATCATCTCCAGTCCAAAGACCTATCCCTCACACATTCGATGATTCCGTTGGGTTCGTGCACGATGAAGCTCAACGCTACCACCGAGATGATACCTATATCTTGGCCTGAATTTTCTTCTATTCATCCATTCGTACCGCTAGATCAGGCAAAAGGTTACGCCACGCTCATAGGAGAGCTAGAGCAGGACCTAGCTGAGATCACCGGGTTCGACGCGGTTTCACTCCAGCCTAACTCGGGCGCCCAAGGGGAGTTCACGGGACTTCGTGTCATTAGAAAGTACCTAGAAGCGCAGCCTGGCAAAAAGAGAGACATTTGTTTGATACCGGTCTCAGCCCATGGGACCAACCCAGCGAGTGCCGCCATGGCCGGTATGCGGGTTGTGACCGTCAAATGCGAGACAGGCACAGGTAACCTCGATATGAAAGACCTAAAGTCCAAATGTGAGAAATACAGCGAAGAGCTAGGTGCTATAATGATCACCTATCCGAGTACGTTCGGCGTGTTCGAGCCAGAAGTGAAGCAGGTCTGCGAACTGGTGCATGCTCATGGCGGACAAGTCTACATGGATGGTGCGAACATGAACGCACAGATCGGACTGTGCTCCCCAGGAGAGATTGGCGCAGATGTATGCCATCTTAACCTACACAAGACCTTTTGCATCCCCCACGGCGGCGGGGGACCAGGTGTTGGTCCTATAGGCGTGAAGTCACATCTTGCATCGTTTCTACCTGGCCACCCTCTCGTCAAGACTGGCGGCGACAAGGCCATCGCACCAGTCAGCGGTGCTCCTTGGGGCAGTGCCAGCATCCTTCCCATCAGCTGGGCATACATCAAGATGATGGGTGGAAGAGGTCTCACGCATGCCACCAAGATCACTCTCTTGAACGCCAACTATATCCTCTCGCGCCTCAAGCCCCATTACCCCATCCTATACACCAACGCCGCTGGCCGCTGCGCCCATGAATTCATCCTTGACGTGCGCAAGTTCAAAGATTCCGCAGGTATTGAAGCCATCGATGTCGCCAAGCGCCTTCAAGACTACGGTTTCCACGCGCCAACCATGAGCTGGCCGGTCGCAAACACACTGATGATCGAGCCCACGGAAAGCGAGAACAAAGAGGAACTTGACCGGTTCTGCGACGCACTGATCGAGATCCGGAAGGAGATCGAAGAGGTCGAAAATGGGAGCAAGCCGAAAGAGGGAAATGTCTTGAAGATGGCGCCGCACACGCAGAAAGACCTACTGCTGGGCGAATGGGATAGGCCGTATTCGCGAGAGAAAGCAGCGTATCCGCTGCCCTGGCTGAAGGAGAAGAAGTTCTGGCCCAGCGTCACACGGCTCGATGATGGTAAGTCGGGTCTCCTCTTCTCAACGGACTGCTAGATAAGTATCTGACATGAGCATCTATTTAGCTTACGGCGACATGAACCTCTTCTGTACCTGTGGCCCTGTGGAAACGATCGACGGCATGACCGGCGCTGCTGCGCCCATGCCGACATGACATCATCTCTTAACCTTCCCATCACTTCGTTTCAAGCGGTCTTGAACTAGCTTCTAGCGTTGTGCGTAGATTCGGTGTTCACGGTGCATTCAACATCTGATGATCGGAACTGTATGGTGGCTTTTATCTATATTACTCTTTGTCAACCGTATGATAGATGGTTCTCGCTGACTTCAACTCAGCAAACCCTCAGTTAGAAAGCATAGGGCACGCCAAGAGTTATCCTCGATAAACAATCAATAACTCAAGCTATTCTGATATTGATTTTGCTCATTCGAACATTGACGGTATACATCAACCCTCAACTGAAGGGCCAACTCTACCGTGCTTTTCTCTGTCTATCTGACAACGCAGTCATCTCGAATCTTTGAAAACCTATCATATTCTGATACGCTGTCTTCTTCGATGACTCGGAGCATGGAATCAGTGAATACAATCCATATATCACACACGCACAAGCATAAGGCACAGCCCATACACCTTTCTTCATTCTCACCCGCAATTCACACCAAAACTCAAACCAAACCCAAACACATCACACCTCTCCCTCATACCTTTCAGTAATCGAGGTCCCTCAGTACTGTGAGACCAACCGATACCACATCCACATCACCACAGAGTCAGATAGCTCTACACCGAGGCGCTTCCAGCAACCAGGATCAAACACAAAAGCGACGTAGAACTCATCCTCGATCTCTCAACCAGCCTCGACCTTTCACGCAGCCCCAAATGGCAGAATCCCACCCTCACCACCCCCAAGCCCCTCATCACCCCACAGCGCAGCGCTGGGTACGTTTCTCTCCGCTCCGTTCCACCATTGACTCTATACTTCTCCCCATTCCCACTCGTCCCATCACCCACCCTCCTTAACGAGAAGAGCCTAACCCCAGTGCGTCCGAAGAAAGACGGAAGCTTCGAAGTGATGAAGACCTTTGTAGTAAAGCTACTCGACTGGCACGACGTCATCCGTGCCCACGCAAAGGCCCAAAGGGTGCTAATCGAAGAAATGCGCCAACGCCAAGAAGCCACCGTCGACTGCCTCCGAGACATCGTAGACATACCAGACCGCCTAGCAGATGGACTGAGAGAGGCGGGCTACGTCGAAGAGGCGGAGAGTGTTGAAAAGGTGGTGGACGAGTGGATCGTCGCGAAACTCGCACGTGATGCTGGCACGGTGGAATAGAGCTCGGTACGCGACGGGCGCGTTGGCCTGCTTCGATGGCTGGGCAGGCTGGTGGGTGATTAGGGACGATTCGGCTTGCTTGGGCTTGGGTTCTTCGGACTTGGCTATATGGGGCTGGCTCGCTGTCGTTATCGTAACCTGGTGCCTTTGTGGACCACCGTTCACCAGACTTTGTAGACAGCCGTCGGCCAGCTAGGGAATCAAGCCGTCTACTCCCATCGATTTTTTGCGTCTGGTTCCGTCTTTTGAATGGGTTTCACCAACATTGGTTACACGAACAGGACACGGACCACGTAAATTTCTCAAAATCCACCACCCTCGTGTCAACAGCCCTCCACTCCGCCCGTCGAACGTGGTCCGCCACCCTCCCCTCGCGCCTCCAATCATCCCCTCTCTCGCTCCCCTCGCGCGGCTGTCCAGAACAGCAACCGCCATCCATGATTTAGAACGAAGTCGTCAACCTCCAAAGATATCTCATCTGGTGCGCCTGAACAAGACCAGGGTTTCGGCGTCTGAGGGTGGCGTAATAAGGGCGTTGATGGTGGGTATTGCAGGCGCTGTGGCCATGATAAAGCCTGCACTCGTGGAGAAGATGGATACAAATCAAATAAAACACTCTTGATAGAAACCAACACCATTTCCACTATCTCTTGACGGTCCGTACATCGACCAGAATCCGCCCTGTGTGCAAAGGCCGAGACCGCATTCACGAACCACCAGCCATGAACCGCCCGGTAATAACTGCAGACTGAGAATCGAGCGTACGATTGAGAGACCCATCCTCCGTCAACGGCAACGGCAACTGCAACTGCAACACTTTTGCGTCGTCTCAGGACGTCAGCGCGTGGGGGATGGAGCCGTCGCTGGGAGGCGCCGCTTGCGGAGCTCACGGGGGCGCGACGAGGTCCGAGCACGCGTCGAGGGGTGCAGAGGCAGGGTTTCGGCACGGTTGGGCGCAGCCGACGGACGAGGAGGAGGCGAAGAGGCCAAGGGAGTTGTTCTTCGTGGAGGAGCAGCGATACGATTCGTTGGGAGAGTCGGCGATGTGGCAGGGGCGGGGTCGGCTGGGTGAGGGAGTGGGGAGGAGGGCCTTGGTGTTTGAGGCGTGGAAGGTGAAGGAGAAGGCGGAAGGTGAAGATCGTGCGGAGCGGAGGCGTAAGGATGAGGCTTCGGGATGATTGGTGTGATTGCATGGGTGGGGCGGCCGCGGCGGGACGCACGAAGGAGCAAGATGAGGCGCGGAGAAGGGAGCAGATCTGGCGGCAGGAGGAAGGAGAAGAGGGCGGCGGCGGAGGAGAGGCGTAATTCGGCAGCGGAGATGCGTGATGCGGCGCTAGTTTCGGGGGGCTATCTTGTAGGTACGATGTTTGCTGCTGCGGTGGGTAAAGGACAGTGGAGGGTTGGAGAGCTCGTAGGGTCCTGGTCATGAAGGTGAATGGATCCGGGGGGGGCTGGACGGTAGGCTATTCGAGGCCGCCACGAGGGTAAGAGCGTAGCAGAAGGCTACCCTAGATTGATTGCTTTAGATAAGGTCTATCAAATATCATTTCACTGACATGATGGAGTGTTTGTTTGTAGCTGATGCAACTAAAGCACCTCTTTGCAATCGAGCGGTGAGCTAACGGGCTATTTCAAGCTTTCTTCTTGCCACTACCCTTCGGTCTCCCCCTTTTCGGTTTCGGAGGCGGTTCCTGCGTTGCTTTTTCCGGTTCCTCCGTCTCCTCTCCATTCTTTGATAAGTCGGAATACTGTGTGATATCGCTCTCGGCCTCGTCTGTCGGCACCATCACCGCATCGTCGTCAGTGCCGCTCTCCCTCGAACCCATCCTCATCCGCTCACGGGGTTCATCCTTTGCGCTGCTTTCCGACCGTACTCGCGCCCGCTGTGTCATTTCCGCAACGAGCTTCTCCGCTTCATTATCCTCTCCATTCCAGCCTCCGCACCCACTACATCTCCACTTCCCCAGATCTTCGGGCCGCTTGATGCCCGGAGGCGCCTGTCCGTTCACTAATCTGCAATATTTACATATCAACGCCATGCGGTTCTTCGGCAACGTTTCGTCCTCGCCGAGTAACACGTCCATCAGCCGGTCATACCATCGGGGCTGGTCCGGCACCGCGGAGTACTGAGGTGGTGCAGAGAAGGCATTCGGGGCGAATTCGGCGGAAGCCGCGGGGGACGACATGGGCGGAATCGCTGAAGTTAGCGAGGAGGAGCCCGGCGCGTTCATGGTTCTTGCTAGGGCCGGTGTAATGTCCAGTGGCGTGCGCTGGGGGGTTGAGGGCGCCACTACAGGTGCATTTCGACCGGGAATATTTGCTGTTGGCGGCGGCGCATACCCCGTCCGGCCTGCTATTGCCGTAGCTGGACCTGGCTGGGCAGGTTTTGCCTTGGAGCCGGAAGCGGTCCTCTGCGATGGGCTGGACCGAGGGGAAGGCCCTCCGCCATACTTCTCCAATAGCTGTTGCGTCGAGTTGTATTTTGTGGCGGCCTTCAACTTGTCGATGGTCCCATCTCTCTGCGTCTGTAATTCGTCCAAGTGTTTTTGCAAGCTCGATGTACGGTAGTTGTAGTAGGTAGCCAGAGCTAATCTGCCAAGATATATTCTGAAGATCATATCAATCCCGTTGCTTTGGGGATTAGGAAAAGGAGACACCCACAGGACAGGACCACCAGCAATTGCAGTATACTCGACGATGCTCCAGTTGTTCCAACCTAGAACGAGCGCGAGGATAATGGAGTAAAGTATATAGGCGAAGCCGCTGTAGAGAGTCCACAGAGTCTTCAACCTCCGCGAGCGTTGTCGTAACAAGTCAAGCCGTGTATTGCTTTTCGTGATCTTTGCAGAGAGTGACGAGAGAGTTTTCTCAAATGAGGCTGGAGATGTGTCGTCGCCCTGCGGCTCAAGTCAGTATTCCAGAGGCTTTGAGTGGTTGACGTTCTTGATGATCCTCTGCATGACTTACTTTCCATGGCCATATAGAGACCATATTGTGTTCTGCTGAGGATTAAGGATATAACCCTGGAAAGTCACGAAACCTGACCGCCCAGACGGCAAGTCTGGGAATATGGTGTTGCACTTGAAGGGGTGTTGCTGTACAAAGGGTAGATGTGTCATCTGCGCAGCTCGCGTAGGCCAGAGAGCTTCATTGTCATCAATCGCGCCGCATTGACCTGGCGTGGCCTAACCTCAACGCCCAGGCTGGGGGTGGGTCTACATATCATTGAATGCTCTAGAAGGTGCATTCGAGCATCGAAGAGTCAGGATGTTTCAAGTATGTTGCATTGAGTGCTACTTGCCCGTTATAAGAGCTGACACGGCCAAGCGTCTGAAAGGTGCTATAGACTCCCGCATCGCAGAAGAGCAAGCACGCCAGAAAGCTCTGCAATCTTCCCCATCACGCTCGAACTCCTCAGCCAGACGATCATCTTCACGCACAGTCTCTCCGTCCAAAAGGCAAGCCAGGGCGAGGGAGCGAGAGAAAAGAGCCAACGATGCCGCCGCTGAAAAAGGCCCTGATCCATCCGAGTTCGAACCCGAGATCACATTGGACGATGAGGCGTCAAGGAGTCGGGTTGGGACGACAGGCCTGAGCGCAGAGCAGGGAGGAGATGGGCCGGTTTCAACAGCAATGAATGATAAACCACCGGTTGAAGAGCGTAAAGAGCCTAACGAGAAGACGGAAGAGAGTGACGATGCCTCCGCACCGTTGCAACTACCTACAGATGTACAGGTGAAGCTGCGGAAGCTAGAGAAGCTGGAGTCAAGATATCAAGGTAGCTACCGGCAAAAAGGGGTGGTTATCGTTGGAGACTAATGTCGCCTCAGATTTGCTCCGATCATACCGCATCGCACACGCCCGTGTTCAGCTAATTGAGCCATTTGAGACTTCACTCCGAGAAAACACGCCTTTAACGTCTATAAGCGACCCTGGCGCGCTAGTCGAATATCTCAATCAACTCAATCTGAAGGGGGACATGGTGCTGGATGAACTCAAGCGGGTATCAAATGAAAGAGATGTGTTCAAGCAAAAGTTGGCCGATGCAGAAAAGTGTACCAAGGACGCATGGGACGAAGTTGCCAATCTACGACGGCTGGAGCTTAAGGTCACGGAGCCTCAGAGTAACGATGCCGATGAGCCTGATAAGTCGCCCTTAGCAGAGAACCAAAGAACGGTCTCAAGCCCAATCGCACCTTCAAACTCAACATCGAGCGCAATCTCTACCTCTCCGGAGTCGCGACCTGCCGAGATTCAAAACGCTAACAATAACGCCGAGGAACTGTTCTCTTATGATAGCGAACTGCCGCGCCTGGAGTCAGAGCTTAGGACACGGCAGGAGGAGATTGTTGAGCTGAAGGCCGAGGTCAAAACTTTGAAAGGTGATCTAGCAGTTGCGAGGGAATCCACTGAGAGCATGGCGCAGAGCCTGGAGGATGCCGCGCGGGAACTCAACACTCTAAGGGACGCAAAGGAGCGCCACGAAAGTGAGCTGCAAGAGCGAAGCATCACGTCTGGGAGGACAACAAACGATCTCAAGTTAAAGTTGCATGCCGCTGAGCAGGATCTAGAGGACCTAAGATCTCAGAAGGATGCGGAAACTAGGGCTGCCACGGCTGAACTTGAAACCAGACTGCAAGCAGCAACTCAGATGGTAGAACAGTTACAATCCGAGCACGAGCATGAAGCCAACATCAGTACAGCCTACAAGCAGTTGCAGGAGGAAGCAGCCCAGTTATCCTCTGAGATCTCCACTCTACGATCGAGCAGTGCTCATTCCGAAAAGCGGAGTGAAACACTTGACGGTATAGTCAAGAATCTTAAAGAACAACTCGCAGAGGCGGAAAGCACAAAAGAGACTCTTAGATCACAAATTCAGCAGACGACTGACGCACTCAATGCGCTTCGAAGCAGTGTAGCGCACTCCAAGCGTGACGATGAAGCCTCACACCGTAAGCACGTAGGCGCTGAGCTCAATGGCGCAGCGCAGGTGAGCAGTAAAGATGGATTGGCACAGCAGGAGATAATATCGACGCCCGACGATAACAAAGCTATACCTACTAAAAAGAAGAACAAAAAGAAGAAGAAACCCAGCAAAATTACACCTGAGCAGGTTGACGAGGGCGACGGTAAAGCGGTTGAACCTCCCCTTGGGTTTGGAAACGCAACGACCCCGAACCAAGAGCCGTCACCATCTGCAATATCAAACAGTGAGGTCATCAAGCTCCAGGAAGAGCTTCAGTCACTTCACCAGGAATTAGTGGAGAAGGACATTGCACTTGAGAAGATGCACCGGAAAGCCAAGAATGACGAGGACCTTCAAGATGAGATCGAGCATCTTCGAGATGATTTGATCAATATAGGACAGGAACATGTTGCGGCCAAAGATCAAGTTAAAGAGCTGCTCTTGGAGAAAGGTGCTTTGGAAGAACGTGTTGAAACTTTGGAGAAAGAGCTGGCAGACGTCAAGGCGACCGTTACTTCGGACACAGCAGGGGCAGAACAAGCGCATAAGGATCTTGCGGCTAAGTTTGAGGATCTCAGCCTGAAAGCAACTACTTTACGGACGGACTTATCGGCCGCGCAGCAGCTCGCTGCGTCAAGGTTCAAGGACTTAACAGATCTGAGAGAGGTGTTACAGAAGGTACAACCTGAGCTGACATCGCTCAGAAGTGGAGTCGCAAATCTAAAGACAACAAAGCAGGAACTTGACAACAAGACTGCCGAGCTCAAGCGGCTAGAATCTAGACACCAGGATATGGGCTTTGAGATGGCTGGTTTGAAGAAGACCGTGGCCGACAAAGATTCGGAGATTACATCGCTGAACCTGAAAATCGCCCAAGAGACAGCAACTCGACTCAAGGTGGAAGATGCCTTGAGCTCGACCCAAGTCGCCTTACAGACAACCGATGGCAAAAGGCGTGAAACCCAGGAATCCCTGATGAGGGTGACTAGAGACCTTGCACGGGTGCAAGACGAGGCCAATGCTTCTCGAGCTCGAATTCGAGATTTGGAGTTGCAGGTGCAGAAGCTTTCTAGAGACTCGGAAGGACTTCGTGAAGAGATCGAGCTGAAAACTGCTCAGTATGTTAGTGCGCAAAGCTTGATGGGCAGTATGCGCGATCAGACGGCGGAAATGGCGATGCAAATGAAGGAGGCTCGTGAGCGATGTGAAAGCCTTGACGAGGAACTCGGCGACGCCCATAGACTACTCATTGAACGCAGTCGGGAGAGTGAGACTATGAGGAAACTATTGGCAGATTCCGAGAGCAGGACTGACTCCAGGATCCGTGAGATGAAAGACCGACTGGAGGCCGCAATCGAAGATCGTGATCGTGCAGAAGATGAGGCGAGCACAATAAGCAGGAAAAAAGCAAGGGAAATCGATGAGCTGAAGAATCAAGTCCGAGAAGCGGAGAGGAGCCTCAAGAGAGTGAAAGATGATAAAGAGGGGTTGGAGGTACTGCAGAAGGAGTGGAAGCGCAAGCGTGAAGAGCTGGAGGCAAGAGCTGAACACTCTTCGGACGAAATCAACCAGGTCAGACGAGCTATGAGCGAACTGCGGGATGCTCTGGACGAGAGCGAGAAGCAAGCGAGAGAGCTGGAGAAACAGAAAGCTGAGCTAACACAATCTGCCGAAGAGGGACGGCAACGCTTTGAGAAGTTGCAAAAGTCTAACAAGGTACTTCAGATCTCAATCTTCTACTATCACACAAGCTGATATAGGAGTAGGCAATGACTGATGAACTGCGCTCGTTACAAAATGCCAAGACCAAAGCAATGGATTCCGAAGCGCAGACGTCACGATCATCCCTGGAATCCACACCCTCACGAACTCGATTAAGTTCGCCAGCACCCAAGACGAAGACCAACTCATCAAACGCTGGAGATGGTTCTACAGCATCAGGTGCTGGGAACATGGATTATGTATATTTGAAAAATGTACTATTGCAGTTCCTTGAGCAGAGGGACAAGAAGCATCAGGTGCAGCTGATCCCTGTCTTGGGCATGCTCCTCCATTTCGATAGGAAAGATGAGCAGAAGTGGATGGCAGCCATCACCACGAAATGATGGATTTGTATAGAAATCCTGTAATTGGTCGGATGAAGGGGTTATAGGCGCTCAACGGGTCAAGCAGTGGGTTGGTTTGGGGTGTTTACTCAAAGCGTTTCTGGGGGAACTTCCTCGTTGCCGGGGCGAGGGTCTATAGCTATAACTTCGCCCTTGTCGAAGTCAGGCTTAGAACATAATCCAACACTCAATTTCATGTCGTACAGTCCCTAAGTCAACTACCACCACCTTTACTCCCTTTTTAAATGCCTCGTAGTATAGAATGATCGACCGTGCTAGTGCCGATAGCGACAGGTACCGCCGCTATCATTGGCGACGAGCTGTACCGGGCGCTGCACGCAAACCAGCCCACCGTCATCGTCGTAACTCTAACCTGACTGCATCCTGGACATCCTACTCACCTACTCTCCTCCCTTTACCTCTGTATACAAACTTCACCTCAAGTGCTTGGTGCCGAGCAAATCGATCAACACGGGAGCAGGTAACAGACGCGCTAGAACACACTCGATTCGGCTCCCGCAATTTGCATCGCATCACTAAAGCATCTACCGGTCAATTGAGCTGTCGCACTTGAGCCATCCAGCTATAACTTACTTTACTTCCGAAGCAGTCGCGACAGTCACTGGCACCAATCAATATTAATGTGGTCATTTGAGCATACCATTGCATTTGCTGACGGTGGAGAGAGAGCTGTTCAGAGTAAATCATATCCCACGTCCATGTTTTGCACAGCGGGTGTAGCCCGGTCGTAACGAAACACGTTCCTCGGCGGCTATCACGAGCTGGTCACTTCTGCTGCCCTTATTCACTACCGTATACACCGTGTCATCACTTACGCACTTGCGGAAACATAAGACGGTACCCGAGCATCAATTTGGATATCTTTGGAGGACAGGATTGCGCCTGGTTTTACACGGAAGGGACTGTTGACCGCACACAAGCCCATAATCGTCACGTCTACATTCACTTCTACAACACGAGATTTTGAAGACCTTTTGAATATCCTTACACCGCCAAAGTTCAGGCGCAATGATGAATGGAGGTGATATCAAAAAGGCCGCGATCAATAAAGCCAAGCAAGTAGCTAACGCTGCAAACAATGCAGCCAATGGCAATGGAGGCAAGAAAAGAAGGAAAGGCCAAGATCTAAAGCCAATAATCACGACCGAAGCGCAGCAGGCAATGGATTCAAGTCCGATCACCTCCGTCAATGTGAACAACCAGTCGTAAGTGATTAGCTGCCGTCAGGGTTCGACGCGCCGTTGAAGTGGACTTGCAGTGGAGCTAACGATGCCTCCTCAACAGAGCGCAGGGTATGAACTCGCCCCTCTCCCACCTGAAGGCTCATCCGTCTCAGCTGAGTCGCGCCTCGTCATCATCTTCTTCACCGGACGACACAGCAGAGAATACTGCCGACGAGGAAGATTCAGAAGATTACTGTAAAGGCGGCTATCACCCAGTCTCCGTCGGCGAATCGTTCAAGGATGGTAAATACGTTGTGGTGCGGAAACTTGGATGGGGTCATTTTTCCACAGTATGGTTGTCGCGCGACACCGACTCGGGGAGACACGTCGCTCTAAAGGTCGTGAGATCGGCGGCACATTATACTGAAACTGCCATTGATGAGATTAAACTTCTGAGTAAGATTGTACAAGCCAATCCAGACCACCCGGGTCGGAAACATGTCGTTAGTCTGCTGGACTCGTTCGAACATAAGGGTCCCAATGGTGTTCACGTCTGCATGGTGTTTGAAGTGCTTGGAGAAAACCTGCTAGGTTTGATCAAGCGATGGAATCATCGAGGGATCCCGATGCCACTTGTGAAACAGATTACGAAACAGGTGCTACTTGGACTGGATTATCTACATAGAGACTGCGGTGTTATCCATACCGATCTCAAACCCGAGAACGTCCTCATTGAGGTTGGCGATGTGGAGCAGACGGTCAAGACATTCGTCAACGACGAACCGAAGAAGGAGGACAAAGAAGACAACCGCAATGGGAGACGAAGAAGGCGGACTCTCATCACCGGCAGTCAACCTCTTCCTAGTCCGCTCAACGCGAGCTTCAGCAGTTTAGAGACGCTCAGACGGCCAGGAAGCATGCTGGGTTCGCACAGCAGTTTGAATCAAATTCTGAACGAAAGTCCGGGTAATGCTTCTCCTATCGGTGGGCCAAATACTCCCAAGGATCGGCCGGTTATGAGCGGTGCCGGGGCAACACCAACAGCTGCGTCACATTCAATGCTAGATGCTCTAGGAATTAAGGATCCAAAGGCATCTAAAGACGAGGATGATGCTACCCACAAGCAGCGCGAGAAAACAGCGTATGTTGAGAACCCTTTGAATCTCAGCTAATTCAATTTTTCTAATCACAAGCACAGTGATATATTAACCCAGGACATATCCGGAATCTCCCTTAATAGAAGCACAACAAACGACAACGACAACGACAACGCAGCGACCTCCCCAATACCGATGGAAACGATATCAGTTAAGATTGCCGATCTGGGTAACGCATGTTGGGTCGGACACCATTTCACGAACGACATACAGACCAGACAATATCGATCACCCGAAGTCATACTCGGTGCGAAGTGGGGCGCAAGCACAGACATATGGAGTATGGCAGCTATGGTGAGCTCCTCCCCCACCACGCACGGCACGATCGCATCGCTGACGGGTACTCAACAGGCATTCGAACTAATCACAGGCGACTACCTCTTCGACCCGCAAGCGGGCACCAAATACGGCAAAGATGACGACCACATCGCGCAGATCATCGAGCTCCTCGGTCCCTTCCCCAAATCCCTCTGTCTCTCCGGCAAGTGGTCGCAAGAGATCTTTAACCGCAAGGGGGAGCTGCGCAACATCCTCCGCCTTCGCCACTGGGCCCTCCCAAAGGTTCTACAAGAGAAATACCACTTCTCCGTCGAGGAGTCGAAGCGGATCGCCGACTTCCTGCTCCCGATGCTCGAGTTGCTGCCGGAGAAGAGGGCGAATGCGGGCGGGATGAGTAATTCGCCGTTCGTGGAGGGCGCGAAGGGCATGGATGATGTTAAGCTACCAATTCCCGTGGGAACGAGAGGCGAGGGCATCGATGGATGGGCGACGGAAGTGAAGAAACGGTAGTCCTTGAGACCGGTCTATTTCGGCTCCTACAATTCCTTTTGCTTCGTCCACTAGATAAGACATCCCGCTCGTCATGACGGTACTTGGGGGAAGCGAGGTGGGGGAGAAGGGGGCACATGTGGGGCCTTGGATCCATAGATTCAGGGAAGGGAGGTGGAGTCTGGGGTTGAATGTACATGATCGTGTTTGTTCCTCTCTCTTCAGCCGTTAAGCATCTCGGACAACCGAAGCATCGCTCGCGATGCAATCACGTGTATGTGGTATGATACATGGCTTCTTGTTAGTCTCTATCACTACAGATCAAGCATCCCTCCAACTGCACAAACAATGGCTAGTCGCTGTCGCGGGACTTGGGGATGATCTTCAATTTTCCCTTCGTGTGCTCCTCGATCTCCTTCGGTTTTTTCGGCCCAATCGCTCGAGTTCTTGATGTCTGATTTTTTTTTGGCATCACAGACTCCACACACCTTGAACCACCTTAGACCGAACATGCCCTCTGTGCTTATTGTTCGTTCAAGCTCTTAATATATATACATATGTGCTCCCGATAGGATATGATATTGAAAGGATTGCAATGTGGTTTTCCTCGCCTCTGTGTTTCTTCGTATGTGCACCATCCACGTACCGAGACAGAGGTAGAGAGTATCTCGCTGTTTCGAGCTACGATAATCCCATACGAAAGTCGACAGCAGGGATGTAATTGAATCATAGAACAAATACGACCCCACCCCAAAAGCCGAACAATACGCCCCAACACCGCCGCTATGTTTGCAACCCGCAAGAAGCCATCCCCTACTCATCCATCTGCCACGCATAATCCAGCTCCTTCAAATTCCTCCTCCGATTCCTCGCCGCAAAATAACCCTTCTCGAACCCATTCCCCCGGGCGA
>JAABUJ010001648.1_pt1 | contig 31302 bp, 36 predicted proteins | sample 5559131 | NCBI WGS metagenome assembly JAABUJ01 (sample SAMN10711875, study PRJNA513366) | rock metagenome | isolation source: Antarctica rocks | place: Antarctica: Victoria Land, Mt New Zealand nord | collected 2016-01-07
TTTGTGAAGCTAACAAGCAAGAAATTGAAATTGTGACTGTGTAATTCATTAATAATTCATTACAAATTCATGAAGAATCTATTCATAACTAATTAGTGGTTAGGGATTAGTGTTAGGGGGTTAGGTGGTTAGGTGGTTAGAATTAGAGAGTTAGGGTTAGCAATATGAAATATATTGAGAATGCATTTTGAATACATTAGTGTGTTTGTGTGTTAGAGGTTAAGTTAGGACTAATATATTGTGAATTAATTAGTAATATATTCAAAGAAATTGGATCTCAATTGATTTTAAGGTGTTTCAAAAGGTCAAATGGTCTCCTGATAAACCCTGTCAAGACCATCTGAGGTTTTAGTGAGACCATCCGACATGTGTGGTCGTCGACGGGTCGAACCCTTGGGCCCGGTCTTTGATAGTGGCGTGTCTAGCGCTGACGCTGCACCTTCTTTGTATCTGTTGCAGCTTCCTGGGCCACCCATCTCGATGGCCCTCCAATCACGACCGCTGCCAGAAGCGGGCACGAGCCTACTGGACCCGCTCCTGGGCGCTTGAAGTAGGCATTACAGTATATACCGAAGCTATCAGGGACAGTACACCTGCAGCATGGATGGTATCATGCAACCCCATCGCATCTTGGGGTCCCCACTCCGACCTATTTGTACCTTAGTGGCTTCGGTCAAGGGTGGACCTTATACCAGCAGAATCGAACTCTTTCACTCAGTCTTGATTTCTTACTTTCACTGTGTACATCAGTGCAGAGTCACACTCGCCGTGGAGAATTGATATTGATTGTCAAACTCGATCGATTTGTCTACTAAGATGGAGCTTTTGAAGCCCTTCAATCACATCAGACTGTCGTCAAGCGATATCCCACTGTTCGCGATATGCGTGCTTGTGGTATACATCGTCTATGGGGCTATCTACCGTCTTTTCCTAAGCCCACTCGCAAAGATCCCGGGACCAAGGTTGGCTGCCTTGACGGATTTCTATGAGTTCTACTATGATGGTATCAAGCGTGGAAGATATACCTGGAAGATCGCCGAGTTACACAAGAAATACGGTATTCAACCAGATCTATCCATTGAGCCCTTCACATTGCATAAGTTTTGGCTGATAACGATCCCCCTTCCAGGCCCTATCGTTCGGATCAACCCATGGGATGTTCACATTAATGACCCTGATTTCATCGATGAAATCTACCCAGGAGCAGGGAGGAAGGTCGACAAACCGATGCGGTACGCCTCTATGTTCGGGATCACTGTAGCTTCCTTCTCGACGTCGCCGCACGAGAAACACCGTGCTCGACGAGCATTGATCAGCTCGTTCTTCTCCAAGCGGTCCATCGCCAGGTTGGAGCCCGTTATACAGTCTGTCGTGGACAAGCTCTGCGATAGACTTGAAGATTTTCGGAAGAGTGGAGAGCCAGTTAATCTGCGGAACGCATACATGGCGCTAGGGACAGATGTAATCAACCAATACTGCTTCTCTGCTCGTGACTACTATCTGGACGAGCCGGATTTCCATGCTGCATTGTGTGTACCATCACAGCTTCCTCTGATGTCCCCAAACAATGACGGTGGCCTTGCGTTCTAGGTACACGTCCTTGATAGAGGCCTCGCAGATGACAGCCAGTAAGGCTATTGCCATTTACCCGTATAAGATCCCCAGGCATTGACCCGGACAGGTTGTCACATGTTTACTTGGATATTTCCAATCATCGATACCTTCCCGGTATAACCCTCAATACTCATACAAGCAACGATGGGATGTTGACACCGCAGAAGCAATGGCTCACGAAAATCATCAACCCGAACGCATTCAAAATCATTGAAATGCAGAACGTGAGTCTCCGCATTTCCTGATAATCCAGCTCTGTAATGCCCACATGTCTACGGAGAAGTCACTTAGGGCTTCTTACTCGCTTCATTTACCGTCTCAGGATAGAATTGCACAACAATCTCATCTCAATTTTGAGACTGCCTCTCAATCCAGACTTTCCAAATCACCAGCTAACAAAGTCTAGCTACGCGAAGCGCAGATCCGAGAACTGATGGCTGAAGGAGAAGAAGCTCGGAACAAAGCGGAGTGAGCAGCTCCCATCAGCCATACAGCGGGGCAGAAAGTTTCGACGGATCGACTGACTGACCGGCCCAGACACACAACCATCTTCCATTACCTACTCGACGAGAAAGTGCCACCGCAGGAACGCACCCTCCACCGCCTCGGCCAAGAAGCCATCAGCCTGATCGGCGCGGGCGGCATCACGACGCAACACACGCTGAAGACGCTCACCTACCACATCCTCGCCAACCCGCCCGTGCTCGCCAGACTCACCGCCGAGCTCAAGCAAGCCATGCCAGACCCCAACGTGCCCGCGTCCCTGCAGCAGCTCGAACACCTCCCCTACCTCTCCGCCGTCCTCGCCGAAGGCCTCCGTCTGAGCTACGGCATCTCGCACCGCATGGAACGCTCCTTCCCGGACCGCGCCGTCACGTACGCCGACTACGTCATCCCGCCTAACACCTCCGTCTCCATGACCACCATGCTCATCCACGACAATCCGTCTATCTTCCCGGAGCCGAGAAGGTTCATCCCCGAGCGCTGGCTCGACTCTAATGATGACGATAAGCCTGCCCTTGCTTTTAGCCACGATGGCGAGAAGCCGCTTCAACATCAGACGCAGCAACAGCGCCTGGCGAAATACTTCCTCCCCTTTGGCCGCGGCTCGCGCGCCTGCGTCGGCCTTAACCTGGCGTATGCCGAGATGCACCTGGCGGTGGCGAATATTTTTCGGAAGTTCGAATTGGAGCTGTATGATGTGGTTCGAGAGAGGGATGTCGATGTCTTGCACGATTTCTTCAATCCGAGCCCGGATTTGGAGTCGGTTGGGGTGATGGCTAAGGTTGTTGGGCTGGTGGCGTGAGGAGATAATGGAGGCGAGGGGGAGAGAGGGTGGGGTAGCTGGAGAAAGAGAGAGAGGGAACGGGGTTCCGTGGGTTTAAATACAGAGGCCAAGTTTTGTATGCAAGTACAAATAACTATAGGGTAAATACAAATAGCTTCCGTTGCGGCGGGAGTCATTCTTACTCGAGGACGCGCGACTCGTTAGCTGCTTGAATATAAGTGTTAGGTAGCAAGGATAGAGTAGGGAGAGGAGGAACGAGATCCACGCACTCGTTTGAACTTGTTCAAACTAGGTACACAGTTGCAATTTACATCTCACCAAACTATCGACTCGCATCTTACCGTCCCAATCTCACACAATTGCTTGAACTTTAGAACTCTACTTATTCATTCTGGACAAAATCAAACTGAGGCAAGCCATCTCAATTGACCAATTTAAGCCGGGTCAAGCCAAGACCATTCGACTCGCCATCTGAACTCACCTCCATAATCTCCACTCGCACCAATTCTCGACCACAATCCCACACGACTCAAACCTCTCCCTCCCTTCCTTCCTCTGCCCCAACCCTCCCCTCCCTTCCAACCCCCAACCAAGAACCATCACGCCCCCACCCCCCTCCCCACAATCCGCACCTTCTTCCCCCTCCTCCCCAACCTCGACATAATCGATTCTCCCACCCTTCCCTCCGCTTCCCCCATCCCACGCCGGTGTCCTCCGCTTCCATTCACGACCTCGCTTCCCGCCCGCTGATCGGCTCTCACCACGACCGCCACCCCGTTCATCTTCCCATTCGTCTGTCCTGTCTCCGTCGCCGTCGCAATGCTCGACTTCGTCTTCCTGACCACGACCGAAGCCGCTGTTTTCGTCGTTGTTGTTGTAGTCGTGGCTTGTGGCTTGGACTGCGCTGTCGGACCGAGCGCCAGCGCGGGGGTGGGGGCGCGAGCGGGGGCGGGTTCGGAGAGGATGGAGTCGAATTCGGCGGCGGCCCAGGAGCGGGCGGCGTGGTGCGCGTCGGGTTCTTGGTCTTCGGGTTCGTGGCGGGGTTGTGTCGGGGGGCGGTTGGAGCGGGTGGGTTGATGGCGGGGGTGACGTTGATGTGGATGTTGAGGTTTGGGAGGTTGGCCGGCGGCGAGGAGGGATAGGTCGTTTGTAGGGGACTTTTCGTGGGCTGAGTGTGCAATGTATGGGTGGTGTTGGACTTTGAGGGTGGGTTGTGCCTGGGAGGTGAGTTTAGACGGGTGCTTGGCGGTGGTCGGTGATAGCGCTGTGGGATTGTGGATTGGTTCGTCGTTGTCGTCGACGAGCTGGGAGTCTTGAGACGGCGAAGGTGATTGAGAGCGTGAATGTTGAGAGTCTACTGTGTCGGGGCTGAGGAAGAGTGCGGGGGATTTCTGTCGATGTGACGTTTGGCGCCTTTGGTTCTTAGGTGGTAGCTCGGCTTGAGTTTCGAGCTCTGTGTCTTGGTGTCTGCGAGCGAGATAGGCGGGCAGCTTCCTTGATCGGCGCTGATCGCTCTTGGGATGGGTATGTAAGCCATCTGAAGCCTTGCCGCTATCGCCGTCAGACTCGTCCGAAAACTCTACATATTTCACGACGGATTTCCTCGACTTCATCTGCCCTGTGAGTGACGGTGCGCCTGACGAACGCCTGTCTCGAGGCTTCCTCGTAGAAAAGTCCTCGTCCGGCTCGATTCTAACGCGTCTCTTATGAGACGGCAAAGCTTGCTGGACGGAAGTAGAGTTCTGTATCACTGGTTGAGGTAGATCCGATCTGACAATCACTGTATCCACCCGCTGGTCGTCCGCACCATCGCCACTTAGGCCGAGAGAACGATGATGAGCGTGAAGAGTCTTCCCATCCATCTCTGTAAGCTTACTCCTGCCGACAGGTAGTTTCATAACTAAGCTTCGTCCGGTCAGTGCTGCCTGTGCGGCGATATAGCGGTCGTTTTTCTTCGCTTCGGCAAGTGTCCTTTGCAGTTGAGCTTGCTGGAATTGACGATTTGCACCGGTTTGTGACGTTGGACTCAAGTCGCTTCGAACTATCGTGTGCTCTGAGTGACGCTTGCGCTTTTGGCCTGTCTGCACGGTAAGTATCTCCCCAGTATCTGGCTGTGGTCTCATCCTCGGGTACTCAAATCGTTCATCATGATGGGACAGGCCGACTTCCGTCGGTGGAAGTGTAGGGTCTGGATATTGATAACCGATATCATGTGGGTCAGAGTCAATTGTTGGTTTGACCATTATCGCAGCCGGTGCAATGAAGCGTGAGGGAGGCAGGTTGTTATGGTCGACGTAGCCATTCAAGCCATATTCTAACGGAGAATGAGACGCCGCGTTGTGCTCATGGGGAACTGCAAGTGGGCTCGACGCTCGGGGGATTGTTGCACTTCGGCCATTTTGCTGAGGAGGAGGACTGCCATCGAGCATTGCCGCAACGGAGGGAAGTGGCCCGCGAATATCTCCAGTACCTCTTGCTGTCATTGTCTGTCGATCGTTCTCAATGACATCCTCTGTTGGGTCCAGATGATCATAACTTATGCCGTGACTTGATCCCTCGGAGTAGTTGAAGCGGCGTGGTTCAACGCCTTGGCTTAGCAGAGGGTCTATGGGAGTACCGTCGTTTTGGCAGTAGTCTAATTCAACGGCCTCCTGGCTTCTATTTGCAGAATGCTCTTCGTCAATGTAGTTGTCATCAAGCGCAGGATCTTTGGATTTGGCTTCTGCTGCTTCGTCCTGTCGCCTCCTCAAACGCCTTGTTTCATGTGGATGGTCATCGCCAGCTTTCTTCACCCAGCTGATGTTGGAGTGACTAAAGTCCACCAAGCTCTCTACGCTGCGGGGATCCGCGATTTTCTTCGTGTCGTGACCAAGGATGGTGCCGTTGGGCTCGAATCCTTTCATCTCCGGATCTTTCCTGCAAGACGCACAGGAACATATCTTCCTACACCTAGGACATTTCCAGTCAGGGTCTTCCATAATCGCAAGGGGCATCATGTCGAATGCTCGGAAGAGACTGCCATAGCAATATGATAACCCACACTCGCACAAGGCAAGCTTCCACTTTGGCTCTCGCTGCTTGCATATATGACAGTTGAAGTTCTCTTTCAGCCACTTTTCCGTTCGGCGCTTCTTTCGACGCTTTTTTAGAGTTCCGTCGTCATTGACTTCAACCTCTTCCTCCTCGTTTGTCTGATCTTCGCGGGGATTCGGCTTGGTAGGATCGTGCCAAGGACGACTTTTGAGCTGTTCCTGGCAGACCTGCGCCAGCGTCTTTCTCCCCAGCTTCTTTCGCTCAACTTGAAGGGACTGGGGAGAGCTTTCCGTAACCACGCCCTCAAAGCCAATGATCTGGTGTCTCCAAAGCTCATGCTTCTCAACAAGATCCGCCCACGGGAACTGTTCGACCCATTTATACTTCGAAAGGCATCGACAGCTTCGTCCCATGGCATAACACTCCAAGCAGATGTCGTAGGTGTCCTCAGCCCCATTCTCAAGCGGTACAACGCACGAAGTACATGTGAGGAAGCGATTGAAGATGTTGCACCGACAATATGAACAGGTGACGTTGCTGTCGAATGGGAGATATTGCCCTTTCTGCTCAGATGGTGACACCGGAGAAAGCATTTCCGAGAGGAGAATCTTAGTGTAGAGCGCGAACAATCGCTTAAAGTCTTTCTGCAGTTGGCGTATCTTGAGGCTTCCAGACAGCGCTGCATGAGCCAACGGGTCTGAAGAATTCTGCTTTTGTAGATCGACTTCCTCTAGCACGCCCGAATACTTGTGCAACGCAAAGAGAACGATCGCCTTGTTCTTGTACTGCTCATCTCTACACACCATTCTCGCTCTTGGCAACGCTTCGTCCAAAGCCATCTCCAATGTCTCTACAGTGGTTCGATTCCACGCTGCCTTCATGGTTCTTGTCCCTCGGTTCCAAACTTGATGCGGCGCCAACGGTGGGATAAGGATAAAATCTCCAACCTTTTGCTCAACCACATAAGTCGTGAATGGTGCAGCTTTCCAAGCGTTGATCTGAGCAAAGTGGGATTCCACTTCGATGTCGTGTCCTAGGGTAGAAAGCCAATATTCAGAGACAAGATGCCGATCCTTCGTTTCAGTCATAAACCATATTGAAGAACCTGGCTTCGCCGGTTTTCCATCCTCATCCAGAGTGCCTGATGTCTCCACCATGATATTCTGACCCAGGCTAGCACACATCTCGCGGTGTGCTGGTGTGTATGTGCCTTCATGCCCGATATAGCACATCATATTGTCCGCCCTCATTGATGGGGGTAGGCAGCTCATCAGGTCTCCAGCTCTTGCCACGCCTTTTCCCAATCTCAGTCCTGGTCCATGTGGGTTTGGCTCGTTTACCGAACCTTGGCCCCCGACGTCACCCGTACTATCGTTGAGGTAAAATACCGAGGCTGGAATCTGTTCCTTCAACTTGTCGTGCCAGACTGGTGGGCAGTCGGTGTCCTTTAGATAGATGCGCTGCCGTACTGTGTCTTTGTAATTGTGAGTTGTCCATTGATTCGTCAACATGGCCATATTGTTGAGGTAATGGGAGATCGAAAGTTGTATGTCTTCTCGATTCGACAGGTCTCGGGCCTTTTCAACTATAGGAGACTCAGCTCTGGAAGGCTACAATCAAGCACGGAACTCACATTTCTTCCCATGATTGTCCCTCAGCCACTGAGGCGTAAAGGTCCACTGATCCAGCCGATTCTGGAAGCCTTCAATGACCAAGGGCTTTCCGCCGAGGATGACATGCAGCAACACCAGCTTCTCAAATGCCTCCATCCCTTGGTGTTCGATCATGTCGCAGGATATCCGAACCACATACTCAAAGTTCGAGGTTTCCTCCACCAGCGCGTGCAGATCGAGGTCAGGCGGGATAGGCTCAAAGGACGCACAGGGGCGTTGCGCAGGCATTCTGAGTGAGGACGATTAGAAGCAAGGGTGTATACACACCCGGCAAGGCCTTAGATCTGCCACGGAAGTCGGTGCAGCGAGGCGCCAGGTGTAAAGGGTATTAGCTCCACAAGACGGTAGATTGATGACAACTCAGGACTCGCGACACTGACACTACGTGCTCAGGGCGGGGCGGGGCATAACACAGGTTCCGTCGCGCTTGGGCGGAGAGTGCTCCAGACACGACGCCTGATGTTGCATCTATGGGAGGGCTTTGGGATAAGCGCGATGTATCACATCTATCTTCACTTTCGAGGCTTGTGATTATGTAAGCAAGCCTACTACCTCGCCATCGAATTGACTCAGCATGGGACGAAGCACCTGCAATTATTAAGTATCGACATCAGACATCAGTGAACAGCTGCTTTCTGCTTTCGGATGGCTAAGGTAGGTGTGCTCCAGAAGTTGCTTCCATTGAGCACCTATCTTCACCTCAGGGCAGGAAAAATTACGCCATGCTGTCAAATATTCCAGCAACAAATAGCCCTGGCCTGCGGAGATCTACTGATCAGAGTTATTATGAAAATACTTATGAAGAGACGTATTCCGTCTTCGATCTGCACCCAAGGATATGCTTCTTCTTCTCGAGCTAGTCCCAGTAAACTTCAGCGACGTCTGCTACTTTGAAGTCAGGCTTCACGTCTTCAGTCTTAGAGGACCTCTTCGTTCAATTTCTTCCCCTTTCCGACAAATATATTCATACAGTCTCGCAGCGTTCTCATTGCTAGTTTGCTTTCACAGTAGCCAATGCATTTTTTTTCTTTTCCTCCAGAACTCTGGCATTCGCCGCCATGGTCGTCGCAGGCCCTGAACCCGTCTTTGAGAGGCGTACAGGTACTTCACACTCCTACGATCGTGACGACCTCCTCAGGGCTTTGGTGGACCCTCGCCACACCTCCTCGGCCTCGGTCTTCTGCAGTCAGTACTGTTGTTGTACCTTTAGCCACAATGTCCGACTTACCTAGAGCTCCGTTCTTGCAAACGGTTTTGATTCCTTCGGGGTACAATATTACCGCTATTACAGCAGTCACAGCCACCTTTGCTGCTGGTGCCAAGGTCAAGCGTGAAGAATGTCAAAAACAGAGACACCTGAACTTTGTGGCCTGTTTTACTCCACCCGCATCCGGAATTTCAAGCCCTTGCTCTTGACTTTTATATGTCTCCGGTAGTAAAAGCTCCAACTGGTACCTTTCCGACTGACCTTATTCTCCAGTCTATAGTGACACTGACTTCTTTGGCTCCTGCTCAGACCACGATAAGTACTGTCCGGGCTCTTGTTTGCGTCGCGCTCTTGATATGGGGCTCGGTACTTTACCAACGACCTCGACAGGGTATCAGGATCAGGAAACAGTCCAGCCGGTATGCGATCTCGGGGACTTTGCCTTCAGATTATCAAGCGACAGAAACAGTGTTCGGTTCGGCCTTCTCAACACATCGCTCTACCGGCGACGTTGGAGCAGCCCTGCTGCACTGTGGACTGGATCTGGTGTGCGTGCGGTCGAGGGGGCAGACGCGGGGCCTCGCCGTGCTGGATGAGGATACATGGCTGGCAACCGGTGGAGGGCGCGGAGGTTGTTGGGCATCGGATTGAGGAGCAGTGGCCGCTATGGGCTGGTGATGGGGGGAGTGGGAAGATGCCGAAGGAGGAGGCTTGGCGGATCTTGAGGGAGGCGGAGAAGGAGAGTCCGGCGATCAGTTTCTGATTTCGCCGTGTTAGAGATAACAGACCATCCCCGAGCTCTCTTTATAATCAAACCGTGCTTTCGAAGCTGAAGAAACCTCGATCTAATGTGGATCTCCAGATGGGGCATTGGGAAAGCAACGGTATGACACTCGGACGGTACTGCCACGCAGTGAGATATATACAGTGCGTCGGAACGTCTTGTAATACTAATCAACATCAGGGACTGGTAAGCCCTCGACAAGTCTCATGCGTCTACCCTGAGCAGCCATGGCTTCCATCGCCCTCTGCTCCCTCAATTCCCGAGCTTCGGTATCGGAGACAAGGACGAAGTCATACTTCAGTAGCGAGCAACCCATAGAGACGTCATACTTCTTAGCCATGCTTTCGTCGGTGACCTTCTGCAGGTCGACCACTAGCGATTCTTTGACTCCAAAGACAGCGTCCGAAGTCTCATAAGGGTCGTTTCGTAGATACAAAGCCCTGAACGGCACAAGTCAGCTCATCTTGGGAGACAAGCATGGTGTGGATTATGTGGAGATGAGAAGGACATACGTTATCAAATGATCATACCCAGGCTTCTCGAACATGAAATGCATATGGCTAGGCCTATACGGATGTCGATGCAGCTGTTTAAGCAAGGCGCCAACGGGACCATCATGCGGAATGGGATAAGGCACGGGAACAATAGCATGGAACCAGAAGACGCCGTCCCGGTCACTGTGCATGACCGCCCGTCCGTCCGGACCGTTTCGGTCGGCATATTGTACATCGTAGAAGCCCCTCGAATCGGTCTCCCAGATGTCGATCGTGGCCCCAGCTACTGGCTTCCCAGAGGTGTCTTTGACCGTGCAGAGGACCAGGCAAGCTTCGCCCTCGGGGTCGTGCGAGATGGTGCCGCCATTGGGCGCCGCTTCGGCTTCGTGTGTGTGGAAAGGGCCAAGAACAGTGCCTTCGGTCGAGTGTGGGGGTTTGGGGTGGTCTATCGAGTCGACGAGGAGAGAGAGGCCTAGGACATCAGACAGGAGGATGAATTCCTGGGTTTGGAGGACTTGTCAGTACGGATCAGTAGATACAGTCAAGCACCAAGCAGTATGGGTGTAAGAGAGAGTCTAACATACCTGTCGTACGTCGCTACAGATCTGCCCTACTTTGGTCAAGAATTCGATGGCTGCCATCCATTCTCTCGTACTTAGTCGTGTCTCTCTAGCAAAGTCGTGTAGATGGGTGACGAGCCTTTCGGTGAGGTATTTCAGCCTCGGATCCGGACATCGCGAATTGATGTTGTGGACGTTTTCCGTAATGTTGTCAATAGTCAAATCTTTCATAGGCGGGATGTCAACATGAGAAGGATCCATGATGTTTGACCTTACTCGAGGGGCGCTTTTGGCGATAAATATGAGACAGTTTGACTAAATTTGATCTTTCGAGAAAACGACGTCGTATGTTTACAGTATCGTGAGAACAGACCAAACGCGTCTTGGGCGTAGGAAGCCTTTCGTTCTGGAATTGGATAGTCGTAGTCATCTTCGCCGCATGTAAGTTAGTCACCGGTAACGTTACGGTGGTGGTTCTGGTGGGGTGAAGTTTGGCGGGGTGGTTTGGCCATCTGAGTAGGGACTAGTGCCATTGGAAGATGTCAAACATAGGAGGAGTGGCTAGTGAAATGAACGTGTAATCATAAGTGTCTAGCTACTCTATGGAAATGTGGCCCTATAAGAAGACCTTCAATCAGTAAAAGAAAAAACTTTTATTCATAGCAAACTGTTTGTTCTAACAAACTTCACATGTTTCTGAAACCTTCATAGAGCTTCAAATCACTAAGATAAGAAAATGAGACTGAAAGTTTGACACATTTTCTCAGCTTATTTCAGCAACAATGAGATAGAAAATGAAGACACACTTTCTTTATTCATAAAGTTAAAAAAGATGTGTTATGTCTCTGACTCAATTTAAACAGATATCTCTTAAGTTTTGAACTCAAGTGTTATATCATTAGATTACAAGACCTTTCACTGACTGATGAGACTCATAAAATTTGTAAAATAAACAAATTTCAGTGTTAAAAGTGACTTTGTAAGTCTGTTGATGATTATGTTGCTTGTAAGAATGTAATTAAGATGAATAAGTCTGTAAGATTTGACTTCTCTTATGAAGTGATGACATATATTAATGTATTTTGTTTTAACATAAAATTTAGAATTCTTAGTCAAGACTATAGCTTTCTGATTGTTCATTCAAATTATGACTGTCTCAAATCTCTTTAATCTTAACTTTTTAAGTAATTTCTTCATTCAGACTGCTTTCTTTATAGTCTCTGTTAAGATCATGTACTTCACTTTATAAAAGAATAAAATAACTGTTTTCTGACATTTTAAACTTCAGAATACTGATTCATTAATTATTTTAAATACATATTCTAATGTGAATCTTCTCAATTCAAGATCTTTTTCTCAGTTCAAGTTCAAATATTCTAATAATTTAAGTCATTCACTCAATTTATATTCAAAAACAACATTTAGAATTCTCTATACATATTAAAATACTCATTTCAGAGTCTTTCAATGTGTGTTGTTAAAGTTATGTGCAAATTGACTAAGAATTGACACTGTATATGTGATGTTGAGTCATATTTGTATCATAATGTACATAAAAGATTCTATAATCTTTTAATATTAAGTTATTAGCTCTGATTCAGCTGTTCTGATAGTCTTTGTAAGATAGATCTCAGATTTCATTGAAGTTGTAACTGTCTTAACATTCTGTAAACTAAAATCTTTAAGCATCTCTGTAAAATAGATTCTCTATGACAGAATAAGCATTTATAGAGTTCTGTTTTGTGTAATTAACATTTTTAAGTAATGCTTACATGTTCTGCAGTCAGTTATTTTGAAATGATTACTCAATTTAATCTTAAGATCTAGAATTTTGTTCTTATCTGATCTGCATATAAGAATATTGTCAACATATACAGCAATGAATAAAGTACTGTTTCTAAACACATTATTGTCTGTGTAAATTCATGTGTATCTGAGACTGTTAAGAAATTGATGCATCACTTTATATTAAAGATAAAAGAACTGTTTTAATTCATATAAAGCTTTCTTTAATTTATATATCTTTTCTTTCTTCTTCTCATATTCATTAAGTTAAATCACATAGACTTCTTCTTTCAAATTGTTGTGTAAGAAAGTTGTTTTAACATTTATTTATTTTAATTTGTAGTTGTAAAATGCAGCTATAATGAAGATGACTTTATAAATCATTGATTTGACAATCATTGCAAAGATCTCTTTGTAATTAATTCTAAATCATTATTTGAATTCTTTGACTACTCATTAAGTCTTATGCTGTAAAATTAAGCTATCAGGTTCTCTTTTGTAATGATAGACTCATTTATTCTTTAAAGCTCATCAACTAAATGACAATGTCTTTAAAGTTTATGTAAAATTAACTATTAATGAGTTATACTTATTATTCATTGCTTTCTTTCAGTCTTTTAACTCATAACTTATAATTATCTGTTTAAATGTCTAAGATTTATCTCTGAAGTCTTCTTTCTTTTTTATGACATTAATGATTGCATCAAACACAGCTAAATAGATTATAATTGCTTTAAGCTTTAGCTTTATAGAGAGTTATCTTTCTCTTTTAGAGCATTAAGACTTAGCTGATACTGATTTATTAATTATAAAGAAAATATCTGTAACATTTTCTTTCTCTTTCTTCATTTCTTCTAACTGATTTGATGATATCAGTATGAAAAGATATGATGACACATACTCTGAAGATGATGACAATGATGAGAGTTAAAAAGAAGACAAAAAAGATAACTATATACTTTCTTGTTCTGCACTAATGATGTAAAGTTGAATGACTCTAGAAATTGAGACTGCAACTTTAATGTTATAAATTGATGAATTTTTGTCAAACTACACATCTCTTGCTCTGATCATCTAATCTGTCTTTCTCTTTTCAGAAAGTTATACTTTATATTGATTTCTTTCTTTATATTCAACAAAAATTTTCTTATTGCTTTAAGATTCAAATTTAGTCTCTGTCATTTAGATCTTCTTTAAAATATACATATATACTGTGCATTCAAAACACTGAAAATATTTAAGATTGATGAGATCTGCTGATCTATTCTTATTAAAAGATTTAAACAGTAACTGAATTGAGATCTTATTGTTCTTAAGAGCTGACATTGAGAGTTAATTAAGAAGATAGTATGCTGTTTTAATAGCTTTTAATCATAGAATTTTAGAGACTTTACTATTCAGAATTATAATTTTAACTTTTGCTGTCAGAAATTCATTACTTCTTTCTGTCATTCTGTTCTGCTTCAGTTCATAAGAAACTGTTGTTTCATAGATAATTCTAAGACTTCATAATCATTTAATGATGAGATTACTCTTAAATTTCTTTTCATTATCAAGTTATATCTGTGCAATTCATAAATTCATCTAAATAAAAAGCATATTAAAAAACTATTCAATTTTATCTTTTATCTGACCTTTCATTTTCATATTATAAATGTATTGTCAGCAGATAAGATCATTTATGAAGACTATATATTACAAGAACTTGTCATATGCTTTTGATGTGACAAAATTAACAACATTAATGTAAATTAATTTGATCATCTTTGTAACTCAGTTTTATAATTTTCTTAAGATCTTCTTCTTTTAATTTGCTCTCATGTAGACATCACACAAGTGTAATGATGTTTTTATAAGTTCTTATAAGTTGAGTCTCACTATTTCAGGATTTTTTGATATATTGTTAAGACTTAAATTCTCTATATAATTAAGACATTAATGTCAAGTAATTCTTAAGATCTTGTAATCTTTAATGACTGACATAATCTTATTCTTATTTACAGATTTTCTCATTGTTAAAGTTTAAAGATAATATAGCTTGTCTTTATGTACTGTATAATTAAGTATACTCTTTACTTTATTCTTTAAATGTAATAATCTGTTCTTAATTTTAACTGATATCTCTTTTGTTTTGATCATTTCAATTAAGAAGAGATTGAGTCTCATATTAGACATAAAATAAATGTTTATTAAAGTAATATTTTAAGACTTTTCATCACTGTTCTTTAACTATAAATTAATTATTTCTATCTCTTAAGTGTACATCACTTCAGACACTTTTCTTATAGAGAGTCTGTTGTTGAATATTTTGATTAAGTTAAATGCAGAGAGATTACAACACATATATTGTGTTATATTAAAGTCAATTATTTATGACATCTTATTAATCATAAGACTATAGTTCTCTATCACAGTTAAGATCACTGAGTCTTCATTATACTGCTTATTTTCAGAATTTAAAAATTTCTTCTTCTCTTTCTCTTTCTCTTTCTTCTTTTTAGTCTCTTATTTCTTCTTTAACTCTTTAGACATCTTTTCTGAATGTAATTTTCAGTAATTATTCTTGAAGTGAACTGCTTTCTTACAATAAATATACATCTCATTCTCATTCTTATTCTTATCAGCATTTCTTTTCTTATTCTTCTTCTTCTTATCTTTATAATTTTTCTTTTTATTCATTAAAGCAAGCTTCTCATTTCTTTCTTTGAGATGCTCTTCATCAATTAATTTAATGATCAAGTCATTAAAAGATAAGATCTCATTATGAGTCTCAGAGCATTTCATCATTATCTATTGAGAATAGAAGAATTTTAGATTCAATAGAAAAGTAATGATCTTTAAAATTTCATTAATGATGAGATTGAAGACTGCAATTTCTCATAAGAGTATCTTATATTTTAGAGCATAAGCATTGACAGAGAAGTATTGATTGAGTTGACAGATATATAGATTGTTGAATAGAATGTATTTGAGATTAAATCTATAAAATAGATAAAGATATATAAGATGATTTTACATCTCTTTTGCTGTTTTTATGTCATCTATGACAACAGTGATCTTCAAGCTAACAGTAAAAACAATAATAACTGTGATCTTGTTGTTCTGTGTGATTCAGTCAGCTTAAGTGATGTTAATTAAGATTGTTGTTGTTGTAGTTGTTGTTATTTCAGATATAAATTCTTCAGTCATTACTGATTAACTCAAAACATCTAACTTTAATAAGAATTCAATGTCATTCTTTACTATTAAATTTCATAATTCAGCACTCATCAGACTGTATTTAATCAACATTCTTCATGATGAGTAGTCTGCTGATCTTTTAAGTTTCATAACTTTTGAAAATGTGAGATCATATAACATTGTAGTCATTTTGTATGATGAGAACATCTAAATTGATGATGAAGTTGTTTTTAATGTAAAGATCTGACTTTGAAATGATTGTGAGAATTGTTTTTGACTGTTTTATCTGTGAATTTATAATGATTTGATGTGAATAACTTCTCATTATACATTGAATTCACTTTATCCCTTAAGGCTCTTTCTAGTGTTCATGAAATAATGATGATGATGAGGTGTTTTTCTTTCATTGTTTTGAATAGAAACAAATGACTTAATGAATAAATGAATATCAAAGAATATCAATACACATTTGGGCTCATAACCTGTCAAACATAGGAGAAGTGACTAGTGAAATGAATGTGTAATCATAAGTGTCTAGCTACTCTATGGAAATGTGGCCCTATAAGAAGGCCTTCAATCAGTGAAAGGAAAAACTTTTATCTGTAGCAAACTGTTTGCCCTAGCAAACTCTGCATGTTCCTGAAACCTCCGTAGGGCTCCGAACCACTAAGGTAAGGAAACGAGGCTGAAAGTTTGACAGAAGAGACATTATGCCGACGCCGACGCCTTCTTGCCCTACATCTTCGTGAGAAAGAGTGACTTGGGTTTGCATAATCAGGTAAACATACTCGGGTGCTGGTAGGGCCACTGAGGGCAGGGCCCCTATTAATGCTAGATATGATAACAACCTAGGTACTGAAGTGCCATCATATCTTTGAGACCGGGTTCTTGAGCGACAGCTTCTTCGCTGCATAATCGACTGCGCACTGAATATCAAGAGGCACCTATACCGTGACCACCGTCTCCGCCTTCTCGCTCAAATAGCTGTGATGCTTGAAGGCTTCCCTGCAGTGCACATGCGTAATATGGATTTCGACAAAGGGTAATGTAACACCCACCAGAGCATCTGCCAGGGCAACACTAGTGTAGGTGAAAGCTGCGGGATTGATGACGATTGCGTCAACCTTCTCTTCGCGCGTCTGATGGACTCGATCCACGAGTTCGCCTTCGTGGTTTGATCGGAAGGTGTTGATATTTATAGACATGATGAAGCTTGTGCTTTCGCCGCCATTTCGATGTCTTGGAGACTGACAGACCAGTACATGTGCTGTTCTCGTGTCCCGAGGAGGTGTATAGTTGGGGGCGGTGGATGCGGTGCCGGTTGAGTTGCCGTTGGCGCGCTTCGTGCGGGTTGGTGGGCGGGAGGAGGAGCCGAGCTGTGTGAAAGGCGAGGTTGCGGCGCTGGTTGTTTGTGATGCCGTGAGGAGAACACTGAGCAGGGGGGAGAGGGTTGAGTTGAAGGGGTCGAGTTTGTACTTGGATCGTTGTCGGAGGCGATGGTCGACTTTTGGGCGCGTCAGCTTTTCTGGGCAGTAGGGGGTAGACAAATCAAGAAGACCAGGAGAGAAAGTACGGTTGTCAAAGTGCGTGACTACGGGAGCATTGGGAACAAGAGTTCAGTCTTGGTGTGCTCGTGCTCTTACAGATGTCTTGCATTCTTCGATCAATCCCTCAATCACCGTCAACCCCAGCGACCACGGCTCTGTTATGCAGCTTCTCCTCCCCATACCAGCCGGTCAACCAAGCCACATACTCCCCCGCCAACCCCAGCGCAATCGCCCCGCCCGTAAACCAGCAACCCTTCGTAAACCACCACCAGCAATCCTTAACGTCGCCCAACCGCACCCGCCAAACCATGTACCCCAACGTCCCCGCCGCGCCCCCACAGCTCCCCAGGAAAAACACCGGCCCCGCCCCGACCGCCGCCCCCGCCACGCCCAATAACCCGACCTGCACGATCCCCAGCCCCGTCAGCACGCTCTTCGTATGCCTCTCGTGCCGCAGCGCAATACTCTTAATGCCCGCGCCCGCATCGTCCCGGATGTCCATGTGGGCGTAAATCATATCGTAGAGGACGGTCCAGGCGACGCAGCTAGCGTACAAACTCGCTGCGGCCACGGCCAGATGGGCGTTCTCGGGCGCGAGAAGATCGAGGCCGAGTGCGGGGAAACCGAGGAAGGCGCCCCAGGAGAACGTCAGGCCGAGGACGAACTGCGGGTAGTGGGTGACGCGCTTGGCGAGCGGGTAGGTGGCGACGAGGGCGAGGGAGGGGACGGCGTAGGGGAGACATGCCGGGGGGAATTGGAGGAGGACGACGAGGCCGGTAAGCAGCTGGGCGCCGGTGAAGAGCAGGGCGTTGGTGGGCGTTATGGCGCGGCGGGCGAGCGGGCGGAGGCGGGTGCGCGTGACGTGCGGGTCGAGGTTGCGGTCCCAGAGGTCGTTGATGGTGCAGCCGGCGCCGCGCATGATGACGGCGCCGGTTAGGAAGAGGAGGGTGGTGGTGAGGAGGGTGGTGGGTGGGGTGATGGCGGGGTGGGTGTGGGGGGCTGCGAGGAGAGTTGAGAATAGGCAGGGGAAGAAGAGGTAGTAGGCACCTGTTGGCTTGTCGAGGCGCATTAGTTCAGCATAGGGGATCCATGACGTCGGGAGGTGGGAGAGAAGGCCGGTTGTTGGGAGCGTGTAGGGTGGGTGGCTTATTGATGGTGTGACGGGTGGTGGTGGTGTTGGCGCCGGCGGTATTGGCGGTGCGGGTGGACGGTGTGTTTCGGAGGATGACGAGGATCTGGAAAAGGTGTATACTGGAATTGGCGCTGCCGCGTGCCTGAGGTTCGGTCCACGTCCATGCCACGGCCCAGCTTGACCCAACCCGGTTGGTAGTCCTTTGCTTTGGATCCGCCGTCGAGGTATTGAACAAGCAGTGGTTGGGCGCGCGGGAAAGGGGCATGGTGGTCGCTGATGGCTGACTAACCGGAACGCTCGTCTACTTACGTGTATCCAGTCCCGGCTATCTGAAAGTCGGCGGACGTTTGGGCCGCATATCAATCCGGGTCTAAGACGGATAGATAACATTTCGATGTGAAGACTGAAGATGGGCCTATAGGAAGTATCACTATCTACCCGTACCACACTGGTAAACAAGAAATGGTGTACCTCAGTTCTATGGAGCGCAATCAGAAGTGGCCCCCTTTCTTGTTGGAATTTTGACTTTGAACAGCAGTGATTCAAGGTCTTCTAGTCATATAGTAACAACGCTGTCAACTTTGAGACCGTCCCAGCTTTGGGCCTCCAATGGGTAGTAAGTAAGTGTATCAACCATGGAACTCCTGATAAGCTTCTATCAAGCTGTCAACCAAGAACCACAACTCTTCTCAGAAAAGTTTGTAATCCTACCTTACTCTTAAATTCTGATCGCCTTCGGCAAGCTTTCTTCAAGTTATATCAAGCAGTGACTGAGACAAGAAGCATGAGACATTGTGATATACGAAGCAAAGGCATCAACCCAGAGTCTAAGACAGAATCAGAATCAGAGTCAGGACCTCATCAACCATCAAGTTGATCCAGTAAATCAAGATTGAAAGTACCTAGTGTATTGTGTCCTATGCACCTGCTTAATGAAATAGTCTGGAAGAAGTTGAATCGCGCTGAGCAAATCTGAATTTGATGACAACGGAACATCCTTCTTCCGCCAACCATCTCCCGTTCCACGTTCCACGTTCCCAAACCCTACACAACTCCGCCGAGGCCACCAACAACACACCCGCCTCGCATCAACCCTACCAATGCACCCATCACCCAAAACCTAACATGGCACGTCCCCCTCTCCTTAACCCTGTCGACCACCCCCATCCAATAACGCACTGACCTCCCCTCCCCCCAACCCACAGACGGCGCTCTTCAACTTCCAGTCCCTCCTCCTCGTCATCCTCCTCCTCATCTGCACGAGCGCCTACGCGCACTACGTCTTTCCCGGCATTATGGACCGACACAAGGACGGGTACGTTAGCGCATCCGTCCCCACACCCCATATTCTCCCTCGTTTGCGGGGCGTGAAAGGGCACGAAGGGCCTTGATGGAGATGGGCTAATACGGGGGATTTGGTGGGGATGTAGGGTGTTTGGGATATTCTGGAAGGGGGCCAGGATCGGGGAGCGGTTGAGTCCGTATGTTAGTATTTGTTGCGTGTTGATGGCGGTGAGTGGGTTTCTTTCCGGGGTTGGGTTGGAGAGGCGGGCTGGGCAAGAAGGAGGGAGTGGGGCCAAGAGTGGTGTGAAGATGACGGTCTGGAGGGGGCGTATAGTGCTGATTGTGGGTGGGATTGTGTAGGTCTCGCTGTTCCTGGGTCAGTGAAGTGGGTTTGAGGGTCGAGCTTCGGCGTTGGGGGGTTGTGTCTCTTTAGGCTGCAGCATTGAGGAAGTTTGGGAGGGCTTTAGAATTGAAATTCGTCTGTATAAGGATCCCCGTGGCAATACCAGCTTGGATACGGTGGGCAATGTTCCAAAGCAGTAATTTAAGAAGCTGTCGTATTTACCTTATTGACTATACACACTATCCGCCCCGCAGCGAAGCCAGAGACGTGAGAACAACCTTCTGAGGCCGGCTTTGGTCACTTTCCACAGCGACCTGCTCTCCTCCACCGTCGGTAGGTAAACTTGCGGCACTTTCTTCGATCTCCTCCAGTTCGTCCGATTCTTGTAATGCTTCTACGAGCCTCCTGCGATCCCGGATCCTGCCCAGTCCTTTTAGCGTGTAGTCATCCATCTCGAAGCCATCTTCCTTCAGACCCCTCAGCGCGGAAAGAGCTCCATCGACATCCTGCAATTTGGCGTGTCCGCTGATCAATGTGTTCCACGTTACTAGATTGGGTTTCAACCCCTTGCTACGCATCATGCTCAACACTTTGTTGGCGGCAAGCCTCTGCCCGTGGCGTAAGAAGGCTGCCAAAAGGATGGACCAAGTTTGTACGGTGGGCGTAGCATGCATGACAACGTCACCTCGGTGTGCTGCTGCGGCTGGCATCTTGCTCGGTCGAAGCATATACTGGATGACGGAAGTGCACAGGTGCAAAGTTCGCAGTTGTCGACCGAGGCCCATCAGGTAGGCATTGGCAGCATAATCAGTCGCCGCAAGCAGTGAGATGGTGGGATGGCCATGATTGATGTGGTCGCAGTAGCGGTTGAACAGAGCTTCGCAGGTGAGTCGACCGTCAAACTCCGCAAGGAATGCAATGATCATCATCCCAAGCGGTGGCGGTGGCGGCTGCATCAGGTTTGGCAATGGAGGCTGGTGGTAATGTTCTGGGAGCAGCCCAAGATCCTTGAGTGGCTGGACGTGGAAGGACATTCGGTAGGTTGACAGCATGGTCGTGAAAGGAGTACCACCATCCTCTCTTTTCCGTTCCCAAAGATATATGGCGTGCAGATGATCGGCGGCCATGAACGGACTCTGCGACAAAAGACCCTCCTCTCCGGCCTCGGATAGCATCTGCTCCATGGCAGCAACATCATCTCTTTTCTTGGCGTCGTTGAGAAGTATGGAGTAAGTATACACATCTGGCTTAAGCATCCAAGCCCGCATCGAATCGTAGATGCGCCAGGCCGTAGCCGGGTCACCTGCTTGACAGGCTTCCAGAATGTTGATGTTGCACGATTTGATGTCCCGAGGTGCGGGCGATTTGAGAGTCAAGTGTAGGGCAGCTGGCCGCCAACCAAGCTTCAGGCGTCTCGTGGTGGGCCTGTATGGAATGGGAACTGTCGACGACTGTTGGCGTAGGCTTGTCCATCTCAAGCAGTTGGAACGACGAAGCCAAGCGCCGCTGCGGCGCATGGACTTAGGACGAGGGGCAAGCGACCGAATGATTGGCAAGGAGCTGCATTGGAGGAAGATAGATCGCAACAGTAGACTCGTGCTGTATTTACCCTTGTTCAGAGGTCAACCCTAGTTCGAGTTTGAGCCGTGGTGAAATGGGATGGGTGCGGACGTGCTGTCGGTCTCAGAGCACAAGTCGTATGGTTTCAGGTCGCTCGTTGAGTTTATTAAACCCCAAGTTTGGGCAGCGCCTCCCAATCCAAGAAGGCCTCCATGAATCAAGATTCCTTCATAGGTACCTTAGGTTCGTGAAATGATTTCTGTCGCGAGCGCGCTAAACTATTTGATAAGGCCCGTGCACTTACTGTAGCGCCGCTCATTGGTGGGACATCCTCATGCTCGTTGGAGAACAAAGGGCTCAAGGCTTCAGATTCTAACTTTACGTTTGACAGGACCTGAAAGAATTTTGCCCGTCTCAGAGATAGAAGTATGGCCTCCTCCCACGCTTCCCTCGATGCAGCAGCCACGGAGCGGAAAGCCCGCCTTGCGAAGCTCAAGGGTTTGAAGCGAAAGCATCCAGACGACGAAGATGTCCAAGACAGAGATAGAGTTAACAAATCCGCCGAACTGGACGTCACAAGTACCTATCTATCCGGCCGCAACTACGACCCCACTACCCGTGGTCCCAAGCTCGGGTTCGAGTCGGCACCCATAGAAGACCAAGAGACTCTCGAAGATCGCGCCCAGGAAATTGTGGATGCGACTGCGAAAGAGACCGAGGAAGAGGAAAAGGCGGATAAGCCCATTGATCTGTTCAAGCTACAGCCGAAAAAGCCCAACTGGGATCTGAAGAGGGACCTTCAGCGGAAGATGGATGTGCTCAATGTAAGGACGGAAAACGCCATTGCGAGACTCGTTAGGGAGAGGATTGAAGCGTCCCAAAAGGCCGCAAGACCGAGAACCAATGGGAGAGGGTTGGATGAGGGTTCAGTGGAGGGCGAGGATGTCGGGATGGAGGGAACGACTCTAGTGGAAGGCGTTCACGTTAGAGAACGGGAAGAGGAGGAGGAAGAGAGGAGAGAACGGGAGGATGAGGAGATGTCTGATCGGGACTGATCATCCTAAAAGACAACCTAACACAAGGGCCTGTACGTTTGACATCCCGAAACGCTCACCATTCCTGCATGGGTTGTCTGCTGACTTCTTATGATTTTTGGGTATAATACAGATTTATGATAAACACCAGTAACGCTCGATGTAATTGAACCAACGCTGTGTTACACCACCCATTTTCACCTCTGCTTGAGGACGCCGTTTGGTTCAGGCCTTAGCCTGCTCTATCCTGATTAGGCACGCATGAGACGCTTGGCACACGACTCTTTCACCTTCCCATGTTCATGGCTTGCGTCAATGCTAAACGCTTGCTGAAGGGACTCAAACTCCTCTCCTTGCGTGGTGGTACTGGTGCTGCACCTTGCCTGCCGTTGCGCGGTGGACTGCCTTGAGCTCTAGAACCTCTGCGATACCGGTCGCTATTTTTTAGGTTTCTTCGGTCGTCCTCCGCAGCGGTATCTGCTTTCCGGTTCGTTAGGCTTGCGTTATGTCGGCCCCGCTCCCCTTCACGCATTGCCGGTGTCATGGATCTTCGATCACGGGCTATGCGACTGCGATCCATACTCCGGCTCCTCGTGCATCGATCATAGGGTGTAGCCCCGGCATCGTGGCGCCTACCACGTTCATGGGGACTGATCGCACTGTGCCTCCTACGTGTGTTGCGATCATCATCTCTAGCCTTGGTTGTCTTGCGCCTTCCACTTAAAGACTCGGAGCTATACGATGATGAGGGTGATCTAGTCCGTCTTCCTCTTTTGAGGAAGCTCGGTCTGCCATGCGAAGGCAGTGAGGGATGATCTTGCTGGGACGTATAGTAGATGTCTCGGTCTCTAGACCTTGAAGGTCTGGGTGATACTGACCGCGACCGATTTGTTGATATGGTGGAAACGGAGGAATACGACGAGCTCGATCGTGATCGCTTCCTAGGACGATCGATCTCGTCTGGATCAGCACTTCGTTTGCGGCCCCGTTCCTCTTCCCGTTTGGCCAGTTGTTCATCCGCAATTCCCATTCTGAAGAGACGCCAGATCAGCACACTCGTATAGCTTTGGCGAAGACTCAACATACTTGCGAAGCAAAGTATTTGGTATGTCACTTGTCAGCTTAGGTATCAGCTTCGGATTCGCAAGCTGCTGGGTTCTGGAAGGGCGTGAGGCGTATGGTCGGTCTTGTGCGCTCGCTTTGCATTCGTAACTATAGTGCCGTAGAACATTCTCAGCCACGGGCCGGATACTTGGCAAAGTCTTGCAGGCACTTATCTCGTTTCAAACACTTTTGGCAGAGTGTTTGCTGCGTAGCCTTCGACACGGCCCCAAATTGGGGTCCACGAGAGCGGTTCATCGTGTGTTGTCAGCTGCTTCAGCTGATGCGAGTAACATCAAGTCGGCTTGTCGTCAACGAGAACGCGCTTAGTCCCAGGGCTGTGAGCGCCGTGAGCACCGTAAATGGACTTGACCGGTTGGTCGAATGTTAGTGTTAACGACGTTTGCCCGGTATTATTTATTTCGCGCGTTGATGCCTGTTCGTCAATCCTACATGTACAAAGTAGCAAGTACCTACAGTACTAGAGCGCGGCAGATTTGTAGCCGCAAAGCTTGGCATCATACTAGTACCGAAAGAGTCTGTCATCCATAAGGGACCGTTAAGTGAGGTTAATTCAACTTGTCGTCAAAAGATCAAAAGAGAAGTGGTGGAATCATTGGTAATATTTGTTGAGTGCAGGTGGTCAGTCCAGCATACAATCACCGACCTGTGCGCCACTTTGCCTAGAAGTTGCTGCGCCATTGTAGCTCGTAAGGTGGGCTGTGAAGTCAGTGCATGTTTTGTGAGCCACAACCCTCATCTTCAACATACACTGCAACACCTTCCTGACACCGTAAGTGCCTATATGGCCAGCGCTCACCATGCAAAGACGTCAGTCTTGTGTGCTATCGGTCCTGTGTGAAGAGTTGTTTCCTTGACTAGTTCACTTCAACCCTTTCGCTCGCTCGCGGTTACGTTCTTTTGCGTTCGTTTGGGAGAATTCACGAGAGAATCACAATTCAACGGCTTTTGGACTGCGTCGCAAACGGGTTGGCAGTCCTTCATTAGCGATGGAGTCGGACATTGCACCGAACAAACTCTCCAAGCCCTCCTTTGCAAAGGTGGGTCCACAGCACTTTTATACAGATGCCAAACTCGGGATCTTAGCGCTGACAATGGTTTCCACAACCTGCAGATTGCTGCAATGGCAGTTTCTACGACGGAACCAAAATCAACGTCAGCTACTCCACACCATGCCGCTATGGACAGCTCCCATCTCTTTCCGCCAGCAGACACGTCTCCTGCTCGAATACCTGTGCAACCGCCTCCTGTGGTGGAGCATTTAGGAGCAAGGATCGGTAGCACCGGAATCTACCACGTTGACGCAAACGACATGCAGAACCTGAATGAGGCTGTCAGCAATCTCCACGTTGATGATGGTAATAGTTCGCCCGGTAAAGGATTGCCGAAGGGAGCAGAAATCAATGGCTCTCTCAAGGTTGACTTAGCTGTCGAGGACGACCAGACGCACCTGTCGAACTCCTCTACAAAGCCGGCAAGCCTCGATGGTAAGAGCGTTGCTTCCGGTGCAACCTTCGCGCTAGACGAAAAAGAGTCCCTTCGTCCAGACGACAGTGCGAGCGTAAAGGCGGCGGAGGAGGAGGAGTCCTTTTCCGGACCAGCTTCAGGTACACCGAATTCTAGGGTGGGATCTGAAGCTGGTTCACGCGCCTTTCGGGATCAATTTTATGAAATCTCCGAGCGGATGGTGGTTCCTTTGCATCGCGGTGCAGCGAGCAATCGGTTCGGGGTTCCCGGCATCAAAGAGGAGGACTCGCCAAGTGCAGCGCCGTCGAATGTTCCTGTTGTCTCTGATTCCTTGATGTCAACGGACGCGCCTTTTCGAGGCATGGCTACACCGTATGGATTCGCCCAAGAAGGTCCTGACGAAAAAATACTGGAAGCACTGGAGTCGCCCAAAGACCGTCTTTTCCTCCTAAAACTTGAGCAAGACGTTATCTCATTTGTAAGAGATTCGAAGTAAGTCAACTAGCTGTAATCCTTGTTAAGGCAATACTCATGATCAAGTTCAGGGATCCTATTCTCGATTTACCTCCGTGCAATTCATTCTGCAGACTTCTCGCCCACAAGTTGGCAGACTATTATTACTTGACCCATTTCGTTGATAACGCTGTTAGTGCTGTTCGCCTTTATCGAACTCCTTTCTGTAGACTGTAAGTAAGGAGTCCTCTATGCGACATACTTGCTAACGTCAAGCAAGCCCACCGCCGCTGACTTCAATATCCAATCCTCCAACTACCGGTAACACACCACCGCCGAATACTCCGGCCGTCAAGATTATGAGAAGAGCTGGGTTAGGTCCATTCAAACAAAGGATTACTGTAGAGAGGAACACAACAGCTAGCTCGACAGATGCATCTAAAGACCCTTCGGATGTGGGAGGCGATAGCAGCAGCGATGGAGGACGTAACCAAGTTCAGTCGCCGACAGATTCAACGATAGCGAAGGAGAAGACTGCTTTGACCCGAGAAGAACGCGAGGCAAAGTATAAAGAAGCTAGGGAACGTATATTCAAGGGCTTTGAAGAGTCTGATATTGCTGACAGCAATACCGGCCTCGAAGAATTAAAGGAGCCTTCTCGCTCAAGCTCCACCAGCGGGAGGAAGAAGACGAAGCAGCAGAAAAATGCCCAAGACGATGGCTTCGAGGCGAGGTCTCAGTTCAATGCGTATTACCCAGCCATGCAATATGTGAGTCCGAACTTTGCCGGTACGGGGCAGGGTACGTCTTTTTACGATCCATACGGGGTATCGTCCACAAATTCGGGCAGTACTCAGACGCCATTCTTGAATGGCGTTGGAGTCCAGCAGCACAACCCCTCCTTTCAGCAGACACCTACCTTTGGACCGCAATTTCAACCTGGACTCCAACAAGGCTATACCACAGGATTTGCTAATCATTATGGTCAGGGATTTGGCCAACCGCCATCCCTAGGGTACAATCAAGTGATCAATAATCATTACAATCAAGTTCCTCCACAGTCGAGTATGGCTTCTCAGCGATCATCAGCAATGTCATCCCCCGGTATCAATAGCTTCGCCCAGCCAGCCCAGTTGCAACCTCAGGCGTCACATTCACAATGGTCGCAGCCATACTATCAAGGTCCATACCAAGGGCAAGTCGCACAGCCACAGTCTTCTTCAAATCAACTGCAGCAGCATCATAACAGCATGCACGCCGCGTCCTCAGTCCCATACCAATACGGGCAGTTGCCAAGTCACCCGGGCCGTCCAAACTACCAGAACCAACACCCTCTTCCTGGAAGCTTCAACAGACAGGCATTCAATCCAAAGACACAATCATTCATTCCAGGCAGCGGGTGTCCGGGCATATCAACCTTACCTTATGGACCTCAGCCTTACGCTACAACTACCAGCTCTCGCGGACAAGGCCACCAGCATCCTAGCCAAGCTCCTATGAACATGCCACCACATGCGCTTCATAACACTTACCCCACGCACTTCACGATGCCGCTGCCTATAGTCCCGATCAGCAACAAGACTTTTACCAACCAATCATCTACGGGTCAATCACCACAAGCCCAGGGGCAGAGCTCATTGTCCAAATGGGGCACCCCATCACACCTCCCACCAAAACCTCCACCACCGCAAATGCCTAACTACATGGACAGTCAGCGATCACTCCCTCCGAATATCTACGCGACGGCAGCCTCTCAGGCCAATGGCCAGAGTACGCAAAGCATTCAGCATGGTGTGTCGGCCAATGGGAGCAGAAACAATCTGCCAAACCAGAGCACTGGCATAAAGATGGCATGATAATGAAGTAGACGTGCAGACCGTTCATGTGAGGAAGCGATACAGTGCTATTGACCTGTCGTCATCCCGGATTTCTCAGCGACGGCGTTCAAATCAACACCGGGTTCCAGCATCTTCATGATGGGTGCTATGTCTCAATGAAAAGTATGCTACTGGATGTGCATTCACCAGCGGATGCAGCGTACCCACACGCCGGCGGTGTGCGAACATTGAATGGAGTTAGGGACTATCAGTGTAGCCTGGGTGCGTCCTTGACCATGATTAGCGTTATGATTTCAGCGTACAAGGCTACCCAAAATAATAGAACCATTGATCGCAGCCAGGCATATGCAACGCTACCACAGTGATACGCCTGACGCTCCGTAACGTAATGTAACAGTGGCCGATAGTACTTCTGCACCTCACCCCACACTCACAAGAACAGCTCTACCCTCACAACCCCACCCATCCCCTACCCGTCCCTCAACCCTCTCCACATCCCCACAGCCCTAGCCTCCAACCCCTCCCTCACCTCCCCCCAATCGACCCTCTGCACCCACCTCACCGCGCCTTGCACATCCTCGTTCCACGCGTCCTTCACGGTCTCCACCACGCCGGCCTTGGCAAGCACGTATCGCGGCGGCGGCGGCGGTTCGGGTATGGGTTCGACGATCGAGTTCAGGAGCAGCGCTTGTTGTCGCAGCAGCGAGGCTTGCTGGAGGCGGTTTCGCTGGTGGATCGCGAGAGAGAGGTAGAGGAGGGAGGAGGTCAGGGCCGCGCCGCCGAACTATGGAGGGGTTTTAGGAGTCGTTGACAAGGGAGGGAGGGGGAAGGGACGTACGAGGCCGGCGGGGAAGGGCATGTTTTTGGACGGACGAGGTGGGAGGGCGGTGTGTTGTTGATGGTAAAGCTAGGGTGTGGGTTCGGTTCATCCGTTTGTGGAGCGTTTGAATTGACCACAGGCGCAAGTTGAGAGCTGTATGCTGTTCCTGGTAACGTGCACGGATTGAGTGAAGCAAGCCGAGCTTGGTGCGGATCAACGTTCTGCCGAGATTTCGCTCACTTCGCGCTAAGGGTTCAAGCCGCACACAACTTCGCTTCGACGAGAATTCCAGATACGGACTTCTATCGACAGCGACGACCACTACACCGAATCCCACACCGCGATCACTCACATAAATCGGTAAGCCTAATTCCTTCGTCTCAGAAACGTTCACAGAGCGCAACCAACCTTCCACCATCGTCAAAATATTCAACACAACTAACTACTCCTCGTTCACAATAGCAATCATGGGTAAAGGCAAGCCCCGTGGTCTCAACGCAGCGCGCAAACTGCGCAACCATCGACGTGAAGGGCGCTGGGCGGATCTGACGTACAAGAAGCGGCTCCTCGGCACAGCATACAAGTCATCGCCGTTCGGCGGCTCCTCGCACGCCAAGGGCATTGTGCTCGAGAAGGTCGGAGTCGAGGCCAAGCAGCCGAACAGTGCCATCAGGAAGTGCGTTAGGGTGCAGTTGATCAAGAACGGGAAGAAGGTCACGGCTTTCGGTAGGTTGCTCTTTTACATGATTTTGCTTGTAGGATTGGAGAGGTTGGGGGGTGGTTAGGGCAGTGGCAAAGGGAGGGGCATAGGAGGGGATTACGGTTTGAGAGAAGATGGGATGAACGCGGGAGTTGGGGTTTTTTGTTGGTGGGAGAACAAGCTGACTGATGGCTGTGATGGGTTCTAGTGCCGAACGACGGTTGTCTAAACTTCGTGGACGAAAACGACGAGGTGCTCCTGTCGGGATTCGGTCGCAAGGGCAAAGCCAAGGGTGATATTCCTGGTGTACGGTTCAAGGTCGTCAAGGTTTCGGGCGTGGGTCTGTCTGCGTTATGGAAGGAGAAGAAGGAGAAGCCGAGATCATAAGGGTGTGCTTATGGTGATGTGGCGAGACGACGGGGAAGATGTAGACTGCGGGAATGGAATGGCGTGGCTGATTTGGTGTGCGAGATGGCTAGATGGCTAGATAGCTGTCCACATCAAGCCGTTCTCACTTCATGCACATAATCGCATTCCTCTTCTCTAACCTGACAAATTGCTCGACCGACTTAACCCATCTCCATTTCGTGAGGAGAGAAAGATTTGCAGCACGCTCCCTTAGCTGTCCCCATCGCAACGCGGACTCAGCACATGGTCGACCAAAGGGATTGGAAGCTAATGTTTACTATGAAGTATCCGGGCTGTGGGGTCTGAACCGTTCATAGATTGAGTGATTGTGATATTACACCTGGCCACTCTATCTGCTAAGATGAGTACGTTTCTGATACCATGCTTGGCAGATCATGAAGAATCATTTGGACTGATCGGCTTGGTAGTACGGAAGTAGGTGATAGATTGTCTGACTACCCACTGTCCACTGACTTGCAGCATGTATTGTTCACACCTTGATCAGTCTGTAGAGAGTCGATGAGCTAGCGGAAGTAAGACCCCCACGAATGGTGATTGGAGACCACAACATAACGTTGTTATATTATAGCTTTCGACTGACCGTTCGAACCCAAATCCCAGCTATAAACATCCCTCGGGTATGATACAGATTCCCCCTTGGCGTACTTCCACTTCCTGCCCTCTCTGGAAGCCTCCACCGGTCAACCACAACGGACACCTCGAAGTGACATGAAGTCCATGAACCTTACGCTATACAAATCTTCCAACACAACAGGCCCCATCACCGCTCACGCTCCTCCCCCACCTTACCCCCCTCCCCCCTCCCCCCCTTTCTCCCCCCTCCTAACCTCCCTCTCAAACCTCCCCGCCATCTTCTTCAGCTCCCCCTCGCCCCCATCCCTATACCGCGTAACCTTCAAAATATTCCTCGCCGTCACATCATTAACCTCCCTCCCCTCCACCCGCTGATGCGCCAACGTCCTCGCCGTCATCGCAAAGCGCATATCGCGCGGGCCATCGACGAGCTCGAGGATGGCCGAGGGCGCTTGGTCCTGCTTCAGCGGCTCGATGCGCAGCACGCGCGTGTAACCGCCGGGGCGCGTCAGGTAGCGCTCGCGGATCGTGCTGAAGAGTTTAGGCACGAGTGTGACGGGGTTCTGGATACCGACGACGGCAAGGTGTTAGCTGCCGGGACAGACGGGGGGGCAACGAAGGGAGTTAGGGGAGGGGACGGGAGAGAGGGGGGGAAGACGGACGTAGAAGATCTGGGTTGCGCGGCGACGGCTGGCTTCGGTGTTTTTCTTGCCCATGGTGACGAGCTTCTCGGCGAGGCGTTGGGCTTCTTTGGCTTTGGGCCAGGTGGTGGAGATGGATTCGTGCTCGAAGAGGGAGGTGACGAGGTTGCGGAGGAGGGCTTGGCGGTGCGAGGATGTGCGGCTTAGGTGTCGGTATTTGCGGGCGGCGCCGGCCATTGCGGGGGACGAAGTTGGGCCAAGTAGAAGGGTATGGGATGTTAGCAGGTCATAGGAGTGTTTGCCAGCACGAAACTATGATACAGATTGTGTAATGCCGTGCTTGAGGACGAGTGGTGAGCGTAACGTTAAGTGGTCCCGAGCGAATTGTGCATGTACCAGGGTCGCCGGACCGACAATCTTCCGTTCCAGCACCGCTCCCGGGGTCGATCACCACCACACCTACAGTACACTGATGCCGTAATCAATTCTGTGCCTCTCAGGCCCACGAAATCGCCATAGACCTCAACACCATGCCGCCCGCCTCCACAACCAGCAAGTCCGCCCACACACCGACCGCCGAACCCAAACCCACCCGCCAACGTCCCCCCCCACCAACCCTCTTCCAAGCCCCGCCCCAACTATCCCTCCCACCGCTCTCACGCTCTCCCAACGCCTCTCACACCTCCCTCCTACTCCCCTCCGCCAATCCAACAACCACCAACGCCACCGCCAACCCCACCG
>JAABUJ010001649.1_pt1 | contig 31284 bp, 31 predicted proteins | sample 5559131 | NCBI WGS metagenome assembly JAABUJ01 (sample SAMN10711875, study PRJNA513366) | rock metagenome | isolation source: Antarctica rocks | place: Antarctica: Victoria Land, Mt New Zealand nord | collected 2016-01-07
TGATCTGTTCGGCTGTTAAATGATTGGCCGCTCGTGTTAAACTGCCCATGCCTGCTCCTTCTCTAGTTGAGAACACGTCTCAAGGCAGTCTACCAGATGTTACACGTAATTGCAAATTGGTATCAGATATGGATGAGGGTCTGACAAGTGCTGTGTTGTGACACATCACTTGCCACCTCAGTTGCATAAGAAAGCAAAAGTGAAGCATATACATATATTGCCGTTTTCAATTATTAACTCTCACCTGACATTTTTAACGCATCTATAACCAATTTACAACTACGCAATAGCTATACATTTGGCGTAATTTGTTATACAATGAAGCAGGATGAATATATTTTTTGATGGGTTGATGATAGAAGGGTGGCTTACTCATGAATACAACAACACAATGGCATATCTTATGGAACCTGTCCCTGTTACCTCCTCTGGAAATAATTCCCTCAGATAGTTTCTTTTGCGAGATCTCTCAGACATACACTGCTTCTGCTGTTCAACTCTTTGGTTTTTCTCCTCCACTTATCTGGGAAGAAGCACAAGAACAGCCAAAAGTGTATAATGAAGATGTAGACGATAGACCTGCTCCCGATTCAGATTTTTCCGTGCAAGGAGAATTTGCCGCATTCCTATACTATATGGAATAAGAACATAGGGTTATTGGATAATGGATGTGTGGTTGGGAGGAGCTATGTTTATTTCCCATGAGCGTGCTGTTGCAAATAAGCAACGCGTTGTGCGTCCTGGTCTATGGCGTCTGGGCATGTCTGGTTGTTCTCTTTGTATACGTTTAGGTACATACGTAGTAGTTGCACGGGCATTAGGAACGCAAAATTTGGGTGTTTTGCTTTTTACACAGTGGATCGCTTCACTACTCTTACCATTTATCGGTACAGGCATGACACCACTTGCTAGCTCCCGTGTGGTCGAGCTTCACTATTATGAAACAGCACATACTATAGCAGGTATTTTTCATCTCAGGTGGCGACAGCAATGTCATCGTATACTGCTCTATTGCATCATCTATGTGCCTCTAACGTTCTTCCTCTCTCTCTTGCTGAAAGGTGCAATTCCATTTTTTCTCTTACTGGTAGCTGGTCTTGCTGCAACCCCATTACTATTGAGTGGCGTTGCAAGTACGACATTGCAGGGACTACGCCACTATAATCTGCTCGCGACGCTACGTTTCTTCAGTACACTACTCAATTTCTGTCTTGTTTTCCGCGTCACACAGGAACACAGTCAAGTGGTGGGCATGCTACTACTGGTACCAGCATTTACAGGAATACTGACACTAACAATAGCGTTACTTTGTATCGCAAAGTTACTGCCATTTCATGACGCATTAGAACCTGGGCCGCTCTTACGAGAACGTATCGAGCAGAGCCAGCGTCCTTCGCTACTCTTTTTTGTATTAGATACGGTGAGCTGGCGCGAACTGCTTTTTCTCGTACTTATTCTGATGTATGGGCAAACATTTACAGCATTGAGCTACTATGCATTCAGCTTGCTGTTATGCACGCATTTAATCGAGGTTGCACCGACGTTGTTTATCACCTGCATACTTCCTGTCACGTCACGTCTCCTTCGCAAACATATATACACAGATACATACAATGCTTTTGTAAAAACATCCTATGCTATTGCTCTACTTGCAGGAGTCATGTGTACATGCATCAGTATTTGCGCTCCCCTCATCATCAGCATCTGTTTCGGCAACAGCTATCTCCCGATGGTCACACCCTTTCGTATACTGCTGAGTGGAGTTGTCGCAGGGAGTGTCGCAACGGTAAGCCTGACATATCTTGCTCAGCACAAGCGAAGACGCGAGCAAACATGGCTTGGTATAGGAACAGCGGTGCTACACATTGGCCTTGCTCTTCCCTGTATCATGCTTTGGGGTATCGTTGGTGCCGCTCTCACCAGTACCATCGCCCATGTTATTATGACTATAGGAATTATATTGATTTGTCGCAAGTTTCTTTTGCACAGCTACTCGAAAGGGAAAAATAAAGAGTGACTTTACAACACGGTATACAAGGGGCCGCCAAAGAAACGCATAGAGAGCACCAACTTCGCTGTAGCATTATTCTCTGCACCTATAATCGCCGTAACCTAGTTTTGACAGCATTAGCAGCACTACGGCGTCAAACGCTTCCCTATGAGTTGTTCGAGGTGATTGTGGTCGATAATGGTTCACAGGACGGCACCTTTGCTGCTGTCAACGCCTATGTGCATGCGGGACCGATTATGGCATCCAGAAATCCTCCCCATACATGGCGCGTTCGCTGTCTTATAGAAGTTCAGAATGGGCTTTCCTATGCACGCAAGACGGGATTACAGGTTGCAGTAGGTGAAATCGTTGTCTTTCTCGACGACGACGCAATCGCGCAGCCAACGTTTCTTGAGTGCTTGCTAGCAGCATATGATGGAACAAAAGCCGATGCAATTGGTGGGCGCGTCGAGTTACGCTGGGAGGCTCCGCGTCCACATTGGGTGAGTGATAATATGCTCGATGTGCTTGGCTATTTTGCACCTACAAAAGAGCGTAGCCGTCTTCAGCCTCCGTTGGAGGTGAGCAGTTGTAATTTCTCCATCAAACGTGAAGTGCTACTGACCATTGGACGTTTTTCGCCTCTGTTGGGCAAACGCGCAGACGCTCCCATCAGCATGGAGATTGCCGACCTCTGTCGTCGTCTGCATGCAGCAGGTTATGCGTTGTGGTATGAACCGGAGGCAATCATAGAACATCGCGTGCCAGCCGCACGCCTGACGCGGCCATACTTTGTGGGGCATGCATACTGGCAGGGGCGCTCCGAAGTTATGGCGCAATATGCCGATACACAGCAACATCAAGCGGTGATGCAGCAAAAACTGCCAGCGGTGTTGCGCTCCGCACTGCCATATGCACAAGATGTAGTGCGTATCGCGTTCATCGACCGCCTGCTCCTGTTCTTCGCGGGCAAGCCTTCAAGTGAGCGGTTATTGGCGGCAATGGATCAGGCACGAAGTTGGGGGCATATTCAGCAACGGCTGCAATTTGTTGAGCATGCGCCATCCGAGTTAAGCACGCCCTCTGTTTTCTTTGTAAGCCCGAACGAACACGATGTTTCTGCACATTTGTTAGCACAGGGATTACAGGGGCGAGGTGTACGTAGCACGACCAGTATTGCTGATATTCCACTGGCATGGCTCTGGCAACACCGCGCCTTTCAGGGAAAAGCTATCGGCATTCTGCACTTCTATCGGCCAGGAGCGTTTACGTTCACCCCTGGACAGAGCCAACGTTTCTGGTTTCTGCTCTGGCTGGCGAAACGTTGGGGTATTCGTATCGTGACGACCGATACTGGTGGCTGGTGGCAAACTACACCTGGGCTACATGCACTCCCCCGTCGTGTGTTTGAGCATACGCTACTAAGACAGAGCGATATCATCCTAGCCTTTACGCGTCAGCCCGACCAACTTTATCCTGACAAGCGGCTACGGCGTCGCGTGCGTAGCCTTCCTCATCCTGGCTTCCGTGATGTCTATCCTCCTACACCAGCGCGTGCGGTGATATACGCCAAATTTGGGTTGCCGCCGCAATCCAACTACGTCTATCTCTGTCTTGCGATGCATCACAGCGAGCGTGAACTGCTGCTCCTGGTTGACATATTTACCGAGGCACAAAAAACGTCGCCTCATAGTAGTACGTATCTCTTGCTCGTCGGCACACCACCAGACAAACAAGACACATTACAGCAACGTGTGAAAGGTAACAAAACTATTCTTTTCTTCACAAAAGAGCCGAATCAGCAGGACATTTCGCTCTATATGGCTGCATCTGATGCCGTTGTCCTGCCGCACTTCGCACAGCATACGGCGGGTATGTTAGAGATTGCCATGCTCGCGCTCTCGTTTGAACGCCGCATCGTCGTACCCGACCTACCACGTTTTCGCGGCATGTTACCACCGCGTGCTATCGCAACCTATAATCCCAACAGCCGGGCTTCACTGGTGCAGGCACTCTTAGAGGTACAAAATAGTGAGTTCCGTTTGAAGGTCAAGGATAGAAAAGCGTTAGAGGCTAAAAATGGCTGGAATCAATATGCACAACGCTTCGTCGAAATATATAAGCAGGTTTTGGATAAGCCATAACAAAGAGAACCATAGACAATATACCCCATTGGTACGGTAAAAAGGTGCAACTCGTCCACATATCGTTTATAATGTCAAATGACATATGATGAGACAGCAGATAGAGAGGCTCCTTGTGCCATAGAGTGCCTGCTTATAAAAATACAGCGAGGTTTTTACATTGAAACGTTCACATCTAGCAAGAGAAATAGTCGAAACGGTCGCGTTGACCATCCTGATCTTCCTGACCATCCGTTTTGTGCTGCAAAGTTATCATGTCGAAGGTACGAGTATGCAGCCAGGTTTAACGAGTGACCAGTATGTGTTGGTGAATAAGACAGCGTATCTCTTTCGTGCCCCTGAGCGTGGCGATGTGATCGTCTTCCATGCTCCGCGCGACACTGGCAAAGACTATATCAAGCGCGTGATTGGTCTCCCTGGCGACGTGATTCAAACAGACAATGCCAATGTATGGGTCAACGGTGTAAAGCTGAGCGAACCATATATCGCTGAAAAATATAATCCAAGCGGCATCAGTTGGAAGGTACCTGCTAACTCTTATTTTGTGATGGGCGATAATCGGCTTGTGAGCGATGACTCGCGTGATTGGTGTTACGTGCCTAAAGACTATATGGTAGGCAAAGCGGTAGCGGTCTACTGGCCGATCAACCGCTGGAAGATTATACCCACCTACTCTGCTGTCTATGCTCAGGTCAAGGCACCTCCGACAACTGCAAGCGGCACCTGTTCGTAGCATAGGTACAAGGAGGGTTTGGGGATGCAAGACTCAGAAGAGCAATATTCATCGCGCCAACCTCGTCACAACGGCGACCAAGGGTCCACGGCAGACAACATGCCAGACGATGCTATTGTAAGAGAGAAGCGCAACGAGGTACCAGCACGAGCATCGAGAACACAGAGTAGACAACAGCCTCGCCAGTTTGCTCGTACATCTTTGCTGCCAGAACGTGGTCTCTGGTACGCGCTTATCGCAGGAGGCATCGCAGGTATCCTCGACGTGCTACTAAACATCGCCATTACGCTCTCGAATAGCGCAACCTATCAACGTGTCGTAAGTGAAGGGAAAAACATTACCCTTAGCACTGCTACAACAGTATTTGGTCTGCTATGCCTCAGCCTTATTATTGACATAATCATCTTCGCCGTCACGGGCTACATCGTAGGCAAAATCGTGGTACGACGACGGCTCGGCTTTTTAGCGGGTGCATTGATCGGTGCCCTTGCCTATCTCATCAGCTTCCTGGTGCGCTACATTCCCAACTATCCTGGCAACACGGCAACAAGCGGAGCTACAAACGCCAGTACGCTGAGTATAGCACTACTCTTCTTGCTCATCTCCGCGATTATCGGTGGCCTCATCAGCCTCCTTGGAACATGGCTTGCTACGCGTAGGCACCCATATTACACAGCCTAACTAAAAAATGTGCGCGACATGTATGTCGCGCACATTTTTTGATTAGGCTGCTTTTTTTCGGCTCAAACGGAACGACGCGTGGGTACGAACAGCGCGGTCGGAGGACCAGGGAGCCTGCGGTGCCATCGTCAAGCCAGCGAGATGAATAAGCACCCTGTCGTAGTTGACGCGCCAGCCACGAAAGTTTTTCCACGCGTCGTCGCGGTTCCGTTTGAGTGGTACACCAGCCCCGGCCAGCGCATCGTAGGCATCGTCGAACTCTTTGCGCGTAATGCTGATAGGGTCATCGGGGTGTGGATTCGGGTCGTAGGCGATGCCAAAGAAATCGGAGATGTGGCGCAGAGCGAGAAAGCCAGCGCGAATACAGAGGTCTGCCTGCGTATCCTTTGGTATGTCCAGCGTCGAGGAGGCGAGTGCAGCGGCATCCAATACCGCTCCGGCTGCCGTGACCCACGAACGATCAGGTTGGGGCGAGCGAAAGAAGGCCAGAGCCGCAAGCGATGTATGCGTTTCATCAATATCTACAAACCATAGCTCCCATGTGGTCCATAGCTCGTTGAGCAGGTTCAAGCGGTTCAGCGCATGAAAACGTGTCAGCAGCGTAATAGCCGAGGGTGGAGAGCCAGCGCGTACCTCAAGCATCGTCACCGTTGCCTCACGTTTAGAGAACGCGGCGTACATCGTTGGTAGATAGGCAATCAGCAAGGCGACGAGAAAAAGACCGATGGCGGCCTCAGTAAAGATCAACGAGGTTGTCACGATATCGTCGAGCGTGGCATAGCCCAATGTGAAAAGCGATGACCCGCTAATCTTGTACAAGGCATAGAGAGGCTGCCCTGTTGTCGCCCAGAACATCGCGATATAGCCCACCAGGACGCAGACGAGCCATACAGCAGGGAGAATGACGAGCGTGAACGGTGCATAGAGAGCCATAATCTCATCGCGCCGCCCGTAGGTACGTTCAAAGCTGATACGGAAATCGAAGACATTACGCATCACGATAAAGACAACCCGTACCAATTGGTCCGGCGCACTACGCGGCAAAACAAACGTGCGAACATCCGAGATCAGGATAGAGAACACCAGAACAAAGCCCACGACAAAAGAGAGAATACGCAAAAGAAATAACACGTAGAATGGCAACATGAAAATACCCCTCTTACAAGATAGTGTAATGGGAACCTCTATGATGTCGCATTGCCACACACGGGGCGAGGGTGTGTGATAACGCGAACGTATATTATGTTTGGGCTAATGATACAACAGAAATGAGGGTGGATGCTTTCTTCTTCCGATTTTTCTCTTTGAAAAGAGAATGAAAAGTGAGTGGGTATTCTTCTCACAAATGAAACTAAAGGAGTAGTTGTTCATGACAAACAAGACAAACAATCCAGCAGGAAATTACGCTTCTGTCAACGGAATCAACCTGTACTATGAAATTCATGGCACTGGCAAGCCTTTGATCCTACTTCACGGTGGCTTTGGAACCTTTGAGATGTTCACGGCTCTTTCGCCCACGCTCGCTGAAAATCATCAGGTTATTGGAGTCGATCTGTATGGACACGGACGCACAGCCCTCACGAATCGCTCTCTCCGTTTTGAGAGCATGGCCGACGATATTGCTGGCCTTATCCAACATCTCGGACTCGAACAAGCAGACCTGCTTGGCTACTCTCTTGGTGGTGCTGTGGCTCTCCAGACCGCCATTCGTCATCCAGAACGTGTCAACAAACTCGTGCTAATCTCCACGCCCTTCAAACGAACCGGCTGGCATCCCGAAATGCAAGCAGGCATGACATCCATCGCTCCTGAGTTCTTTATCGGTACTCCTTTACATGATACCTATATGAGTGTTGCGCCAAAGCCAGAAGATTTTCCGCGCTTTGTCGCCGCAATGAAGGAAGCTATGGGTCAAGGCTACGATTGGACTGAGCAGGTTTCTGCTTTGAAAATCCCCACCCTGATTGTCTCTGGCGACTCTGATGGTCTTCCTCCATCGCATGCGGTAGCGTTTTTCACCCTCCTTGGCGGAGGCTTGAAGGATGCTGGCTGGCAAGGTGAACATCTCATCCCATCACAACTCGCCATCTTGCCCAGAGCTACCCATTATAACATTGTTTTCCGAGCGGATCTCCTGCTCCCAGTTCTTGCTCCCTTCCTTGACGAGACCAGCAAGCGATGATGAACAACTAAACAATATGATAGAATAACTCGTACTGGATGTATCTCATAAAAGAAAAGAGCAAGCACATGTTCAACGAATACCTTGATAAGGCTATGAGCTATGCTCAGTACGAGCAAATTGAGGATGGGAGCTACTTTGGGCGGATTCCAGGCTTTCAAGGCGTGTGGGCAAATATGCCAACCGAACAGGAGTGTCGAGACGAACTACGTGAAGTTTTGGAAGGTTGGATTTTGCTCAACATCGCTGATCACACGCCGTTACCAGTTGTGGATGGCATGACGTTAGAAGTTGGGAAACCAGTCTAATGGCTAGACTTGGACCAATAAAACGTAAGAATTTAATCAGTGCTTTCCATCAACCCGGTTTTACGGGTCCATATGCTGGTGGAAAACACGAATATATGCAACGCGATGGGCTAAAGGTACGCATTCCCAATCCACATCAAAGTGATATCAGCGTGGGATTGCTCAAGCGAATTCTCGAAGAAGCTGGCGTTTCTCAGAGCGAATGGGAGCAGCTATAATGGTACTTTCAATAGATGTATAGATTGCCTTGTAAGGCAATCTATACATCTATTCTTCTCGATATAACTTTTTTAATCGTTGAAATACCCCTTACGTGGTTCCAACGGCAACTCGGCTCCAACTTGCTGCAGTAGACCCTCAAGCCCACCGCCGGGGGTAGGTTGCATCGCCATACTGGTTACCTGATTTTCGCTGTTCACCTTGAACGTTGTTTGCGCCTGAGCCAGTGTAACGGCTAAGCCTGTTTCTGGAATTGTTTGCAATCCAAGTGCGGAGAGTGTAAGAGGGTTTAGTTGTGTTCCAGTAATCTCTAGCTCTGTCTGCACTTCTCCGTTCTCTTCGAGCTGCTCGTGAGTCATATTGTAGGAGAAGTCTGGCATGGCAGCGAGCAGATTGCTATGTGTCACGAGAAATTCGTTTTTGTTCAGTGTTTTGGGTGCGAAGCCACTCATTGTGAAGTCGTCCGACATGGTATTAGCGGCTAGCTCCATGTCGCCCGATTGAAGGGCGGTCAAAAATGTATTTACGGTGTCGATTGCACTCATAGTGTGTTCCTTCTTTCGTTTTTGCTTATTATACTGTACACGATTAAGCAAGGAGAAGAGAGGCAGAATGACAGAACGGAAGTAAGCATCGACGATGCTTACTTCCGTTCTGTCATTCTGCTATAGAAAATGCTGAGACTAGCTTTCGACGATATCAATGGCAATGATGGTGTCGCCGGGTTGACGGTCGCGCTGTGGGTCACGCTCGCGAATGGCATTGAGGGTGTCCAGACCCTGTGTCACTTGACCAAAAACGGCATGAACACCGTTCAGGTGCGGCGTTGGGCCGTAGGTGATGAAGAATTGGCTACCGTTGGTGTTCTGGCCGGAATTTGCCATCGACAGGATACCAACCTTATCGTGCTTGAGTGCGAGGGCACCTGGCTCGTCGCGGAACTTGTAGCCAGGACCGCCTGTGCCGGTGCCGTTTGGGTCGCCACCCTGTACCATGAAACCTTTGATGACACGATGGAAGGTGGTACCGTTATAGAAGCCCTCGCGGGCAAGAAAGACGAAGTTGTTGACGGTTACGGGAGCCTGACGTGCGAACAATTCGATTTGCATGTCACCCTTGCTCGTATGCATAATCGCCGTGTATTTTTTCGCCGGGTCGATCTGCATCTCTGGTTGTGCATTATACTGTTTTGCCATAAAATGTTCTCCTAACTATATGTAACAGTGTGTTACATGTCACGGGACACTTACTACATTGCCCCAACAAGTAGGCGTTATGCTGCCACGATCACCACATGGTTGATTGTATCCGGGGTGATATTCTTGGTGGCTGCGTCGTCGCCGGGTCCTTGTGTTTTTTGAGCAACCTCAATACCCTTTACGACACGCCCAAAGAGATTATACGACTTTTGCAGGGCCGCTGTATCGTCGCTAGTGCAGATGAAGAACTGACTACCGTTCGTGTTGGCACCAGAATTCGCCATTGCAATCGCTCCCAGCGTGTAGTTACCCTGCACAGGTTCGTCGGCGAATTTGTAGCCAGGGCCGCCCGTACCACGTTTGGTGGGGTCATTGCCCAATGGGTCGCCACCTTGAATGATACGCAACGAGCCAGTTGATAGCACACGGTGGAAAACGGTGCCGTCGAAGAATTTGTTTTGTGCCAGGAACACAAAGTTATTGACTGTTTTTGGTGCCAGAGTAGGATTTAGCTCAACTACGATCAGGCCACGATTGGTGTTGATGCCAGCACAATAGATTTTCTTGGTGTCGATGCTCAGTGTTGGTGCCTTCGCGTAGCTATGTTTTGTGGCATTGAAAGTTGCCGCATCGGGTGCTGGTGCAGTATCGGTGAGTTTGCTGACCATACTCGGAACGGAACAGGCGGAGGCCAACACAATGGGTGTTGCTACCACCGTCGCTTTTGGCTTTGGTTTTGGTAATGCGAACGGCCCTACATGATAAAAATAGAGTGTGTAGATGCCGAGAGCAATAATGAGCAGCGTTAATACAGTTGCCCATGGATAGCGTGCGAGGCCGCGTGCAGGACGCTTATACCCCGGTGAGCGTCGTAGTGGTGACTCTTTCACCTCTAATTTCGGTAGTTCGGTGGCGTGAGCCTTCGCTATGCGTTCCACACGTTTGGTCGCGGTTCGTTTTGTCGTCTTTGGCATAAGATTCTTACAGAAGCTCCTTCTTAAGTCGAAACTAGGGTGCCCGCAAGGGGACGCCCCTCCCATACACGAACGAGCCGATGACACAGCGTCATATGGGAGGGGCGTCCCCTTGCGGGCACCCTTGCTCACCAATGGACTTTTTAGCGACGTTTGAAAAGCCCGACGGTCCTATGACTCACGTTGACCCGTATAGTTGTTTTCGCTATAATAACGTTCTCATGTGCTTGGGTCAAGTCCTTATACTCTTGATTACGAGGAAGATATAGCAATTGTAGGGGTCTAATTCATTACACCCTGCCGACGATACACGATGCTAGTGAGGTTGAACCGCTTGTCCATAGCCTATAAGATTGTGCGTTGCCAGCAGGGTGTAATGAATTAGACCCTATGTTAAGTCGTTCAGGTTCAATCGACTATCAAGCAATCGACAAGGTAGATGGCTGTGTAGAGCGTCCAGTGAGTGGGGTAGTTTGCGCGAGCCTATAGACCCAGGGAACCATTTCGCTGGGCGCGAGATGTGCTAATTGGACAAGGTATTTCTGGTTGCGCCTGATAAGATGACCACGACCTGGAGCCATATCACTGAGCCGCACCCCCAACCTGTGGGTCGTTAGGGTCGCCTCCAAGCACGATGCCAAGCCGTGAAGCGCGGATAGAGGCAAGGAGAGGATCACTCTTCATCAGGTCACTTGGTGGTCCTGCGACGATGATATGGAAGTGCAGGTCACGCGCCTGCGGCATAAATTCTTTCAGATCATTGAGCGAATTTCTAGACAACACGCTTAATTGATCGTAATCATCAATCACCAGCACGAGCGGTGCCATAGATGCTCCAAGCACCACGTTGAGGTCGTCCTGCGTCTGCTCCAATTCTTCGCGTAACTGTATTGTTCGTCTCCGTAACTCTTCTTTGAGTTTCTCCATAACCTGGTTGAGCCGTTCCTCGGTGTCGGCGTATATACATACATTGGGCAAACGACGCATGAGACGTGAACTACGGCGAAAATCCACGAAAATGACCTGGGCATGACGGTTGATAGGCGTTGCCAGCATCAAGAGGCACGTCTGCAACACAGTGGTACGTCCACTACCAGGACCACCTGCGACCAGCACATGAGGGGTATCGGAGTTCAGGTCCAACGCAATAGGACGCAAAGTAAAGTCTTCCATACCAACACGAAGCGAGAGCGCATGTGAGGGAGGCAGACTATCGACGATATTATCTTTCGTCCCCGGACCAGAGACAGCATCCATCAGGAAGTAGTCGGCACGCACGTATTCCGGTAAAAGACGAATAGGAGGTGCCTGCACAGCTTTCGCAATCTTGTTTCCGCGTGTAAAGCTCGTCACCAATTCATCAAGCTGGCTCGTCTGCTCGTCGTCATCCTCGCCGGGGACGGGCAGGGCAATATGCACCTCTTCGAGCGTCTTGCCACGTTTATAGCCGCGACCAGGGATAGCAGGATCAATGTATGAGGCATCGTTTTTGCCAACCAGGATGAGTGAGTCGGTGTATTCTAATAAGCGTAACCCAATACGCAATTCAAACAAGCTAAGCAGTTGCATAGGCACAGAGACGGGGCGATCAACCGACAACACGAGATAGACACCATACGTTCGTCCCTGTCGCGCAATCATAAGTAAGCGTTCAAGCTCTTTCTCATGTGCCTGCTTGAAATCCACAAACTTGTCGATCACCAGCACAACGGCAGGCATCTCTGGCAAATCGCTTTTCTCGGCACGCCGTCGTTGGTAGGAAAGGAAATCGTCGAGTTGATGCGTTGTGCAGTACGCCTTGCGCTCCTCGATAATGCCATCGAACTTGCGTAAAAGGCGACTGATATACTCGGTATCACCTTCACCGAAGACGCCACCAACATGAGGCAGCTTCTCGAAGACACGTAACGCCTGTCCACCAAAGTCTATGAGGTAGAAATGCAGTTACGCTGGCGAATGCGTCAGGGCCAGCGACGTGATAAGTGTACGCAAGAAGACGCTTTTACCTGACCCAGAGGCACCACCAACGAGAACGTGACCACCAGAGCGCGGCATATCGAGCAACCAGGGTTCTTGTCGCTGCTCCATTGGTAGGTCGATCATGCCAATGGGACAGGTCACCCAGCCGTAGATAGGTTGTTTACCGTCATTGGATTGTGCAGCGGTTGTGCGGCGTACCATTTTATAAATTTCAGTAAGGTTGGTACGATGAAGCAAAGGGGCAGGCCAGGGTTTGAAGAGTTGGGTCCCTATCGTTTCCTGAAATGGTTCGATCAGGTCCATCAATATCGTTTGGTCGATGATTTCGCTACTCCCTATCGTCGCCTGTTGTACGGCAAGTGCAGCCTCATTCATTACTCGTGCAGGCAGGGAGATACGCGCACTTTGGAACAGGTCGAAGACTTCCGAGCCAATCTGGAAGTAGGCACGACCAGGAATAGTGCTGGGCAGAAGTGCAGCCTCCGAGCGACCTAGCATATCGCGACTGTCCTGCAACGAGGCGACGCGCAGACAGATACGGAACTTGAGGTTTGACCAGATATTAGGATTGACCGAGCCTGTTGGTTTTTGCGTCGCCAGAATCAGGTGAACGCCCAGACTACGACCTTTCTGCACCACGCTTACCAGACCCTCCATAAAGCTTGGATGCTCCTTCGCCAGTTCCGCGAATTCGTCAATAACAATGAAGAGGTGTGGTAGTGGTTCGAGTCCCTTTGGATTTTGCGCTCGTAACGTAAGGTATTCAGAGATTTTCTTAGCGTTCGCACCACTCAGGATATGCTCACGCCGCTTTAGCTCGCTTTTCAGTGCTACCAGCGCACGTTCCGTCAATTTTCCACTCAGGTCCGTCACCATGCCGACGGTATGCGGTATCTTCTCAAAAGGCTTGAATGCAGCACCACCCTTGAAGTCCACTAGTACAAAATTCACCAGATATGGGTGGTGCGTCGTGGCAAGCCCCACAATCATAGACTGTAATAGCTCGCTTTTGCCTGCGCCTGTCGTGCCAGCGATAATACCATGCGGTCCATGCACATTGTCGTTGAGATCGAGCCAGATGGTTTCGTCTGCATTGCGCCCAATGGGGACACGCAACATGCCGAAGCGCGGTTGATTGCCGTCGCTCCACCATTTTTCAGGATCGTACTGATCGGCAAAGGGCATATCGAGCAGGTCGAGCAGGCGTACATTGGTTGGAATGTCGGCGGCATCATCGTCGTCGCTCACCACATGAATAGTATTCAGCATACCCGCAATCCGCCGCGCATGGTCAAGCTGTATCTTGTCTGCCGTGACGCCTTCAAGCGTATCACGTTCCACCCCGATGCCAGCATAGGTAAGCATCCCTTCATCTGCGAGGCGCACGATGCCACGACACTGACTCGGAATCGCCTGTTGTTGTGCGACAAGATAAATGACCGAGACACCGAGTTGCTCGCCAAGCTTGAAGGCATGTGTCAGAGCAGGATGCTGCCGTACATCTACATAATCATGTACCAGCACCACAAGATGCGGCAGTGTGACGGATTGTAGCACGGTTGCGCTGGGGGTGTTGTTCTGCTCAGCTATTTTAGAGGCACGTTGACTTAACTCTTCCAACATAAAGTTCAGCAGTTGAATCGCTTCATCCTCACCAACTGCCGTTAGTCGCGGTAGTTTACAACCTTTTAGAGGGGCGGTATGGGGCAGGTCGGCAATCCACTCCCAGTCTTGCTTTTGCGAGAGCGGATAAATGCCAAGAATGCGTACATCCTCTGGTGAATGATGCGTAGCAATCTGGCACAGCATTTCATGAGTGAGTGAGGCGACATCCTGGCGGCGTCCCGTAATACCCAACGACTTCACTTTTGGTAGTGAGATACCGCAAGGAATGTCATCGACGAGCGTGAACTCATTTTTGAAACGTTGTACCTCTGTCGCTATTGGGTCAACAGACTCAACTTCAGGTATGCTCAGCGTTATGGAGAAGGGTTGTTTGCCCTTGCCGACACGTACTGTCAGAAAATCGGGGTCGTCGGGTCGGCGTTCCCAGAGATGAGCACGCTCCTGGATATGCTCTTCGAGTACATCGGGGTCGGGGTCTGTGAGGAGTGCGATGAGACGTTGTTCGTCGGCCTGTGCTTGTAACTGTATACGAAGCTTTGCCAATAATTTTCTATATTTCTTATCATTGTTGCGATTGTTGCGTCGCACCGCCTTCGCTTTTTGACGAGTGCTAATGATAGCAGTGAGTGGACCCATCACCGAAAAAACGGCCATCGGTAGTAGGAACGCAAGTTGTTGAAAAGAGGCATGAGAGACAAAGATATAGATACCAAACATGATACTTACAGTAAGTAAAGGCATAAGAATTGGTAGTAGACCTACAGGAGGAGGAGGCTGCTCCTTCGCAGGTGGTTTCGGCACTTCAATCGTCTCTTTTGGTGGAAGGCTGAAAATACGTGGAGGACGGTTGAACACCTCTGACACTGCATTTGTAGCATTCATCATCTTTGGGTCTACATATTGTGTTTTTTGCATGCCAGCCACCTTCTGCTCTATATAATTATGAAATAAAATGTAGGGGCCATAATTCATTACGCCCTCGCCGACATATTCATCGGAGACCAGGGCGTAATGAATTATGGCCCCTACAAATGGGTTGCTTATATGCTCTGGTCGGCCTGCTCGAAGCGGGTTGCGGTATCTTGCAGGTGACGGCCCAGGTCTTCGCCGGTAGCGACAACACGCTCTGTTGCGGCACGCCAGTCCTGGTACATTTGCTCGTAACGCTGGCGGCTCACACCCTGCCAATCACCCTCGACCTGACCCGTGACATTCTGGATTTGCGGCTCGATGCCGTGATTGATCTGCTCATTCAATTGAACGAAAATTTGTCCAAGTTGGCGCAGAAGGTCTGTATTAATATGAATTGTGCCCATGAGTATTTTTCCTCCATATGTTTTGTGCTGGGAACAGCGTTCTTCCCTGTTCCGCACAACTATTTTTTATTGGCAGACTTACACGCGCAAGCGAGCGGTAAATAGGCATCCATGTCCGTTCGTTGGTCTAAGTTCGTCTACTCATTTGAAGTATAGAGACTGGCACCAAATAGACAAACGTAGATATTTTTGAGGAAAGTAGAAGAGAGAAATAGCCCTTTTTTCTCCGTCACAGGACCAATTTTCGTGGATAACTACGTGGATAACTCTGTGGATTGCGGTGGATAAGTCGCCTATCATGGTGGATAAGTAGGGGATAACTCAAAAAGGTATTGTCTGAAGCAGCCATTTACGCTCAACGCATAGTGAAAGATATCCACTTATCCACATTCCCTAAAAATGAGGGACGGTTGATTTAATTGTCCTTTTAGTCTACACTTTGTGAACACGCAAAAAGAGAGAGCAACACACTCATCGACGCCGTAGGATGCTATGCCCTATTATTGAACGTATGTGCGAATAAACGTGCTATAATGCACGGCAAAGAGCAAATAGAAGTACGTATGTTCGCGGTTTTCTGATATCCATAGCGTTTATTCTTTGAACCTGACTATGCTATTGTCAAAATGAATGCATAAAAAAGCAAGCGAACACCGTATTACTTTCTAGTAGAGCATGTACTTGTAGATGGAGAGCCTAAAACGTGGAAAAGCTGTTACCACAGAACATCGAGGCCGAGAGCGGCGTACTCGGTAGCATCATTATCGACCCTGAGGCCATCATCCAGGTCGCGGACTTTCTCAATGCCGAGGATTTTTACCGCGACGCACACCGTACCATCTACGAGGTTATCATCCAACTGTACGAGCAGCAGCAGGCCGCCGACTTCATCACAATCTGTGACGAGTTGGAGGGGCGCGGCAAGTTGGAGGATGTAGGTGGCCCCAGCTATGTCACCTCGCTGATCAACCAGGTACCGACTAGCGGCAACGTCGAATACTACGGACGCATCGTCGAGCGTACCGCCATTCTGCGCCGCCTGATTCACGCGGCTGGCGAGATTGCGGCAACCGCCTATCAGGAGAGCGACGCCGATGTCGCGCTCGAAAAGGCCGAGCAACTTATTTTCAATATCAGCCAGCGTCATGCTCACGCCGACTTCTCGCCTTTGCGCGATATTTTGTCCGAATACATGTCGAAGCTGGACCAGTTGCACGAGCGACGAGGTAGCATCGTCGGTGTCCCAACAGGTTTTGCAGACCTTGACCGTCTCACAGGTGGCCTACAACGCTCCGACCTGATTATCTTAGCTGCGCGACCCGCAATGGGGAAGTGCTTAGCTCACTGGACGTTGATTGATAATCCCTTAACGGGAGAACGTATCACAATCGAAGAGTATGTCAAACGGCAGATACCACAGGTGCTGAATATTTCCGAAGAGGGTAAAGTACGCTCAGCCACTATTTCATATTGGGTAGATAGCGGCATACAACCTTGCTATCGTGTACAGACACATTTAGGCAGAGTGGTCGAAGTCACTGGACATCACCCCTTTCTCACAGTGCAAGGATGGAAACCCTTACATGATTTGAATATAGGGCAACGTATCGGCGTTCCTACTGCTATACCTACCTTTGGTACGGATGAGAGCATCCCGTTAGACAAAGTACGGCTGCTAGCATACTTTATCGCGGAAGGAGGACTTACAGGAAACTCGCCCGCGTTTACCAACACGGACCCTGTTATCGTCGATGATTTTAAGCAGATCATCTCAACACACTTTCCTGAATGTGGTATCCGACAGGAGCGCATTACATATATCGTTGCACAGCAAAAAAAGGTATACACACAAAAGGGTATAGCAATCTTGCCAACAAACCCTGTCACGCAATGGCTACGCGAATTAGACTTGATGGGCAAACTTGCAAAGGATAAGTTCTTGCCATCTTGCGTATGGACGTGGAGTAAACGTTATCTCGCCGAGTTCCTATGTGTGCTTATGAGTTGTGATGGTTGTATCTATTCGTTCAAAGGCGTACCAATCATAGAAGTTACTGTCGCATCCCAGCAATTAGCGTCGGATGTGAACCATGCTTTTACGCGTTTCGGCATTGTCTCTAAATTCTGCCCTAAAGGAGAGAACGCATGGTGCGTTGAAATCACCTCACCCGAAAGCGTTCAAAAATATCAGCGTGAGATTGGTTGGATTGGCAAGAAGACGACTCGTTTTGCAGAGTATGAGCATATGATAACATCACAAGGCGGCAATTATGGATATGCTCCCAAAGATGTGTGGCAGATTATACGTGCCGATGCTAAAAATCAAGGTTTGTCACTTTCTCGTCTCGCGTATGTCAGTGGGCAGACAACGAAGCAAGGTAGGTATGCAGGGTATCATGCTCATACCAATCAAAGCATTTCGCGTAATCGTCTCTCAGCCTTTGCTGATGCATTGGATAGCCATACGTTACGCTTTGTTGCCAGTCCAGATATCTACTGGGATGAGATTACAGCTATTGAGCCTATCGGTGAGCATCAAGTCTACGATTTGACGGTGCCTGATGGCGCGAATTTTGTGGCACAGGATGTATTTGTGCATAACACATCGCTGGCTCTATCGCTGGCTCACAATTCAGCAATTAAGCATAAACAATCTATTGCGGTATTCAGTCTTGAGATGAGTAAGGAGCAGTTGGTACAACGCTTTCTGTCAATGGACGCAGGCATCGACCAGCAAAGGTTGCGTACAGGATGGATTGAAGACGACGAGTGGGAGCGGATCATCTTCGCGATGGGTACGCTGTCGGAGGCGAGTATCTGGATTGACGATACGGCAGGTATCTCTACAATGGAGATGCGTAGTAAGGCACGGAGGTTGCAAGCGGAACATGGTGTTGACCTGATTATCGTTGACTACCTACAGCTCATGCAGTCAACGGCAGGTGGAGTTCGTAACAGGAACCGTGAGCAAGAGATATCCGAGATTAGCCGCAATCTCAAGGGGTTGGCACGTGAGATTAACGTGCCAGTGCTGGCACTCGCGCAGTTGTCACGCGCTGTGGAGAGTAGGTCGTCTAAGATACCGCAATTGTCGGATTTACGTGAAAGCGGTAGTATTGAACAAGACTCAGACATCGTTATGTTCATTTATAGAGACGACGTGTATAACCCGGAGTCGGAGCGCAAGAATATCGCAGATATCATTATCGCCAAGCATCGTAATGGACCTGTTGGCGAGGTCAGTCTCTTTTTTCAGGCCAGCCAGACACGCTTCCGTGATCTGGAAGTCTCACCACCAACAGAATAGCGGGGGTGAATCCGTATGCATAATAGAAATAATATTCATGATGACACAGCGTCTTTCGCGGGCTTTCCATCGGGAAAAAACCCGTTTGTGCCGATACCGGAGGTCTTCTTTACACAGGTGTTACCAGAGATCGAGGATAGTGCCGAGCTAAAAATTACGCTGCACCTGTTCTGGTTGCTGGCACAAAAGCAGGGCAACCCGCGTTGTACCAGTGATCGTGAATTGCTCATGGATGCTACATTGTTACACAGTCTCAAACGGCGTGGCGACCCTCGACCAGCCGAAGAGAGACTGCGACAGGGGTTAGAGCAGGCAGTGGCTCGTGGAACCGTCCTTCGCATCCATTTGAAATTGATGAGCGAAGGCAGAGACGGAGCCGAAACGATTACGTGGTATTTTTTTAACACACCGCGCAGCCGTAAGGTTGTCGCGGAACTCCAGGGAGGCGAGATGATTCCTGTGCGTCTGCTCAACCCGGTCGAGGAACAGCAGACAGCACATGAGTTGGAGGATAGTCAGGAAAACCTCCAAACTATAGAACAATCTCTTGGAAGAGCGTATACTAATAGTAATTCAGAGCATATGACAAGACAAACACACAATGTCCAGGTACAAATAGAACGTCCTAATATTTTTGTATTATATGAGCAAAATATCAGTTTACTCTCTCCGTTGATTGCGGAGGAACTCAAAGATGCTGCAGACCACTACCCTGCGGAATGGATTGAAGCGGCATTCCGCGAGGCTGTGCAGCAGAACAAGCGAAAATGGAGTTATATCCGCGCCATTTTACGGCGTTGGGAAACGGAAGGCAGGCAAGCATGGAACGCCTGAATGATATCATGGGCAGGTCGGCGCAACGACGCCAGCATTATTCTGAACAACGGTCGTCTACGCCTAATCAGCACATGCCGCAGAGTCGGCAAGGGCAAAGACCAGAGACGCAATCGCAATCACACTCGCGTCCGCCACTCCGTGAGCAGAACGCGCGTCTGGGTCAGCAGCGTCTGTATACGGCGCAGAGCCAGGCAACGCCTTCCGCGCCTACGCGCATCTCACAGGAACCAACCAGTTATGAAGGTCATAGCTATGGACCGCCATCAGGTACACGCCCAAAAACAACACGTCCGCAGCAACAACCTAATCAGGCACAACGCTTAGATACGAATAGACCTGCCGCTTATCAGCCGCAACGTTCAGAGCGACAAGCTGCACAGCAGGCGCAGGTCGTACATCCATTGCACACACGACCAGTGCATAGCTATCGTCATGCCGATGAATATGCAATTTCACCTGTTGTGCAAGCAGACGTCGTGGAAGATTGGAACGACGACGAGGACGAAGAGACGGGTATGCAATATGGTGACTGGGAAGAGGGTGAGGTCGTTGTCTCTCAGCGTCCTGCCACTATAGAGCCAAAGATACCGACAAGGGGGAGTGTTTCCAATCGCCCTGTAAACGACTATGAGCAAGTCTACCATCCCTTAGTGACACAGGAGTTGGTACGCCCATCGAGTACAGAGGCTCAGGCATATGCAACACGTTCTTTTCGGGACGTACCAAACGCGCAACCGCCTACACCACCAACACGCATGCAGGAGGTTCGGCACCATCGCACGACGCAGCCACTTGACCCACGCGTTATTCCCGAAGCGGGACGCGAGCGATATATGCCGCAAGAGCAAATGCAGATGCAGCAGCGACCATTACGTCAGATTGTGCCACAACAGAAGGCGCAAGTACGTGAACAGGCAGTGATGCCTTATACACCTGCATCACTGCCGCAGGTCGCACCACCAGCACCAATGAAAAGCGTCTGCCCACGCTGTAAAGGTGCGGGCTATTTGCGGGCAAACGTTTCTTTTGGTCATCCAAACTTTGGCAAGCCTATCGCATGCGAGTGTAAAGAAGCCGAAAAAAAAGAGAAGCGACGCCAACAACTGCTAGAGTTGTCGGACTTGAGTGCCTTCCGCTCTAAGAGTCTCACCAACTTTAGCACACACTACCCTGGCATGCATCCCACAGTGCAAGAAGCATTTGAAGTCGCACAAGACTATGCTCAAGACCCTTATGGCTGGCTCCTGCTCGTTGGTCCTAACGGATGTGGGAAAACACATTTAGCGGCAGCGATTGCCAACAAATGTCTTGATAGTGGCTCAATGGTTCTCTTTGCCGTTGTACCGGACTTGCTGGCACATCTGCGTGCCGCCTTCGCACCCACGGCACCAGAAGGCTATGACCAACTGTTCGCCAAGATGCGTGAGGCGGAGTTGCTCGTTCTGGATGACCTGGGGGCGCATCAAAGTTCGCCGTGGGCCAGTGAGAAGTTATTTCAGCTCCTGAACTACCGCTATAACTCGCAATATCCAACGGTGATTACGGCGAACAAGGGTGGTCTGGGTAGCATCGACGACCGCGTGCTTTCGCGCTTAAGTGATGTCAGTCTCGTCAATAGCGTCATCATGGATGGAGCGCAGGACTACCGCCGCCGTAACCCAAGAAGAGATTAATTGAAAAGATATGCGAAAACAGAAGACGGCTGTCGTAACAGCCGTCTTCTGTTTTCGCATATCTTTTTTTCTCTCTTGACATTTTCACAACTTTTGATTAAAATTATGACTAATTAGTCAAGATATTTTTAACAAGTCATATTATCTCGCGGAAAGTCAGATTGGAGGTGAATCTATGCAAGGGACAGAAGCACCTCGTCGTTCGCTTAAAGAGAGGCAGCGACAGGAGCGAGAGGAACTTATTCTGCAAGCATCGGAAGAGGTGTTACTGGAAAAAGGCTATCAAGATACTTCTATGGATGAGATTGCAGCGCGTGTAGGCATTGCAAAAGGAACACTGTACCTACATTTTTCTGGCAAAGAAGATCTCGTGATTGCACTTTTTGAACGCGACCTGCAAACATTTATCCGGGTTGTCGAGGAGAGCGTGGCTTCTGACGCTCCCGTTCGTGCAAAATTGGAGACCATTCTGCGCTCTATGTATAGGGGAGTGCTAGGAAAGCGTATGCAGTTGCTTGCTGCGCTGGCGGAAAGTATAGACATACGAAAGCAATTGATGGAGAAGAAAGAAAAATTGCGGAATCGCTGGGAACATATTCTAACAGCAATCACTGCATTATTAGAAGAGGGCAAAGCTGTGGGTGAATTTGACAGCATGATACCGACCTCTGTTATGCTAAGCACGTTCTTCACGTTGTTACCGCCAAAAGGTGCGACCTTTGTAACAGAACAGCTACCGCCTGACGAGTTGATAACGCATCTCATACATTTTTACTTCAAGGGTATTGCGGCTGATTAACTCTTTTAGAATAAAGATATATACTTAGAAGAAACGCTATCATGTGTAAAGAAGGATTTTTTTAATGCAACAAGCATCCCTAGCGGCTCCGAGACGCATTGGTAACGTCCCCTACAAGTGGGTTGTTGCACTCGTCGTGATCTTCGGGCTATTTATGAAAACATGGATATAATAGACGGTGGGCTTGCTGTAACTTCTAGTTTAGGTTTACCTTTGCCCCCACTTACCTTTACTGATACTCCAAAAAATTCTAACGCGTCACGCTTTTCTTTGTATGTTGGCATGTATGTATGGTCGTCTAATTTCTCCCGCATATCTGCACAAAATTTGTGTAGCTTATTCAATTTTATTTGTAGCTCCTTCCACTTCATATATGAAGTTTCTTCTTGTTGTAGTTCACTCTCATAGCTGCTTATCATCTGTGAAAGTTCTTTCAAGCGGTGGTTAATTGCGGTTATTGAATCGCTTTCTAAGTCGTCTTTTTCTAATTCCTCTGATAGATTCCTTTGAAGATTCTTATATCTTCGTCTAGCCTCTGCTAATTCGCTAGTGATTTGTTGGCGTCTTCTAGCTGTTGGGTCTGGTGCTTTTAAGGCTTCTATTTTCTCATCTACTAATTGAGGTTGGCGTATAATCTCTAGTGCTTTCTCCCATGCTGCGTTATCTGCTTTGATACATCCAACTTTTGGGCAAGTACAGGTTTTGATTTTGTTTGCAACTCCCATAGCTTTGTTACAGCGATACATAAAGACTTCATACTTTTGATTTTTACCTGCTCTGTGACGCCACATAGTCATAGTACTACCACAGAAAGCACAATGTATAAGCCCACATCGTAATAATGCTTTTTCTTTATTCCTACTATTACGAGGTGAAACACGCTTATTCTTTTCTAGCTGCTCTTGAACTTGATTAAACATATCAATAGATACAATTGGTGGTACAGCATCAGGTGCTTGTATCTGTTCCTCTATGGGTCTTGATACTTTTCGGTTATGTCCTTCTTCTCTATCCATCGTTGTTCTAAATGATGCACCCATACCCATATAAAACGGATGTGTAGCAATAGCTTGTACCGTTGATGCTGTCCAGTTGGTTGATTTTCCACTAGGAGTAAGTATATCTTCTGTAGTGAGAACTGTAGCTATATAACGTAAAGAACTTTCATTCCTTAGCATAGTGAAAATTCTTTCTACTACTATTCTCTCTTGTGGATTGTATATAAGGCGGGTCTTTTCACCTACTCCTGGGTCTGCCCAAGAATAGCCGTATAAGGGTTTACGTCCTGGTATAAGTTTACCTTCCTTAGCACGTTCCCTTTTACCGTTTACAGTACGTCTAACTATATCGTTTCTTTCCTGTTCTGCTTTAAATCCATGCAAAAGGCGTATCATTTCCCCCATTAGGCTATCATCGTCTGCATGTTCGTTAGGGTCTGTTGTAAGCATCCTTATTCCAAAGTATCTTAGTTCTGCGCGGTAAAGCTCACGTTGTAACCCTTTACGTCCTAGCCTGTCTAGCCTATCCATTACAAGTACATCAAATTCTTTTCTTTCTGCCATTTCAAGTATCTGCATAAGTACAGGCCGATTCTTAAATATCATACCTGTATAGGCATCTCTAATGATAAGCTTATCTTCGTCTAGCTCTAAGCCTAAAGGAGCAATTAATTTTTGTCTTACTTCGCTTTCCTGCTCCTTAAATCCGTATTTCTTCTTTTGCTCCTCTGTACTTACACGTAGTAGCATTAAGGCTCGTTTACCTCTATATGCGTTTTCTGTCATAGTGTTTACTCCCTATATTTGCTCGTAGTATCCTCACATATTTTCTAAAGATACCAACGCAATTACTACTAAAATTATACCTTGTAATTACATGTTTGTCAAGACATAAAACGGCCTGTAGTGCGGTTTTATGGACTATTTTGGCTCATAGTAAACTACCCTTATGAATGGATAATGAGCGATAAACACTACTTATAAATAACCGCGTTGCGTTCCTCACGCAACGGGCGTTATGGGTGCAGGGTTTCCCATGACGCCCGTTGCGGGGGCAAGGGTCGGGGCAACGCTGCGGCGTTCATCAAGCATCCCCGTCTGCTGCTGTCGAGGTAACACGTCCCCATACTGAAATGGTGGTCTGCGCGTCCCGTAGGGTGCCGTACTACCTTGACAGGGGGTGTTACACTGACCAACGAGAGACGAGCGGGTGTACTGACTCGTCATCAATGCAGAACCCCCGCTCGTCTCGGCGCATAGAAGAGAACACCCCCTGTCAAGGTGGAGACGGCAAGCGCATTGCTGAAATGTTCGGGCGGCGACAGCTTTCAATTCGCGTAGCGTTCCTTTCTTCACTACTCGCCTATCTGCATAAAGAGAAGATGTATGTTTTGTGTATCCGTTGGTATCGTCGCGCTGTTCTTGGTGGTAATGGAGACGCTTTGTACTCCTGCTAGATGGAGCAAGGTTGTTTTTGCTCTGTCTTGGCTCATTCCTGCTAGCATGGCTCTGATACTCTGCTCTTGCTCTGCTCCATAGTGATACATCCATCTGCTGACGCTCTGTACCTGTAGGTCAATCGTGCCATGTGCCTTTGGGGTTGCCTGGGTGACTTTGGTTTGTATTCCTGATGTGCTGTATCCTGCTCCTAGCCGTTTGGCTGCATCCTGGGTAGCGTTCTGCGTCGTGAGACTCATCAATGCCTGGGTGGTGTACGTCACACCTGTACAGGTTTCGTCTATCGTGACGCTTACCTGTGTCGCTTCTTCTCCTGGCTGGTGGTCGGGCGTGACTTTCTGCGTACAGTCGAGCGGGGTTATCAGTGTTTCACTCGGTTGTACCTGGGTCTGTAATGCTGCTCGGACACTCTGCTCTAGGCTCGTTTTGACGCTTGTTACTACCCCGTTGATATCCTGCGGCGTCACGGTCTGGTAGGTTCTCGCGTCTTGTCCCCCTGTAAAGGCTCCGCTCACGGCTGAGACATTCACGCGACAACATGCGCCGTATACGCCCCCCGCTCGGACGTTTCCCCCTGTCCCTAATGTTGCCGCATGAGCCGCTACGCTTCTTTGTCCAAAGGTTGGGAATATGGCGGCGGGTATAATGGCGTCTGCATCGGTGACAAGCTGTACACCGTCTGCACCTGTAAGGGCGGTTCCTGCTGGTACGGTCTGCGTGTAGGTGGCTCCGTTATAAAAAGTAATGATACCGTGTCCTGCTCTCGTGTCCTGGCGGGCGGTGCCTGTCGTCGCTACAGTCTTTTGTTGACTCATGGTGATAGCCGCTAGCTCTCGTCCTGGAATTTGGTTCTTGGTCGGGTTGGCGGTTCCATTGGTCACGAGCTGTAGGGTGCTGGTGGTCGTAAGGCGTTGTGATTGGGTCACAAGCGTAATCGCTGCTGATGGCGCGAACAAGGGCACGATGACACTGTACCCTCCCCCAAGAAGCAGACCGATCACCGCAACCAGCACGAGGGCACGTACCACAGGGCGTGTTCGGTGCGTCGATGGGCGTTTCGTCGGGTGCAGAGGCAATGGGTCACTCGGTGGTGTGTTCGTGGTCGGTGTCTCGGCCTCGTTGGGTGGCGGTGTCGGGACGTTGTGCGCGTCGAGGGTACTCTCAATGGTTGGGGGTAGCTCGTGCGCGTCTTCCTCTACCTCAATATACACAGTGATGGTGCGGCGTGGCTGGTTCTCGTTGTGTGGCGCGGTGGTGTCTTGGTCTGCTCGATAAATCTGTTCTATCAGGTCGCTTATCTCCTGCTGGCTCTGGTCGTTCATCGTTGCCTCTCTCTTGCGTAGTGGGTAGGATGGGGAAGTGTTGAACACTTCCCCTACAGGTCGTTACTCGGCGGGTGTCGTGGCTTGCGGTTGTGGTGACATGTCATAGACCACGTAATCTATGATGCCTGGGTCTGCCTTCAACTGCTTACGTTGAAAGCCTTCGGGAATGGGCTTGGTCCAGTGCATCAGGATAAACCCATCTTCGATTTTATTGGTATAACCGTATAACACCACCTCGGCGTCTCCGTCTTGCTTCCAGTCGTCCAAAACCTCTACCAGATGGTTCAAGTCTCGACGTTGGCATGTAATCAACAATCCTTGCATCACTTTCCCTTTCTACAGGTTGACTTGCTCATCTGCATGAGGTGGTCGAAACGCTCCGTTGTCGTTGAGGAATGGATACTTGATGCCGTTCACATCGACAATCAGGTCGGGCTTTCCGTCCCCATTGACATCCCTGAAACTGACCGTGACGATATCAAGGTCGCTCTTTTGTCCTGTGAGTGACGGACCTGGATACACCTTCGCTTTGGTCGCGTCTCCCCCTGGAAACTCGATTACCTCAACGTGTCCATGCAGATTGAGGGCGATAAAGTGACTCGGTACGTTCGCGTCGTTGTGGCCTACCCTAGCGTCCGTTTGAGAGGTGCGGGGGCGTCCATAGTGGAGATCATCCTGCCACCCTTGCCACCACGACACCACCACCACGCCCACCACCCATACAAGCAGAACCGTGAGCATTCCTATCCCTGCCCACATCAACCAATGGAAGCGCGGCACTTGGTGGGTGCGGTCCTGGGTCGGGTTCGGTGGCTGTGTCGTGGGTTCTTCGTCCTCGTTGTCCGTGGTCACGGGTTCGGTTTGGCGAGTGGATCGGCGGTCCTGGGTCGTCGTTAGTGCTTGCTGGCGCGTTGCATCTCCCTGGCGTGGGGCTGACCTGCGACGAACATACACGTTTACTTCGTCGTATCTGTCGAGCTTCTTGACTCCTTGCTGACGGGGGCGGCTGATGTGCTGGTTCCGCTCGTCCGTTCGATAGCGTCGGGCGGTACTTGGTAAGCGAGAAGGATACAGGGTATCATCATCTAAGTCCTCATCGTAGCCTGTGATGCGGGGTTGTTGACGAGTCTCGGTTAAGTCAATGGGGCTTGCCTCAACTCCTACCCATTGTTTTTTCTTGTGTCCTTGCTCCTGCTGTGTCATACTTGCACCTCTACATATCGGTGTGTCTCACACAAGAGCGGGAACGTCCGTCTCTGTGCTGCAACCTGTAGGTTCTGCCTGTCCAGACAGACGGGACAGTAGACGACGAGACCACAGGATGTGCATATTTGCTCTCCTGGTCGGAAGGTTGGGGTCTTGGTATGGTTGCCCTTCTCACATTGCTCTAGGGCTTGCTCCCTTGCTCTGGCTCGTTGTTCTGCTGCGGTGAGTCGCTTCTTTGCCCATCGTCTCTTACTCATGACCACCCTCCTTGTAGGGTTCTGCCCATCACGTAGTCGGTAGCCTCATCAGGGGTCATCAGTCCATCTGTGACCGCCTGGGCAACGGGGGCAATAAGAGTAGAATCTTCATGACAAGGACACGTTGGGTCGGTGGGACAAAACGGATGCTCGTCGGTATGTTCGTTGGTTGTTGGGATAACAGGAATGAAGTTATCCCCGTAAGGGCGAAGTTCGCTCATGGTGTAGCCTCTCGCTTGACGTGGCGGCATCCCATGATGTTACAATCACATGGGGCCGTATCTGACGTACTAAAGGGGTCGGTGTCGGTCCTATCGGCTGGCTTTGTTATTCGGACAAGGCTAGCCTCTTTTATTGTCTCCCTTCTCACTAAACAATTTTTTATACGATGTTTACAGATTAAAAACTATAAAAATCGCGTAAAAAAGCGTTTTCATCCTTACTAAGTATACCTAGCCTAGAAGTAGATTGTCAAGATATGAGGCTTATTATTAAGCGCGTTTAAGCGAAAAAACGCATCTTCATTGTAAAGCAAGCGTTCTTATGTTAGAATTGTTTCACAAAGTTATAGGAGTTTAATTATGACAGAATTTGAACAAGCAAGAATTAATGCAGGGCTAACTATTATTCAATTAGCTACAGAGTCTAAGGTGTCGCGCTCTACTATTGAAAAAATGGAACGTGACGAGCCAGTGAGGGCTGAATTAGCCTCTCGCGCTTGCAGAGTTATCACCCACTATCTTGGGCGTGATGTTACCTATCAAAGCCTCAATATTAAAGTAATAAGTTAATAAGATTATCTTCGAGCAATAAGGCTGTTTATATTGCACCCTGTGACTTGTTAGCGTCTTGGCGTCTCTCCACCTAGATACCAACAAGCCACAGGGTCTTTGTTTGTACTATCTATACTCAATGACAGAGTGAGATATGTTATTTCTCTTGCTGATCGCTTCCCCGTTCTAGGAGAAAACGGTTAAGTTGGTGCAATTGCATCAACAAGGCTTGTACTTGTCCTGCATACTCCTTCGTCGGCTCAACGTCATAGAGGATATCCCAAAAGGTCGCACCGCTCACGATGTAACGAGTCAGTGTAAACCGATTCCCTATGGGTAAGCCTGTAAAAATGTGAATGGTTCCTGCCAGTTCGGGAGTCACAAACGCAACGGGTTGACCTTCAATGAAGAGTCCTTCTTTGCGACTTTTCACCTGGACGTGGTTCCCTTGAATCGTCGTGATGGTAAATGTTCGCTCTCGTTGGGTATTCATGTGTCTTTTCCTTTCCATTTTAGAGGTGATCGGGTTCGCTTTGCTCGTTCTGCTTCTGGTCAGGAGATTCGGGTGTTGAATAGATTTGATTCTCATTGCCTACGTGGGTTGGTGTCTCTCCTTGCTGACTTGGCGTCGATTTTTGGGCATCGGCGTCACTGCTGCGGGCTTCCTGCTCGATGAACTCCTGGGCATCTGCAAGACTAGCGGCGTCCGTCTGGATAGGGGCAACATGCACCTTGTAGCCATAGCCTTGCGCGATAACAAAACATTCTCCGACATTGAGGCGTCGGGCGTCATCGGGCGGGATAATGTATTCGTCCTTCATATTCACCGTCGCATAGCCAGTTCCTTCTTCGCCGTGCATACTCCACCCTGTGTTCACCGCTTTATGCTTGCCTGCCCGCTCTATGAGCTTTTCAGGGGCGTTACTGGTATGCAGGAGAAGCATGTGCGACGTTTTCAAAATGCGGTTGCGCTCGTCCTGCGTCTTGGCTAGTCCTTCCTCCGATTGACACGCAAGCATCACCGCTCCCCCAAACGAGCGTAAACGCTCGGATAAGTTGGCGATGTTTTCAATTGCCAGTGCCGAAACTTCGTCAATGATGATGAGAACACGTTTCTTGCGCGGCTTACGAACCGTGATATAGTGGGCGATATCTTCCACAAGGTAACGGCCTATGCTGCCCGCTTCTTTGGCAAAGGCAACCGTATCCAACTTGATATACGCGGCGTCGGTTTCGTCAAAGGTGAAACCGCTATCCAGCTTGCCATGCAAGGCTCGGAAAAAGGCGCGATAGCGGTTATAGACACCATTGGCATCTTCGGGCTTGATGCGGTCCAGTTCGCTTTGCTCTGGAAGTCCACGATAGCCTATTTTCAAGTGTTCGAGCGTCAAATTTTGCAACAGTTCCGTACTCCTCCTAGGCGTCTTGCTCGGCGTATTCAGGGCCAGGTCAAGCATCATGCTTGCCATGTTTTCATAGTACGGCTCACTATAGGTTTGGACTGCCATGAGGCGGTTATAGAGGGCGCGTGTATCCCCTGTCCATCCATAGTAGGAACTGGTCGGAAACAAGCGAATAGACTGCTTGCCCGCCTTCCTCATGGTTGCCACGAAACGCGCCGCAAGGTCGTCGTCTCCTTTGGCGTCAACATAGATGATGTCGAAGCCATACACCGTCGCAACCAGAGAGGCGATCTTGAGCAAACTTTCTGTTTTGCCTGAACCACCTTCGCCAAGCACAACACTCGGACGTGCAACAAGTGCCAGTGGTAAGGTAAACCACCCTTTTTCAATCAATGGCGTTTTACGCATTTTTTCCTCCTTCTTGGAGAAGTTTGCCATAGACGTGCAACCTGTAGACATGACAAGCTTCTGTATGGGCATAGATTACTCACTAGGGTTGTCGATCAGGGCACCAAGTACCGCCTTGCCGTTGATTTGGTCGGGTGCGTTTGCTACTTTACGGGCGGCACGGTGGCTTTTCTGTACCTGCCCTGCTTGACGTTGCCGCTCCTGGGCAAGTAAGGTTGCTTCTAAGTTCTTCGGAGCGAATAGCTCAATGGCGAGTGACACCCAGGGAAACAGGACGATGCTTCGCTCCCATACTGGAAGAGCATCAAGCACAACCTGTTTTGCCGTTGCCGCACTCAGATGGCGAACAAGCGGTCCAACATCATGCGAGAAAACAAGCAGAAACGGGTATGGGTTGGCATGGGTAAAGAGAACCCATACGCCTATCGTGCCAAGTAGTGCCGCACTTATCCAGTACATCAACGGGTCGTTGATGTGACGCTTGATAAGCTGATGGCTGACGATGCCAAGTAGGAACGCGGGCCATGCGAGAAGTAGGCCAACAAGGAGCAAGACGACTTCAAGTCGTGTATCTTTATCCTGCCTGGGTTGCTGGTCTTGATTCATTGGGGTATGTATCTCCTTTCAATGTGTAAAAAGCGAAGCGTTTGCGGGCGTCTGGTGGCAATTTGCGAACGACTTTTGCAACGGCGTTATAGACGCTTTCAGGGGCAAAGTACCAGATAGCGTTGTACCGCTTGTTTGCCGCAAGGTCATAGACAATTTCCTCTAAACGCTTTTCGGACTTGATAGTCAGCTCAACCTCTATCGCTCGTACATTCCCGTTTGTACTGATGAGTTCAGCATCAGGGATATGTGGGGGTGTACTCCCTTTCGGGTTGGCGTTTTGCTCGGCGCGAATCTCACGTTCAGAACGCCACGTCTCGTTGGGGCGGCGTTCCGTGACGACAAAGCGAATGTCATTGACTGCATAGAGATGGGGTAAGGTTGCTGGATTCGGCTCGTAGTAGCGGAGATGGAGATTAGCATACTTTAAGCCTTTTCCCGTGAGCCAGATGCACCCCTTTTGCCCATTGAAAAAGGTTCTGTATGCCATGACTTCTTCATCAATCCAGGGGCGTAAAATCTTGCGGGTGCGTTCTGCCGACAAAAAGTTAGACTGTTTCATTTTGTCGGGATTAGGACTTAACCGTCCTAAAAAGCGTTGTGCTTGATCGAAACGGAGGACTCCTTGTTGTCCAACAACACAGAAGAAGACTCCAAGACGATCTGTAATTTGTGGTCCGGTATTGATATACCGTTTTGGGGATGGTTTCATCTCCTGTGAAAGATTAGAGACATGCTGGTCGTGCTGCATAATTTCTTTCCTTATATGTTAATATCAAACTAAGCCCACTCGACAAAGGGCCAGAGCAAGCACTACACTTGCTCTCGTGAACTGTTGAACATGCTGGAGAAAGGCTCTTCTTTCCACCCGGTTCGACCGAT
>JAABUJ010001650.1_pt1 | contig 31275 bp, 26 predicted proteins | sample 5559131 | NCBI WGS metagenome assembly JAABUJ01 (sample SAMN10711875, study PRJNA513366) | rock metagenome | isolation source: Antarctica rocks | place: Antarctica: Victoria Land, Mt New Zealand nord | collected 2016-01-07
GGGGCGCCCGCGAGGCAGAACTAAGGTTTTCCATTTTGGTTTTTCCTTTGCAAAGGCGATTCGCCCTCATAGACCTAGATAGGGACTGAATAGGGAGTTAATAGAACAAATAATAATAATATATATTCTAAACTCTTATCATGATGAATCTAGACATTTAGACTAAGTATGTAGATTATCTATAGGTCACACAGGTCTGAGTTGAGTCTAAGTGTTGAATCAGATACAGTGAACTTTTTTTGACTTAAGTTAAGTGCAGGTTAACTCAATCTGATCTGTGTGAGTTGTAGATTATTTGTGAGCTGAGTAATGTAATATATATAATATATATATACTTAATAAGTGTATCTATGCACTTAGTAAGTGCATATATTTCAGCCTACAAGCTTAGTAAGTGCACATATATAGAGTTCTAATGTGTGTTTCTAATGCGAAATATTGTGATTTCGTAATTTATTCAGTATTATAATATTGCGACTGTGTAATTTATCCACATATGGCTAGTAGGGTGTAATTTATCATGACTAAGGTCTTAATATGCTTACGCATTTTTTGGTAATTTATTTTGTAAATTACACCTCATATGGCTAGATTCATAACACCTTACCTGATTTGGCTGACACCTTACCCCAAATGGCTAGTCTCACCCGCACACAGGTACCCACACAGGTTATGAGTAGAATTGATTCATGCATGAATTCAACTCAGACCTGACCTGACTCTAGCACAGGTTCAGGTCAGGTGTACTTTTTTTGAACTTAATCTGACTTTACACTCAGCCTATAGACATTAAGCTTTCACTGTAGACTGTAAAATACTTAACTTTTAATTTATTCTCAGTCTCTAAAGAGAGATCTGATCATCATGACTGTTTACAGAAATCTATATATGATTTAAAGAAGACATTTAGTGAATATTTGAACAACTTAAAGACTGTATGTGTAAGAGAGAAATGACAGAAATGTATGAAGAATGAGAATTTTAAATAAATTAAAAATACAAAGATGATGAACTGCAAAGCTGTAAAATGAAAAAAAGATATATTAAAAAAGACTGATTTATATCAGACTGTGAACTCAGCATTGAAGAAGATTATAAAAAAGAAAATTAAAGATAAGATCTTAAAGAAGCAATATAACTGTAAAATTTCTTGTAAAACTTCTTTAAAATTATTATGCTTAATTATATTGCTTTTAATTATCTGTAGATGTCTATTATAAAGATCAATTGAAAAATAAATTAATGAAGAATAAGAACTGAGCTTAACTTAAAGAAAAGATTAAGAAGAAAATGTTATTTGCTGAAGTCTTTGCATTAAAAGAAGAGTGAAAGTTTAAGAAAGTAAAATAAAAGATATGTTATATTTATATTTTTTATAGACTCTTTGACATTCTTTAAAATATCAATAAAGATAAAGTTATTGAGCAGAAGCACATCAACATTAATTATTAAATTGAAAAGCATTTAATAATTATAATTAAGCACTGAGAAAGAGTTCTTAATAATACAGAAAAATAAAAGCTACATAATGCTGAAGATTCTGATCTTATTAAGATTATATATCACTTCTATAGTGAAGTTCTAAATTCTAAATACATTAATGACTTCAATTATGCATAAATATTATATTATTTAATTATAACACTTCTTAACTCTGACATTAACTAGTTACATTTAAGAGTCTGCATTTAATCAGAAGAAAGAAGATGAAAAGAGTGTAATTAAAAATGTTGATGAAGTTTGTATAATGATGTTTAAAGATGAGAAATTTTTAAATGATGATTTTATTGATGAATTTGTTCTTGATGACTTAATTGATGACAATGAAAATAATAAGAAGAATGTTGAATCTATTAATGATGAAGAAAGTAATGAGAAAAATAATAAATAATTATTATTAATTAAATAGAAAGCTGATCTTTAGAGATTAAAGATGTAAGATAAAGAATAATTAAATAGATTTTTAATTATTAATTAAAGATTTTTTAATGAGAAATCTCTTCATTGATACTTAGTATTTGCTATACATAGTAATTTTTAAATAATGTTTATTATAATTAATATTATAAAAAATTCATTTTATATTTAGATACATATTCTGTCACATAACTACAATCTTATATATATTAATTTTGAAACTCTCACAACACACTATTATCAACACATTATTTAAAATACAATAAAGTATTATTTATTTACTCAATTTATTATAATAACTCAACATCATGTCTTTGTACAGCTCATCATTTAATCAGATCTTAAGCAACTTAAAAAGATCATTTTTAAGTGTTTTCAGTAACAGAACTAAGTTATTTTAATTAAGTTAATTTTATTCTTTAATTCTTGCAGACACTTCAAATTCAAAGTATGTTCTTTAAAGATCTGCAACAAAGTGAGAGTTTCAAGACTGATGAGAAATAACTGTATAAAATCAGAATATAGATACAAAAATTAAAAATTATGCTTAAATAATATAAAACAGTTTAGCTTGTTCAGTAAAGATCTGACAGTTCTTTGTTGAAGTAGCTAGTAAATGTGATGAAAGATTAAATGTAATGTATATTAACTGTTACAATATTATGAATTATTCAGCATCAGAAAATAATGAAATAATCATTATAAAATGTTATCTGAAAAGCAGCAGTTGCTGAAAGATAAAATCAGCATTAAGAAGACAGATTTCAATCTTTGAAGCAATGAACTCAATGATATATTATAATTTTCAATTATAATGCTTTAATATAACACTCACTTTTTGACAGACAGCTCAAAAGATCATTATCAAATTATTTAACTTTATTTTTAAAATCTTTAATCAGTAGATTCTTCAATTTATTATAGTACTCAATCTATTCTTTTGTGCTGTTGAGTATATAAAGTTTCAAAAGCTCATCTAAATGTATTATGTTGATATTAAAGTTTTAGATTAAAGCAAGATTGCATAACTTCTTAAGTATTATGTTGTAAATGTTTAAAAAGATGTGCTTACAGAGCTTAAGATACAGATTAAAGTCTTTATTGTATTTAATGAATAAATTAATTTAAATTATCTTGCATTTCTAGACATTACTGTATACTTTATTGATGTTAAGTAAAAGTACACAGAGATATTTTTAGTCTTTAAAGAACTAAAGAGTCAATATAGTAATGAAAATCTTGCTAAATATGTTCTTAAAATGTTGAAGAAGTAAAATCTGACACATTAATTGCTGATAGTCACAGCAGACAATGCATTTAACAATTATACATTATAATGTTATTTAAATTGACTTTTAAGTTAGAAAAATATCATTTAAAGTGATAAAACTGAAATTATGAACTGTATAATATATATAATTTAGCTTGTAGTCAGTCAGCTACTTACATATTTGAAAGTGAACATAAAGAATGATTAACTCATCATTACATTTAATGATGATGAGCTATAAAATTTCATAATTGATAAAGACTACTTCTTTAACATCATATTAAAAAAGATTAGTATATCTTTTATAATGCTTTATTATAATGCTTATATCTGTTGAGTTAATATTTTAACAAAAGTCTCATATAAATTCAATTATTAATTATTGTCATTATGACATCATCACAGTGTCTAGAGTTGCTTAAAGATTTGTAAAAGACAAATTTATAAAATATAATTGAAAATATAAGAACTCAGTAAAACTCTTTATACAATATGCTGAATTAAGCATATAAGCTATAAACTGAACTTTCTTAATGAATAGAATATCTGATTTTAACAATAAGTAGAATGAAACTTTTTAGATATAATATAAAAGAATAACAACATATTAAATATATACTGCATCTTCTGAAGCACTTTAAGAACTGAACAGAGACAATGAGTATTATTAATGAATTAATAATTTATAAGTTGTAATATGTATACAATGATTTATTTGATCATTTTAAAAAATAAAATAAAATAATCAGAAAGTTTAAATTATTCTTTAGCATTAAGCTACAGAATGTCATTAATGCATTAAAAAAGAAATTGATTCAATATTATAAAAAGATAAAAATTAATTAAGAGTTATTTTATAATCTTGATATCATATTGAATTTATGCAATAAGCTTAATATATATAATGTAGAATATTCTCAGTTCTTAATAAATATTACATAGCATAACTGACATATTGTTTCAATAAAGAGAAGACTGAAAAGATTTATGATTAAAGTATAAATTTAAGTTTTAACAATACTACAGAGTTAACTATTAGTACTTGAAGAAAGAATTATTAAATAATGATTTGAGAATTCTTAACTCAAAGAAGATGAAGATAATAGCAATGATGAGTTGCATAAAAAATATAAAAAAGCATTAAGACACATCTATGATAAAAGAAGTCTCAGATTATTTGCAAAAATCTTTAATATTAAATGTGAACATTTTAATATTTGATTACTAAAAGCTGATGAAGAAGTTAAAATCAGTAATGACACAATTTATAAAAGATATATTTGCAATTTCTACAGCAGATATTAAAGTTAAATGCTTGTTCAATACAGCTTGAAATGTAATTATATATTGTTGAAATTGACTGAACTTAGACATCATTGAAAACATTATGCTGATTAAATATCATGATATATTTATTCTTGCAGCAGAAATGATAAAAAGAATTAAAGAGAGATCTACATTGACAATAATTATTAATAGTGATGAGAAAGATCTATCAGTAAATGAGCTGAATTCAACAGTAACTGAATTATATACAGAGCTTTTATTAAATTACTATTTTAGTGATAATAATTTTTATGATAATAATAATTATAAAAACAACATTAACTTCAGACTTTGTAATCATAATTAAGATAAGAACATTGACTTAAGATTTAACAACAATGATTATGATTAAACTTTAAATATAAAAGTGATACAATTAAGTATTATAAATATTTTGAATAGTATACACTCAGAATATATAATTATTGATGATGATTATAGTTATGAGTTAAGAAAGATTAAAGATTATATAAGTTCATTATCTGAAAGGCTCACTACAGCAATTGATGTATCAGCTATTAAGATTATTAATGATAATTTAATAATTATTGATCTCAATCTTTAAATTATTTACTTAAATAACTCTGCTCAAAGTACATTGACTGTCAATATATACACAGTTTTGAATATAATACAACATTAATTAAGAGAGAAAAGTCTTCTTTATTAATAAAGTAAAAAATTATTAAAAGTATAAATAGAGCACATCAAGTTCTTAACTGCTTCAGTATTATGATTTTATGAGAGACAGAATCTTTTATCTATTAATAACATTAATAATTATTTAAAGTTAAAAGAAATTCATTCTTACTTATTTAAAGATGATGTTAACATTCATTAATTTAAGCATTAATGATCTTAATAAACATATACTTAACATAATTTTTAATTTAAACATTAAATTTTTTTACTCTTTCTATACAGTTTATGAACACTTCAATTTTCTTAAATTGCTTATGATAAGTACAAGTTATATGCAAGCTAATAATATTGAGTGAAGTATTAAAATTAAACATACTTAAATGTAAAAAATAATGTTTAAAAGTCTTTAAAAATATTTAACTTTACTTAAAGCATCAGAATTCATTCTGATTCTCTGTATCTTTATTAACATTATTATTATTATCATTATAATAATTTTTATTCTTTTTATCATTATTTTATATCTTCTCTAAGTCTTCTATCTCTTAATCTGCATCATCAGTGATGATTAAAGCTTATGATGTTGACAGTTAATCTTTGTTGTTGATTTTAATTTATAAATATAATTAATCAGCAAGAAGCTAATAGACAATTATAAAGAGCATTATAATAAAGTAATATAATTATATTTAATTAATTTGTATCTCAACTTCATCACTCTTTAACATTGAAGTAACAGTCTATGAAGTTTAAAATTTAGTTAGATCTCTGATAGATAAACAGTGCAGAATTAATATATTTTATTTTTTTTCAATATTGTTTTTTTAATATCTGTGTACACAAGTTCACTGAGTTTAAGAAAGATGCACTCATCATTAATATTTTTATTTAACATCATTTAAACAGAAAAATTACTGTAATTTTATTTTTATCATTACTCAGCATTGTCTCTGCTTCTTCATTCTTATTTATAGAGACATTGAATACTGTTGAGAGCTAATAATTATAAAATGAAACAACATTAACTTTTGTCTTCAGAATCATTATAAAGAAGTGTTAAAAATATAATATACATTAATGATTTTTTTTGTCTGTTATGTACTCTGAATCAAGTATGCTGCTATTAAAAATCTGTATAACAAGATTTAAATTCTTATCTTCAGCTATAGTAAATTATTTATAATTATTAAATTAAATAATTTGTTCTTAATGCTTAATTACTTCATCTAAACAGTTACTTCAACAGCTTTAAATATATTTGCTTACTTTTTTAATTTAATTATATCAGTACAAACTAAATGTTAAATGAAGTTAATATATCTTTTTTTTAATTATTAAGACAGCACTCTTTGCTTTAAGAAGCTTACACAGAGCTTGTATTTCTTTAATAACTATAATTAAATTGTTTTGCTGAACAGTATCTTCATTCTTTTTTTGTTCAGTCATTACATTTTAATTTATAAAAAAGATCACTATATATGAAGTTAAAGTCTGATATAGAACACTATAATTATTTATTAATACTCATTATACTCACTTTCTGCATATCTTTTAGCAACAATCTTCTTTCTTATCTTGACTGCATATTTTGCTCTTTAAATTCTCATCTTAAGCTTTTTATATTCTAAATTATATTTAAAATCTATATTCAATCTATTTATTGTCATATCATTCTGCTTTTAAATCTCTTCAATATCAGCATCTATAAATGCATTAATCACTGAAGAATGTAATGAGATCAATTTCTAAATGATATTAAAATATAAAGAATTCAATAAAAAAATAAATAAAAAGTTTTTAAATTCTTAAATATAATTTAGTCTCTGATTTAGTATACACTTTGTGCATTATAATTAAGTATTATAATAAGTAAAGTTATGTACTAGATTTCAGGTCAAAGAAGTGAAAGAAGTAGCTGAAGTACTTTGAGACAGTGCAGCATTGAGTATGAATTTAAAGTAATTAATAAATGCTTTTATTTTTTTTTTATTGATCAGCAAAGTCTTCTTTCTTCAGATATGCAGCAATGTTTAAGATAGATAAATTAATTTCATTAATTTTTTTCTTTTTTTTCTTTTTAAATTGAGATGAAGAATCTAATATATCAGTAGAATGTGTTCTCTTGCTGATAAATTAATTTAATTCAATAATGAAAAATATAAAGTCTGATGCTTTTACTATATTAATGAATTGATCTGATTCAGTGATGAAAAATATAAAGTTTAATGTTTTTACTACATTAATAAAGATAATCTTTGTTAAAAGATGGCACCACACTAATAGCACAGCTATTGTGAGTTATATATCTAACACTCTCCCTAACCCGCAATCAGCCCGCAACTGACCTGCAGGTGTAAAGGGTGCGCACAGATGGCAGTTTGAACTTGTGACCTTTTGAACTTACTTTCTCACCATGGACTTGAACCACTGGCAGAGGTGGCCTAGGCGCCACTTTATGCAAGTTATCACACACTAACTCAGGCTCATAACCTGTTAAAAGGTGGCACCACACTAATAGCACAGCTATTGTGAGTTATATATCTAACAATCTTTACACTTAGTTTTCTCTGTTCTGATGATGTACTTCTAAAATAAAAGTCAGCATCATATCTCTTCATTACTTACTTTACTTACATGATGCAGAAAGAAAATATAAAAAGTTTAATACAAAAAGTAAGATGTTCTGTAGAAAGAAAATGTAAAAAGTATTATATTAAAGATAAATGAATTTGTTAAGTCTTTATACTATCATTTGTTTACATAAATGTTGTGCTTTTGTTATTAATAAATCTGTAAATAACTAAGATCAATTCAAATCAAGCTGCACAATTATTTAGATTTATTGATTTATAATTATTTTTTTTTAAGTTTACTATCTAAGAAATTCAAAGCAATATATACAATTTGTAAAGTATAGTATCTCAATTATGTTAGTTGCAATTTCTTTACTAAGTATAGATCTTCTTACAGTAAAGAAACTGACATTAAAATTATGTTATATAGTATGATAAAGAAATGATGAAAGTTAAAGTTATAAAAAAATATTAAGCATACTTTAAAGCTTGTGAATCTGACAATACAAGATTTATTGAAGAGAACAGAATATGAATTATAGATAAAGATGTATAAGATAGAATTAAGCTTATAAAATAAAAACAAAAAATAAGTTGTTAAGCATAACATCTTTAAAGAAGAAGATTAAATCATTAATAATTCTTTTTTTTTCAAATTAGTTTCTGCACAAAAAGAGTTAAGTAAGTTAAATGATTGCATTATTAAATTAAATTAAAATACTTAATTTTAATACTCTTTAATCAGTTCATGCAATGCAGCAGCAGCAGTATTAACAGAAATTATATTTTTTTATTTTAAATTTAAAATTCTTTTCACTACTAATTAAAGAGATTTCTAATTAATATAATGACAGCTTAAAGTGAAATTAGTCAGTCATTACAGATTTGTAAAAGATAAATAAGATATATTTTTGTACATTTTTTAAAAATATAAGCTTTTATATATTAAGAATCTCTTTCATGACTTATTTATGATATAGTTGCTGAGCTACATAAGAAAGAAAATCTGATAATATTAGAAAAATTGCAAAAGATAAAAGCAATCTTTTATATGTTGCAGACTTATTAAAAAAATAAAGTATATTAATTAATGTATTTTTGCTCTGTAGAGAATGAGTAATTTAATAATTAAGTTAATAATGTTTATATATAATGCTTATAAAGCAGACATGTAATTAAACAAAAAGAATTGTATGCAATATTAATTAAAAATGTTGCAATAGTAGCTGCTGCCAATATAAAGCTGCTTAATAACAAAAGTTAATTAATTTTAATTTAATCTAAACTGTTAAAAATAGCTCAATCTGATTCTGTCTGAAATTTAACTCTGTATAGAGTCAAGTTAGATTGCAAAGTAAAGCTTAATAAGTTAAATTAAGTTTTAATATCTGAGTTTAACTTGACCTAATAGTCACTTTAATGTTGTTGTTGCAAGTCTTTATTAAGTTATTTTTAATTATTTATGTTAAAAGATAACACCACACTAATAGCACAGCTATTGTAAGTTATATATCTAACACTCTCTCTAACTCACAATTAGCTCATGATTGGCCTGCAGATGTAAAGAATGCACACAGACAGTGATTTAAACTTGTGACCTTTGAGCTTACTTTCTCATTATAAACTTAAATTACTGGCAGAGATGATCTAGACATCATTTTATGCAAGAACAACTGCATTAATCTGAGCTCATAATCTGTTAAAAGGTGGCACCACACTAATAGCACAGCTATTGTGAGTTATATATCTAACAATTTAGTTTTTTCTTAATATTATGTAATGTCAAAACTTTCACTTTCTCTTAATTACATTTTTCTTCTATTATAAGTATTGAAATCAAATCATTAACATCTCTTCAGCTTTCAATAATTTTCTATAATGTATTTATTATATCATTTACTTCAGTCAAGATCAGTTTAAAAAAAAGCAACACTTCAATATACTTTCAAAATGTTCTGTAATGAGAATACAGATGAATTTACTTATTCATAACATTTTTATATCTTATAAATTGTCTTTTAAGAAAGATCTTTTTTTTTATTAAAGACTTATATAGCTCTTTCTTTTGTCTGCAATCTCATTTAACTCAAGATATAATTATAAGAGTGTTGAGGCCAATGAACCCCAACCCCCAGCGCATCGCCCTCTCCCAAAACGCCATTTCATATGCGCGTTTATTCTTTGTAGGTTTGAAGCAGCACCTTGCAGATACGCCTTAGAACCAAGAAAACAAAGACAATGTACCCCAGCCTGGCCGCCTCATTGTGCCCAACAGTAACAATCGCGACGAAGGTCTATGCCATAGTTAAAGGAAATGATTTGACTAAAAGGGATGTTGTCGAATAGAGTCATACAGGAAGACAAATGAAATGGTGGTTCTCCAGCGGATATCTGGTCAACCATTTGTTAAGCCCTGCTGAGGGCTCCTTGCCTCCCCACTACTTCGAGTTCTCTCTGGTCACTCTCGACTAGCCTGGCCAATATTGGCTTATGAGTTGGATGCATCCTTTTGGCTCTGAGAGCTGGCGCTCATAGCCGGTTGGGATGTGGGGAGGACCTGCTTGGACTCCTCCCTCTGCTTCATCTTGCCATAACCGTAGACAAGGCCGCTGAAGAATCCCAGGAGGATAGCCGAGACGCTACCAAGCGTGACTTGAGCATCGAAAAAGACGATGCCGCCGATGGCGAGCGGGAGCTTGTTCAGATAACCGACAAACGAGTACGTAGTCGACGAAGTCTTGCGAATGCACCAGGCAGACGAGTACGAGATGAAGATGGCACCCAGGCCAGAATAGAGCATGCCAATCATGAGGTTGTTGCGCGACTCGGCAGGGAAGTTCTTAGCCAGGTTGGCCGAAGACCAGTCCTCGGTGACCAGGGAGCAGATGATCATGATAGGGAGGGAGAGCAAGTTGTTATAGAACATGGCTGGTCGCTTCCGGTCAGTTTGAGTTGCAACGCCTGGTAGTTAATTAAAAACTCACTGTCCCAGTCCTTGAAGTTCAGCGAGGTGATGAACTTGCGCGTGCCCAGGACGTACGAGGCAGTGCAGAAGACGTTGAGCCCCATCCACGCGTACCCAGCGTTCAAGGTTGAGATAGCGGCGGCAGTCTCCACCGAGTGCCCAACGCCATTGAGGGCAACCTGGATATCAGCCCACGCAGCAACGACGGAGCTGAGCACCATGAAGCCGAACGACAGCAGAAGCAGCGGAGTGACGTTGCCGCCGAACCACCGGACCTCACCATAGGCGATGACGATGATGGTCAAGTTCTTGAAGATAGTGTATACCGGAACAGATAGAAATTGAAGAGACTTGGTGCTGGTGTAGATCATGCCGACGAAAAACACAGACACAGGAAGCCCTGATTCGGCGTTAGCACGGCCGGGAATTGCACGAGCGTCAGTTGGCTGTCGCAGACATACATCTCTTGGCCTTGTCGCTTTCCAAGGCAGCGAGGTTAGGGAACAAACCCATCTGCTTCAAGACCAGAATTGCAGCCGTGCAAATAACGGCCTATCGGATAGGTGTCAGCTGCAGGGTCTTGATGTGGTGCCAGAGTGTCGCGGCGCATACCTGAATGGCCAGATAAAGGAAGTTCAAGTTCCAGGACGAACCCGAAACGACATACTTGTTCACGACCGTCATGCTGATCGAGGAGAAGCAGTAGGCCAGAACAGCAGCACCAGGATTGTTCTCAAGTTGGGAGAGAATGCTACCCATGCCGCTATCGACGTGAACCCGATGATGGGGCGCAGGCTTCAGCAGAAAGCTCTCCGGCTCACCGAACTCCTTCTCATCCATCCCCCTCATCTTGAGATCCTCGTTCTTCTTGTTCGACATTTTGGTTTCGTCATGGGATCGCAAGGTCCAAAACGAAAGGCTCGAGGTTGGCTATCCCACAGGATGACGGGGATAAGAAAAAAACCCTGTTCGCTTAGGGAGGCTGCTCGATATGTACGAGAAGGGCGTTCGACTTCGCGAGAAACAGAGGCGACAATCGAGACGGCAGGTCTGTGACTTCAAGTCAAAGACAACAGGAAGCGAGGAAAAAGAGACGGGCCATGGGACCTCTTCAGTAAACTTGACGATTTACTCGCTCTGATGCTGCAGAGGAAAGGGCTGAGTTGTGAGGACCACGCGTTGAAATCCAGGTGTTAGGTAAATTGCAACAGGCACAAATCCCAGCGACGGGCTTGCCAAAAGAGGCTTGGCGGATGGGGACAGGGGCAGGGGAAGTGGGGCTTGACTAAAGCTTAAATTAGAAACCCCATTGTGGTGCATCCCTATCGCCTGGTATCGTCGACTCAACGAGGGGTTACGTCCGACCATACAATACGTATGAACTTAGAAAATACTAGATGGTCAAGATCGGAGGGTGCAAGTAGATTGGATATATATGAAGCAGAAGACCAAGCTAGCTCGTCCCTGTGGCTGTGACAACTTTTTTCCTCGACAAGTCAATTCAATGTTGGCTTGACTCAAATTAAAAATGCCGTCGACATGCCTCACCCATCCCTGGCAAGCTCAACATCAGCCATCTCGTCGTCTTCGGTGCCTTTATTGTCTTCATACGCCCTTTCTCCCTTGTCTTCTATGTATCCTCTCCCCCCTTTGTCTTCTTTGCCACCGTCTTCGTTGTCGTCCTTCTCGTCCTTATCATCATCCTTATCTCCCTTGTCCTTTTGCGCGCCGGCTTCATCTGCCGCAGCTGGGAAGTGAAGGTGCTTCCAATCTTCAAGCTCCTATGTTACCGACCGCAATCTGTCACGGATACTCTCAATGGACAGGCCTGGCACTCTGTCTAGTCCTTCCGTTCCAGTCGCCGACAGCTTTGAGCTCCCCGGATCGGATACAAAAGATCACAATATATCACTTGGTGAGATTGTCGAGGAGGACAGGCTCACATACACAATTCGACACCCTAAACAACAAGTTGACGAAGGTGTTATGATAGTGTGTGAAATAAAAAAAGGCAAATGCGCATGTTGAGAAGAGACAGCGTGTACGGTTCTGGGGCTCACATTGTACAGAGTCTAGATGGAATCGAGCAAACAGGATCTGCCAGAGCCAAATGGGGTCGTGGCTGGCCCCGCAAGGTTTATCATAAGGTACAGAGTTCGACCAGGGTCGAGAAAGTGGAAACTGCGCTAACAATAGAGAACTTTTGCAAAGTGTAAATTTTTATTTGCACTTCTGACATAGGTTTAGCTCAGATTCAAAGTGTTAGTCGTTTACACAAAGTGAAAATGGCTAACACTTCAACCCTTGTTTTGCCTGCAGTTTATACTTTTTACACTTCATTAGAGAACTTTTGCAAAGTGTAAATTTTTATTTACACTTCAAGTGGATTTGCACTTTCAGCCAGAATATTGATTCTTCTGGCCACTAAACCTAATGAGGCAATATAAAAATTCATAAACATCTGACATGTAATCTCATCACTCAAACTCTTTATCTTAGTATATCACTTTACCTCACTGTTGTCACAACATAAATAACCCATTACTTGTTGCTCTACTTATTGAGCTTATTATAGTGCATCTTAAGGCCTTCAACAATCAGTTCTGATGTCAATATATAGCTTCAGTGAAGTATAATTTCTTTGAATTTTGACTTGACAATATAAATGATGAAACACAGCATCATTATATGCAGTAAAGTATTCAAATATCTACAGTACAATTGTCTAACAATAATGTATAGATTTACAGTGTCAGATATTTGACAGCTTTTTCTGTTTCTGAAGCTTGACATCATTCTATAATGAACATAATATCAGTCTTTCTTCAAACTGACTCTATGTCTTGTTCTGATTCAACAGTCATTTTCACAACAACTTTTTCAGCTTTTCAATCTTTTTGAACACTCAGAGTTCTATCTATTGACTGTTTACAACAACATCATTGAGCATCTGTATCTTCAATATTGACAAATGCTTTGATGGCATTCAAGTCTTTAATATTAATGACTTTGATGGTATGTCTGTGTGATCAAGAGAGTTGAAGAATGAATGAGTGAAGAAACAATCTGAGACTTTATTGATGAAACATTTTAAGTTACTTGCTGATCAACAGAGAATCAGCAATTCTTCTACTCAGAATATAAGAAGCATCACAGCTTCAAATATCAGAGTATTGTGTGTCTGAACAGTCTTATTGAATTGATTGCTGAGCCTTATGAAAGCAAGATAAACAATCTTCAGATTGTGAAAAAGTCTTAGATACAAGAAGATCTTCATTAAGTCTGCAATGATCATTTACAGCTCTATCTGTACAGCAATTAGGCTTATCAGCAACTTTAAAGTATCATGAAATTCTATTGAAATGATTAAACTCTCAACAAGCAGCAATAGACATTTAACAAGATTCTTTTCAGTGTTCAGATTGCTGTAAAGCAGACATTTAAACAGACTCAGAATCTCTAACTGTTTAATGTCTTTAGCATTCAGCTTTGATCTCAGCAGCAGTCTGTTGCTGCTTTTTATATAATATCTATCTTACTTACTAACTGTTTTACATGTCTAGAAGAAAACAATACATCTGAAAGTTAATTTCTTTTAAAGTCTCTGACTTTAGAGACATATTTATCAGCTATTTAGATAAGATTCTTCTTTAGCTCACTTAACATGACTAATATCTAATTTGTCTATGTGTTTAGTTGAGTTTTTAATCAATCAATTTAAGTAAAAACCTCTCTTTCTGTCATTCATTCTCACTCAGTCTCATTGATCCTGACCTAAGTCTTTAACAACCTTATCTTCATCTTTAAGACTCTTACTCTCATCTCTGTAATGTGCATCTCTGTGTTCTGACTTGAATTCTCTCACTGAATATAACTTTTAAACATGATGATAAGAGCTTGAACTACAGAGAACTCAGTGTGCAAGAGATTTTATCTTAAATGCTTAATAAATCTTTACTGTTGCTGCTGCAGTTCAATGTGAGCTGCTGAAGTGCTGAATTGACTGTAAGAGAGAGTTGTGAATGAAGTGATGAATGAAGCAACAAATGAAGTGATGAATAAGCTGTGAACTTACAAGAATGTAACAGTGTGATGAATGAAAGAGCTGTGCAAGCTAAATAAGTCTTCATCATCACTGTCTTCTGTGTCAGAGTCATCTAAGAACTCTAATTGTTATTTTTTCTTTTCTTTTCTACTCATTTAAAGTATCAGATCATCTCTTATGTCTTTATCTTGACATTCTTGTTTTGTCAGTTCTTCTACAGTCTTTTTCTTTGCTTGCTTCTTTGCTTTGTCTTCTTTCATCATCTCAATTCATGCATTAAGAATTCTGATGAGATTAATTTCTAAGTTCTCATCATTAGTAGCAAGACTGACTAGATACTGCTTTCTTTTCTTTATTAATGATTTTACATGATGCTTTAAAGAGTTATAAGGTCACTTTGCCTTACAGATAAACTCTATATTGACTTTCTGTCAGAACTTTGTTTTCTTTTTAAGAACACTATATGCTGACTGCTTTTACAGATAGATCTGTAGCAGAATAGTGTTTTTCTTCTTCATCAATTGAGAATCATGCATGACTATAGGGCCTGCATGAGAGACAGTGATGACAGTGAGAGTGATGGGGAGAATGACAGAATGAATGAAGATGATGATGAGAGTGATGAGGTGAACAGAAATGATGATGAGAGTGATGAGAGAGATAATGAGATGAATGAAAGTGATAAGAACTGTAGTCAGAACAGAATCAATGAGCATTAAAGTGTTGAAGATAGACAAAGAAGATGATGTAACTGCAGATAATGAGTCTGACAGTCAATTAGACTTAAAAGTGAAAGTTATGAAGTTTAATTAATTCATATGATCAATTGAATAATCTGTATAATGGTAAAGTATGAAAGATATAGTATTAGTATATAAATTTAATGTTTAACTCTTAAGTCTTCATCACAGCATGAAGTCATAATAATCTATTAAGCTAGATCTAACTAGGCTAGTTTCATAGTGTAAATGAAGTGTTAGTGATTTTCACATTATGAAAATTGCTAACACTTCAGAACTCTGTCTAGAGTCAGATTTATAAAAATCTGATTCACTAAACCTATTCTGAAAGTGTAAATAATTATTTACACTTTGCAAAAGTTCTCTATTTACAGTTGGTGGACCCTGAACTGATTACTTTTGGAAGATAATTACATGCTAGTATTGTAAATTCTGAAGTGCAAAAAATTATTTGCACTTTGCAAAAGTTCTCTAATAAGGAACCCTACAGGCGTAATATCGGAACCCTACGGAGGTTTCGGAAGGATGCGGAGTTTGCTATGGAAACAGTATGCTACGTGGATAAAAGTTCTTCCTTACGCCGAAAAGTTTAGTATCAATAGATTCACTTTTCTTATAGATAAAAATGATAACGAATCAACCGTACGCGATACCTCCTATTTGTGACAGTCGCAGCAGAGCAGTAAGCGACATTCTGGAGTTCTTGGGATCGCTTAATTCATCTGCACTCGCCTCGGCCTAATCGCACTCCGCGGAAATCAGGGGCCGAGGCTCGGGGCGAGAAATCGTCGCCACGCCAAAATCAAATTTCGCGGAATTTCGCAACACTATCATACGAAATCTAAGTACTGAGTCTGCAATCCTTTGCGCTCCACAGCCTGATCCATGCGCTCCTGCATCGTCGCTATATACTGATTGATTCCACCAAGAGTGATCCTATCCCATTTGCAGTTTATGCGGGTTTGTTTTGATTTTCTAAAATTTGGTATGGCGACGATTTCTCGCCCCGAGCCTCGGCCCTTAGGCCGCAGGCCACGCGGTAGGCTGAGCTCACGAGCTCCTCATCCTCATACACCACACCTTTCTCCTCCTATCATTTTGTAAGAGAACAATCTTGCACACTGTTAGTATACATAGCATTTTCTGCCGTGCCCGTTATGACTGGTCTCTGATGATTTGTTATCGGCCAAAGCACAAAGTCTCGATGACAGCAAGTACGGCATCGGGGTGGATGTCTTGGTTGAGTCCGTTGGCTTTCACTAGTAAAGCCATTACCAGGGCCCATAGGTTTGGAAGCTGTCTTTCAGTTTAGTCCCAATCTGCTGCAACCAGTCGAAGATACTGTAAGGAGTAAGCGAATCGATGTGTACTCACGTCGTCCTGTATCTCCCGTCTCCTCTTGAAGTCTATACCGCTCCCATACTTCTCGCCTCTAAAATGATTTTTCGTAGATCCTGTGTTAGAAGCTCTCATTGGACGCCGTGTAATGTAAGAACTCAGCTCCTCAACAAGAGCCTCTTCAGCATTTTGAATAATCTGTTCTTGAAACCCTCGCCGCTCCCATTCGCTCCAGTCCTTGGCGGCGTTGTGGAGGGTACTCAGAAGCTGGGGTAATTGTTGATTGCGGCTCAATCTCTGATCCACACACAGCAGAGAAGTGTCTTCAAACTTCTTCGTGTAATATGCTGCAACGGCCTCATCGAAGGTGTCAAAGCCCACGGCTGTCGCCCGATCCACGATGTAACGAATGCGCTCTTGAGCGGAAGCAGGAACGTCTACGTCCCACCGATCCTCATCTTGTGGCATGTCGGCGGCGTAGGCAGTAAAGCGATGCTGAGCTTCTCTGTTGAGGCTCGAATCATGCAGATTCTGTGGCGGGTAGAATGAGTTCTCCAAGCCGAATGTCGGCAGGGCACCCGACGCTGAACATGATGTTGCCCGACCGGGAGGGCCTTGCGATGCATGCTGCGTGTCCAAAGCACAGAACAGTTCAGCTGGCGATAGTGTTGTGGTCATATCATTAGAATTGAAGAAGGCTGCTTGGTCGATGACTTCGCTCCAATGCGTATCACCTAACGGCACTGACGAGCTTAGCATGTCATGGCCCACCGCGCATGCAGGCATCGCCTGCGATGTGGCCCACTCACCCATAAAGACATCATCACTGATGACAGAATCATGCGGCATTGCCGGCTTCGGGCACGTCGAGTCCACGACAGTCCCCGCCGGCATCAGGCACATCGAGTCCATGACGGTTCCTGCCGGCGTCAGGCACGTCGCGTCCTCTTCAATTCCTACCGCAATCGATGCCGAAGTCAAGCTGCATGACTCGAGTCTGGCCGACTCCTTAACTTGTCGCTCGTGCACCTTCACTTTCTCTTGACGCTCTTCAAGTTTTGCTTTCAAGCGTAGACCTGTATAAGCTGCTGTCAATCGTTGGTTTTCTTCTTCTTTTCTGCAGCTCAAGGACGTTTAATCGGGTTCTGCACGTACGATAGCTTGGCTGGGCGATGCGACTCTGCACCCTCTTCTCCATGGCAATTGGAGAATTAGTGTAGTCGTCTGTAGAACTGTAAACCTCCATAGGTGGGTCGTTCTCGCGGTCGGCAGCTACATAAGTCTCGATAGAGGAGGACATGATGCAATGAAAGAGCGAGACAATTATGAGCCAGCTGTTTCCGTCTCGTAACTTATCGTCAAACAAAAACTACAGCATTGAAAAATCCGAGCGTTCGACAATATACGCCTGCGAAGGTGATACGGAGCTTGTTCAAACGGGCTATATATTCGACAGCGAGCAATGAAGACGACGGCCCATGGGATGGTTGGGACCTGAGCATCCTGAAACTTGGCTTAGGATTCCTGTGCGATGTGGACAGATCGGTCGCAGTCAGCACGCAATTGTTATTCATACACCTGCATCCTCAATTCTCGCACCAGCATGAGCTGTTCAATGTGATTGGTGACAGGTAACTGTGCTAATATGCGGATGTTCGCATGATCCTAGATACGAGCCAATAAGCTGACGACCACGGTGGTAGATCCTCGCTCTACCAGGAAATTTATGGGCCTGCGCCTCGTGCCCTCTTCTTTGGTCCTCTCTCTCCTCCATGCTGAACAGCCAGCCGGACGCTTCCCTTTCAGCCTCCCCGAGCGAGCGAGCGCGAATGCCGCCGACCCCAAAGGGATTGTGACTTGATAAATATCCATTCATCTTGACGGATCCTCGATTTTTCTCCGATTCCTAGCGTGGTCAAAGTTCCTCCACACTCTCTCATCGCCGCTGACCCCGCGTATCAATTCCGTCGGCCTGTAGCTTTCACCTCTCCCGAGCATCTCCAAGCAACTTCAATATGGAGAACGAAGACGGCGCCGTTGCGACGCGCGGCGCGGCCGAGCAGCTCCGCAGCCAGCAGGAGGGCAATGCCATGCGCGCCATACAACAGCAGAACCCGCTCCCCGAGATCGACTTCACTATTTATACTATGGAGGATGGCACCCAGGTCAGCACTAAAGGCCGTGTCTGCAAAGGTATGGAAGTCATCCGCCGTCGTGCTTCTCTTTCATTCAAGCCTCCCTGTTCCCCCCCGACCCCCAAGCATGCCACGTGACCTTCCCCGTTGCTCTTGTTTTCGCAGACGTTCAAGCCCCCGCCTGGTCGACACCTACCGACGAGCAATCCTACCACGATGAGACACACGAGAAGCCCGACATCCATTTCCTCAAGCAGAACTTCTATCGTGAGGCCGCCTTACCGCGGAGCAGGCTCTTTCATCATTAGGAAAGGCACCGAGCTGCTCCACGCCGAACCCAACCTGCTAGAGATGGATGCGCCCATTACCGTCTGTGGCGACGTCCACGGTCAATATTACGATTTCCTGAAGCTCTTCGAAGTCGGTGGTGATCCGGCCGAGACAAGATACCTCTTCCTTGGTGATTACGTCGACCGCGGCTACTTCGGTATCGAATATGTTCTGTATCTTTGGTCGCTCAAATTACACTATCCCAAGACTCTTTGGCTGCTGCGCGGGAACCACGAGTGTCGCCACCTGACCGACTACTTCACCTTCAAGCTGGAGTGCGAGCGCGAGTATTCCGGGGCCATTTACGAAGCCTTCATGGAGTCTTTCTGTTCTCTCCCGCTTGCTGCTCTTATGAACAAGCAGTTTTTGTGCATCCACGGTGGACTGGGTCCCGAAATGCACACACTAGATGACATCCAGAGTGTTGGTCGCCTTCCTCACTCGTCCAACGACCCACAAGGGAGGCCAGCGTCGCTAATCTGTATCATAGATCGATCGTTTCCAGGAGCCACCCACCCGGGGCTTGATGTGCGATATCCTCTGGGCTGATCCTCTGGAGGACTTTGGCCAGGAGAAAACCAACGACTACTTCCGTTACAATAACGTTCGTGGCTGCTCATACTTCTACTCATACCCCGCCGTCTGCAACTTCCTGGAGAGGAACAACCTTCTCTCCGTCATTCGGGCGCACGAGGCACAAGACGCCGGTTACCGCATGTACCGCAAAACTCGGACGACAGGCTTCCCCAGTGTAATAACCATCTTCTCGGCGCCGAACTACCGCGATATGTATAACAACAAAGCGGCCGTGCTGAAGTATGAGAACAACGTTATGAATATTGGACAACTCAACAGCACGCCGCACCCCTTCTGGCTCACCAACTTCATAAATGTCTTTACATGGTCACTTTCCTTCGTCGGCAAGAAGATCACGGACATGCTGATTGCCATCTTGGGCACGCTCTCCGACGAGGAGCTCCGGGAAAATTCGTCGTCCACCTCGCCAGGCCCCATGTTCCCCCCGGGCCCACCCCTCCCCTACCAGCCTGGATCCAGAGTCGATCAAGTTCAAGCGACAGGCGATCAAGAATAAAGTTCTTGTCATTGGCCGACTTTCGCGTATATTCAACGTGCTGCGCGAGGAGTCGGAGAGAGTTACGGAGCTCAAAACCGTGTCAGGTGGGAGCCTGCCCAGTGGAACTCTTATGCACGGTACCGACGGTATCAAGAATGCAATTCAAGGTTTCGAGGACGCTCGCAAGGTCGACCTACAGAATGAGAGATTGCCTCCGAGCCACGAGGCAGTGGTGCGACAGGCGAAAGATGAGCGCCAGCAGGCTCTGGAGCGGACGGCGGGGGAGGCCGAGGGTGACAAGAAGCTACAGACCATCTCGAGGAGGTTGAGCACGTGAGTTGTTGCGGTCTCGTTACTTTCTTTGGTTTGCTACTGAGTACAAAAGCTAACTATTATCTCTTACCTCATGATAGTGATCGGAAGCGATGATCGAGGCAACTGTACGGGTACAACAGCAGGTGGGTATGGAATGCTTCATAGCATAGACCATCGCCATCATGATTTCAAACAAGGGAATCGCACAGCCCATGGGGGGAAAGAGTGGTTAAAGAAAAGGAACTTGTTGGAGCTGGTAACTCGGCAAAATACGAACCTTGTGTCATTGCCCTCCTGTACCGATACGCTTCTGCATTTGTTACAAATACATGAAAATTGACCCGTGCACGTCGTACTGTCTTTTCTTCTTCCATGGGCCGCCACAACTAGCCCTATATAGTTCGCCATCTTGCTTCGTCGACCCAGTACCGGGTATCCTGGCTGTATCACTCGTTGTGCAATCCCATCAATCTCGGCTGACATGATTGAGGAGATAAGAACGTAGCACGGCGGATATCGGTATACATATATATATGCAGAACACAGCAGTCCCGCACCTCACTCTTGTTCTTTTCTACGAATGAGACAGACCCGTAGATGAGATAGAGTCTTCTGGTGATCTTTTGGCAGAGAGAGCTCTGCCTGAGCGACGGTCGAGGCGTGAGAGTGACTACTCATCTGTTGTGGTTGTCGGGAGGAATGTCGCTACGCGCTCGCCCCCCGGCAAACTCGAGTGTGTGAACACGCACCTGCACCCGGAAGCACCAAGGGCCGGCCCGGACTAAAGACGATGGGAACTCACATGGTCCTCCGTCGCCACACGGCCGCCGCTGGGGCTGCGCGATCCTACCGAGGCACCAACGGACCGGCCGATAAGGAGGGGGGTGGGGGAGTACGTATGGTGTTGAATACTCTGGGTGTTTCACCGTCGCTCGACCCTACGGTCGGCAGTAGACACACGCCCAGGTGGACACATGCAAGCCAACGATGGGAACGGTGGAGATAGGTGTATTGAGCCTAGGATGTCAGGCATCAACCAGACATTACATAGATAAAAAGAGGAGTAAACCAGATCTCGCCACATAACTAAACAAAAACAACCAACCATCTAGGTGACTTCCTCACGCGCAAGGCTGACCGGACGCAGTAGCTCCAGCCCGAGGGCCCGGAGAGGCTAGGAACTGCCAAGAACTTCGCGAGCCTACGATCTTTCGACAGGATTAAGGCTGGGTCCGACACGCCATCCCGTCCTGCTTTGCTGGAGCGAGGACAACCGGTCTGTCAACCACAAAGACGCCATCACAATCACGGTGGGATAGTTTATGAGCGACCCCAACGAGGCCAACCGGCTCTGCGCCGAGCTCTGTGTGATGGAGTCGGCTCGCTAGCTCATAAATCGTATGTTTGGAGGACTACTTCCGGACGTCGATGAAGCAAAAGCAGGAATAGAGGGCGGCTGTTGCGCTTGAACTTTTCATTGAGGTCATTACGCGAACCGTTGTGGGTTTAGTAACCCGGTGCTCTGAGACTGGATCATCGTGCTCACCCAATCTCCACCACAATGTCTACCACTTCATGGTCAGGATGCGAGTTCACCGGCGGGCCCCTTAGCTCACGTTGCGTTGACTCAAGTCCGGTATCAGGTTGGAAATTTGGCGCTGATGCTCGATTTACCTCTGGCTTGGGATGTGTATCGCGTCCATCATAGAGAACGTAACAATGAGTTATGTTCGAGTGCTGTCAAAAGATAGCTGAACCCCGTCTTCAGATTGATTTGCAACCAACCACGATGCCTTCAGATGTACCTCTTTGATAACTTGAGCTGTCTCCCCAAGTAATTATTCTTTCAGGTCCAGAGTGACATGCAGGGCAGGACAAGCAGGTTTGGGCCTCGAAAGTTCTTCGCAATGCTCTATTGCGACTTGATTGAGTTTCGACAGTCAACATTAGCTTTTGCTTCTCACGCACAAATTTAGAGGCATTCGGGCCAAGCTGGATATCGGATGAAGTCAGTCGTAATTTCCAAGAGCCATGGAGTACATAACTTACGGAAAAGTATTGGAATGCCATCCCCACGGTTTTGTTGAATACATTCTCTTCAACCAGCGCTTTGTCGGCTCTGAGCTTGTCGATGATTCGATGGACATCGTGCTTCGGGGTCTTCTTTGCAAAACCGAAGTATACTTTTGTCGGTCCCCGCAAACGTTCAAAATGCCTTTTCTGTCGTTGTCCCAAGAGGATCTCGATGCACTGGACCAGGGTCAAACGTCTCTCTAGTTTGAGAATTTCCAGTGCAGCAACTGCAACATCTGTGTAATCCTTGGTCTCGAGTATTCGGCCTGCTCTGCAGTTGTCACATGACGAATGACAATCTGCCTTGTTGAAAGTTTCACCAAAATAACGGAGAACCTCCACACGCCTGCAACTACCCTGGTTGTCGGCGAATGCAGTGACCGTCTCTAGCATGTTCCTTTGCCGTTCCTTCTGCGCTTCACTTCCTTCTCCTTCATTGATCATCTTCCTGAGCTGGACTACGTCGCCATAGCTATAATACATATAGCATTCTGATGGCTTCCCGTCCCGTCCAGCGCGCCCTGTCTCTTGATAATAGCCTTCGAGACTTTTTGGCAATGTTTGGTGAATGACGAACCGAACATTAATTTTGTCAATGCCCATACCGAACGCAATGGTTGCCACGACGACTTTGATTTCCCCTTGCTGCCAAGCCTGTTGAATTGAGCATCTTTCTTCTGCCTCAATGCCAGCATGGTAATGATGCGCGACTATGCCTTGCTCTTGCAGTTTCTGGGCGGTAGTCTCAGCACTTTTACGCGACAAAGTATAGACAATGCCAGTCTGACCTCTGTATCCGTTGTTAATCAAAGTAGCAATAGCTTCAATGACATTTTTTGGTCGCTTACGGACTTCGAAGTATAGATTGGGTCGGTTGAAACTTTGACAAAAAAGCTGGCAACCGGCAATCCCAATATTGTGTTGTACGTCGATAATGACGTTTGGAGTAGCCGTTGCAGTTAATGCCACGATAGGAACCTTTGGGAAATCGCGACGAAATGTGCTTAATTCTTTGTAATCTGGACGAAAGTCATGACCCCACTGGCTGACGCAGTGAGCTTCGTCGATAACTAATCGAGCGAGTTTCATCTTCTTGTACAATACCCGCAGGCCCTCACGGAACGTAGTACTCTGGTTGATCATCTCTGGTGTGACGTAGAGCAGCTCAATGTAGCGTTCCGGGCAATGTCCGCGTAATGTGTTCATAATATGCCTCCGTTGCTCGACGCTACTTTCGCCATTGAACGATACGGCCTGAATGTTCAAGGCCTTGAGGTGATCAACCTGGTCTTGCATTAAGCTGATCAATGGAGAAACAACTATCATAACTCCGTGAGTGTTTCCGCCTTTCACGATGGCAGGCAGTTGGTAGCAAAGAGACTTCCCACCACCTGTCGGCATAAGAACAAAGGTGTCTTTCCCAGCGAGTGTGTGATTTATTGTCTCAAGCTGATTGGATCTAAACCGAGTCATGTTGAATCTGCTTTTCAAGACATCCAAAACCTCTGCTGACCAGGGATACTTTGAACGGTCGGTAGGCGATTGGTTCTCGACTGGCTTATTTGCATTCTTCTCCCCCATCGCACTTGGATCGGTGATACCACAATCCTTGGACGTGATGAACCAGTTGGACACTGGAGGAACCTTTCCGGTTGGACAGCGCTCGAGCTCTTGAACAAGGTTCAGCAAGTCTGCATCCACGTCAAAATCATCGCCGCAGTCAGGTGTTGAAGTCTTCTTAAAGAGATCCAGTTGCGGAGATTTGGGGGTTTGGAGGTGCTGTGATTGTATAGGGTGAGAAAGGGCGTGTAAGTTGGAATGTGGAACCCCATGGTCAACAGGATCTAAATGCCTGTCGCCCGAGGAGAGATTCTTCCCATGGAAGCGGAAATGATCATGGTCATGGTCATGTTCTCTATCGATACCCCGAGCACTGGCAAGCTCGGATGTCCGTGCTCTGGAGGTATGCGAATGAACCTGTGTAGGCTGAGTATAGCCTACAACATCCTCGTCCAACGTTGTAGACTCACATTCATCGCCCACGGTTCCATCCTCGATGCCGGCGTCTGCGAGACAAGAACTAAGTGATATCTCTTGCTTCGACAACTCCGATGCTGTCTCTTCTATTGAACGTTCAAAGCCTTCCGAGATCAGGTCTTGATCATAGGCCTCCAAGGCCTTTTCGACAAGGGCGTTCTTCTGAAGCATCAAGTCCTTGTATGATTGAAGTCGGTCAACAGCGGCAAGCCATGCAGCTTGTCGTTGAAGCAGTTGAACCTTCCTTCTTTTCAAGTTACCTCGTTCAATAACATTTCCTGTTCTGAGTGTCCTGTGAAAAGCCTCTCGGTTGCGCTTCAATTCTTGGTCCAAGGCAAGTACGTTTCTCTGGGCTATCGATGGATCCGCCAAAAGATGTTTGCCTGCTGTATTTACCGCGTGATTCTTGTCATCGGGTGTAGAGACATTCCCTAATCTTGAGATCAACCGAGAGGTAGTAACTGCCGCCGCTTCGGGTCGATGCCCCGTAGCGGACTCCGATGGCCTCTCGTTTTCCTTCGCGAGGGGACAAGATACGTTAGGCGAATCAGGGTTCGGCATTCCTAGGATCCGCTCGGCCTTGCCCTTCGATGCCTTCATGGTATCTTCGGGGTCAATCCCTTCTCTCTTGCCCAGTACTTTCTCCTTCTTCCGAACATGAGGTGGGGATGGTATGGCGGAAACATCGGATGAGAGAACGGGTACGGAGTTCTTTTGGTGTTGCGAATCAAGAAGTGCACGTGCAGCTGTAAAAGACCCCATCTCCGGATGATGCACGAAACCATTTGTCGAACTTGAGAGTCTACCGTTTCGAGATCGTTGCGATATCTCGGTTCTCGACTTATGGGAGCCAGTGGACCCGTCTTCGGGCTTGGCGAGATGTTCAACAGGTGAGGGGAGTACTTTCGAGGTCCATGTCTTTGGGGTTGCGGTTGGTGAGAGCTTTCTGCTAAGTGATTCCGTGGCGGATACTTGGTGCATGGCACCTTGCAATCCTTTCGGGGCGCTCGCTGGACGATTGAAGAACCTGCTCAGAGTACCATCCAAAGGAATGTCTTTCGTTTCCAGCTTCTGTTTCTTGGACCTGTTGGTTGTGCTTCCCGTGGAAGCATAGTCATCACCCGTGTTGTGAAACGTATCAGGATAATCATTGATCGAGGCAGATTGGGGGTAAAACCGAGTGATCTCGTATGTCTGGCGCCGCTTTTTCTAAATTCCGCTAGATTAGCAAACAGTACTGAGCTAAAGGTTCACACACTCACTGTGGCTCCGGGACTACCAGCGGCAACAGTCGAGGTGAGGTATTTATTACTTTCGGTCAGATCAACGACGTCCTGAAGCTCATGACCATCCGTAGACTTTTTCCAACCGTTGATGGCAGCCAGAGACTCGGTAGTATTCGCGCCAACACTCTTCTCTTGTATGCAGGGCTTCATCGTAGTCGATACCTGCCAATTGGGTTGTGCATTGTCTTGGATCGAGACAAGACATGGTCTCCTAGGTACAAGGGTTTAGTTTTTAGTCAATGTTCGTACTATAAGCGGCAGCATACACAATACACACAACAACAATTCAAAAATATTCTTTTAGATGATTGTCAAGGATAATTTAACAAAAGCAAGCAGTTTCTTCTCAGAGATTCAAATTTCAGTGGTTGTTGTGGTCCTATATCAAGTGTTTATTCTGCGGATTCAGCACACTTAATTGTGTGTAGCCGCTTATAGTACGAACATTGACTAAAAACTAAACCCTTGTACCGAGAGCGGCATTAGGCGGCCCATTTCTCCAATTGATGTCTCCAATTTTGGTTGTGCCCCAGGTTTCTGTGACTGTTTTGGTGCAGGTGTTATTGATGCGGTGATGTATGTTCAGCAGTTCCCGGTGTCACTCAAGAGAAACGTCGGTCTTCGATGCGATCGTTGATGGGTTTCGCTGGGCAAAACGCGAACCCAGAACGCACTAGCATTAGGTCATGTGATTGAGGCGAGCCTTGATAGATCCACGTGGGGTGTACTTGTAGAGCTGTATAATTCAGTTCACCTCAATAATCGCATATGCATATATGCTTGTAGAAAATATATATGCAACTAAGGTATGGCTCGTGTTGGGGGTCCTCCTTCTTCGCAGCGGCATGCCGCTCTACACTCACGGCTGTACTTTCAGGCGCCGTCTCGCCGGACCGCAAGCTGACACGCCTCTCTGGGACGGCCCAGAAGGGAAGGCTACTCTGGAACATGAGGACCTAATATCTCTTCAAATACTCTTACAATGAAGTCTTACGACCTCCAAGATATCCGCAATGAGTACTTCACTCAGAATATGTCTTGAAGACATTGGTACCCCAAAACTCAAAATTCTCAGATGTGTACTCTTTCAAGAAGCTGTCCACCTGTCAATAAGCATTCTCAATATACTTAGATGCATACCCATTCATGAAGCTGGCTGCCTGTTTGAAAGCATTCTCAGAATCCCTGAGTGCATACTCACTCATGAAGCTGAGTGCCTGTTCAAAAGTGTTCTCAGAATCCTCAGGTACATATCCATTCATGAAGCTAGTTGCCTGTCCCAAATCAATCTCAAGCCTGAAGTTTGAAGATTGTAAGTCTTCTGAATTTTTAAGGGCGCTTTTGGGTGGCAAAGTGACCATGCTCACATATAAAGATGGATTTGCTGTCACAAGATCATCAGAATGCACAAGCATTTTTGACACATCTGCAGCAGACACTCAACATGAATCATGACTTTCAGTGTTTTCAGATTGTAGAGTTGTCTGACTGATCATTGTGTGAGACTGGCTCAAAGATATGTCAATCACAAGGTTGTTCAGTGATGAGGAGTTGCTGGCTCTTCAAGATGAGATACTTGACTTGTTAAGACAGATATCTTTGAATGTTAAATGAAATCTGAGACTTAAGCAGACTTCAGATAATAATGTGATCTGAACTCTGTCTGACTCTCTGATATATGAAAGAATACACAATTACTTTTATTAACTATTCTTATTCTCTTCTGCACCCATCAGAGTGTGCTTTGAAGACAAGCAATATTAGAACACTCACTACAGTGTTTTTTGTGAGAAATCTTCATTTAAATCATCAACAGAGTCATTGCCATCAAGAAAATGTTCAATAAATGTTAAATAACTGTAATCTTTGTTGCTCTTCAACACAGAAATCTCTGTCATCTGCATTTCTTCTTATGTCAGTCAGTCACATTTTCTCAGGCCAGTTGTGAAAATGTTAAGTGTCAATTGATTCTATGCTTTCACTCTCAAAACTATGTGAGGAAAGTTCACTCTAAGATAATGTAATAGCACTTAAATTCTGTCAATTATGATCTCAGTCTCTTAACTAAAGCCATAAAGTAAGTATTTACAGACAAATTCAGAGTTTAAGTGTCTACTGACAGTCTGTGTAAATTCATTTCATCATGAAGAAACAGAAAACTCATTCTTAAGAGTTTCTTAATCTTAAGATATTTGTTACTGATTCTTAAGTAATGATTAAGTCTATATTACTTCTTCTTTAAGTCTTCTTTCTGACTTTCAATGTCAGAGACTATTTAGTTCAACACTTAAGAAGCTTTGATCTGCTTACATTCTTGCTTTCTTAAAAGTGCTGCATAAGTCATGACATGATGCTGCAAATGTGTCAGCATGAGAAGAATGAATCAATGACATACAGTGTTGACATAGTCATCTCATTGAATTTGAATCAGATCATTATAGAGACTGCAGACACAGTTTACTTTTTCTTCTCTATCTTCAACAAATATGTTATTGAAATGACTACATCAAAGATGTTGAGCATTATGATTCAATTAAAGACATTCTGATTAATAAGATGAGTGTTTCTCAACATTAACAATGTCTTGTATTGCACAAAGAAGTTAATCAACACTCTTAATGATACAAGGTTTCTCAAATTTCTTGTCAGCTAACCTGACTCAAAGATCTTCTTCAGACTTACATTAATTCATTTGTGGTTGTAGTTGTCTCTTTGATTAATGAGGAAGCTTAAGAGCCTTCAAGAGTAAATTCTTGTTTGTGAGACTTTCACATACAGAATGTTCAGCAATTTATTTAGAAGTAGCTTGATTCAATACTGACATAATGACTTCAATTGCTGCTTTCTTCTTTACAAAGAGTTAGCTGAACACATTTAACAGTGATTTAAGTGATGCTCATCTCTGAACTGAGGTAGTTCTTTATGTTTTTTGACAAAAGTCTACCTATCTGCTAGGCTCACAAGCATGTGAGAGAGAGTTAGTTACTGTAAGGCAAGAAAGAATTAAATCATTGCCATTCACTAAGTCTGAAATGATACCTTAACTTGGCTACAGCTTATTTCAGGCTTAGTGTACATGATGCAGCCTAAGGTAAGTTAAGGTGGTGCATACTCTAGGTACTACCTACCTGTATTCTTACCTTGTACCCTATCATTTACTCAAGGCACACAACAATTAATGATTGGTGTGTGCAGGCATTTCAACAGCTTAAGAAGAGTTTTAAGCCTTCTCTTTAATAGAATACATATACCTGATCTAATTTAATACAACTGTGTACTGTAGCAAGTTGGCATCTTCTAACTGACTTTACATAAAATTTCACATTCTCTAGTTCTTGCTGACATCACAAGAAGGCTGTTACTTACCTATCATTCACAATTCAATCATTAAAGATTTACCTGTTTGTCATGCAAAAGTCAGCTCATTAATCACTGAAAAAAGAGCAAGCATTAGTCTTTATATATTGAGAGAATATGCAAGGCTGACATTCTTAAATTGATGCCTCACTGACTGTCTTATTTCTTCATTACTGCCTTTTCAAGTTCAGTCTTACAACATAACACATATCAAAGTTTCAATTGCTTATGCTGTTGCTGTCATTCTTATGCTCTCTTTTTTTCTTAAATTCTTTCTGAAATGACATTTTCATCACAAATACTCTCTTACATATCTTTACAACAGATTGCCTCTTTCTCTTCTCTATTTCACCTCAGTCTGCAGCCCTCAACATACACTACATACTTAACTGAGCTGATTACTGACTCACTGTAAGTTTCTCTTGATCTCTAAATATGCTGTAGAATTTTCACTTCTGACTGTTAAGAGCTGCTAACACTGAGCTAGATAGTGATTGCATTGCAAATCTTAAAAAAGATACAGCTCTTCTGACTTTTTTATGACCTCTAAATGATCAACAGATAATCTTTATACACATAAATATTTGTTCATTCTATTCTGCTCAGCATAGTTACTCAGATCATCATTGTTCTACAGATCTAGACTGAGTGCATAAGTTACCTATAGGTCACACAGATCAGAGTTGAGTCTAAGTATTGAGTTGAGTTGAGCTAACTTTTATTTAGCTGAGTTGAGTGTAAGTTAACTCAACTCAATCTGTGTAGAGTTATGGGTTTTTTGTAAGTTATATATAGTCTTAGTAAGCATGTGTATGTGCTTAGTAAGCACATACACATGCTTACTAATGTGTGTTTCTAACACGCACCTTTGTGAAAAGTCATGATTTTCATAACTTATTCAGTAATATATCTTGTGACTGTGTAATTTATCCCTATATGGCTAATTAAGGTGTAATTTATTATAACTAATATATCAATAAGCTTTCACATTTTTGAGCTCTAGCCCTGACCTTACCCATAATGGCTAGCCTTACCTGTGTGTGAGTATCTGCACAGATTGTAGATAGAGTTGATTCATGCACAAACTCAACCTGACTTGACCTGAACTCTAGTGTAGGTTCAGGTCAGGTGCACTTTTTTCTGACCTGACTCAACTCTACACTCAGCCTATACAGATCTTATTCTACATTGCATTTTACTGCAATCTTTCTTGATATATGCTCACTTTGTTCTTGATATTCAGCAACCTGCTTGTTTATGAATTGCTTTATAGTTAAGACTCTGTGAATAACATGCACCTCTGCAAGTTTCACAGATGAAAGCTGCATAAGCAGTGACTGTATAACTTAGGTGTAAGTAAGTAAGTAAGTAAGTAATTTATTTTACTTAAAGACACTACACCTAAAGAGCTCTAGCACTATCATCCTGTCAAAACTATTGCTATGTTCATGTCTTACAAAAAGTTCTTGCTGAAACATCTTTTTCTTGTTGTCTTCTATACTCATTTACTCTGATATGCTCAGATAGTCATAGATAAGATTGTAGACACATTTTAAAGATAATTCTACAAATGTTTGATGTTCTATGATCAGTGATCAAAGCAGACATTATGTGGCTACAGAGTGCATGTTAATGAGAGAGAAAATGATTAATGAAAAGTAATAAATCTTATTGTCAAACTTAGTTGATAGTCAAGTCTGTCAGTGTTTAAAGCAAATTTAATGATGACTTTAACAGCTGTCATATCTAATGATCAGTCTTTTAAATCTGATGACACTTTACTTTTTAAACATTAAGAAAAAGCACTTTCTCTTACTATAAAATACTACTGCAGAGACACTCTTTCTGTGA
>JAABUJ010001652.1_pt1 | contig 31260 bp, 19 predicted proteins | sample 5559131 | NCBI WGS metagenome assembly JAABUJ01 (sample SAMN10711875, study PRJNA513366) | rock metagenome | isolation source: Antarctica rocks | place: Antarctica: Victoria Land, Mt New Zealand nord | collected 2016-01-07
CTTAAATAATTAGAATTTATAAAGATGTTGTGATGTTATTGAAAATTGAAATATTGTGATTTATATGGGTTTTTGAGGTGGTTCAAATAAGTGAGTTGCTTAAGTAGCAGGAAAATTCATTATGCATTGATTTAAAAAGTAATTGACAACAAAATGATATATAATAAGAGACAATCATTCTTTTTTGAACTTATTTATTTCTTGCAGAACACTGATGTTTTAACAGTAAAGATGTGACAAGACTTAAAATTACAGAGTAATTATAGTTATTAAGACACTGATGATAGTCTGTAAATGTTTAATTTTATTAAATTACTTTGTCACAAAAATAAGATATACATATTATTTAATAAAGTCATCAAGAATGAGCTTATGAAGCTGCATCATGATGATGCTTTAACAGAACATTATAAAATAAACAGAATAATTAATTTGCTATTTAAAAAATATTATTGAGTTAACATGACAAATGATGTTCAAGAATATGTTGCTTTGTATACTGTATATTTAAGAGTTTAAGTATTAAGACACTGCTTATATAACAAATTACAGTTATTGTCACTATCTATTTAATCATAAAAAAAAATAACAATAAATATAATCACTAACTTGTTGTCTAGCAGATAAGAAGCTAATGTTTATAACTTTATACTGATAATTGTAAATCATCTTACAAAGATGACTCAATATATTTCTGTTATTAAAAAACTCACTGCAATCAAGTTAGCTGACATATATATTGAACAAATCATATACTACTATGAAGAACTCAGAGATATTGTTTTAGACTAAGAATCAATCTTTATTAATATATATTGATCTGAATTCTGTTATTAACTTTAAATAAAGCAAAGACTAAGCATCATCTTTTATTTATAAATTGATGATTAAATTAAAAGACAGAATTAAATTCTAAAATATTATCTACATTATTATTGTTGTGAAGAACAAGATAACTGAGTATTCTTTTTGTTAATGACAGAGTTTGCATATGCAAACAGAAAATATGTAACAATTAATTAAACATCATTTAAGATATTAATGAGCTATTACTTAAGAATTGCTCAACATATTGAGAATAACATTTATAAAGAGAAGATGTTAGCAGCAAAAGACTGAGCACAGTAAATGAAGAAAATTCATATTACAATGATAAAGCAATAATAAGCTGCTGTAAAAGCACAAGTCAAGTACTTTGACAAAAATCATATTTAAAAAAGCTACAACATCAACAATTTAATGTTATTGTTCATTAAGAACTTAAAGCAACACAGATTAAGCAAGAAACTGTTATATAAATTCATTAAGTCTTTTTAAATTATTAATTTTATTAATAAATAAGTATACTGACTGATTCTGTCTACTCATTACAGAATTCATAATATATTCTATGTTTCATATTAAAAATTTTATAAATACTGTCTAAATAATAATTCTTTATCAGAACTGCTCTTCTCAAATCTTATAAATAATGAAAAAGAATATGAGATCAAAGATATTTTAAATAAAAAATGAAGAAGAAAACAGTTACAATATGAAGTTAAGTGAATAAAGTATTTGACAGAATATAATGAGTGATTTTAAGTAAAGAATATAAGAAATGCAAAAGTGTTGTGATAAGAATATGATGTAAGAATAGAGAGAAAGTGTAAGCATAAATGAGATTTAAGAAATTAAAAACTTCTATTAAAAATATTTTACATAATATTACTTAAGAGAAGTGAAGTCAAAATACAATTAACACATTAACAAAATGTTATTAAATCACTTTGTTATCTTTACATTTACATCACTATTAGAAGCAAAAGATAAAAACAGTAACTGCTTATTAATGTTATGATCACTGTCAAAGTAATTAAGCTACAGCATTAAGTTGTGAGAGCTTTTTAAGATGTTGTTACTTAACTGAAGAAAGAAAAGCTTATATTTAAAGTGAAGTAAGTAATATGACAGTGACAGCAAAGCATAAGAGAATTAAGAAAACAAATTATAAAGTAAAAAGTATTTAATATAAATATTTGCATCATAGTGACTGTTTACTGCTCTTAAATTATGAGCAGCAACAGATTATGAATCTTTATAGATTTGTGATGACTGCTGTGATGTCTCATAACATAAGTGATGTAGACAGTGACATACTTAATAAATGATGTCTATATATAATTAAGATGATGCTGAAGTCAAAATTAATGAACATCATTAACTGTCATAATGATGACATGATTAACAAGCATGTGTAAGTTGTTAACTCAGCAGTTAAAGAATACAGAAATCTATTATCATTAATACATTACAAAATGACAAGAAACTTTCTGTTAAACTGAGTTACAGCTTTTGAAGCATCTTATAATAATTGTAATTTTAATTCTTAACAACATTACAGTAGCTAATGTTGTTGCTGATATATTTTGAACAGCAGAGACAACAGAGAGAATTTAACTTATTGTTGATGTAATAATTATAATGCAGCATTGAGATAATGTTAATGTGAATAAATAAGAAAATAAAGAAATTGCTGAGAATATAATGTTGTGAAGTGACAACATTCTTGAAGATTGAGATAAAAACAGAATTGAGATGCAATGTGTGTGATGACATTACTGTAAAAGAAGAATGTAACATATAATGCAGAGCAGAAAAATATTCATTAATTGTAATTTTAGACTCAGCACTCTTCTGAATGATGAATTTCTGACAAATCAATTATATTGTGAAAATGATGTTCTGTGATATTAATGATGCAATGACAATCATTAAGCAATCATTTTCAATTAAATTCATCAACAATGACTTATCTGCAGCTTGAGAAAGTGAAAATAAGATATAAAAAGACAGCATTTCATTGTTAAAAAGATTGAATAAATATAACTGCATCTACATACAGCAGTAAGATCTCTGCTGCTGTCTCTTTTATACAATAATATTATTTAAAGTATATATCTCATTATTATTATGTAGACATTTTGTTAATGAGTTTATTTTAAGACATTTATATTTCTTATATATAATATTCTTTTTCATCTTGTTCTGTTTCTGCATTTCATTTCAGCAAAGCAAATATGTTAATAATGTTATTTACAGTATCTGTTGCATTCTTAATTAACTTAGTTCTTGCAAACTTAATCTTCAGAATTAATTCTGATAAATTTGTTAACTCATTAATATTTAAGACTGTGTTGATGAACAGTATTTAATGATGAGTGCAATAAAGACTTAAAGATTTCTTATTACATTTCTTTATATTTGTATGAATGCATCTCTTAAACTGCAACATTGTTAAAATGCATTGATATCTTAAATGCTATACATACAGAAATCATTAACAATTCTGTTAAATTCTTAATGAGAAATATAGCAGAAAGAACATCTTTCTTATTTTTTTTAATGATTATTGTATTGCTGTTATTGCACTTTTGCTATTGTGCTGTTTCTACAGTGTTACAAGAGAAAAGCATCATTCAAAGATATGATGTTGTTATGACTTTGATATATTAAGATGTTGAAGATGAAATGAATGCAAGTTGTATATGAGAAAGAGTTTTTTATATATTGTGACTGAACAAAGAGATCATCAATTTAACTGATTTAAAAATAAAGAAAAGTTAATCTTATTTATGTTTTGTATATTATTCATTGTTAAATAAAGCTGAATCATCATCTATCTGAATGTAACAAACTTAAAGTATTGTATAAGATCATTAGTCTAGCTGAGATAGACAACAAGTAAAATACATAAAAATGTTAAGTAAATCATCATTTACATCTTGCTGATCTGATTTCATGAAATTACAACATATCTATAATGTTGACAATACATCAATGTGTTGAAGAATTAGCACATAGAAGAGAAGATAATTGTTATGATATCATTATATATTTATATCAACTTATAGCTGAACTTCTCATGCAATGATTAATAAATAAAGTACTATATAGACAGTCTTTACATACAAATCTTTTAAGTTTCTTAATTGTTAATCTTTATCAATATAAGACCTTAACATCAGAACTTCATCAAATAGCTGTTTTAATGTAGTGTCTCACATTGTTACATATCTTACTCATCAGTCTCTTATAGATAAGAGACTTGTGAGTTCACATGATGACAATAGTTGACACATAGTATAAGAAGTAAATAAAGTAAAATAACAATGTATGTATTGAAGATAATATAAATAAAATAAATAAAAAGCTTTTGTGTCTCTTGTTCTGTAAGATGATAATGTTTATTTATTTTAATAACTCATATTAAGTTATCAAAGAACAGTGCTCTCTAAGCAACTGTAAATGTTAATTTTTGTTGAGACTAATTCTCTGTAAATCTTCTAAGTTAAACATACTTAACTGCTGCAGAATGCTGATTCTGCTAAAGTTAAATTTATTATAAATCTTAATAATTAGTAATACTGCTAAAGCTGAATTGACTGTAAATCTTAATAATTAATATATATAGCTATCATCAGTGTGCTGATTCTGTTAAAGTCAGATTTATTATAAATCTTAATACTTAGTGATATTGCTAAAGCTAAATTAATTATAAATCTTAAAAGTTGACATACTTAGCTGTCATTATACTAAAAGTATACACTTTCTTTAAGAAGCTTCTTGCTAATCTGAGCTCATAATTTATTGAAAGAAAGTAAATACTTATATTATATTATATTATTTAATGAAATCTCTAAATTATGTTGTCTATGAGCATGTCTTGATTAAGAGAGTTACAGAAGAAGTAGAAAGAATGTTGACTGCAGTTAATGTAAGTAGAATTTTTATTTAACTTTTGACATTAATTCTACTTCACTTTATAGAAGCAGCTAGAACATCACTTCTCAACATTATTCTATGTTGAGTTTTGAGCTTTTTTAAATAGTAAATCACAACATAGCTGAGAAAGTTTGTACTATTATTAAATAATAACTCTCTTGATGAATTATAATTCATAAAGATTTTATTATACAGAAAATCTGCAACTATTATTTTCATTGCATTTAAAACAGCTTTAGTCACAGATCAGTCTGTAATATAATTAATTATTATTATAATTCAGCAGTTCTCTCAAAACATTTAAGATAGTATATTTATTATGTTAATTCTTTATCTTTTAAACAGTAATAAGTTTTTACAAATTAAATATGAATGTTCTTCAATCTCTTAATGTTTTCAGAGTCATTGAGCAACTTAATAGTTAAAATAATACTTTATAAACAATTTAATATTCTATAATAGTTCATATTATTAAGCTTGAAGTCAAATGACTTTTAGCAGTCTTAACATTTTTAAATATTTATATTCAGTATATATATGTTTCAAAAAGTCTGCACTGTACTGAAACTATAGAAATGATATTTTATCATTATTTAATTTTTAAATTAAATACAGATCATTCAATTCTGAATTATAATGCAGTTAAAATTGATTCATTACATTGTTTTTATATATATACTTATAAAACAATGACTTTTCAGATTCTGTATTATCTTTCAGATACAATATTATTGCTTTTTCTCATTTTACATTGTTTAGCTCTCACAGAACATTTAAGAACACTTTATTTATTGAGTTTTTCTTTATAAAATTAAATTAATAATTAATTAAATCTAATATAACAGTCTGAGCTTCAGATCAATATTGAATGTTAAGATTATATTGTTGAAATTTATTAATTTATTAAGTTAGCTGTTTAAATAGATGCAGTGTATTCTTTAAATATTGTAGATCTTTGTAATTCATAATAATAATTGTAATATAATCATTTTTAATATAGTACTGTCAAGTTTAAAGTGCATACTTAATGATCAATAACTTCTTTTTATAAACAGAATAATTAAGCTCTGCATCTTGTAATTTCTAATTATCATAAATAACTGAATAAAATTTCTCATCTATTTCATTCTGCATCAGAACACAGTCAATTACTTATTTGAAAGTGTTCATTTCAATAATAAATAATTTGTGTATAACTATTTAAATAAGTATTAATTTAAATATAAGTGCATTCTTAAGCTGTTGAAAGACACTGTTACATAATGTGTTTTAAATAATGAGTTAATTCTTTTTTGTATACAACTTAATGTTGTTCTTTTTAAGCAAATTCAATAATGATGCTGTAATTCATGTAAATTCTTGTATGAACTGTCAGTAATATAAAGTCAGTTTAAGAAACTGTTGTACATAATGTGCTATCTTCAGAGCAAATCAATTCTTTATGACTAATATCTTAATAAAGACTGACTGTAGTGTGTTTTATCTTATAATATATTTACAAAACTTAAGAATTTCTATCTTAACAGTGCACTTACTAGACTTAACATATAGCTTATATTTAGAGTGACCATCAGGTCAGGTTAACTCAGCCTGACCTGAACAGAGCTTCTAAGTTAAGTTAAGTTAAACTTTAATTGTCAGTCTGAGAGTCTGAGTCAGACTTAAACATTGAAGTCTAACTTAATTCAGAAGCTCTGTTCAAATTTTAAGAATTCTAAGACTGATTAATAAGTAAGCTCTTGAGACTTGACTTAAGAGTAAAGATTATGAGCTTAAAGATTACTGATATATGAGCATTATAAGTGAGCATTATATATACACAGTTAAACAGCTTTCAATTTAGTCTATTTATTTACTACATTGAGAGTTAGATATTCTCAAAATAACCTAATAATGATTGCTTTAATCTGCATCTTTAAATGCAATGTTTCAGTTATGCATGTATCTCTTAATGAAAGACATATTCTTGTGCTGAATGATAATCTGCTTTGCATAAATTGCAGTTAGATTAACATCTACATTCTGTTAACTAATAAATAGTAATTACTGTACAGTTCATTAAACATACTTTTAAAGAAAACAACAATATATACTTTTACTGTCTTCTGCAGACTGTTGATGACTAAGCTTTGAAAGTAAAACATTTTATATTGAGAAAAAATTTTCTTTAAATAATCTTAAGTTATCTTGCAGCAAAGTCTTTAAAAGAGTAGTTTTGTTATCAGAAAATCTGTTGATTTCTGATAGTGACATATTTTACAAAGAATGACAGCTGTAGAACAAAGCATTATTATTAAATGTTATATTGTATATTAAAATTAAGCTTACTGTTTAACTTTCAGCAATGAGCTAACTTAAATGCTTCAGTGTCTTTTTCTGTATTTATAACATTATTTTCTTTTTTCTTTTCATCAACATCAATTTTTTCTTTCTTAAATCTCTTTCTAAATGTTCTTTCTACTACTGCTGTCTTCTCTCTATCTAATACAGTCTTCATAATGCTGCATCTTGAAGTTTTCTTAATACATATCATAACATAATATAACAGTACAATGATGCTCTAAAATTAAGTTAACAGAAACATTATAAAAAAACAATTTAAATGCATTTATGAATGACAATGAGTTCTAGAGTGATTTTGTAGTTTGAAGATGTGTTATAGTTTGAAAGTGTGTTGTAGTTTGAAAGTATGTAGTTAAAAGATGTGTTGAGAGCTTTTAGATGTTAGCAATACTTAAATGTTAAATTGCTGATAAACAACACATTTATTTATGATATGTGCATCAATATTATGAATAAATATATCAATACACTCACTTTTAATATTCAATCTGACACTTTCTTATCTTTATCTCTGTCACTCAATTTACTACACTCACTCTATCTCTACTCAGTCTCTATACTCAATCTCTATACTCATTAAATATATTGCTCAATGCTATCACTTATTTTACTGCTTATTTCTTAAGATTTAATCTTATACATTGCTTTTATACTTCACTCTGATGTACAGCTGTGATGTATACATATAATGCTTAATTATATCACTCAATATAGAACTCAGCAGCTAACTACATATTCTAAACTCTTATCATGACAGATTCAGACATTAAGCTTTCACTGTAAACTGCAAATACTTAATTTTTAACTCATTTTCAGTCTCTGAAGAGAGATCTGATCATTATGATTGTTTATAGAAGTCTATATATGATTTAAAGAAAACATTTAGTGAGTACTTAAACAACTTAAAGACTGCATGTGCAAGAAAGAAATGACAGAAATATATGAAGAATGAGAACTTTAGATAAATTAAAAATGTAAAGATGATGAATTGCAGAGCTATAAAATGAAAAAAAGATGTATTAAAGAAGATTAATGCATATCAGACTGCAGATTCAGCATTGAAGAAGATCATGAAAGAAAAGATTAAAGATAAGATTTTAAAAAAGCAATATAACTGTAAAATTTCTTGTAAGACTTCTTTAAAATTATTATACTTAATTATATTGCTTTTAACTATCTGCAGATGTCTATTATAAAGATGAGTTGAGAAACAAATTAATGAAGAATAAGAATTGAGTTTAACTTAAAAAGAAAACTAAAAAGAAAATGTTATTTGCTGAAGCTTTTGTATTAAAAGAAGAGTGAGAGTTCATAGAAGTGAAGTAAAAAATATATTACATCTATATTTTCTATAGACTCTCTGACATTCTTTAGAATATCAATAAAGATGAAGTTATTCAGCAAAAACACATCAACATTAATCATCAAATTGAGAAGCACCTAACAGTTGTGATTAAACACTGTGAAAAAGTTCTCAACAATATGAAAAAATAAAAACTACATAATGCTAAAGATTCTGATTCTGTCAAGATTATACATTGCTTTTATAATGAAGTTCTTGATTCTAAATACATCAATGACTTCAATTATATATAAATATTATATCACTCAATTATAACACTTCTTAATTCTGACATTGACTAATTACATTTAAGAGTCTGTACTTGATCAGAAGAAAGAAGATGAAAAGAGTGTAATTAAAGATGTTGATGAAGTTTGTGTAGTGATGTCTGAAGATAAGAAATTTTCAGATGATGATTTCATTAATGAATTTGTTCTTGATGACTTAATTAATAATGATGAAGATAATGAGAAGAATGTTGAATCTATTAATGATAAAGAGAGTAGTGAGAAGAATAGTAAGTAGTCATTATTAATTGAATAAAAAGCTGATTTTTAAAGATTAAAGATATAAGATAAAGAATAATTAAATAGATCTTTAATTATTAATTAAAGATTTTTCAATGAGAAATCTCTTCATTAATACTTAATATTTGCTATACATAGTAATTTTTAAATAATATTTATTATAATTAATATTGTAAAAAATTCATTTTACATTCAGATACATGTTCTGTCACATAACTACAATCTTATATATACTCATTTTGAAACTCTCACAACACACTATCATCAATATATCTCTTAAAGTACAACAAAATATCATTTATTTGCTTAACTTATTACAATAACTCAACATTATGTCTTTATACAGCTTATCATTCAGTCAGATCTTGAACAACTTAGAAAAATCATTTCTGAATGTTTTCAGTGACAGAACTGAGTCATTTTAATTAAGTTAATCTTATTCTTTAATTTTTGCAAACACTTCAAATTCAAAGTATGTTCTTTAAAGATCTGCAACAAAGTGAGAGTTTTAAGATTGATGAGAAATAACTGTATAAAGTTAAAATACAGATATTAAAATTAAGAATTATATTTAAATAATATAAAACAGTTCAGCTTATTCAGCAGAGATCTGGCAGTTCTTTGTTGAAGTAGTTAATAAATGTGATGAAAGATTAAATGTAATATGTATTAACTGTTACAATATCATAAATCATTCAGCATCAGAAAATAATGAAACAATTATCATAAAATGTCATCTAAAAAGCAGCAGTTGTCAAAAGATAAAATCAGCATCAAAAAGACAGGTTTCAATCTTTGAAGCAATGAACTTAAAGATATGTTATGATTTTCAATTATAATATTTTAATATAACACTTACTGTTTAACAGACAGCTTAAAAGATCATTATTAAATTATTTAACTTTATTTTTAAAGTCTTTAATCAGCAGATTCTTCAATTCATTATAGTACTCAATAAATTCTTTTATACTGTTGAGCATATAAAGTTCTGAAAGCTCATCTAAATGTATTATGTTAATATTAAGATTTCAGATTGAAGCAAGATTGCATAACTTCTTAAATATTATGCTGTGAATATTTAAAAAGATATGCTTGCAGAGCTTAAAATATAGATTAAAGTCTTTATTGTATTTAATGAATGAAGCAGTTCAAATTATCTTGCATTTCTAGACATTACTGCATAATTTATTGATGCTGAATAAAAATATACAGAGATACTTTTAGTCTTTAAAGAATTAAAGAATCAATATAATGATAAAAATCTTGCTGAATATATTCTTAAGATGTTGAAGAAGTAAAATCTGATACATCAATTACTGATAGTTACAGCAGACAATGCATTCAATAATTATACATTATGATGTTATTTAAGTCAGCTTTTAAGTCAGAAGAATATCATCTGAAGTGATGAAACTGAAATTATAAACTGTATAATATATATAATTTAGCTTGCAGTCAGTCAGCTACTTATATATCTGAAAGTGAATGCAAAGAATGATTAACTCATTATTACATTTAATGATGATGAGCTACAAAATTTCACAATTAACAAAGACTACTTCTTTAACATCATACTGAAAAAGATCAGTATATCTTTTATAATGCTTTATTATAATGCTTATATCTGTTGAGTTAATATTTTAACAAAAGTCTTATATAGATTTAATTATTAACTATTGTCATTATGACATCATCACAGTGTCTAAAGTTGTTTAAAGATTTATAGAAGACAAATTTATAAGATATAATTGAGAATGTAAGAACTTGATGAAACTTTTTATATGATATGCTAAGTTAAGTATATAAGCTATGAATTAAACTTTTTCAATGAATAGAATGTTTAACTTTGACAATAAGTAGAATGAAATTTCTTAAATACAATATAAAAGAGTGACAACATATTAAATACATACTGTATCTTCTGAAGCACTTTAAGAACTAAACAGAGACAATGAGTGTTATTAGTGAATTAATAATTTATAAGTTATAATATATATACAATGATTTATTTGATCATCTTAAAAAACAGAATGAAGTAATCAGAAAGTTTAAATTGTTCTTTAATGCTGAGCTGTAAGATGTCATTAATGCATTAAAAAAGAATAAACTGAGTGTAAAGTTGAGTTAAGTTAAAAAAAAGTGCATCTAACCTGAACCTGTGCTAGAATTCAGATCAGATTGAGTTAAGTTTATGTATAAATTAACTCTATCTACAACCTGTGTGAGTACTCACACACAGGTAAGACTAGCCATTATGGGTAAGGTCAGGGCTAGAGCTCAAAAATGTGAAAGCTTATTGATATATTAGTTATAATAAATTACATCTTAACTAGTCATATAGGGATAAATTACATGGTCGCAAGATATATTACTGAATAAGTTACGAAAATCATGACTTTTTGTGAAGGTGCGTGTTAGAAACACACATTAGTAAGCATGTGTATGTGCTTACTAAGTGCATACACATGCTTACTAAGACTATATATAACTCACAAAAAACTCATAACTCTACACAGATCAGGTTAGGTTAACCTGCACTCAACCTAGCTAAATAAAAGTTAGCCTGACCTGACTCAATATCTGAACTCAACTCTGACCTGTGTGACCTATAGGTAACTCACACACTCAGCCTAAAAAAGAAACTAACTCAATATTATAAAAAGACAGAAATTAATTAAGAGTTATTCTGTAATCTTAATGTCATATTAAATTTATATAATAAGCTTAATATATACAATGTAGAATATTCTCAGCTCTCAATAAATATTACATAACAAGACTGACATATTGTTTCAATAAAGAGAAGACTGAGAAGATCTATGTTCAAAGTATAAATTTAAGTTTCAACAATATTACAGAGTTAACTATCAGCACTTAAAGAAAGAATCATTAGATAATGATTTGAGAATTCTTGACTTAAAGAAGAAGAAGATAATAGTAATAATGAGTTACATAAAAAATGTAAAAAAGCATTAAGACACATCTGTAATAAAAGAAGTCTCAGATTATCTGTAAAAATCTTTAATATTAAATGTGAATGTTTCAATATTTAATTACTGAAAGCTGATGAAGAACTTAAAATCAGCAATGATACAATTCATAAAAGATATACTTGCAATTTCTGCAGCAGATATTGAAGTCAAATGCTTGTTCAATATGATTTAAGATGTAATTATATATTGTTGAAATTGACTGAACTCAGACACTATTAAAAACATTATGCTGATTAAATATCATGATATATTCATTCTTGCAGCAGAAGTGATAAAAATAATTAAAGAGAGATCTGCATTGACAATAATTATTAATAATGATGAGAAAGATTCATCAGCAGATGAGCTGAATTCAACAGTAACTAAACTATATACAGAGCTTTTATCAGATCACTACTTCAGTGATAATGATCTTTATGATGATAGTGATTATAAGAACAACATTAATTTCAGACTTTATAACTATGATTAAGATAAGAATATTGACTTAAGACTTGACAATGATGATTATGATTAAATTTTAAATATAGAAGCAATACAATTAAGCATTATAAATATCTTGAACAGCACACACTCAGAATATATAATCATTGATAATGATCATAGTTATGAGTCAAGAAAGATTAAAGATTATATGAATTCATTATTTGAAAGACTCACTACAGCAATTAATGCATCAGCTATTAAGATCATTAATGATGATTTAATAATCATTGATCTCAGTCTTTAAATTATTCACTTAAATGACTCTATTCAGAGTACATTGACTGTCAATATACACACAGTCTTGAATATAACACAACATTAATTAAAAGAAAAAAGTCTTTTTTATTAACAAAGCAGAAAATTGTTAAAAGCACTGCACTTACACTTAAAAGCATAGATAAAGTACATTAAGTTCTTAACTGCTTCAGTATTATGATTTTATAAGAGATAGAATCTTTCATCTATTAATATTATTAATAATTATTTAAAGTTAAAAGAAATTCATTCTTTCTTATTTAAAGATAATGTTAACATTCATCAATTTAAGTGTCAGCAATCTCAATAAACATATACTTAACATAATTTTTAATTTAAACATCAGATCTCTTTACTCTTTCTATGCAGTTTATAAATACTTTAATTTTCTTAAATTGCTTATGATAAACATAAGTTACATGTGAGCTAATAATATTGAGTGAAGTATTAAAATTAAACATGCTCAGATGTAAAAAACAATGTTTAAGAGTCTTTAAGAACATTTAACTTTATTTAGAGCATTAGAATTTATTTTGATTCTCTATATTTTCATTAATATTATTATTATCATCATTATGATGATCTTTATTTTTCTCATCATTATTTTATATTTTTGCTGAGTCTTCTGCCTCTTGATCTGCATCATCAGTAAAGATTAAAGCTTGTAATGTTGATAGTTAATCTTTATTATTGATTTTAATTTATAAATATAGTTAATCAGCAAGAAGCTAATAGACAATTGTAAAGAATGTTATAATAAAGTAATATAATTATATCTGATCAATTTGTATCTTAACTTCATCACTCTTTAACATTAAAGTAACAGTCTATGAAGTTTAAAATTTAGTTAAATCTTTAATAAATAAACAGTGCAGAATTAATATATTTTATTTTCTTTCAATATTGTCTTTCTAATATCTGTGTGTACAAGTTCATTAAATTTAAGACAGATACACTTATCATTAATATTTTCATTCAGCATCACTTAAACAAAAAAAGTTACTGTAACTTTATTCTCATTATTATTTAATATTATCTCTGCTTCTTTATTCTTATCTGCAGAGACATTGAACACTGTTAAGAGCTAATAATTATAGAATGAAACAACATTAGCTTTTGTCTTTAGACTTATTATAAAGAAGTGTTAAAAATATAATATATATTAATGATTTTTCTTGTCTGCTATGTGCTCTGAATTGAGTATGCTGCTATTAAAAACCTACATAGCAAGATTTGAATTCTCATTTTTAGCTATAGTAAGTTATTCATAGCTGTTGAATTAAATGATTTGTTTTTAATGCTTAATTACTTTATTTAAATAGTTATCTCAACAACTTTAAATATACTTGTTTGCTTTTTCAATCTAATCATATCAATACAAACTAAATGTCAAATAAAGTTAATATATCTCTTCTTTAATTATTAAGAAAGCACTCTTTGCTTTAAGAAGCTTATACAGAGTTTGTGTTTCTTTAGCAGTTATAATTAAGTTATTTTGTTAAGCAATATCTTCATTCTTCTTTTACTTAGTCATCACATTCTAATCTGTGAGAAAGATTACTATAAATAAAGTTAAAGTTTAATACAGAATATTATAATCATTTATTAATATTTATTATGCTTATTCTCTGCATATCTCTTAACAACAATTTTCTTTCTTGTCTTAACTACATATTTTGCTCTTTAAACTTTCATCTTAAGCTTCTTGTATTCTGAATTATATTTAAAATCTATATTTAATCTATTCATTATCATATCATTCTGTTCTTAAGCCTCTTCAATATCAGTATCTGTGAATGCATTAATCACTAAAGAATGTGATGAAATTAATTTCTGAGTAATATTAGAATGTAAAGAACTTAATAAGAGAATAAATAAAAAGTTTCTGAATTCTTAAATATAATTTAGTCTCTGATTTAATACACATTTTGTGCATTATAATTGAGTGTTATAATAAATGAAGTTACATACTAGATTTTGAGTCAAAAGAAATGAAAGAAGCAGCTAAAGTACTTTGAGGCAGTGCAGCATTGAGTGTGAATTTAAAGTAGTTAATAAGTGCTTTTATTCTTCTTTATTGATCAGTAAAGTCTTCTTTCTTTAGATGTGCAGCAATGTTTAAGATAAATAAATAAATTTTATTGATTTTTTTCTTTCTCTTCTTCTTAGATTGAGATGAGAAGTCTAATATATTAATAGAATGTGTTCTCTTATTGATGAGTTAATTTTATTCAATAATGAAAGATATGAAATCTGATGCTTTTATTATGTTGATGAGTTAATTTAATTCAATAATGAAAAATATGAAGTCTGATGCTCTTACTACATTGATAAAGATAATCTTTACACTTAGTTTTCTTTGTTCTGATAATGTATTTCTAAAATAAAAGTCAGCATCATATCTCTTCATTACTTACTTTACTTACATGATGCAAAAAGAAAATATAAAAAGCTTAATACAAAAAGTAAGATGTTCTGTAAAAAGAAAATGTAGAAAGTGTTATGTTAAAGATAAATGAATTTATTAAGTTTTTATATTATCATTTGTTTACATGAATGCTGTGTTTTTATTATCAGTGAATTTGTAGATAACTAAGATCAATTTAAATTAAGCTGCACAATTATTTAGATTTATTAATTCATAGTCATTTCTTCTTAAGCTATTATCTGAGAAATTTAAAGCAATAAATACAATTTGTAAAGTATAGTATCTCAATCATGTTAGTTGCAATTTCTTTATTAAGTATAGATCTTCTTACAGTAAAGAAACTGACATTAGAATTATGTTGTATAGCATGACAGAGTTATGATGAAAGTTAAAGTCATAAAAAAATATTAAATAAATTCTAAAGCTTATAAATCTGACAATATAAGATTCATTGAAGAGAACAGAATATGAATTACAGATAAAGATGTATGAAATAGAATTAAGTTCATAAAATGAAAGCAAAGAATGAGTTGTTAAGCATAACATCTTTAAAGAAGAAGATTAAATCATTAATAATTTTTCTTTTTTCAAATTAGTTTCTGCACAAAAAGAGTTAAGTAAGTCACATGATTGCATTATTAAACTAGATTAAAATGCTCAATTCTAATGCTCTTTGATCAGCTCATACAATGCAGCAGCAGCAGTATTGATAAAAGCTGCATTCTTTCATTTTAAATTTAAAATTCTTTTCATTACTAATTAAAGAGATTTCTGATCAGTATAATGACAGCTTAAGATAAAATTAGTTAGTCATTATAAATTTGCAGCAGATAAGTGAGACATATCTTTGTACATTTTTTAAAAGTATAAGTTCTTGCATATTAAGAATCTCTTTCATGACTTATTTATGATATAGCTGCTGAGCTACATAAGAAAGAAAATCTGATAATATCAGAAAAATTGCAAAAGATAAAAGCAATCTTTTATATGTTGCAGACTTACTAAAAAGATAAAGTGTACTAATTAATGTATTTTTGCTCTGTAGAGAATGAGTGATCTGATAATTAAGTTAATAATGCTTATATATAATGCTTGTAAAGCAGACATGTAGTTAAACAAGAAGAGTTGTATACAATGTTAATTGAAAATGTTGCAATAGTAACTGCTGTCAATATAAAGCTACTTAATAATAGAAGTTAATTAATTCTGATGTAGTCTGAGCTGTCAAGAATAGTTTAACTTAACTCTGTCTGAAACTCAACTCTGCACAGAGTCAGATTGAGTTGCAAAGTAAAGCTTAATGAATTGAGTCAGATTCTAAAATCTGAGCCTAACCTAACTCAATAGTTACTCTACTTATATTTCTTTAAGATATTAAGAATGATCTGTAAATGTTTTTGATGATCTGAAATTGAGTTAGAAAAGATCAGTATGTTGTTAAGATATATTAAATAGAATTTGTTAAGTAAATTTTATAATATAGAGTTCATCATTAACTGAAATGTCATTGAGACATTGTATAGCTTAAAGAATATAATTATGAACTTATATTTACTGTAATAAGTGTTAAAGATAGTCTTTTTTGTATTATTTTTGATTATATAAACTTAATAATAATTTAAAGTAAGATTAAGCTTAATTAAATATTAAGCTTTGTCAATTTAATCTAGACATTTTTGAATTTAAAAAAGTGAATATTCATTCTTAACAGTAATGTTGTTTAACACTTTATAGTCAATGTACATTCATCATGTACTCTTCTTCTTTTTAACAAACAGAACTGAAAAATCTCATAAACTTACAGACTTATAAATTAAATCTTTATTTAATAACTTTATTATTTATTTAGTCTGTTCATTTAGCTGTAGCTATGACAGAGAATAAGCATTTATGTTGATAGACTTAATGTCATTAATATTAATGCTATGTTTAAACATTTATTTAGATGATAGTTTATTTAATAAAGTTAATTTAAATATAAATCAAAACTTTTTAATAATAATTTATAATTATTCATTTATAATAATTAACAGTTCAGCTTCTGACTTCTTTAAATTCTGTTAAATTATTAATAAATATTTAACAATTCTGTACTTTCAAAGTGTCTTTATAGCTGCATACTCTTCAATTACATTTAATGTTAACTCATTTACAGCTCATTGCTGCTTTTTCAGAAACAGATAATGATGTTTTTATTGTTAATTCTAAATTGTTATACAGTTTATAGCTTAATTAATCTGAATATTAGTGACTTTCAGTCAGATTAATCTCAGAATGAGATTATGTTCTTAAAGATTCACAATTTATACTTTTAATTGTTGTTAAAAGCTATTTATCTTAAAATAAAAGATCAGCTTTACAGTTAATTAAATGATCTGTTTATTTAATAAGAATATTTTAAGCAGTTTAATTTCATATTGATTATTAATTAATATTTAATTGATAATTGTTAAGAAGATTGTTGAAAGAAAGTAAATATTTATACTATATTATATCATCTAGTGAAATCTCTAAACTGTGTTGTCTATGGGCACATCTTGATTAAGAGAGTTACAGAAGAAGTAAAAAGAATGTTGACTGCAGTTAATGTAAATAAAGTTTTCACTTAGTTTTTAATGTTAATTCTATTTTGCTTTATAGAAGCAGTTAAAACACTGCTTCTTAACACTTTCACTCAGTAAGACTGCATCTATTGACTCTCATTAATGATAAACATCAGATAACTAAACACATCATTAAGAGTTTAACAAATCATTTAAGAATTTAATTAATCATTAATAATGAGTTTTATGAATTCAATAAACTGCTTAAAGATTTATTTAAATAGAGACTTAATAAGTTTGTTGACAATTATCTCTTAACATAGCATAAAGTTTATCTGAATCTGATTGTACTTATACAGATTGCAGATGTTGTGATAAAAGACATTAATGTATTTTAACTACTCATATATATATATATTTTTAATTAAGATCAAGACAGCTTAATTGTCTTTTCTGAGCTGAATAAGTAAAGATGCTTAATGAGCTTTGTTTTTTTGAATGTTTATACAGTGTAAATTGACTTCAAAATATTTACTTATACTTATGTTTTTTAATATCTGTTCAAGTCAGATCTCAGTCTTTATACATATTGACATAGTTATGTATTCAATCTTAATGATTAAGATGATGACAGACTTCTGTTTTTAACTTATTTATAATATTAATTCATTTTTAAGCATGTAAATACATTCTAGAATTGATTTTTAATTTTGTTTATTCAAAGCATAGTTAAAGTCAGAGTATTTAAGCATTACTTAACTCTCATTAAAGCTGTACATAATGTTTAGATTAATGATTGATTCTATATACTGCAATAATTTCTTAAATGTATATTCATGATGCTCTGTAGAATCACTGAGATATTGATTTAATTAATTTAATGTAAAAATGATGTCTAATTAAATATGAATTGTCACATACATTAAACTTTTAATTATCTGTTAATACTGTCTTTAATCTATTCTTTGATCAGTTAAGTCAGCAGAACAAAGAACATCATATTTATTAAATGAAATATTAATGACTTTATGCTTATCAGATTGCATATAAAGATTCTTTAATATCTTATTTATATAATGAGTCTGATTTAGATGCAGAGTTCTTATTTTATAATTATATATAATTTAAATGTCAAGAATTTTCTGTGTCTTTTTTAAGTTCTTAACTTTAAACATGCTCATAAGAGCTTGCTTAAATCATAGAATGTATAATAGATTTATTGAAGTTATAACAATATTGTTTATATAAAGAAGCAGTATAATTCTTTTAATGCTGTAAAGAAGAAGACAGAGATCAGTCTTGCTTTAATGAAAATTTAATTTAAATAATTTAATAATATATTGTTTATATCAGTTCTGTATAGCTTGCTTAAGATCATAAAGACTGCACAGTATGTGTAGAATATAATTAAATGCAACATTGATTTCAGAAAAAAATATTATATAAATTGTTTTCTTCAGAAAGAATTCTGTGAAGATATTATTGACATTTACTTAATGATACTTTAAATTCTTAAGTGCAACAATAATTAGAAAGACTTGCAGAATGTTAAATTTAATAATGAGAATAAAGATATTTTTATAATCAACACTGTATGTTTATAAGAAGTCTTTTGTCACAAGTTTTATTTTAAGCTTATTTAAGAATTCATTGATGTTCAGCTTAAGTTTAAAGATTTATTTACTGATTATAATGTTGACTTTTCTTAATGACACAGTCTCTTTTTATATTTAATTTATCATTAAGACTGTTAGCTTCACATAAATAACATTTTTTTTACATTTCTTCTCAAATTAAGTCTCTCACTGCTTTAGCATAGATGACAGATATTAAAATGTCAAATTTAATTATAAAATCTTCTTTATCTGTAAAGAATGCTGCAAGTGTCAGCATAACTCTTAATATTTTAATGAAAAGCTCATTTACATCTTAATCATCATTGTTGTTGTCTCTCTTTTATTTTAAAATCTTAATGCATAGAAAGATTCTAACTTCTTTAAGTATCATCATTTTAATTTAATCAATGTTGATCTTCTTATCTGATGACTTATCTAGATTGACTATAGTTAACTTAATTTTATGTTGTTTATCTTAAGACTTATTAATCTTAATCATAATTAAGTCAGACTATATCTTACTGTTCTAAGTCATAAATGTTTAATTTAAAGCTATAATCTTTATAATAATTAACTTCTTCTATAAATGTTTAACAAGTTTTCTATTCAGAAGAACATTTAATATTTATTATTATAGTTTAAGATTAACAATATCTTTCTTCTTGCTTTCAGCAAACTTTACAGTATGATTTTTAATGATATACTTAAGATCTAAAGCTTAAAGCTGATACTACTTTATGATTTTCTCAACATAGCTCATAAAGACTCTTACTTATTCTTAATTTATGAATTTGTTGTGTCTGTCTTCAAATAATAACTTAAGATCAATGTAGCTGTAGCATTTGCATTCTTATATATAAATATAATTGATGAATAACTTCACATCAGTAAAAGCTTTCTCAGAAGTTATCTGTTTGCTATTAATTAAGAAATTAATCACTATTTAATTGTAAAGATAAGCATCTGTTTATACTGTCTGCACTTAGAACTTTATTGACAGTTATATCTCTTTAATTATGATGTACATTAAGTTCTCAGTGATTCAGATGATTCTTTTGACAACATTATTTTGAATTGACATATAGAACATTGTATATTGCAGTGTAATGTTAAGAGATTTGTATCAGTCATTTAAAATGAACTTTAACTTCATTTTATTGTTGCTTTATACAGCAAGAATCTTTACATCAATTTAAAGTTCAGTTTTCAGTCATCATTCTTACAGTGTTTATAGAATCTCATTATGTTACTTTAACAGTATTGTTTATATCTTTTAAAAATGATTATTTATTATCTTCAGAAAGTACTGATATTCATTAAATGACAAGAATAATAAATTATATATATCAATAAAAACAAAAATAAAAATGTTAATCTTTCTTTTACTTACAGTGTAATCTTACTTATTGATAAACTTAATTAAAGCACAAATCTTATATATATTCTTGTTGTTCTCAATGATGAGAATTAACTTTTTAAGAATTGTCATCTTGTAAAGATTACACAACTTTACAGAATTAAGATGAATAAATTATTAATGTTAAAGTCTTTAAATCTTAATCTTTTCATTCAATGATGCAGTGTCAATGTCTAAGAAGTTAATCATAAGATTATGTTCATAAATCTAAACATATAAACTTATATCTGAAGCAGCAGCAGAGAAGATGATCTCTGAATGTGATATGTGCACTATAAATATTAAGATAAATTCATTAAGATTCTTTGCAATATACTTAATTATATAGACTTTATCTTACTTTAATACTTTTATTATAGTTTTATTGTGCTTATCACACATCTAAAGACAGTGTTAATTAAAGCTCTTATACAGTTTCATTTTGTACATTTACTTTCTTAACAAAATATTGATCTCAAGTTCAGACACATAGAGTGTTGAACTCAGTCTTACAGAATTTTTTAATTTAATTTATATAATGATTATTTTACAATAATAAGAGTATAAATATTCTCTTTTAACTTTAATTTGCTGACATCTCATTCATATAAGAAGATTACTGAAGAGTTAAAGTTAATCAATTATATATAAGAAGAATTTAGAGTCTGCAATTTATTTAAATTTAAATATCTTACTGACAGTCTTCTTAAACAGAATAGTAATTTCATTATTAACTTTTTCTTTCTCTTTAAATTCAGAGAAGAAATCATCATTATTACTGTCACTGACTTCTGCATCAAAGACTTTATATCTCTTTTCTTTTTCTTTATAAATTGACTTTTAATACAACTTAACTGCAGTCAATCTGTATAGCTTAACTGCAGTTAATCTGCTTATCTTCTTTTAAGTATCTTGCTTAATGTTAAAAAGAAATTCACAATCTTTAATGAAGTAAGAATTGTTACAAAGAAAGTACTTAATAAAGTAATGAGAAAAATGATCACTGTTTAAGCTGAATGATCTATAATAATGTTGCTTAATATTAATTATGCAGTAATTTAATGAACTGTAATTTTAATTCATTGAATGTTGATCTTCTTTTTATTTATTTACTTATAAAACAATAACAGTCTTATCAGTCTTAAATTATATCTCTTTTTTCTAAAGCTTTTATAAATCTCTCTTAATGTTTAAATTGTTCTGAGCATTAATGACATTGCAGATCACAATATACTTAATTAATAGTACTTAAAGCAGCATCTAAAATTATTGTTTTGATTTAAATAACTTAATCATATCAGATTAAGTTGCAGCAATCTTTTTATTAAGTTTGTTCAAATAAATTTATATTTCTTTAATAAATATATTCTTTAACATTCTATATTTAACAAACTTCATCAAATATTGTCTCTCAGTCATCTGCAACTTCTCTTTATACTTAAACTTTAATATATTTTAAACATTCTTTGTGCTGATTTTGTCTGTCAGATACTCTTAATCATTTATGTTTATTAAAATGACTGTTAAGTCAAGTCAGACTTAACTTTCAAAATCTGACCTGACTCATTAAGCTTAACATTGAGGCTTGACTTAACTTGTAATATTGTGTAATTTTCATTGTTTGTTGAGTAATTTTGGTAATTTTTACATCATTAGAAACCCCTCACAATTCTCTACAAAATGAGTCTAAAATCATAAAAATCAGATCACTTTCAAGCTTAATGCACACAGCTAAAGTTTTGTTCAAATTCTTAAAGTTTCTGTCACTATGATTGTTCACAGCTAACAAGACATGCAAAATAAGCAAAAAATCAGCTTTAAAAAAGCCTGATAGTCACTTTAATGTTTATGTAAATAATAAATTAATATAAAATCTTTATGTTAATTTTCTGACTTCTGAAGTTGAGACTGCTAAGAAAAAATGAATCTGAGAATTCATTAATTAATATATTAATTATTAAGACTTCAACAACATTTTATAGATCTTTTTTTATTAGTTATCTTTTTATAAAAATAAATCATTGATTGCAGTTCTTGCAAGTAAGAATTAAGATGAATCATTACTTTATGTTATGATATCATTATGTACTCATACTAAATTATAGTTGAATTTCTTACACAACAATTGATAAGCAAAGTACTATATAGACAGTCTTTACATACAAATCTTTTAAGTTTCTTAATTGTTAATCTTTATCAATACAAGATCTTAACATCAGAACTTCATTAAATAGCTGTTGTAACATAGTGTCTTACATTGTTACATATTTTACTTATCAGTCTCTTATAAATAAAAGATTTGTAAATTCACAATTTTAACAACTTTATCTTTTTAAAGAATGACAATTCATTACATTACAATATGCAGACTAGAAGTCAGCAAAATGAGATAGAGTTATTCTTTAATTATATTGAGACTTAAGTGATTTTTAAAGAACAGAAATCTGCAGAGATTTAGACTGCTATTTAGATTACAGAAAAGAAGAATTAATATTTAAATGAATAGATCTGTCTAACTGAAATTAGACAGATTAATGATGAGAAAAGATAATGATTTATAAAAATTAATTGTGAATCATAAGCATTTAACATGCATAATAAGATTGATAAACTTTTAAGAAATAAAGATTCTCAAGTCTTACTTAAGAAAGAACTGCATACAGAATCTTTTTATGCTTTTATTAACTTTTTAAATTTAACAAAGCAACATGCATTCAAAGTTATGTATGCACTTTTAGTAAAATGAACACAATGATTAAAGAACTTATTCACATACAATAAGAAGTTCATCTATAAACATATTAAGTTTATATACAGCACTGTAACAAAATTCTACTTAACTTCTGAAAACTTCTTCAGTAATTACAATAAAATTCTTTTTGTTATGTAGTTTTTAGCAGAAGAACCTTGAGATGCATGATTTTGTCACATTAATGAGAATAAATTTCTGAATGATAAATCATAAATATTCTTTTCAGAGTTTCTGCTCAATCTAATTGAGAATTCAGTGAACTGCAGACTTAGTACAGTACAAAAATACTTAAAAGTTATGTAGAAATCTACTTAATTAATTTAAGCTTTTGCAACATGTCTTAACATGCTGAAGAATCAGCTTTTAAGCTATATAGAGAAACAGAGAATAAGTTATTTTTTTATGAAACTTTAATTGAAGATTTAAGCAACTTTAATCAATTATTAAGATCTTTTAAAGATAAGAAAAAGTCTAATAATTCTAACTGTTAAGCTAAAGATTAATCAGTGATCTATAGATAATTGTACAGTTCAGAGTTACATCATTAAGAAAATTTATAAGCATTACTTACACTCTTTTACTTAGACAGCAAAGTCACAGCAGAATAATCATCTCAGTTCTGAGATTACAAAATTAAGTTATCATAACAATGCAGATAAATCTTATTTTGAGACTGATGTTAAAAAGAATAACTGCTATAATTATAAAAGATCAGATCATTTCACAAAGAACTGCAGAAGTTCTTTAAAAAATCTTAATTACATTAAGATTAATGCAGTTAAAGCAAAAAAAGACAGAGTCTTATTGACTGCATTTTAGTGATAAAAATTAGATTAAAGATCATAAAGAAATTTAGCATTGTGAAAAAAGATTAAGTTTAAATTAAATTTAGTTGAATCTCTATCAGTGTATTGTTAAACACTGCAGCAAAGATTAATGTGATGTCTTAGTGATACATTGTTACTTATTAATTGACATAAATTAATGCAGAACTCTCAAGATCAGAGTTTCTGAAAGAACAATATATTTATTGCTATAATGCATATTTGATGAAGCATAAATTCATTAACAGTTAAAAATAAAAATAAACTGAAAAATAATTGTTCTATATCTTAAATAAGAATGAATCTGAACTCATCTTTGATCTTTTAGATCTGAAATGACAATGTATTCATATTAATTGTGACTTGCACATATAATGCTATAAGATAAAACAAATACTTCTAATTATTGATGAGTCTAAAGTATTTATCAACAACATTTAAAATTAACTTGCTGTTTATACATTGTTAATGATGTCTAAGTTAGAATCATCAACAACTGCTGTACATGTTGTTGACAAAATGCTGATACTATCTCAGCAATACAATAAATATATAGATGTGTTCTCTGAAGAGAATGTTGACAAGTTATTATCTCATTAAGATCATAATTATGTCATAGAGACAGAGAGACATGAATTATTTTATGATTTACTTTATAATTTGTTAAAAACAGAGCTATAAGTGCTTAAAGAATATTTAAACAACATTTTAACAAAGAAATGAATATAACATTCTGTTAGCTCTGTAGAAGCATCAGTTTTATTTGTTTTAAAAAATGAAAAGAGCTTACATTTATGTGTTAATTACAAAAATCTTAACAAGATTACTGTTAAGAATTGTCATTCTCTGTCACTGATTAGCAAGACACTTAATCATTTAAGTGAAGTTAAGATGTTCATTAAACTAGATCTTAAGAATACTTATCATCACATCAGAATCAAGAAAGACAATGAGTAAAAGACTGTGTTTTACATATATTACAGTCATTTTAAGTACATAATTATATCATTTAAACTGATTAATGTCTCAGCAACTTTTCAAGTCTATATCAATTAAGCATTAACTGAGTTAGTTAATGTCTTTTGTATAATATATTTAAATAATATCTTGATCTATTTCAGTTTTCTAGAAGAACATCAGAGTCATGTAAAACAAATTCTGAAGTGACTTCAACAATTTAAATTGTATGCAAATTTAAAGAAGTGCACTTTTTATATTATATAGATAAAATTTCTTAAGTTCATCATCTTCACTACTGATGTTTCAATGAATCAATGACAGATCAAAATCATAAAGAAATAATCAGTATTTAGAAGTTACTGTGAGATACAAATATTTCTAGAATTTGTGAACTTTTATCATCACTTTATACAGAAATATTTTAAGATCACTGCTTTTTTAACTGATCTGTTAAAAGACAGCAAGAATGACAAGAAGATAGATGTATTTAAGTAATTATAAATGACAATGTAAGTGTTTTACAAGCTTCACAACATCTTTATATAAATATCTATTCTGATACACTTTAATTCAGAGTTAAGAGCTTAAATTGAAACTGATGTCTTAATAATTAAACTGATAAATATTTACTTATAGTTTTAAATAGATACTCAATGACATTCTGTTGTCTTTTAATTAAGAAAGTTAAATCTAACTGAAATACACTATGAAATTTATAATCAAGAATTGTTGACAATCATGAAGGCATTTAAACATTGATGATACTATCTTAAGAGTAGTCATTATCTCATTGAGGTACTCACAAATCATAATAATCTATGAGAATTTATAAATGTAAAATCATTAAATAGAAGATAAGCACACTGAGTTATAAGATTAGCTGCTTATGATTTTATAATTATACATTAATCAGAAAAAACAAATCTCATTAATGTGCTGTTAAGATGTTCTGACTACAAAGCTGAAAAGAATATAAATAGATTGCTATCAACATTGCAATAAAAGCTGATCACATTACTTTAAGAATTAAGATTAAGCATTACTGCTTTAATTAATTAGATCAATGCTTAAAGCTTAGATCTGTAAATTACATTAATTATTTTATTAAAAGAATATTGATTAAGCATTTAGGCTGAAGATCATGACTGTTAAGAATAAGTTAATAGAAGATTTAGAAAGTCTTTATTTAAAAATGAATTGAAGAACAATGACTATACATTTAATTTATCTATATACAATGTAACAGAAGAGCTGCTTAACTTTGTTGCTGAAACTATTGATTGTAAACAGTTCATTTTATGTGCATTAATTTAAAAAGTAATTAACAACAAAATGATACATAATAAAAGACAATCATTCTTTTTTAAATTTATTCATTTCTTGCAGAACACTGATGTTTTAACAGCAAAGATGCAATAAAACTTGAAATTACAGAGTAACTGCAGTCATTAAGACATTAATGATAGTTTGTGAATGTTTAATTTTATTAAATTACTTCATTATAAAAGTAAGATATACATATTATCTGATGAAGCTGTTAAGAATGAGCTTATGAAGCTGCATTATGACAATGTTTTAACAGAACATTATAAAGTAAACAGAACAATTGATTTGCTATTTAGAAAGTATTATTGAGTTAATATGATAAATGACATTTAAGAATATATTGCTTTATGTACTGTATGTCTAAGAATTTAAGTATTAAGACACTGCTTATATGACAAATTATAGTTGTTGTCACTATTTACTTAATTATAAAAGAAAATAACAATGAACATAATCACTGACTTGCTGTTTAGCAGATGAGAGACTGATGTTTATGACTTTATATTAATAATTGTAAATTATTTTTCAAAGATAACTTAATATATTTCTGTTACTAAAAAACTCACTGTAATCAAGTTAGCTGACATATATATTGAACAGATTATATATCACTATAAAGAACTTAAAAATATTGTTTTAGACTGAGAGTCAATCTTTATTAATATATATTGATTTAAATTCTGTTATCAACTTTAAATGAAGTGAAGATTAAGCATTATTTTTTATTTATAAATTAATGATTAAATTAAAAGACAGAATTAAATTCTAAAACATTATCTACATTATTATTGTTGTAAAAAACAAGATAACTGAGTGTTTTTTCTGTTAATGACAGAGTTTGCATATGCAAACAGAAAATATATAATAACTGATTAAACACTGTTTAAGACATTAATGAACTATTACTTAAGAATTACTCAATACATTGAGAATAACATCTGTAAAGAAAAGATATTAGCAGCAAAAGATTAAGTGCAGTAAATGAAGAAAATTCATATTACAATAATAAAGTGATGATAAGTCATTGTAAAAGTATAAGTCAAGTATTTTGACAAAAATTATATTTAAAAAAGCTACAACATTAATGATTTAATGCTATTGTTCATTAAGAACTTAAAGCAATGCAGATTAAGTAAGAAACTGTTGAATAAATTTATTAAGTCTTTTTAAATTATTAATCTTATTAATAAATAAGCATATCAACTGACTCTGTCTGCTCACTATAGAATTTATAATGTATTTTATGTCTCATATTTAAAGTTTTATAAATATTGTCTAAACAATAATTCTTTATCAGAACTGCTCTTCTCAGACTTTATAAATGATGAGAAAGAATACAAGATTGAAGATATTTTAAATAAGAAATGAAGAAGAGAACAGTTACAATATGAAGTTAAGTAAGTAAAGTATTTAACAGAATATAATGAGTAATTTTAAGTAGAAAACATAAAGAATGTAAAAGTATTGTAAGAAGAATACAATGCAAAAGCAGAGAAAAAGTGCAAACATAAATGAAGTTTAAGAAATTAAAAACTTTTATTGAAAATATTTTACATAATATTACTTAAGAGAAGCAAAGTCAAAACACAATTAATACATCAATAAAATGTTATTAAATCACTTTATTATCTCTGCATTTATGTCACTATCAGAAGTAGAAAACAAGAACAGTAACTGTTTATTAATATTATAATTGCTGTTAAAGTGACTAAATCATAGTGTTAAGTTGCAAGAGCTTTTCAAGATGTTATTACTTAATTAAAGAAAGAAAAGCTTACACTTAAAGTGAAGTAAGTAACATGACAGCAACAGCAAAATGTAAGAAAATTAAAAGAATAAATTATAAAGTGAAAGATATTTAATATAAATATCTACATTACAGTGATTATCTACTGCTCTTAAATCATAAACAATAACAGCTTACAGATCTCTATAGACTTGCAATGATTGCTGTGATGTCTTACAATATAAATAATGTAAATGATGACATACTTAATAAATGATGTCTGTATATGATTGAGACAATGCTGAAGTCAAGATTGATAAACATCATTAATTGTCATGATGATGACATGATTAACAAGCACATACAAATTATTAACTCAGCAATTAAAGAATGCAGAAACTTATTATTATTAATGCATTACAAGATGACAAGAAACTTTCTGTTAAACTGAGTTGCACAGCTTTTAAAGTGTTTTGTAATAGTTGCAATTTTAATTTTTAATAATGTTGCAGCAACTGATGTTGTCACTGATATGTTTTGAACAGTAAAGACAACAGAAAGAATTTAACTTGTTGTTGATGTAATAATTATAATGTGACATTGAGATGATGTCAGTGTGAATAAATAAGAAGATAAAGAAATTGCTGAGAATATAATGTTATAAAGTGATGATATTCTTGAGAGCTGAGACAAAAATGAAATTGAAATACAATATATGTGATGACATTACTGCAAAAGAAGAATGTAATGTACAATATAAAATAGAAAAATATTCATTAATTATAATCTTAAGCTCAGCATTCTTCTGAGCAGCAGATTTTTAATAAATTAATTATGCTGCAGAGATGATGTTCTATGATATTAACAATATAATGATAGTTATTAAGTAAGCATTTTTAATCAGATCTGTCAACAACAGCTTATCTGTAACTTGAAGAAGTGAAAGCAGAGTGTAAAAAGACAGTATTTCATCATTAAAAAGATTAAATAAATATAACTACATCTATATACAGCAGTAAAATCTCTGCTGCTGTCTTTTCTGTGCAACAACATTATTCAGAGCATGTATCTCATCATTATTGTGCAGACATTTTGTCAGCAGATTTATTTTAAGATACTTATATTTTTTATATATAATATTTTTCTTCATTTTGTTCTGTTTCTGTGTTTCATTTCAGTAGAGTAAATATATCAACAATATTACTTATAATATTTATTACATTCTTAATTAACTTAATTCTTACAGACTTAATCTTCAGAACTGACTCTGATAAGTTTGTCAACTCATTAATATTTAAGACTGTATTGATGAACAGCATTTAATAATGAATGCAATAAAGACTTAAAGATTTCTTATTGCATTTCTTTATATTTGTATAAGTGTGTTTCTTAAACTGCAACATTATTAAAATACATTGATGTCTTAAATACTATATATATAAGAATCACTAACAATTTCACTGAATTCTTAATGAAAGACACAGCAGAGAAAATATCTTTCTTATTTTTCTTAATAATTATTGTGTCACTGTTGTTGCACTTTCATTATCATGTTATTTCTACAGTGTTACAAGAAAGAAGCATTGTTCAAAGATACAGTGTTGCTACAACTTTAATATATTAAGATGTTGAAGATGAAATGAGTGCAAGTTACATATAAGAAAGAGTTTCTTATATATTGCAATTAAACAAAGAGATCACTGATTTAACTGATTCAGAAATAAAGAAAAGTTAATTTCATTTATATTTTACATATTATTCATCATTAAATAAAGCTGAATCATCATCTATCTGAATGCAGCAAACTTAAAGTATTGTACAAGATCATTAGTCTAGCTGAGATAGACAATAAGCAAAATACATAAGAATGTTAAGCAAATTATTATTTACATCTTACTGATCTGATTTCATGAAATCACAACATATCTATAACATTGATGATACATCAATGTGCTGAAGAATCAGTGCATAAAAGAGAAGATAATTGTCATAATATCATTATATATTTATATTAAATCATAGCTGAACTTCTTATGCAATGATTACTAAGCAAAGTACTATATAGACAGTCTTTATATATAAATCTTTTAAGTTTCTTAGTTATTAATCTTTATCAATACAAGATCTTAACATCAGAACTTCATTGAATAGCTGTCATAATGTAGTGTCTTACATTGCTACATATCTTACTTATCAGTCTCTTATAGATAAGAGGCTTGTGAGTTTACACTTTATAAAGAAGTTGTTGAAGTTCATGATGATGATAGTTGATATATAGTATAAGAAGTAAATAAAGTAAAATAATGATGTATGCATTGAAGATAATATAAGTAAAACAAATAAAAAGCTTTTATATCTTTTATTTTATGAGATAATAATACTTATTTATCTTAATGACTTATATTAAGCTATCAAAGAACAGTGCTCTCTGAGTAACTGTAAATGTTAATTTTTGCTAAGATTAATTCTCTATGAATCTTCTGAATTAAATGTACTCAGCTATTGCAAAATACTGATTCTGCTAAAGCTAAATTTATTATAAATCTTAATAATCAGTAATACTGCTAAAACTGAATTGACTGTGAATCTTAATAGCTAATATATACAGTTACTGTCAATATGCTAATTCTGCTAAAGTCAAATTTATTATGAATCTCAATAATTAATAATACTGCTAAAGCTGAATTGACTGTAAATCTTAAAAGTTAATGTAAGAGTATAGATCATAAGTTGTTGCACACCCGAAATTTCGGCTAAGTCCAAATAATCTACATAAGTGATTCAACCACGCAGGTTTTACTAGTATTTAGTACTATAACCTTGCTGCCTATGAACTTCTCGTAGCTTTTCTGGTGTATTTTCTATGTGATGAATGAACATGCAGGGGTCCATTTCATCCCATAATGCTTGCACTGCAGCCTTGAGTTCATTAATTGTCGTAGGAAAGGGCTCCATTTCAGTAATTCTTGCCTTCATCCA
>JAABUJ010001653.1_pt1 | contig 31258 bp, 47 predicted proteins | sample 5559131 | NCBI WGS metagenome assembly JAABUJ01 (sample SAMN10711875, study PRJNA513366) | rock metagenome | isolation source: Antarctica rocks | place: Antarctica: Victoria Land, Mt New Zealand nord | collected 2016-01-07
GTCGTGGCCTGGTCCCGGTCGGTCGTGGCCTGGTCCCGGTCGGTCGTGGCCTGGTCCCGGTCGGTCGTGGCCTGGTCCCGGTCGGTCGTGGCCTGGTCCCGGTCGGTCGTGGCCTGGTCCCGGTCGGCGTGGTGCCCGTGGCCGTCAGCCAAGTGCTCATCCACCTCCGCGGCCCAGTCGGCATCGGACGCCGGCATCGGGTCAGTCATCGCATCTCTCCCTCGGGACTGTCGGCGGGGTCAGGGGCGGGGTAGCTGTCCTCAAGGCGGTCCGTCAGCTGCCCCAGCCGGCTGGTCAACCCGTCGAGGCCGTCGAGGAGCTTGCGCATCTCGGGTGTGAGGGACCCGGCGAACAGCTCCGGACGGGCGGCCATCAGTGGAACCCACCAGCGGACGCGACCGCGACGATCAGGCCGGCGCCGACGGTGACGGCACCACCGATGCCGATTCGGATCAGCGCTGTCCGGTTCTCTTTCACTGCCTTGTCCGCGGCTTCGGCGGTCTTGTCGGCGGTGTCCATCCGGCGGGTCAGGTCCGTGGTCGTGACCCGGACCGCCTGCTCGGCCGCGAGAGCGACCCCCGTCGCGTTCGTGCGGTCCCGGTCGTAGATCTCTTTCCGGACGTACGTGCCGTCGAGCGCCCCCAAGACGGTTTCGAATCGGCCGATGGTCTGGTCCAACCGGGCAGTGAGGGTCTCCAGGATGTAGCGCATGACTTCCGGGTCGGACGTTCCGGGCATCCGGGCTCCCTTCGGGCTCAGAACGCGAGGGCGGCAGCGAGGCTCGTGGGGCTCAGCAGGAGCTGGACCTGCCACAGCCCGCCGAACGTCACGGTGTGCTGGATGTGCTCGACGTAGCAATCCATGCTGATCGTCGGGGCCAGGCGCTGGTTGACGTGGACCCGCATCCCGCGTTCCAAGGTGAGGGCGGCGAGCCACGCGTTCGGGCACAGCACCGGATCCAGGGTAGTCGGGGTGAACGTCAGGACCCGGATGCGCTGGTGCGGGTGCTTGTAGGCAGCGAGCACCGCCGAGACCCGGTTCTGGACGGCGGTGTCGGTGGCGTAGGCGTTGAGGTTGGTGCTGATCGTGAGGGCGCGGGTGCCGTAGCAGCGCTGTGAGGTGAGGTCGGCGCGGTCCAGGGGGACGGTGATGTTCGGGCCGGTGACGCTGACGTCGTTGTAGATGTAGGTGGGGTCCAGGTCGGTGGCGAGGTCGTGCTCGACGGGGATCTCCCCGAGATCGACCCGTTCGCCGAAGGTGAACGCGACGGGGCCGGTGACGGTCCGGGCGTCGCGCTGGCGGAAGGTCAGGACCCCGGCGGCGTCGACGTAGAACGTGCCGAGTTCGTCCATGTCGGCGGTCGTGAGGATCGCGTCGAGGCACGAGCCGCCGCCCGGGACGGCTGCGACGGTGGACAGGCCCCGGTCGATGGCGACTTTCGGGCTGGCGAGACCGGGCTGCTTGAAGTTGGTGTAGTCCAGCAGCCGTGAGATTCGGACGCCGGTGGTCTCCCCCGAAAAACCCGTCTTGCCGGCGTTGAACAGATCGGTGTGCCGCAAGCTGCCATTCGGGCCGGGCGTGGTGGGAATCGTAGTGTTCCGTAGAACGAGATGTGCCACAGTGCCGATGAAGTTGCTGAAATAGCCCGCTCCGACGTAGATGCTGATAATAGTAAGAATGCCGGGGGAGGCGCGTGGAGCGGTGTAGGGCGGCAGGTTGTCGACAAACGCGGTGTAGGTGCCGAACTCGACGTTGAGGCTAACGAGGTGCGACAGGCCGTCGTGAAGGTTCCCGGAGTTCGCGGCTGGCAGCGTCGTCGTAAGGCCACTGCCACCGTCCGTGATCTGCAAGCGCCCGGTAGAAGGGTCAATCGTAAATGAGAAAGCGATGGCACCGTTGCCATCGAGCAGACACATGGGGCTGCGCTGAAAGTCGGCGGTTGTTGTTGCCAGCCACAGGGAAGCGCTGATCCCGACCGTGGCGCTGACCCTCGGATAGCCACCTGCCTGCAATGCGACGTTCGCGTAGGTAGCCCCATCGAGTTGTACGGCCTGCCCGCTGTCACCCTTGGGAACGATCGAGGCGACTGACGTGTAGCCGGTGCCGTTGTTGAACGTCAGCGGCGCGTTCCACGTCCCGGCGTCGGTCTTCGCGCTGTTGACGCTCGTACCGGGGCTGCCCGGGTTCGGAGCACTGACCGCGGCGAGCGTCCAGTAGTACAGCGGGTTGTCGGCCAGGATGGTGCCCTGCACCGCTGAGCGGTAGGTCGCCTGCGCGAGCAGGGTGAGGGCATCGACGCACACCAGGTCGGACTGCCCGAACCTGCCGCCACGGGTCCACGCGTTCGGCCACCGCTCCACGAAGCCGGTGAACACGGGCCGGGTCGTGCCGTCTGGCATTGTCGCGAGGACCCGGAAGGGCCGCAGCGGCAAGATGTAGCCGTTGTACGGACTCGCCGCGTTAGCCGGGTCGAAGGCGCCGTCGCGGTTGTCCACCGGCACCGTCAGCATGCCGGCCTGAGTCCGGCCGAGCTCGTACGGCGCGCCCCGGCCGGTCTGAAAGCCAGTCAGGACACGCCGGGTGAGGTTGATCGCCCCGGCCCAGTTGACCAGCGTGCCTTTGTCGTTCGGGTCGGAGTAGAGCGCGAGCTGATAGGTCAGGGTGGGCCACGCTGCACGGCCGGGCACGAACGGCTCGCCACCCACCGCCTGCGCCGGGCCGGTGCAGGCACCGAGGCGCACCAGGCCCGGGCGGGACGCACCTGCACCGAGGCGGTCCCCGGCCAGGACGGCCACGTCAGTCGCTGACGCGGGTCACGGACATGAACGGGTTGGAGTACGTCACCGAGATGGAGACTGCGGTGGTGAGTGCCACGTACGCGGTGAGGGTGTCCCCGATCGCCAGCGGCACTTCCTCCGAGGCGTTGAGCGTGACCAAGGTGCCATCGATCCAGGCGTATCGGGGCGCGTTGGCGACGCCGTTCTTCGCCACCCATATCTGAGCGCTCTGGGTGGCACCTAGGAATAGACCGCCGACGCTCACCCGGTACAGACCGGCGCGCCGGACCGTCGCCACGCCGCCAGCGGCGCCCTCCATGCCGCCGGTGTCGTAGTCGAGCGCGTCCAACGTGAGGGCGAAGTTCCCGGTCGGAATGGCTTGCGCGGCGCTGGCGTGCCGGCGCCACCGGACCGGACCGACAATGCTGTTCATCGCCCCGGCGGTCAGGTCGTGCGCGACCCGCGTCCCGACCGGCCACACCCCCGCCGGCAACGCCAGGGCGTCCTCAGCCTGCCGCACCACGGTCAGGGTCGCAGTACGGGAGTCGGTGCACACGAACCGCTCCAGGACGTTGCCGGACGGGTCCAGGAACGAACCCCGCCACTGCGAGGGGACGGGCGTGGTCGGGTCCGCCGCCGGCAACCCCGCCGGGGTACTGACCGCCGCCGTAGTCGCTGACGCGGAACTGAGCGCCAACACCAACGTCGGGTCCTGCGCGGGGGCGTTCGCGAACACTTCGAGTGGCACAGCGCTCTCCTCCTATCGGGCGAACGCGGACCGGCCGTTACGCCCCTGGTACTGCAGCTCCTGCGTCTGCACCACCGTGTGGATCTCTTTGCCGTCGACGTAGAAGTGGTTGTGGATGATCGGCGGCGCGTTCCTGCCACCCCCACCCGACCCAGCTGTGCTCTGCGGGATCCCGCCCATGCCGCCGCTGGGGGTCGCGCCGGACATGGCCGGCAGACCACCTACCGCCGCGGCTGCCATCCCCGCCGCCGCGTCCGCGATCATCCCGTGGGTGGAGGCGAGCCCGTTCGCGTAACCCTGCCCGGCGAAGCGGCCCATGTCGTGGAACAGCACCGAAGGGCTGTGCGAGACCTGCGCGGCCTGGACCGCCTGGAGAGCGGCCTGGGCGATGTTCGCACCCGCCATTGAGGCCTGCTGAATCATCCCCTGCATGCCGTTGACGTAGCCCTGGCCGGCGTTGGAACCCAGGGTGTCGAACCCACCGACGCTGGACACACCATCGCGCGCACCCGCCGCCAAGTTCTGGCCGGCCTGGTTCGCCAAACCCACGTGTGCCTGCACTCCATCGACGGCTCCCTGCGCCATCCGCTGCGAAACCGCGGACACCGGACCGACCCCGGACGCAAACCCGCTGGTCGCGGCCTGCGCCATGATCGTCGCTGCCTGCGCCGCAGGGATTCGGGCGTCGTGCAATACCTGCGGGAGTGTCTTGCCGTACTTGTCGGCGATCGCGAGATACGCCGGGAGCCGGTCCTCGATCCCGTGCTTCAGCGCCTGGCCGGTCAGGGCCGACTGGTAGGCGGTTTGCTTCGCCGCCGCATCCATCTTCTCTTTCATGCCGTCCCGAAGCCGGTCAATCGTGGACAGGGCGCCATCCTTGAAGCCGCGGAACGCGTCGTCGGCGTGCTTGAGCTTATCGCCCAGTCCAGGCACCCAACTAAGCATCAGCCGGGCACCATGCAGGATCCCACCGGCGGTTTCCAGCCACGCCGTCAGCCACACACGAAACAGGCCCAGCCCCTGATAGACCATCCCGAAGAAACCTTGCTTGACCATATCAACGACGCCGATGACGACGTCCCGGAACACCTCGGACTTCTGCCACGCAACGACGAAACCAGCAACGAGCAGAGCGACGGCGCCAACTATCGCCATGATGGTCAGGGTGACCGGGTTCGCGGCCAGCGTCACCAGCGCCACGTTCACCGCAACAATCCCACCGACCAAACCTATGGTCAGGGCAATAGCCAGGGCCTCAGCGACAGTCTTGTGCTTACCGAGCCAATCCGCGGCAGACTTCACGACCTGCGTAACCTTGATCCAAGCGGGCATCAGTGCGGTCCCAAGTTGAATCGCAAGATCGACCAAGGACTGGCGAGCCCGGTCCGTCTGGATGTTAGAGAGCTTCAACGTCGCGTGCCAACCCTCGACATCCTTACCGCCGTCCTGCAGACTCTTACCGACCGCATTGACGCGGGTCTTCATGCCGCCGAGGTTCTCGCCACTGGCCTGCAGAATCGTGTTGAGACCGATGGCACCGCCGGCCATCTGCTTCAGGGCTGCGGTGTAGGTCTGCGCCGCAGGCGAGCCTGAGCGCAACAGGCTGTTGAAGCCATGGGCCTTGTTCTGCAAAACGGCAAACTGACCGGCAAGGGAAGCCTGATCAACCGGAAGCGCCTTCACTGCTTTGTGCCAGTCTCCGACGCTGATTGTGCCTTTCTGGTATTGCTGGGCGAGTGTGAGCAACGTCCCGTGCATCGTTCCCATCATGACGTTGACGTCCTGCGCCGCGCTCTTGCTCTGGTTGAACGCTGACGTCAGAACGAGCCCAGCCGGGCCCATGTGGCTCAGGATGGCGGTGGTCAGAAGCTCAACGGTTCCCGTCAGCCCGCGCTTGCCGATGTTCTGCGACACGTCCGTCGCCGAGACCCCCATCCGGGCCATTGCCGCGATAGCCACGTTATTGGGGGCGACCAAACGGGAGATCGTCGCGGCCCACTCCTGGGTGGCCTCGGCCGCGCTCGTTCCGTGCTGAGTCAGGGTCGCGATTGCCCCGGCGACCTGCTCGAAACCGATCTTGTTCGCCGACGCGATGGGGATGACGGTGGACAGCGCCGTCGCGTACTCCTCCATCGTCGTCTTGCTCTCACCAGCGGCGGTCTTCAGCGCGTTCATCACCTGCACGGAACTACTGGCCCCGAGGTGGTAGGACGCCATCACCGACGTCATGGCGTTCGTGACCGCAGCCAGGTTCGCGTTCTCCTCCCGGGCGCCCTGCGACGCCGCGCTCATCACCTTCAGGGCGTCGGCGTCGCGGTACCCGGCCTTCTCCACGAGGTACATGCCTTCGGTGAGTTGCTTGAGTGGAGTGCCGGTGTCGGCGCTGATCGCCATCAGCCCGGAGCGGATGTGGCCGAGGGCCCCGGCGGATTCCCCGGCGGCGGTCACTAGAACACTGGTGTCTTTCTGGAAGTCCCCGGCGAGCTTCAGGCTTACGCCGATGAGGGCGACGACACCCAGCCCAGCCTTGTCCAGGCCGCCACGGACCTTCTCCAGCCCGGCCTTGTGCTTGTCGGCTGCCTCAACGGCCTGCCGGCCGGCCTGGAGCTGCGCGGCGCCTTCCCGTGCCGCAGCAGACGCCGCTCGGCCCGCGGCGGTGGTTTGGACGTTCATCGCCTCGGCGTTGCGGATCGCGGCGTCCCGCATCGCCTTCTCCGCCGCAGTCGCCTCACCCATCGCCAGGGCCTCCCGGCGGGCGGCGTCGGCGGTGGCCCGCATGTACGCGACCTGCTCGGCGTTCGCCCGATTGTTTGTCGCCACAGCGGCCGTCAACTCCCGCTGAGCGGCGGTCGCTTCCTTCACCGACGCGCCGCTCTTGAGCTGCTGCGCCTCCAACCGCTGCACCCCTACCGCCGCGGTCGAAGAAGCCTCACCGAGCCCAAGGGTGGCCTTCTCGGCCCGCTCAGCAGCCACGGCAGTGGCGTCACCGGACGCCGCGGCGCGTTCCATCGCGGTGGTGAACCCGGCAGTCTCACCGGACAGTCGGATAGCAAGGTCGGCGACGTCATCGGCCACAGCAACCCCCTCGGCTCAACGGACACGGAACGCGGTGCGCATCGCGGTCTCAGCGATCGGGACGACGACGCCCTTGAGGAACTTCGCGGTCGGGAGCATGAACGCGTAGCCCTCGCCCTCGACCCACTTGCCGTACGGGGCTGAGCCGGCGACCCCGACCTTGGTCGTGAACACCGTCCCGGCCTGCACGACCGGTTCGTGGGTGACGCTGCGCACCAGGTTCCCGCTGATCCGGGCCGGCCCGGTCTCATACCGGGTCGCAGGTGTCTTCGTGCCCTTGCGGTGCGCCCCGACACTGGCGTTGATCTTGGCCTGGCGTTCCCCAGCGAGCGCCACGGCTGTCAACGCCTCCCGCATCCCAAGCTGGCCCCGTTCGGTGATCGCGGCAGTCACCCGGCGCATCGCCGCGACACTCAAGTGCTCAGCCACGACGCGCCTCCTGCTCAGCAACAGCTGCCCGTGCTTCGGCGAGGGTGTCCTGCGCCTCACGGCGGTCCTGGTCGGTCGGGGGGGCCGAGGCTTGCTGCCGCTCAGCCCGTTCCGCCTCGACCTCCCGCCGCACCATCAGCAACGCGAACCACAACCGGCGGATCGTCAGGGGGGTGTCCTGCAACTGCCCCCACGTCCACCGGAAGTGCTCGGCGAGCTCGAAGTCGGCGCCGGGACCGGACAGCGGGAACCCTGCGGGCACTCCTCGGCTGTCCAAGGCCCCGTCCGGGTCGAGTTCACCCGTCGCCCACTGCCGATACTCCCCGGCGATGGTTTCGACGGGGCTCAGGTAGGGTCGGCGGCTGCCGTGACCTGCTTCGCGATCCAGTTCGGGACGACGCCGGGCGCGAGGGCGAGGGTCTCGCCGCACGGCTCACCGAGGACGGCGGGGTCGTTGCTCATGTCGGTGATGTCGTAGATCCGCCACGAGATGATGAAGCCGGCGAGCCAGGCGTTCATGATCCTGGTGCGTTCGTGCTTGTCCTTGACTTTGCTCAGGTCCCGGTTGGGGCTGAGGGCGTCGATGGGGAGCATCGACGGGTTCCGGATCTCGACGTACAGGCCGTCGGCGAGGTCATCGAAGTCGTGCCGCAGCGTGCGGTTGCCGTAGCCACCGGACGGCTTCGGCGCAGGGGTGGTGCTGTCAGGTTCGGTCATGGCGGGTCTCCAGGGGTAAGTGGTGCTCTCACCCGCCCGCGCTGTCCCTGGAGAGCCAGACACGGACGGGTGAGGCGTAACAGGGGGTCAGGCAGGGGTAGGCGGGGTGTAGGCCACCCACTCGGCGGACGCGCCGGTGTGGCCGGCGCCGGGGGTGTCGCCACTGAAGGTGTAGAGCGCCTCGCCGTTCGGGCCGGTCTCGGTGGCCTTGGGCCACGTGAGGCTGTCGACCGGGTCGTTGCCGACGTGGGTGTACAGCGGCCGAGACGGTGCGGCGGGTGGGGTCGGTTCGGCAGAAGCGGCAGGCGCAGTCGGTGCCGCCGCTGGAGCCGGTGCCGGCGGGAGCGTGGGGGCTGGGGCGTCGGCCTGGAGCCGGGCGACCGCCGCGTCCAGGCCGGTGAAGTTCAGGCTCGTCGCGGCCGGCTGAGCCTTCAGCGCCGCGATCTCCACCTCGACGTTCCCCAGCCCAGCGAGCAGTGCCTTCACGTCGGTGTCGAGCTTGTCCTGATCGGCCATGATGCGTGTCTCCATCCGGTTGAAGCGGTTGAGAAGTTCCTGCGCCCAGGCAGGCGCAGGGTCGTTGTCGGGGAGCAGGACCACGAACTCGTCGGGGCGGTCGTCGTCCATCAGTAAGCAGTGGCCTGCGGGCCGGTGAGGGTGACCTGCGCGGGGCCGGCGTCGGCGGCGTTGTACACCCCGTCGATGTTGACGTCGAGCGTCGCGTACTTCCCGGACGTGTCCCGCTTCGCCTTGTCCCACGACGCCTTGCTGCAGGTGACGGCCAGGATCGCGCCGCCCTGCGCGACGGGCTGGGTGAGGGTCGCGGTAACAGCCTGCTGCGCGTAGGTGAGGAACCGGTTGAGGTCGCTGTTGTCCTCGAACAGGATCTTGGCGGTGGCGCTGAACTCCAACGCTTCGGCGAAGGTCTCGCGTGGGCTTTGGATGCCGTCGCTGCCCGCGATCAAGTCGATGGGGCGCTTGAAGTTCAAGTCGCAAGTCTCGACGCGGGTGCTGCTGACGCCACCGGCGGACCAGGTGAGCTGCCACCCCAACCAGGGCTGCAGGGCGGTGAACGGCGGAACGGGCACGGCAGAGGGGGCGCTCGGCCAGCCCATCCACTTCGCGTCGTACGTCACCGCACCCTTCGTGTCGATCTTGATGTTGAGGTCACCGAGTAGGCAGCCGGGGAACGCCCGGGCTTCCACCAGGTCGTAGTCGGTGAGGGTGTAGGTGGGTGCTTGGGTGTTGTTGCTCTTGAACAGGTGGCTGCTGAGGGTCGCGGGCGCGACGGGGGCAGTGACCACGTCCGGGCCGATGATGGCCCGCAGAAAGGTTCCGAACGTGTCCGGGTAGGGCATTCCGGCGATGTCGTAGGTGCTGTCGGCGGCGCCGCCGTACAAGCCTTGCAGGAGCGTGTCGTTGCCGCGGAAAGACTCATCCCGCAACGGCGCGATGATGTCTTCGGGGCCGTTCGCGGTCGTCGGCGGGAACACGGTGGGGGCGACCGCGGTCCCCATGACGGTCTCCTTGCCGAGCCCGACGTATGAGAGCCTGCTGAGCTTGGACACGCGTCCTCCTGGGACTGACGAACTGGTCGGGGGTCAAGCGGGCAGGTCAGGCAGCGGGCGGGGTGTCCGGCGCGATCGGTTCGACGCCGGGGACGGTCGCGTCGGGATGCGCGAGCTGCACCGCGTCGGTCAGGACCGGCGGCGGCTCGGTCACCGGGACAGCCACGGAGGCATCGGCGGTGCCGGCGGTCTTGTCGTCTTTCTTCAGCGCCTTCTCGGTGCCGAGCAGGTCGATGCTGTCCTCGACGTTGGCCTCACCGACCTCGCCCGGTGCGAGGCTCAGCGGCGGGTTCAGCGTCGGGAAGATCAAGGTCTGGTCGGTGATGTTCCGGACGTTTTTCACAGCGGCTCCTAGGCGGTGAGCAGGTTCTCGGTCAGGCCGTACCGGATGAGTGCGGTCAGGGCCGGGTTGCCTTCGGTGAGGGTGCGCAGCGGGTCCTCGTAGGTGACGTCGATGCCGCGGGCGTTGCCGTCGGCGGTGTCCCCAGCGGAGGCGAACACCCCGCCGTGGGTGTGATCCCCCAACACGCCCCGGATCCGGGCACGCAGGGCGGTGCACGCCCCGTAGAGGTAGGCCTGGTCCTCGTTGAGGCTGCTGGCGGTGTTCGCGGTCGGCCACGCGACCCGCAGAATCACCTGGTGCATCACTTCGGACCGGCCGTTGGCCTCACGGCGTTCCTCGGTCCGCTCGAGCCGCAGTTCGGCTGACTTGACGCCCTCAGCGCGGTCCCGCACCCACGGCAGCACCCCGCCGGGCAGGTAGGCGGTCACTGCCGGGTCGGCGCTCAGCCACCCGCATTCCAGATCGACGGCGGTCCCGGTCGGTGGGGGCAGCGGCGCGGTCACTAGTAGCGCTCGTAGGCGGTCGTGACGGGCAGCGGGTAGGCGTAGACGCTCGGTTGGGTGATCGGGAAGCTGAACGACGGCGCGGGCGGCCGCTCATCCCCACCGGAGCCGCCTTTGCCGCTGTCCTCGGCGCTGACCGCGTTCGGGTCCCCGGTCGTGCTCGCGACATCAACGGCTTCCCGCAGCCGAGTCAACGACGACTGGTAGCGGGCGTCGAGATCGCGGTAGGTCTGGTCGTTCTCGAAGAACTGCAGGAGCACGAGGGTCGCGGTCCCGAGCTCGACGGCGGTCTGTGTCAGGCCGGCCAGGGCGGGCGGGATAACCCCGAGCCCGCCGGTCACGTCAGCGGTGACCTTGCCGATCAGGGCTTGGACTTGCGCGGCGGTTGGGACTGTCGTGGTGTCCAGGACGCCGCCGGTGTTGCCGTCCCGCGTCCGGATGCGTTGCTGCAGGTAGACCGCGACGTCCCCCGGCACGACGACGATAGCCACAGCAGCCTCCTACTCCCGGCCGGGTATGGTCAGGGCGTCGCGGAGGCCTTCGAGGTAGCCATCGCGTTCCCCGTTTGGAAGATGGGAGGCCCACCGGGGGCGCTTGGCACCCCCGGTGGGCCTGGGTTGCTACTTCTTGACCCCGGCGGCCGGGGTAGCGGCCGGGTTGTACTGCTGCTCGACCGGCGTCTGCGGGTCGGCAGGCGCAGCCGGCTCGGGCGGCTCCGGCGGCTGGAACGTCGCCAGGATCTCGCCCCGCACCTCGTCCGGAAGCGCTGTCAGGTGCGCCTGCATCGACGTGGCCATCGCCTGGGCGCGCATCTTCTCGGCCTCCCCGGGCTTCACGACCGCGCCGGCCGTGACCAGCCGCTTGGCCTCCGTGACACTCAACGTCACCACGTCACCCTTCTTGTAACGGGTGAAATCGAACGGGTCGCTGGGCTTCAAGCCGGCCGCGGGCTGGTCGTACAGCTCCGCGACCAGCTCGTAGTCGCCCGCCGTGATGCTGTTCACGTCCATGGGGGTGGTCACGGCGCGTTCACCCCCGTGATCCAGCAGGCAGCCAGGGGCTGGTCGGCCCCCATCGCTCGTTTGTGACTCACGTCTGATCTCCATGACTCGGTGGGACCGCCGTTCGGCCCGTTGCCCTCGCCGTACAGACCGGTCGCTTCCAGCGGCCGGGTGTCGCTGTAGAAGCCGAGCGTCTTGCGCTCGACGACCAGCGCCCGATCATTCGGCCAGGACCAGGACAGCAAAGTGTCCAGACCCAGCACCTTCTGCGGCAGCCGACCGGTGTAGCTGATCGCTTCGGACACCAGCGGGCTGTTCACGTAGATCCGGTTGAAGTTGTCGCTGGCCTGCAGCACCGGCACGACGCTGTTCGGTAGGACCAGCGTGTCGGCGACGTATCCGAACACGTCGTCCTGCTGGCTCACGGTCGGCTTCGCCGAGCCCACCTGGAACGCGGCGTTGGCGATATCCCGGCGGACCTGGGCATTCGGGTCCGTCCAGGCCAGCGTCGCCGCGATCGTCGGGATGCGCGGATCCATCAACGCGGCCCGCAGCGCTCGGTCGTCCGCCCGACGGATCGTGTTGACGAGCTGCGTGAGCTGCAGCGCGACGAGCTGCATCTTGTTCTCGTCCCGCATCTCGCGCGAGATCCGAATGCCGAGCGCCTTCTTGAGCGCGTAGGCGATGCGGGGCAGCCCGAGCTGACCGGCGGCGACGGGGATCTCCGCGAACTCCGCGACGATCTCCACGTCCTGACCGAGGTACAGCGGGTTGCTCTCGTGGTACTCGACCAGGCCGTTGGCGTTCGGGCCGGCGTCACGGAAGATCGTGTCGGTGATGAAGTGGTTGGACAGGAGATCCAGGATCCTGGCCGGGATCAGCATCGGCGCACCGATGAGATCGTTGACGGTGGTACGCGCACCGTCGGAAATGCTGAGAACACCAATAGGCATGTCGGCCCCTTCTAGAGGATGGTCATGAGACCGGTGGCCCCGGCGGCGACGCCTGCCGGGGTGGTGTCAGTGCACTTGCCGACGACCGTGCCGGCAGCAGCCGGCGTGGCGGCGACTGCAGCGAGTGTGACGCTGACACCTGCAGCGGTGGCCGTGGCGTTCGCGCTCATCGTCAGGGACGTCCCGGACTGGACGGACAGCACGGTCGTGCCCGCCGCAATACCCGCACCAGAGATGCCGCGCCCGACATCTGCGGTAGTGAAGGCGCCAGTGACGCTGGTCACGACGGCGCTGTTGAGGGTCGTCGCGCCATCGTTGAACGTGCGGGCCGGGATGGCAGCACTGCCGCCGGGCGCCACCTGGCCGTTCGCGGTCACGACGAGCTGCTGCCCGAGTGTGGCAGCGGCGCTGTAGGTCACGGGGACCTCCATGCCGCCGTAGGCGACCGCGACGGCCACCGGGGTGAACCCGGCGACCAGCAACGGCCGGCCGTTGACGACCGTGGTGCCCAGGGCGACTGCCTCCGGCGCCTCACCGTCGACCAGCGCCACCCCGAGGGTGGTCACGCTGCCAGCGGCGGCCACGCCAATGCGGCCGTTCGGGCGGGCCTCGACCACCTGGCCGCCGAGGATGTTCTCGGCGGGGGTGTAGGTCTTCGGCCCGGTCTTGAGGTGGATCGGGATACCGCTCATCGGCCGGCGCTCCAGTTCTTGTAGGCGGGGGTCTCACGGATGGCGGTGACGGTCGCCGCGACCTGACCGCTCTCGTCGGTGTCCAAACCCTTCGCGGCCAGCGGAACGGCGATGGGCGCGAGGGACGCCAGGACGGTTTCGGCGCCGGGGTCGGCGCTGAGCTGGGCGATCCACGCGTCCCGGCGGGCGGGCGGAACGCGACCGTCACCGATCGCGGCGTCGACCAGTCCGGTGCGCTGCTCCACGAGCTGGGTGGCGCGGGCCTGCGCCCCGGCGGCGGCGTCTACCCGGAGCTGCTGGAGCTGGGTGGCGTCCACCAGGACCGTGCCCGTAGCGGGCGCAGGGACGGGGACCGGGGCGGTCGTAGGCGCGGTGGGCGGCTCGGCGCGTTCGGCGAGTGCCTCATCGAGCGCGGCGAGCAGAGTGGCCTCGTCGGCGTCGTCGGCGAGGTTGCTGCCGCCGAGTCGCTTCCGCAGGCCAACGGACAGGGTGTCCGTCATGGGCTCCTCCAGTGGGGCGGTGCCACCTGCGGTGGCGGGGGGCCCGGCGGCGGGTGCCGACGGGAGAGTGGGGGCCGCGGCAGCGGCTTTGCTTTCCTCACGGGTCGCGAAGACGAGTGCAGGGACGCGGACGGTACGAGCCGCATCTACGTAGGTAGTGGTCACCGGCTGCGGGTCGCTGAAGGTGACCGTGCCGTCCGAGGCGATGCTGTAGGTGACCCTGAAAGTGTCGGTGGGGCCGTCTGAGTCGTCGTCAATGACGATGAGTTCAGCAGGGTCGATGAACGGTTCCTTGACCCAGATGTCCCAGTCCTTGCCGTAGTCGGTGGCATAGAACTGGCGTAGAACGTCGGTGACGGTCGCTGCGGCCTGGACCTGCTTGGGCATATCGGGCTCCTCGCGCTGGGCGGTTGCGGCGACGATGCCGTAGATATCTGCGATGGCATCGAGAGTGGAGACAGCGCCGTGCCAAACACCGAGCAGGCTGACAGCTTCAACGACAATGGGGTGAAGATGTCCAAGAGCGCAGACGACATTCCATGTGCACTCGACGCTGCGTTCGGGGTAGGTCGCGGCGAGAATGCTGACGCCTAACTCGTCCCGAGCAGTGAGCCAAGCGGGCATTCCGCGCCAGTCGCTGCGCAGTGTCTGGCCGTTGTCCTCGACTCGGAGGTTGTCGACGTAACCGAGGGCGGCGTCGCCTTCGCCGTGGTTCCCGGTGTGACCGAGCTTGAGGATGGGGCGGTGTACCGCTGGGCATTGGACGGCGGCGGCGGCGGCGAGTAGGTCGGAGGCGGTTGGGTTGAACGCTCCTGTTGAGGCACTCCAAGTTCCAACGTCAACAAGGTCAACGCCCTCGACGTGGCCGAGGATCGGTGCGGTCGGGACGGTAGGGGTCGTCAAGGCGGCCTCCCACGTGTCTACTCGGCGCTGAGACCTTCGGATGCGGGGGCGAGCAGGGTGCGGATCGCGTCGTCGGCGGGCATGAGGCTGCAGCGGCAGTTCACGTGGGCTGGCACGCTCGGCGCACTCGCGAGGGCGTACGGGCTGTTCGTCTCGTACGTCTCGCAGACCTGATCGACGCGGCTGTCCCCGGCGGTAGACCAGTCCACGGCCGTCACGTTCTCCGAGGCGTACAAGTCCGCTGCGCCCTGGCCGAGCGCCGTTGCCATCGCGTGGTCGTACAGCACTTCAGCGAGCGCGCTGTCATCGATGACGCCCTCGAGGGACGTCAGGAGCTCGTCGCGGCTGGTGCCGTCGGTCAAGGCCTGGCCCACGGCGTCACCGAGGGCGCGGGACACCACCCCGACGTGCTCAGCCAGCCACGCGTCGGCGTCGGACCACAGCGAGTCGAGGTTGTCGGCGGCGGCGACCGCATCGGCGAAGTCCACCGTCATGCCGGCCAGGTCGATGCCGATCTGGCCGCGGGTGACGCTCACCAGCTGCGCCGCGCCGGACTGGCCTTCGGCGTAGGACTGGACCAGGCCGGTGTGTGCGGTGTCCCGCAACGCCTGCCCCGCATTGGATGCCAGGGAAGCGGTCAGTGCCTGCCGAGCGGCTATCTCAGCGGCCACCGTACGCGGGTCCGGGCCAGCGGGTTGGGTGCTGTCCGCCTGCACGATGCCGGTGGCGTCCAGGACGGCGGTCAGGTCCACCGTGGCCCGCCAGACGGGCAGGACAGCTGCCAGTGAGGCGTTCCGGGCCGCCTCCAGGGTGTGCCGGCGGCGGTAGAGGGTGCCTAGTGGTTCGGGGAGGTCGTCACCGGCCGCACCACCATCGCCTGACGCGGTCGCGGTGACGCGGTGCGAGGTGGTCCGGCCCTGCCTGGCGGCGACCAGCGGAGTTGTGCCGCCGCCGAGACGCTGGACCGGCCGGGGTTCGCCGTCCGGGCGTCGGGGAAGGCGGTAACGGGTCCGGAAGTACGCCTCGAGGTCGTTGTCGGACGTCAAGATCCCAGCCTCGGACATGGCCACGGCCTGTTCCGGCGTCAGGTCCTCATTGATCGCGACCTGCGCGACCATCAACCGCGGTGAGGGAGTGTCCTCGCCGAAGTTGAGGTCAACGATGTCCTCGACGATGTGGTCGGTGCCGGTGTCGGCGATGCCCTGGGCGATCGCGTCCAGGCCGAGGTCGAAGAAGTCCCGGAACACTCCGGCGAGCGCCCGGTTCCCTGACGTCTTCTGCCCGCCGAGCTCCAAGAACTGGGCGTGGACGAGTTTGCTCATCGCGGCGTCGTGATACTGCAGGGCGGCGAGGATGTCCGGCAGGCTGCCCTGCACACCCATGAGGGCGAGCTTCGTGCCGTGCGGAATTGCGCCGCCGGCCTTGTCCCCGGCCCGCCATTCCTGCGCGAGCTTCGCGAGCATGTCCATGTCGGCCTTGATCGCACCGGGTGGGGCTTCGATGACCGGTATTCCCATGCCGTTGCGTTCCAAGGTCATGGCGTTGACCCGGATCAGCCGGTCTTTCAGGAGCCACTCGCGGTACATCGGCCGGAGCAGGCTGACGCCTTGCCAGGCGGCTCCTTCGCGTTCGTGGCAGTAGAACACCAGCCGGTCAACACCGATGTCTTCCGGTGCGCCGCCTTTCTGGCCGGCGATGGCTTGGGTGACGCTTGCCAGGCCACCGTCGGAGGCGGTGCTGATCTTGGTGATGGTCTGGGGCATCCGGGGGCCAAGCTTGCGCAGGTGCGCTCGTGCGTTTGGGCCCGTCCCGGTGATCCGGTAGGTCTGCTCGAACGGGAAGAAGCCGTACCGGAGGCTGAGCAGCGCTTGACGTAGGTGGTCCGGCCAGGAGAACCGGTCTTTGGCCCGGCGGCGGGTCGCGGGTTCGGCGCCGAGGATCGGCAGGCCCAGGTCGTCGGCGACGAACGCCGTCACCTCATCGGAGGCGCCGTTCGGGTCGATGCTCCACTTCGCCTGCCGGATCGGCAGGGTGACCGCCCGGTACAGCGACGCGACCTGAGAGTCCTTGCTCATCAGGTCGTAGGTAGCGACCGACGCCGGCCAGGCGGTGGCGGCGTTCTGCTCGGTGAGGTCGATCGGGTAGGACGACGTTGAGTAGTTCCAGCCGTAGGGCTGGGCTGTGCCGATCTCAGTTTCGATCAGGGGGGACAGCTCGGGCACGGCTGCCTCCCGGCGGTTAGAAGGCGGCGCTGAGCAGGTCGTCGGTCAGGCCACGGCCGGTCCGGTCGTAGTCCGGCGTCGGGTTCGGTAGGAGGATCCGGCTAGGTCGGTCCGGGAGCGCCATGAGGGCGTAGCGCAGGCTGTCTGCCGCGTCGTCCTTCGTCTTCTTGAGGTCTTCGGGCCGAAGCTTGTCGTGGATCAGGTTTGGGATCTCGCCAATGACTCCGGTGCAGGTCGAGAAGATGTGCAGCAACGGGCAGGTGTCCCAGCCTTGTGCGCGGTGGGAGTCGCAGGCGGGGGCTTCGTTGAGGTAGGTCCGCATCCGGTCCCAGCCGGGGATGCGGCTGATGTCGGCTTGGACGAGCCGGACGTCAGCAAGGCGGTACCGCTCAGCGGCGGTGTGCTGCTCCCCGACTTTGCCCCACAAGTCGTGCCCACCGAAGTGCACGACGCCGAGCTCGCCCGCGGCGGTTTCGGCTTCGGTGATGAGCCGCCCCTGGTCGTCGTTCAGGACCCCGGTGCGGTAGATCTCCCGGTACACGTACGCCCGGCCGTCGCCGTCCTGCGCGACCCACTCAACTGCCCACGGGTGGATGTTGCCTTTGTCCACCCCGGCGACGCGATGCCACGACGGCGGGACCGCGAACGGGCGGATGACGTGCCGGTCCCGGTTCCATTCCGGGAAGTACATGCCGGCGAAGCTGTCCCACGAGCCGTCTCGGAAGGCGGCTCGTTGTGCTTCGGGGAGGCCGTCGAGGTCGGTGAGGTACTCGGCGTTTAGGTGCGGGTTGTCCGATGCTCGGCTCGGGATGAACCGGACCTGACGCCCGCGGATGTCGGTGTAGGTGCGCTGCCCGTAGTTCGTGCCGGCGACCCGCTGGCCGTCCACAACGGTCTCCGCGTCGATGTAGCGGGTCTTCACGGCGCCGTGGCCGACACCGCCCGGGTTCGCGCTGGACCGGATGCCCAGGACGGGAATGCTCTTACGCCCGGACCGCAGGCGGCTCTCCAGGTAGGTGATCACGTCGGGCGGCATCAGCGTGCGCTCGTCTACGAGCAGGCGCTGGAACTCCCCGCCCTGCTGCCTGCTGGCGTCCTGGAGGTTCTCGGCGTACCGGAACATCATCACACTGCGGTTCGGGAAGGTCAGCACCCGGTCGGTGCCGTTCCACGACGCTCCGAGCGCCTGGGCGAAGCCGTACTTGCCCAACTCCGCGATCAGCGAGCCTTGCAACTCCGGGTAGGAACGACGGAACGCACCGACCCGTAGCCCGGCGTGGGTGGCGCAGTCATGGACGCCTTGCATCAGCAAAGCGAGGCTTTTGCCACCACCGAGGCTCCCGCCGAACATCACATCGAACTCGGGAGCGTCGTGGAAGGTCTGCTGCTTCGGGGTCGGTTCGTAGCCAAGGAGCGGAAACACCCGGTACTTCATGTTGTCGGTCTGTGCCTGCCGCACCCGCTCCTGTAGCTCCGCAAGCCGCCGGATCTTCTCGGCTGGGGCTTCGATGACAGGCTTGGGGACGGCTGCCGTCATCGCTCACTCCCTAGCGCTCATTCTCCCGCCCAGATCCCGGAGCAATAGACCAGCCAAGATCGCAGGACACGCCGTAGTCGTAGATCCGCTTGCGCGCCCACTTCTCGCAGAGGTACTCAACGCGTCTGGTCGGCATGCCAAGCGTCGTCCTGGCCTGCCGTGGCAACTGCCCTACCTCAAGAGCGGTCCATAGGTCCCGCTCGTCCTGGCGGGCGCCTTCGCCCAGCGGGGATGCGGTCATGCCGTCACCCGAACCTCGGTCACCCGGAAGGTGGCCTCGACATCGTTTAGGTGTAGGTGCCAGAGCGCTTTGCTCAGCGAGTCCTCCACCTGCCGGTCGGACGGCTCGTCGCAGCCGTCCAGTGGTTCCACATCAACGTGCAGGTTGTAGCAACTCACGTCGTCATTCTATCCGGGGCCTCCCCGTCGAGCGTGGCCAGTTCGGTTTCCAGCCGCCGCAGCTCGGCGTCCACCGCGTCCTCGGTGATGACGGTGATGACCTGCCGGGCCGGGGCGTCCAGGCCGTACAGCTTCCGCAGGCTCTCCGACGTCGTGCGGATCAGGTTCAGGGCCGCGAGGACCGGACCGGCGTCCTGCACCCCAGTGAGCAGGCGGCCGGCACTGACGTACGGATGGTCAGCGTGAACGATCTCCCACGCCTTCGCAATCACCGCCGTCAAACGCTCGGACTCAATCGCCCGGAGTTCGTTCGCTCCCTCAGCAGGCGCCCTGGCGATAGCACGGGCGACCATCGCGTAGGCACTGCCGGTGTTGACGTTGAGCTCAGCGCCGATCCGACCGTAGGTCCAGCCCTGCGCCCGCAGGTGCGCGGCGCGGCCATCACGCTCAGCGGTGACGATGGAGCGCTTCAGTCCCGCCATCTTCGTCTCCCTGTGTGTTGCTCGGGCACTTGTGCGGGACGTTGGGGCTGTCTGCCAGCCGGGCGGTCAGGGTGGGCTCCTTCCCTGTCGTCTGCGCCAGAACACTGTAGACAGCGGCTGGCGTGGGTCAGGGCTCCGAGGGCATGCGGCTACGCGCTGCGCAACTCTTACCCTCGCTGGCGATCTTGTCAAGTCGCTGGGTCCGGGTAGTGCCTCGCCACCTACCGGGCTGCAAACTCGCCTCCGTCGCGAGGCGCAGGCAGTCCGTGGGGCTGACCTCGAGCCGGCCGTTGACCTTGGCGTGCCGGACCTTGCCTTGCGACGCCCAGTTCCGCAAGCTCTGCTCGGGCCAGTCGAGCCACGTCGCCACGACCGGGAGGGGCGCGAGGTGCGTCACCGGTCGTCCACGGACCGTTCCAGCGCTCTGTCTATCGCCACAGTGAGCGCTTGCATGTACCGCTCGGAGAAGTGATCCCAAATCGACGGTGACAGAAACGGAGGTGGTGCGGCTGATACCTCGCCGCGGGTGATCCGCATGGCGTCGTCGCTGACTTCCCAGTCATCGATCGCGGCGTCGATAGCGGCCAGCACGTGGCGGGTCACGACGCTCTCAGATGCCCTTGTAGTTGAACACCTGACGCAATGTGTGCAGCGGCCGGACGAGATCGACCTGATCGGCCATGACCTGCTGAATGTCCTTGTAGGAGGACGGGTGCTCGTCAAGTAGCTGCTCTGCCTTGCCGGACAACCACTCACGATCACCCATCGCCTCGCGGAAGGACTCGACGGTCAGTTCCTGGCGTGCGCGCTTGCGGGACATGCGCCGGCCAGCACCGTGTGAGCAGGAGTTGTACGAGGCTGGGTTGCCGAGTCCTTCCACGATGTAGGAGCAGGTGCCCATCGACCCAGGGATGACGCCCAAGTCACCGACGCTGGCCTTGATGGCGCCTTTGCGGGTGATCCACATGTCGCGGTTGTGGTGGTGTTCCATCTGCGCGAAGTTGTGGTGGCAGTTGATCGTTCGCTTGACGACGCCGCGCCCTGCGACCTCAAACAGCGACCGCTCGGCGGCGTTCATCATCGCCTGGCGGGAGCCGAAAGCGTAGCGCTGCGCCCACAGCATGTCCGCGATGTAGTGCTCAAACTCCGGTGTGCCTTGCGCGAGGTAGGCGAGGTTTGGGTCGGGCAGGTCGATGAACCATCGCCGCATTAGGCCCTTGGCTTCCGTGACGGCCCGCTGAGCGAGCTGGTTGCCGATGCCACGGGACCCGGAGTGCAGGACAAGCCAAACGCGGTCGCTTTCGTCCAGACAGACCTCTACGAAGTGGTTGCCGGAGCCGAGGGTGCCGAACTGAGCGGTGGTGGTCGCTTCCTGCTTCGCGGTGAGTTCGGTCGCTGGCATCCCTACCTGCTCGAACGCCGTGTACTCGTCGGGCTGTGACGGACCGGCGAACTGCTTCCCGACTCCGGCCGGGATGCGCTGCTCGATGAGCGGCATCAGGGAGTGCAGGCTGTCCGGTAGGTCGCTGGCGGTGAGGTCGGTTTCGGTTGCGATCATGCCGCAGCCGATATCCACCCCGATGGCGTAGGGGATGATCGCGCCGAGCGTCGGAATGACTGTCCCGATGGGCGGACCGAACCCGCTGTGCGCGTCTGGCATGAGCGCGACGTGTGACGGCACGCACGCAAGGGATGCCGCGATGGCCGCATCGTCAAGTGTCTTGTCCTCGACATTGCTGCCCCAAGAAAGCACCTTTGGGCGGGGGGTCGTGATGGTCATAGTTCCTCCATGTCGATCATGTGGGTTGTGTCATCCGCTGGCCTCGAACGCTGCTTGCGCGGCCTGCCGCTCGCGCTCCCGGTCGCGTTCCCGTTCGAGCAACTGCCGGCGGGCGAGGGCGTAGGCGGCGGCGGTGTAACCGCGGTGGCAGCGCTCGCAGGTGATGCGTGGCGGGTCCTGCTCGACCAGGCCGGTCCACGACGCGGTGGACGGCGCGGGCAGCGGCCCAACCTGGCCGGGAAGCCACCACTGGTGCGGTGTGACGACCTGCGCGACGGTGGCCTCGACCAGCTGGACGATGAGCTGGCCGCCACAGTCGAAGCACGCCGCTTCCGGCCGGGCGGGTGTGCGGATCAGCGCCGATGCCCGTTCCAGGGTCCGGTGGAGGTTGCGCAGGTCGGCGGCCAGCTCGTTGAACGCCGGGTGTTCTCTACTGGCCTGTCGCATCCGTCGCTCAAGGTAGGCGCAGGCCTGCCTCATCTGCGCAGCCGGGGTGCGCGGTCGGACGTCGGCCGCCTGGTCGCCGAACCGGTCGGCCCAATCCTCGGCCCACCAGCCGAGTTCGTAGGCGACGCTCACGGGGTCGCCGTCCTTGGTCGTGTGGCCGTCCTCGCTGTCCCCGCGGCTCCCCGGGCCGAGCAGGGCCAGGACGTCCCCGCCGGGCAGGGGCCGGCCGTCCGATGCGCTCGGGCTGCTGCAGCCCAGGCGGGGGCCGCGCAGATGCCCCAGGTGCGAGCCAAGGTCGTCGTACAACGTGCGGATCCCGGACAGATGCTCGCGGGCGGTCTGGAGGCACGGGGTGCCATCGCCGGGGTCGCGGGTCTCGCAAACACCGAGCTCTCCACGAGGGAGGCTGCGACCACATACGACACAACGGGGGTGATCGAGGTCGGTGGCGTGGACCTGGGCCTGCTCGCGGGCGGGGACGTCGCTGTCCGGGTCCGGCCGCCATGGGCAACGGGCGCAGGAAGTTGTCACAACCGGATGAATGACACCGGCAGGACAAAGCCGCAGACTTGGCAGCGGTAATATCCCGCTTTGATCGTATACATTCTTCCCTGGAAGATCGTCCCTTTGTCCTCGTGGTATAGGCGCATCCAGTCTCCATCTCCCTCGGCGGCACGGTAGATGCGTTCTTGATCGGCGGGGGCTTCTAGCGTGTCGTCATCGTGCTCCATCACGCCGTACATACGGTTGAGCAATGCGACTTGCTCGGCATGTTCTCGGGCTTGAGGACTGAAGGACTGCGGGCAGAGGATCCGTGCGTTGGGATCGTTGATAAGAGTCACGCCGCTCCTGTCTGTGCGCCGTTCTGCGGGCCGTTCAGGTGCTGGGCCTTACCCGAGTGTGGGGCTGGCGCCGTCGTTGCGGGTGGGGGCCGGTCGGGCCAAGCAGCCCGGAGTGCCTCGGTGCGGGTGCGGCCCTCGGCGAGCAGTTGCATGCTGAAGCCGTAGGCGCCCCAGCACGAGTACCAGGCGATGACGCAGCCCAGCGGTCCACCGGTCGCCCTGTCGTGCACGAGGTACGCCTTGTCGTCGTAGCAGCGCAGGACTAGCCCGGACGGCGGCTGGCGGGTCATGTGCAGACCGTCGTGGGGATGCCGTGATCCCGTGCTAGCCGAGCGGTGTGAGTGGCCCCTCGGCTGCCGTCTCGGATAAACGCGAGGCACACGTCGGCCCCGAGGTTGACCATCTCGGTGTTGCGCCGGAAGCCCGCTGCCTTGCCGTGTTTCTCCCAGTCGGCGGGGTGCCGTTCGATGGTCCAGCTAAGCCAGATGGCATGCTCCTCGGCCATCCGGTCGGCGCCGGTCGGGCAGGCGCCGCTGACCAGGACACAGCGGCCGTGCGCGTCGTGAACTAGATCCAAGGCGCGGTGAATGACCAATCGGTTCTTCCAGTCGCGGGAGCCGGTGATGAGCACGCGGTAGAGCTTGATCTCGCTCATGACGCTTCCTGTCCGCTGAGGGTGTCGGCTCGGCACGGTCCGCACGTCCTGGCCCACTGCCCGACGTGCTCGGGGCAGCGGTCGGGGTCGCGGTGGTTCGGGGAATCTGAGGAAGTCGAAGTGGAGCTGGCTGGGCTGGTGGCGGCGGGGAGCACGAGGGTGTGCCGGCAGTCGAGGCAACGAAGCCGCCGGACGTCGAGCAGGACGCAGCGGTGGCGGTCGTTGCCGGCGGGGTTGTCGAGGTGCCGGGTGAGCAGGTTATCGGCGGTCATCGGGGGTCCGCCGTCGTGTGCGCGTAACTCCACTTCAACGGTCCTCTCAAGGTAACCACAACCCCAGAACCAGAACCAGAACCAGGCCATAGGTCGGCCATCCATTTGCCATAGCACTTGGCATGGCACTTGCTACGGCGTTTGCTATGGCACTTGCCATCGGTACAGGTCATCTGCCCCTCACATCCGCAAGCCTCGTGACGTCCTCAAGGCGGCCACCCCACCGCTTCGCCGCACCCTTCCGACCTGCCGCAGATCGATGGCGCCGCAGTTCCTCCAACTCCTCAGGCGTTCGGTTCCAACCGAAGTAGTCGTGGATCTGCCAGCCGCCCTCAACTTGAATCCACAGGCCAGCGCCGACCAGACCTTTGATACGCGCCGCTGTCTTTGTCGGCGTGAGCATTGCTGGCATGACTTGCGGAATGAACCCGCCGTTCTGCTGCTCATTCACGTAGTCCAGCCCGCGGCACCACAGAACCTCGGCCAACTCGCCGCCGCTCGTAGCATTCGCGGCGAGCATCTTCGGGTGCCGGTAATAGCCGATGACCAGGATCGTGACTGGCATCAGCGGCCACCCGCCGGGTGCTTGTCGAGCAGCGTCTTCGTGAACAGCAGTATCGCCGCGTCCATCGGCAGACCGCCGCGGTTGTACTCCCACCAGTACCTGAGGAGCACGAGGGCTTCCCGCTGCTCCTCCAACGTCAGGTGCGAACGGTCGTCGTCGGTCATCGGCTCTCCTCCTGCTGCACAGCCCGCCGGCAGGGCGTAGGTCACGGGGTGGCCCTACGGCGCCGGTTGCGAGCAACGGCCTCGGCGCTCCACGCCGTGGTGCACGGGCGGCAGCGGCACCTCCAGTTGCTGTACGTGTTGGCCTCGCCGTGTGGCGCCAAGCTCGGGTCAGCAGCGAGCCGAGTCGCTCGGACGCTGCGCTCTCCCTGGATTCTTCGCGCGTTCGCAGCTTGGCAGTCAGGGCAGCGGCACCTGAGGTTGGTGTAGCCGTTCGCAGTCCCGTGCCTTGGGTCGCCGTAGGGCAACGGGTGCGGCCAGATGTACGACGTGCTCATGGCGTTCCTTTCCTCAGTGCCTGGCGGATCCGGCCGGTGAGCAGGACCCGGCTGTGCCCCACATGCCAGTGCTCCGGGCCCTGCACGGGGCATCTGTAGACCGACAGATCGCGGTGGTGGGTGTCCCGCTGGAGGTCGGTCATCGCGGCCACGGCGAGGTTGCGGGTGGGGTAGCGGCGTTTCTCCAGCCGCAGACACGGACCGGACAGGGCGGTGGTCACGCGTGCGTCCAAATCAGCAGGCAGCAACCGAACGGTGGGCGCTCGTTAGGTCCGACGTCGAGCTGCCCGGCCTTGATGAACCGCATGCGACCGGGAAGGAACTCGACTCGTAGGCCGGATCCGGCTCGGTCGCGGTGCGGCTCGACCTGCTGCTGCCACCACTTCTGCTCGCAGCGGTTCGCAGGCAGGAGCATGACGATGCCGAGGGCGCGGTCTGCCTCGAGCCATGCCTTGCGAACCCACGGCTCGATTGAGCTGTATGGCGGGTTGCAAAAAACGGTCTCAGGCCGCAGCGAACATGCGATGCATCTCATACAGGAACTGCTCGATGACCAGTCGTCGTTCGGCTGGGACCCACTCAACGGGGAGACGCGCTCCCTCCCGTCTATTGCAGGACTGACAAGCTGGGACGATGTTCCAAGGAACTGTGCCGGGACAATCGGTGGCGGCGAAGGGAATGTAGTGATCTTGCTCAAGGGCTCCGTCTGCGCCGCAGTAAGAGCAGCAACACCTCCAGAAGTCGCAGGCGCGCTGCCATGCTTCGGCGGACCACTGGTAGGGAAGTGATTCGCGCCGCTGACGCCGCCAGTTGTTATCCACCCGGCTGGCATCCCGCTTCCACTGACGTCCCTGCGGCGAGACTCGATACCGCTCTTTTTCTGCGATAAGTTTTGAGCGAAGTTGAGGGTCAGCTCGTCTTGCAGCTTGCCGCTCTCGAGAACGTCGTCGGTCGCATTCTCGGCACTGACTGTATCGGCCGTTTCGCTTCGCAGTGCGGGGAACGAACGAGCATCGGTCACGCCAGACTCGGCAATTGGTACATCGGATGAGTGACACGAGCATCGGCAATCCACTCCGTAGGTATTGATCCATCTTGGCCCCCACGACTGTCTCAGCCCGTCCGTCGTCCGGTCGAAGTAGCGGTGACACTTCGTGTTGTGCGCGGCAGCTGCCACGTCCAGGGTGAACGGGCCGAGGCGCTCGGAGAACTGCTCGAAGTGGAGCGGGTGTGTTGCGCGGTCGTCCACATCGTCTAGCGGTCCTGCAGGAAGGGTCTGCTGCGGATGGTTCTGCGCCTTGAAGCCGAGCAAGCTCATGCGGCTCCTTCGGTGGGTTGTGTGGCGCGACGCCGGATCTGGCGGGCGGCCTGGTAGGCGATCTCGGCAGTGGCGCACGGCTCGCACGCGGTCTCGCGGTGGCTTCGGTGCCGGTTGAAGGCGGCGTGCGACCCGCACGGCGCCAGTCCGCGAGAAACGCGCAGCAACGGCTCGTACGGCACTGGGGCGCGAGGAACCAACAGAAGTGATCCGAGGGGTGTCAGCTGGTCTGTCCAGGCCGGCAGGTCACCAGCGGTGCAACTGTCATTGACCATCCCAGCGAGCAGCACCACAGCGGCCGGCAAGTCCAGCAGGTCCACTGCGGTCTTGACCTCGTGGACATCGCCACTGCGGACCGCCCCGATGAGTTCCAGGATGGTGGGGAGCGCCATCTCGACCCGGCGGGCACCCTGACGTGAGGGGGTCATGACGCGCGCCGCCGCTTCGCTTTCGCCTGTCGTGCTTGCCGGCTGGCTTCAACCATCGCAGCCCTACACAGCGGGCACGGCGTCTCGTGCTGGCTCCGGTGGCGCGTGTAGCCAGCAAAGGTGCCGCACGGCTGTAGCGGCCGAGGTGTGGGCCGTTCGGCGGCTACCCGAGGGGCACCTACCGGCGCCGGCTTGTCCCCGTCCCTGAACAGCCACCCGCCCCAAATCCCTAGCGGACGCTGGTGAATGCCAGGTCCGGGGTTGGCGTGCCACTGCTGGGCGTAGGTGAGGCACTCGGCTTGGACGGGGCAGCTGTGGCAGACCTGGGCGGCGGCCTGCTGGTCGTGGTGGTCCTCAGACAGCCACAGGTTCGCGGGCCGGCCGGCGCAGGCAGCCTGGTCCGCCCACGCACCGAGCGCGGCGGTCATAGCCTGATGCTCGGATCCCACTCGACCCCGTATTGCCTCAGCTCCTGCTGGTCAACGCGTGCTTTGGTCTCAAGGGACGCCGGGGTGGCGATGTAGGAACACATCAGGCAGCCGTCCTGATCGTTCCGGTGGTCCTCCTTGATGGTGAACAACCGCGAGTTGTAGGTGGTGTGGTAGTAGCCGGCCGCGGCGATCCGGTCGTGCTCGGTCTGGTCCGGCTGGTTCAACCGGATCCACTCTGAACTCGAGTCGCTCATGGCGCGAGTTCCGCGCGGATCCGGTCGAGGTCCCGCGGCCGCCACACACCAACGTCAACCCCTGCCAGCCTCAAACCGTTTATCGTTATGTACTGGGCGTCGCTAACGCGACCCTTGTCTGTCTTCAGCTCACGAAGCATGAAGTGGCCCGGCCTATAAATCGCCAGATCCGGCCAACCGGCCTGTGAGCGTCGTGAGTCGTGGGTGTGGTAGTAGCACCAGCCCCGGAACAGGGCGAGGTCGGTGACGATCTGCTGGAAGTCCCGCTCGCTCATCGGCGGGAGGGTCGGGACTGCGGCGCCCCAGCTTCTCACGCGGCGCCCCTACGGATGAGCCAACTCTCGGCGTACGACTGAGCAGGACTCGCGTGAATCTCGCCATGGCACTTGCGGCAAAGGCAGAAGTAGGCACCCGCTGTGTCGGTGATCGCGCCACCCTGTGACCTCATCAGCGGTTCGTGGACGTCGGTAGACCGTTCCTGCCCGCACCGCTCGCACCACGGGCGCTGCTCAAGCAGGCTGGCCACCAGCGCCCGACGCTGCACGTACGTCCGGGCTGTCTTCGCCGACCTGGGCCGGAGCCGTCCGGTGCGGCGCATCGGTGCGGTCCGCAACGGGAGGCCGCTGCGCTTCACGGTTCGACCTCATCGCAGATCGCCAAGAACTCATCCCTGAGACTGACCCTCAGTTTCAATAAAAAGGCCGAGGCTCCGTATTCATGCGTGTAGGTCGGTCGCCCCATCGCGTCATCACCGATGGCTTGTACGTCCGTCCAGCGACCCATAAGGATGCCGGTGTAGGCGCCGATGACGGCCGCTTCACGTCGGGTGAGGCTCACGGCGCTACCTCCGTCGCGAGGTGCGCGCCCCTGCCCTCACACGCGGGGCAGATGACAGCGGTCCAGACCACGACGTCGGTGTCGTCCACGTCGTAGGAGCGCACGGCGCCGGCGCCTGCGCAGACCGGGCACGGCACGACCGTCGCGGTCATGACGGGCACCGGAGTCAGGAGGCGCACGGGCCATCGGCAGCCCTCGCGATGACACAGCGGGCAGCGCATTTCGCCTGCCGCTGCGATCATGACGTGCCGGCGGCACACTTTCCCGGACATCTTGTGCTCGTGCACGCACATTGCTTCGGCGTCAATGACGCCTTCAGCACCACAGTCCTCGCCCGCCTCGATGCATCTGCACGGCACGATCGCGGTCACTCGGTGCCGTCCTCAATCGCGGCGAGGTCAGCGAACCGCAGCCGGCCGTCCGCCCACGCCGCCCGGACCTCGGCGTCGGCGTTGTCGGCGGGCTTCACCATCAGACCGGGCTGTCCGCCGGTCGGGGGGGTGACGGTGATTCCGTCCACCGCGACGATCTCGCCAGTGATCGTGTCGTGCCAGCCGCCGTCGCGCTTACAGGCGTCGAGCAGTTTGCGCTGAAACGCTGGCCGGACGATCCACACGACTTCGGCTTCGCTCGGAGCATGGTCTCTACACCAATGGACGAGCGCGTTGAGGTCGGTCACGGCGGCGGTTGTGCTGCCCGCTGACGGTTTCGTGGCGGTGACCGCGCCGATGGTGACGGGCTCCCCGTCCGGGCCGGTCACCGCGGCTGTGGCGCGGTCCCCGACGAGCAGCGCGTCGAGTAGGGCGGCGCGGGTCGCAGTGTCGGCGGCGGCCACGGCGTCCTTCAAGACGCGGAGCGCGACGAGCCGGGTCGCGAGGGCCCGGGTGTCCACCACAGGGGCGGTCATGCAGGCACCGCCGACAGCAGTCGAGCTGTGCAGTGGTGACCCTCTGCGAGACAGAGGCGACAGATTAGGCGTTCGATGACAGCGGCGTGCATGTGTCGCTCACACACTGTCTTGACTCGTTCATGCTCGTGCACACACATGGACGTTGTTGTTGCGATAACAGGTGCGTCACACGGGACCCAACCAGCCGTGCAGTTCTCGTCGCCACTCATGCGGGCACCGGCTCAGGCTCGGGATCGGCGAGATCGGGTTGCTTCAGGTCATCGGCGCGTTCCAGGCAGAGCGCCTCACCGTCGTTGCGCATCTCATCGGTTGCGTGCCTGGCCTCGTGCTCGCTCTTGAGCTCGCCGTGCAGGCCTCGCAACTGCGGGAGTGTCGGGCAGGATGCGACCCGGCCGGCCCAGCCTGCGTACCAGGTGTGCGCCTCGCCGCTCGTGTCCGGTGGTTGGGCGACCGGTTCGGCCCAGCGTGGGTCCGGTTCCGGTGGTGTCTGCGGCTTCGCGGCCCGCGGCGGCTTCTTGGCCTCCGGGTCGTCCGAGATCTCGTCGGCGCTCAACTCCCCACCCGTCAGCGGCGCAAGGTTACGGACCTCAGCCGAGCCGGCGTCCACCTTCAACACGTCGAAGATCAGCCACTCCAGCAGGTTCTGGCTGTTGTGCGTGATCGGCTGGGGCTCGTCCTTGCCGGGCACGAGGCCGGCGTGGACCGACCGGGCGCCGATGACGACCGGGGGGCGTTCGCGGCTCATCCGCACCCACAGCGACGCGTTCCACGGCAGGGTCTTGTGGCCCTCGACGCGGTAGTCCTTCTTGCCCTCGACGGGGCGCCCATCGTCGCTCATCTGCGCGACTTCCTTGCCTCGCGCGGTGAGCACGACGATGCCCGGGAAGGTCAGCAGGACGTTGTTGACCTTGCTGTACCGGGCGAAGGCGTCGTTCCAGAGGTTCATCGTGATACTGACCTCGGCGGATGGGTCGGCGGCGAGCTTGCTCCGGTTCGCCTTACTGCCCTTGGCGCGTTCCGATGCCCAGTCCTTGAGCATGTCCCACAGCGCCGACATGCTGTCCACGACCAAGACGGTCGGTGGTTCGCCGGCCTTCTTGGCAGCGGCGGCGGCTTCCTTGACCGCGATGACCTGCCCCAGAACAGAGGCGTAGCTGCCGTCGTGGTCCAGGACGAGGTAGTTCGCGCCGGGGATCGCGGCGTACTCGTCGGCTGCGCCTTCGTTGAGGTCAAGCCAGTACGTCTGCCCGACCTTCTCCGATGCCGAGAGCAGGGCGCACGCCCAGGACTTTCCGCTCTTCTCGGCGCCTTCGAGCAGGACGACGGGGTAGGGCACGAGGCCGGTGGGCTTGCGTGTGTGGAGCGCGGTCATCGCGTCTCCTCCGCAGTGCGTCCCATGGTGCGGAGTGCGTCACCTGCGGCGCGTAGGCCGCTGCGGTAACCCCCATCCCATGTCTGGTCGAGCACGATCTGGAAGACACGCTCGGCGTCGTCTCGGATGTGTTCCAGCACCTCGTCCTCGATGACGCCGGCGTGCAACTCAAGCCGAGTCTGCTCAATCGCCCATCGCTTCTGCGACTCCGCGTACTGCTCCCTCAGATCAGCGAGAGTGTCCAGGATGTCGGCGTGCATCCGGGCCAGTTCGTTGCGATCCGGGAACTCGGCGCTCATGTCGCGTCCTGGGCGGCGCGCAGCAGGTCCGCCGCAGCACGGGCCTTGATCCGGTTGACCTGACGGCGGAGGGCCGGCAAGCCGTTGTTGCCCGAGAACAGCGCATGCGCTTCGGACTCGGTGAGCCCTAGGACCGCCAGGGCCCGGTCTCGCACGAAGGTCATCTTGACTCCGCGGCTGGTCGGCCCGAGCGTCTCTCCGTCGCGGGCGACCAGGTACTCGCTGTGCAGACCGTCCGATCCGGTGGCCCAGGTCCCGCCGTCCAACTCGCAAGCCCAGCCCGCGGAACAGAACGCGGTGCCGCAGCCATCGATGGACGGTTGCCGCCAGTCGCTCTGGTTCCAGTGGTCGGGGTCGGCCTCGATGACCGCAAGCACCCGGTCGAGCAGCTCGACGTTCGGCGTCGGCGCGGTCATGACGCACCTCCTGCGGCGCGGAGCAGGTCGTCCAGGCTGTGCAGGTGGTCGAGGTGGTCGGTGAGGTCCCGCTGCGCCTGCCACAGGGTGGCGGCAGGGTCGTTCTCGCAGTGCCGGCAACGGGGGGTATTCGGCCCCAAACACATGCAGTCCCCGCCGCAGCACTCGTCGTGGCCTCTCGTGTCCCGGTGCCGTTCTAGGCGGGTCGAGGCGGTCGCGAGATCCTCCAGCAGCGCGGCGGTGACCTCGCGGTCGGCGAAGGCAGCGGCGATCAAGGCGACCACGACGTGCGGCGTCAAAGCGCCATGGTCGGAGTCGAAGAGGTCGTAAAGGCCGTCAACGATTTCCCACCGGGTGTCGATGCGGACGGCCATGTCGGTGAGGGTGTCCGCGACGATCTGCCGGGCGTCAACCGGCGCGGCCTGGGCGGTCATCACGCGCCGTTCCGTCGTGCGTGCTCCTGCAGGCTCGCCGCGATCCACGCGCCGTCCTGCGCGGTCGGGACGGACCGGAGCGTGCGGCCCGCCGGGTGCCGCTTCCGTGCCGCGAGCTCGTCCAGGGCGTCGTCGCAGGCGATCTCAGCCCGCAGTATCCACTTCTGCAGGTCCAGGCTGCCGCCCCGCCGGCAACCCTCGTAGGTGGCGCCGATCCCGAACCCGAGCAGGAGCGCGAGGACCAGCCACACGGCGGTCACGAGGGGTCACCGTTGAAGACGCGCAGCACCGTGACTGTGGCCGAGGTCGGCACCGAGCGGATGCCGCCACTGCCGTCGCTCTCGACCTTGACGCAAAGGACGGGCGAGATGTCGCTGACCGTCCCTCGGTAGGTGACTTCCACCAGGTCGCCGGGCTTTGGCCGGTCGCCGCTGGGTTCTATGCTGGTCATGTCTGCCTTTCCGTGGAAGCGGATGGGGTTGGGCTGGGGGTGTCCGCGGGAATGGCGGGCGCCCCCCCTACGGCGCGGTGAGCACGACGATGCCCGGGAAGGTCAGCAGGACGTTGTTGACCTTGCTGTACCGGGCGAAGGCGTCGTTCCAGAGGTTCATCGTGATACTGACCTCGGCGGATGGGTCGGCGGCGAGCTT
>JAABUJ010001658.1_pt1 | contig 31148 bp, 28 predicted proteins | sample 5559131 | NCBI WGS metagenome assembly JAABUJ01 (sample SAMN10711875, study PRJNA513366) | rock metagenome | isolation source: Antarctica rocks | place: Antarctica: Victoria Land, Mt New Zealand nord | collected 2016-01-07
GTACAGCCAACTGGAAGCGTGGGGAGTGCAGCGGTTACATGCGCGCACGAACACAGGGTTCATGCTCAAGATCTGGGCGTCGCTCTTCGCTCTCCTCTGCATGAACGCCTGCTAGCAATCACGGTAGGATTTGCACGTACATCTCGTGCTGGCGCACATGCCGCGTCCATATGACCCCTTTCAGTAGTTCGAATTCGACGCCCACAGCCGCGTTCGTTCGTCCAACGCTCCGCAGCACCCGCAGCACGAGCCACGCCAAACCCGGCAGCGACGATCCGGCACCGGCAACCCACTTCAGTTTCTGCCGGTCCCACCGGCTGAGGTGAGCGCCGCACCGGAGCTCTAGCGTGCGGGCGACAAACGCGATACGCAGCACTTCGCGCCCATAGATTTCTCGCCACGCCTCGAGCATGCTCTTACCGACCTCGCGCCGCCATGCCCCCTCCACTCCGGGTGGCGCGCTTTGCCCGTTTCGGATCGCCGTCAGTTGCTCCCGGAATGTTCGGACCTTGTTGCGGTATACCCCTTGATAGCCGATCGCGTTGGTACCATGCTGCACATAGTCGTACAATGGGCGATCCACGAACGCGAGCTGACCTATCGAGAGCGCCACGACTCCGATCCACTGATCGTGAAACAGATTGCCGACTCGCTCCGGGAAGGGAAGGACCTGCGCGAGTAAGCACCGCCTGAACATGCTTGCTGCGCCTGTGATCGTATTTGCTAGTACGAGCGACACGAGGTGCGTGTAATTGTTCGGCCGTTCCGGCCAGAATGATCGCGCAAGGATGCGCCCCTTCTCGCTCACCAGATGCATGTCGCTATACACGAGCGTCGTATCGGGACGGAAGTGCATTAGCAGTGTCGCCATCTTGTCGGGGTACCAGTAGTCGTCCTGATCCGCCAGCGCAACGAAGGTCGCCTCCTCCGGCACCAGAGTGAGGCATTGCTCGAAGTTTCGGTAGAAGCCAAGGTTCTTGGCGTTGTGGTAGTAGTAAAAGCGAGGATCCTCGCCCACCATCCGGCGAATACGCTCCTCGATGTCCGGCCGGGAACAGTCATCGCTAATGATACAGATCCAGTTCGTGTGCGTCTGCGCGCGTATAGAAGCGATTTGGCGCTCGAACAGGTCGAACCGAGGATTGTACGTCGCCATGCAGATCGCGACGAGCGGGCTCCGCGCCGCGTCGTGTCCCGGCAACACGGGCAGCGGGAATCTGGGCACAACATCCAGGGATACCAGCACGATGCCGAGATGCTGCTCAATGGTGCGGCCGTCATCCAGCCTGGCGCGCAATTCGATGCGCACAACCGTCGGTGCGTTCGGGCCACTGATCGGCACGAACGCCCAGAATCCGCTGTCTTTCGCAAAGCCGTGTGGGTCGTCCCCACGGCACGCCTCGTACACATCGATCCGCGGCATTCCATGCACGATCACCGGATGGACGTCATCATCCACCTTGATCGCCAAATCCGTGATACGCGCCTGCGGGTGAAAGCACCACCCGGAGAGGAAGAATGCTGTGCCATTGCCCACCACCAACGTCTCGGGAACTGGTCTGTCGAGGTAGAATTTCAGACTATCCACGGGCGCTTCCCCGGCCGGTGAGTCGCCGCATGCCGCGATTGGACGCCAAGACATCGCTGGATCCTCCACGATCAAACGCACCCGATCCCAGACGAGAGCCGATCTCCTACGCACAATGATCGTAGCCGAAATCCCTGGCGGATAGTCGTACGCGCGCAAACGCGCCATATCCGCCGGGGTACCCTTCGATTGCGAATGGCACTTGCTACACTGTGGCGCTCGTACATCGCTGCACATCGTACGCGCTCGATCGTTATTGGGCAACCGCAGTGGCGGATGGTAGGGTCGCTGATCTGCCTCCTGCTGGTCGCGAACGGCGCTTGTCACGCTTACCACTCTGCGGTAAGGTGCGGTTGATATCGCCAGTGTTCCGACGGTCGGCCGCTGTCGCTGACACACTGCATTGCGGGGTAGTTAAGAAGCAGCGAATGCTACCATCGCGCGGGAAGATGGCAGGCTGGGATGGCCCCTCGTGACGAATGATACTGAAGGTTGCGGAATGACTCCGAAGTACCTGGAGGAGGATCTGGGCTGGCGGCAGACAGAGCTGGGTGGGGAGACGAGAAGATGAGCAATTGCTTGCCTCTGCCCGCCGCTGCGGAAATCGCAGAGGAGTTCAAGGACGGCGTGAGTCGTGACGTAGACGCGTGGCGAAGCGCGCCTGCGCATGAAGTGGAGCGGCTTTTTCTCTCGCTCCATCAGCAACTGCTTGATCGCGACGGAGAGATTGATCTGCTGCGCTCCCTCGTCGGAGCCATGAAGCGGAACGCCGAGGCGACAGCCGCGAACATCGAGACCGAGCGCATCGCTTTCCGTGGATACATTGCTCGTCTCGAGCACGATCTCGCGACAACGCTCGAGAATGTGGTCAGGGAGCGCGAGGCGGCACAAACAGCCATTGCTCGTCTCGAGCGGGATATTGAGGAAAGATGATTGCTCGACGTGAAGCAGAAACGTCCCATAAATCGAGGGAAAGACACGGCCGCCGCGTGGTCGTCCTGCGAGGGCCGTATCCCTCGCAGGAACGAACTTCCATGACGTTCGGCTGTTTCGAGAAAGGATCGATGTAGCTCATGACCCACTGCAAGAGCAGTTGCTTCTGCATCACCGGAAAGCGATGCCGGGGCACTGTGGTTCCATACCGCTGCGTACAGGGCAGGGATGACGCGCAACGGAGCGTATGTCGTTCGCTTGCCCGGCACCCGTGAGAAAAGTCGCCATGCCTTCATGCTCAATCATTATCCCGGTCCATAACCACGCGTCTTTGACTCGGCAGTGTCTGGACGCATTGATCGCCTCACCCCCGGTAAACGTCGACACGGAGGTCATCGTCGTGGATGATGCCTCCACCGATGATACGCCGACGCTTCTCGCGGCTTATGGGAAAGGTATCCATATCATCCGTATGCAGATCACCGCCGGCTTCGCCATCGCATGCAATGCCGGTGCCGCGAACGCTGCGGGCGACTATCTCGTGTTCCTCAATAACGATACGATCCCACAGCCGGGTTGGCTGGATGCGCTCATTGGCTGCATGTTGCGCCATCCGAAGGCGGGCCTCATCGGCAGCAAGATGCTCTTCCCAAATGACACCATCCAGCATGCGGGGGTCGTGATCGGCCAGGATCGTCTACCGCGCCATCTCTACGCGGGCTTCCCGGCCGACCATCCGGCGGTCAACGTGACGCGGCGTTTCCAGATCGTCACTGCTGCCTGTGCCCTCATCCGGTCGGAGGTTTTCCATCGGGTTGGTGAATTCGATACTGCATACATAAATGGGGGTGAGGATGTCGATCTGTGCCTGCGGCTCGGTGCTTTGGGCTACGAGGTGTACTACTGTCACGAGAGTGTCCTCTATCATCTCGAGTCCATCACGCGTCAGGAGATGGCGAGCGAGGATGGCGGGAACGAGCGCCTCTATGCCGAGCGTTGGCTTTTTCGCGTCCGGCCGGACGATCTCGACTACTACGTAGCGGATGGGCTCCTGAAGATCTTGTACCAGGGGTTTACCTATCCCATCCGCGTACACGTTTCCCCCATACTTGGACTCGGGGAGACGGACAGTCCCGATGATCTCTCCCTCGCTTGGTTGCTCGAGCGCCGCGCACATCAGGTCTTTGCTCTGCAACGGGAAGTCTTCGCGCTCCGCGCCCGCATGGCGATGCGAGAGCTGCACACTGACAGGCCGAATAGCGAGTCCAAAAGCGACACATTATCGGATCGCGACTCTGGCGATGCTGCGATTCCGAACAGCGATGTTAGCACTTGAAGCTACTGATCTGCCAGTCGAGGGTAACGCTGTTCTGACACGGAAGGGGATTAGGATGGTTCTGGCATTTAGCACTGAAGAGATCAATCCGGTTATAAGTGCGCTCATCCAAGAACGTTTCGGCCCGTTAGCACCGGTTAACATGAATATTGATTCGCATGACCAGATGTATATTGCTTCCCAAGCAGTGCATCATGACCGCGACCTTAGCCTCGCCCCATATTTCAGGGGTGGGATGCAGATAGTGGATACCGTCCGGCAGATTGTCGAATGGAAGTTCGACGGATTTGGCAATGTATCAGCCCTCCTCGACTTCGCCTCTGGTTACGGGCGATCCACTCGCTTCCTTGTCTGGGAGATTCCCCCCCAACGCGTTTGGGTGTCCGATATCCTCGCGGACGCGGTCAGGTTTCAACGGGAACAATTCGATGTGAACGGAATCGTTTCCACGTCCAACCCCGAAGATTTTCATTGTGACCAGCGATTTGAGTGTATCGTTGTGTCCTCGCTATTCAGTCACCTCCCGGAAAAGACATTTGTGCGCTGGCTTCGGAAGCTGTACAGCTTGCTTATCCCAGGCGGTATGCTGATCTTCAGCGTGCATGACGAGACACTGCTGCCTGCCAGCGCGATGCCGGAGTCAGGTATCTACTATGTCGAGAAATCGGAAATCGACGTTTTAGACGTGCGCGACTATGGATCAACCTATGTCACGGAGGCTTTTGTCCGGAAAGCCATCGGTCAAGCCACGGGAACGGAAGTCTATCATCGCATGAAAAAAGCTCTCGGGCATTTACAAGATGTCTATGTCATTGTGAACAGCCCGGATCAGGATTTTGGGGGCCTGAGATTTGCGTACGGACCGCAAGGGCATATCGACCGCTGTGTTTTGACGAACACCAACGGGCTCAGCATCGAAGGCTGGGCGGCGGACATCACTCCGGGCGATGTTTCCATTACAGATATTCAAGTGATTATGAATGGTCATCTCAGGCAACGCTGTATGCCATTTATCAACCGCCCTGATGTGGCTAAGCATCTTGCGGGCGAAGAAAACGAGAAGTTCGTGTATTCGGGGTGGGAGTGTTCATACCATGTTCCGGACCCGATTTTGCCGTCCAGCGACGTCCTGCTCATAAGGGCGATATCAAGTAACGGTACACGATTCGTTCTTCACGTCAGCACGGTCGAAAAAGCCTTGCTTCAACGATAAACGGATGGGTGCATTCATACGTGAATCAGTGGAAAGTTACTGCTAACATGAGAATGGAGCTATTCCGGGGCCCCGGTCAGATGGGCGCCTATACATTATCACGCAGGAAATGATTGTTTCGTGCATGTGGTCAGAAATGTTCATTTTGGCGGCTATCACTATACCCCCTCCCGTTTCGGGAGGGGGTTGGGGGGTAGGCTACTCACGACGCTAGTACACACTGGCTCAAATAGGTTTGCATCTAGGCGACCAACGCCTTGCCCTCATACGTCCACCGGAAGGGCTTGGCCATCGTCTGATTATCGTACGCAATGAAAGCGAGTACCTGCCGGGTGAGGTCGTCCGTCGAGGTGAAAGTGCCCCAACGCAGCAGCTTGCGGGTCAGGATACTCAACCAGATCTCGATCTGATTCATCCATGACGCGTGGGGCGGCGTGTAATGGAAGACGACTCGGTGGTCAGGATCGCTCAGGAAGGCCGCCCGACTCGGCTGAGTGGCGAGGATACCCCGTTTGCCTTTGACGCCGAGGTTGGCAGTCATCCCCGCGTGCGCCGCGACCAAACGCACCAGACTTTCTGACTGATGGATGTTGAGATTGTCCACCACAAAGTGCCACCGCGTCGCCTACGGATCGCTGGCGAGCGTGCGTGCGATATGCGCCGCAAAGTCCGCCTCCGTGCGTCGCGGACCCCATGACGCTTCCCCTATCTGGCCCGTCACCACATCGCGATTGAGGATGAACGACTGTGTCCCATGCCGGAGGTACTCGAACTCCCGCCGCCGTACCCGCCCCGGTGCCAGTGGCAGATCGGGATGCACCCGCTCCAACGCTTGCACGCCCGTCAGTTCGTCGGTGCTGATGATCCGTTCGCCGTTGGCTGCGCACTCCGATGCCTCGCGATACAGCGTGCAAATCGCTGTTACCTTGGCGGCAAACGCCGGATCGTTGCGCGGGGTGAGCCAGTAGCGAATCAGATGTGGCTTGAGCGCCCCCTTTTGAGCAGCCGTGCCGCGTGGCGTGGTGAGATCGTCGCGACAATGCCGCGTGCGGTGATCTCGTCGGCGATCTCCCGGCTGCTCCACTGACTGATTGGCCGTCCCGCGGTGACGGGCGCGGCACAGGCGAGGGCCACGATCTGACAGACCTGCTCCGCCGTGATCCGCGCTGGGGCACCGGGACGAGGGGCGTCGGTCAAGCGTTGTGTCACACGCACCTCATCGAGCGGGATATCTTGCGCTGCTGCCCAGCGATCCCGCCACAGCCGCACACTTTCGCGGCTCAGGCTAACGTGATGCACGATCTGGACATTCGTCTGCCCCGCAGCTGCGGCAAGGACGATCCGCGCGCGGGTGGCGATCTGCTGGGGAGTCGTGTGGCGGCGAACGAGGCCTTCCAAGCCCGCCCGTTCGGCGTCGCTCAGGGTAATCGGTGTTGCGGGCATGGATATTCTCGCGCACATGAGTGCGGAGCGCACCGACGCGCTCCACCCGTCTGCGTGCAGCCTACAACGCAAACGTATTTCCGCCAAGCCGTACTAGGCTTGCTTGCTCTTCGCTTCCAAAATCAATCAGCGACACGATGAATCTCGCAGTCCGTCCAGCGCAGAACGAGTGTGTTTTTGTGGAATGACGCGACATGTCGTCATCTCGGGTTGGAACATCTCCATCGTCATCGGTCTGTTTGCCGCGCTGGGCAGGAACCTTTCGCTCCGCCGCCGCCGGGTGTGGGCGCTTGCCGCGCTCGCCACGGTTGTCGTCTATACATTTGCCGTCGGCGCGGATTTGTCCGTCGTCCGGGCCGCCGTGATGGGCGGTGCGGCGCTGATTGCCCCACTCGTTGGGCGGCGTCCGGACCCACTCGTCTGGCTCGCCATCGCCTGCGCGGCAATGACTCTCATTGACCCGACCGTCACGCACAATCTCTCGTTCCTGCTCTCCGCCACCGCAACCTTCGGCGTCCTGATCGTCGCGCCCTGGCTGGCGAAGACCGCGCGGCGTCTCCCGGCGGGCCGTGCCTTCCCACAACTGACGGAACTTGGCGCGGTCGCAATCGCCGCGTATCTGATGACAGAGCCGATCATCCTGCATACGTTCGGGCGCGTCTCGCTTATCAGTCCCATTGTGAATATCATCGTCGAGCCACTTGTGCCGATCATTATGGGCGTTGGCTTCATCACGGCATTGCTCAGTTTCGTGCCGATTGCGCTCTTCGCGGACGTTGCCGGGCTGTGTACCGCGCTGCCCGCGTGGTTGTTTTTGCGGATTATCTACGCCGCCGGTGGATTGCCGATCGCTGCCGTGCGACTGCCGCAACCGGGGCTTGGCTTCACGACGCTCCTCTATGCGCTCCCGGCGTGCCTCGTTTGCCGTGCGTATTGGTTCGCTCCGATGATCCGCGCGTCGTCCGTAACCCTGCGGAAACAGGACGCCGCGCTCTATGGCCTCGGTTTTCTCGGCACGCTGATCGTTGCGCTTGCCTGCGCCGCGTGGCTGCGGTAATCGCCTTGCGGGATTCCTCGCTCTCCGGTACACTGCGGGTGGTTCGGCGCGTTCGTCTAGTGGCCTAGGACGCCGCCCTTTCAAGGCGGAGATCAGGGGTTCGAATCCCCTACGCGCTACCAATTCCCCCTCCGAGAGAAGCGGTACAATCGGGATGCGTGCGCTGATAGGGATTCCTCCTCGTTCTCGCCACACCGCGATTCTCTCCATGCCGACAACTGTGTACAGAGAGCAAAACGGACGTTCATAAAATATGCGTCGCGTAGGGGGTACAGGATGCGGGTTGAAGGGGCATTCTTCGCGGAGAAGGTGACGGAGCGGCCTGATGGTCGGCTCGATGTGGAGGGATTCGGCCCATTCACGATCAGCGTCGCGGAATTGCCGTTCCGGCTCTCCCAGTACGTTGTTCCCATTCTGCTCTTCTTCACGCCGCAGGACAAGGATCGCCGCATCGCCCTGGACTTCACGCTCCTGGGGCCTGCCAATACCTCACTGATGAAAGAGCAGATCATGATTGACTCGCCCTATCCGCAGCATCGCGCGATCATCGCTGTGACGCTCAACGACGTATTGCTGGCGGATGTCGGCGTCTACCGCATCCGCTTCGAGGTGGGCGCTCAGAAGTACGATGGCCCTTCCTTCGATGTGGAGATGCTGACCGACGAATCCTCCCAGAGCGGTATATAAGCATTGCGGCAGCACGGCGGCGATCGGGAGAAAGAGGCCGCATGCAGCACCGATGGATTCTGGCGTTTCTGGTGATCCCGCTCGTCGGCTGTAGCTCCGGCAGGACGGTCGTCACGGTCGTCGTGACGAATCCACCGGCGACAGCGGGAATCAATACAGCGGCAACGGTAACCCGCGCTGTCGAACTCGCGCAACTCGCAACCGCGCTCGCACCAACCGCATCACCCATCAGCACGCCGAAACCGACCGGCATCACCACCGGATCATCCCCGCCCCCACAGACCGTACCGGCTGGCGCGGCGATTCCACCACCGCAGATGGGATCGCTGAAGGTCGTCGCGCAAGGGTACGGCCAGAATGAGCGGAGCATCGGCTACGCGTTCATCGTCGAATGCTGTGACGCGAAAACGGCAGTTGATTTCAGCCAGATTCGCGTCACAGCATTCGACGCGGACGGCAAGGTCTTGCGCACCACTGCGAGTTACATCGCGATCGTCTACCCGGGTCAACGGCTCGGCGTGGCAGGAGAACTGTTCTTGACAGACAACACCCCCGTCACCAAAGTTGATGTCGCGCTCAGTCCCGGTCGCGCGCGTCCGTTCGAGGGCGTGTCACCGCTCTCAGCGGATACGGTCATCTTCCAGGGTGACCCGCTTTCTCGCGGGATGATTACGGGCGTCGTTAAGAGCGCTTTCCCGCAAGAACTGAAAACCGTCGCAGTCTCCGCGATCGCCTACGATGCAGGGGGCGCCATCATTGGGGGGGCCAGATGGTTCTCGATCGCGTACCCGCGAATGGTCAGGCTGCCGCTGAAGTGCCCGTCACCGTCTCCGGCCTCCCGGCGCGGGTAGAATTGTACCCAGCAATTTCGATGTGACCGATTCGGTAGCGTAGGCTTCAGGTGATAGCGCAGCTTGCTGACGCGTCGGATGCGGCACGCCATTCCGGTGCGCGACGGGTAAGCAGACCGCCGCGTCCGTCAGAGGTCAGCCAGATCACTTCACCGTCAATCCAACTACGCTGCCCATCTGGCAAGGTAAGCGGCGCACGCAGATAATCGCCGACAGCAACGCGGTCCGCATGACCTGCGACGACGGCGAATCCGACTCCCTGCGAACTCACATCATGGACCCAGAACTCGACGAGACCACGCCACTGCCGAACCGCACTGTGGACGACGGCCGTGCATGGTCCCAACCGATACGGCGTGCGCGGATAGCGCCGGAGCGGCCGCTGGGTCATCGAAAGTGGCGCCGCGTCAACCACGAGAGACTCCGATGTCCATGAACACACACGCAAGACAAAGATGCATGACGATCCTCCGACGGTCGTGCGCAGACGGACCTCGGGTGGCGACTCCGCTGCCATGGACCCATTGACTGGACAGACATGAAAACGTAAAGGGCTTGCTTCATTACTCATATCGAGTGGTTGATCGAGTTCCGCAGCCACGGAAACGGTCCGATCTCCATCCGTATAGTCGAGTATACAGGCGTGACTTGCCAAATCCCGCCACCATGCTTCCGATACTGGGTCGCTACTTGTCACCAATATACTCTTTCCGTTGCGCGATCCCACTTCCGTTTTATGCATCCCAGACGACCCATTCTACATAACTAAACGGCGAGATTGACCAGACGTGACGGTCTCTAGTATTATTGACTATAATAAAATATTTATCCCCGAGACACAACATGTCGCTGGCGTCGCAGAGCACAATGACAGACGTATCGTGCCGGTACAAGAGAAATATCTGGTACGCTGCGTCAGGATGATGAACGGATTATGTCGCCCAAAGCGAAGGGGAGAAAGAATGCCGATGACTGATCGTGATGCCGATGCCTTGCGCCTCGTCGCCGTGATCCGCGCCGAGCGACCGGAAGATGCGCTCTTTGCGGCGCGCGCGATGGCTGCGGCGGGTGTCCGAGGTATCGAGATTACCTTTACAGTGCCGAACGCCGTCGAGAGCATTCGCGAAGCAATCGGCATGCTCCCGCCGGAAATCATGGTTGGCGCGGGTACGGTCCTTACTGAATCGCAGGCATTCGAAGCATTGCACGCGGGGGCGAGATTTCTCGTTTCACCGATCTACGATCCTGCGCTGATCGGTATCGGCCACGCGCATGGCGCACTCGTCGCCATCGGCGGATTGACGCCCACGGAGATCGTTGCGGCCGCCCGCGCCGGAACGGACTACGTGAAAGTCTTTCCCGGTGAATCGCTCGGTGGCCCGACGTATATCAAGCATCTTCGCGGACCATTGCCGGACATTCCGCTCATGGTCACCGGCGGCGTGACGCGAGAAAACGCCGCCGCCTATCTCACGGCTGGCGCGCAGTCCGTCGGCCTCGGCGGCGACCTCATGCCGAAGGCGATGATTCGCGATCGGGATTTCGACGGCCTCATCGCGCATGCGCGGAGTGTCGTCGCGGCCGTGCTCGGTAGCGGACGAGCATCGTGACTGCTGATACTGACCGCGGTGCGCCGGAGGCCACGAACTGGCATCGTGCAACGAAGATCGTCGCCACCCTCGGCCCCGCGACACGCAGCGAGGAGGCACTGACGGCACTCCTTCGCGCGGGCGTGGATGTCGTGCGGTTGAACTTCTCCCACGGCACGCACGAGGAGCACGCGGCGGCGTACACGATGGTGCGCGCCATCGCGAAGACGCTCGGCAGACCCGTCGCGGTGATGCAGGACCTGCAAGGGCCGAAGATTCGCACAGGATCGCTCGCCGGTGGCGCGCCCATTACACTGCACGATGGCGCGACATTCCGCATCACGACGGACAGCGTGGAGGGCGCCGCTGACCGCGTCAGCACGACGTACCAACATCTTCCCGCCGATGTGCAACCCGGAGAACGCATCCTGCTCGATGACGGCCGCCTTGAACTGCGCGTCACCGCAATCGAGGGTGCGGATGTTGTCACAACGGTCGTGCATGGTGGCGCGTTGGGCGAGCATAAGGGAATCAACCTGCCCGGTGTGATGGTCTCCGCGCCCGCGCTCACCGAGAAAGACCTGACCGACCTTGCCTTCGGCGTCGCACTCGGCGTGGATTACGTCGCGCTCTCATTCGTCCGCACACCGCACGATCTGCGCCTCGCCCGTGCCGCGCTCAAACGCCTCAACAGCACGACGCCCCTGGTCGCGAAAATCGAAAAGCCCGAAGCGCTCGATGATCTGCCGGGGGTGATTGATGCATCGGACGGCGTGATGGTCGCGCGGGGTGATCTCGGCGTCGAACTGTCGCCGGAGCGCGTGCCGTCCGCGCAGAAGCGGATCATTCGTCTTGCCAACGCGCGCGGCAAGGTCGTCATCACGGCGACGCAAATGCTGGAATCCATGACGACGAACCCTGAGCCGACGCGCGCCGAGGCATCGGACGTTTTCAACGCGATCCTCGACGGTACGGATGCCGTCATGCTCTCCGGCGAAACAGCGATCGGTTCGTACCCCGTCCAGACGGTTCAGATGATGCAGCGCATCGCGGCGCAGGCAGAAATCGCGCTGCCCGACTGGCAGAATCGCGGCACGCGTGGCAGGCAGACGACATCACGCGCGATCGCTGATGCGGCCGTGCGCCTCGCGTGCGATGTGCATGCCCGTGCGCTCGTTGTCATCACACGCACGGGCTACACCGCGCGGCTCGTCTCCGCGCTGCGGCCACCGATGCCGATCCTCGTTCTCACCGAGGAGATCGCCGTGTATCATAGCCTCGCACTCTGGTGGGGCCTGCATGTGCTGCACGGTCGTTTCGCGCGCATGGCGGACGCGACGATTGCCGCGTTCGAGCACATCCTGATCGCCGATGGGCATGTCCGCGAGAAGGATGTGATCGTCATCGTCGGATCGTCAGCGCGGATCACGGACGCGCGGACAAACGTCATCAAATTGCATATGGTGGGGCGTCAAAAAGGGTAGGAGTTACGCGGGTAGAGCGCTTTTCTCAGTAGTAGGCTTTCAGCCTGCGGTCCCCGCCACGAGGGGCAGACTGGAAAGCCTGCTCCCACCAAAGAAAATGCTCCCCTGCGTCATCAAAAAGGGAAAGAGGGGTAAAGGCATGCCACGCGATTTACCGGTTGGAAACGGCTCATTGCTCGTCAATTTCGATGAAACCGGGACACTGCGCGATGTCTACTTCCCGCGTGTTGGTCAGGAGAACCACACGGACGGGCACCTCAACCGCTTCGGTGTCTGGGTCGCCAATGCGGATGGCTCGGACGCGCGCTTCGCATGGCTCAACGACGACGGCTGGCAGCGCTCGCTCCGCTATCAACTCGAAACGCTCGTCACTAATGTGTGCGCGCAACACGACGGACTCGGCATCTGCCTCCATATGGAAGACATCGTCGATTTTAACCGCAATGTCTATATCAAAAAGGTCGTCGCCGACAATCTCCGGGATCGCGACATCACCGTCCGTTTCTTTTTCCATTTTGACGCGCACCTCTGGGGCAACAATATCGGCGACACCGGGTACTACGATCCGCGCTCCGGCGGGCTTGTCTTCTACAAGGCACGGCGCTACTTCCTGCTGAACACGCACGCGGACAAGCAGACCGGCTTGCGCCAGTGGGCGGTGGGCGAAAAGGAGATCCACGGCAAGGAGGGGACCTGGCGGGATGCCGAGGACGGGAAACTGAGCGACAATCCGGTCGCGCAAGGCTCGATTGACGGCATCGGCGGCACCGAAATTAGCGTACCGGCGGGTGAGAGCCGCGTGCATTATTGGTGGCTCGCGGCGGGCGAGACGATTGGCGTGGTCGGCAACCTCGATTTGCGCATGCGCGAGCGTGACCCGGAGACGTATCTGCGGCGCACGCACGATTACTGGCAACTCTGGCTCCGCAAGGAACCGCGCACCTTCGCGGACCTCCACGAGGGCGCGCGGCACTGCTTCAACCGTAGCCTTCTCGTCCTGCGCACCAACATAGACAACGGCGGCGCAATTATCGCCGCCAGCGATGCGGACATCCTCCAGTTCGGTCGGGATACCTACACCTATATGTGGCCGCGCGATGGTGCGTTAGTCGTGACCGCGCTGATTCGCGCCGGCTATCCCGACATCGCGATGCGGTTTTTTGACTTCGTCGGCAAACTGATTCCGCGCGAGGGGTATCTGCTGCACAAGTACAACCCGGACGGCTCGATGGGTTCGACCTGGCACCCGTTCATCGCGCCGGATGGCACGCCGCAACTACCCATCCAGGAGGACGAAACGGCGCTCGTTGTCACCGCCTTGTGGGAGCACTTCCGCCATTACCGGGAAGTTGAGTCCATCTCGCCGCTCTACCGGCCGCTGGTGCGCGCCGCCGCCGACTTCATGGCGCGCTTTCGGGAGCCGCACACGGGGCTACCCGCGCCGTCCTACGATCTCTGGGAGGAACGGCACGGCATCATGGCCTGGACAGTCGCGGCGGTCTGGTCCGGCTTGCGCGCAGCGGCGAACTTCGCTGAGGCCTTCGGACAGGAACAACTGGCGGCGGATTGGCGACGGGCGGCACAGGAAATCCATGACGCAACATCCAAGCACTTGTTCGACCCATCGCTCGGTCGTTTCGTCCGACTGGTCAATGTCGCCAAAGACGGCACGGTAACGCCGGACGCGACACTCGACGCCAGCATGATGGGCCTCGTCGTCTTCGGCATGTTCTCGGCAGACGATCCGCGCATCAAGGCAACGATGGAGGCGGTGCGGGAAGCGTTGGAGGTGAAGACGCCGGTCGGCGGCGTCGCGCGGTATCAGAACGACTATTACCAGCAGGTCTCGCAGGACATCGCTATCTGCCCCGGCAACCCGTGGTTCATCTGCACGCTCTGGATCGCCGATTACTACATCGCCGCCGCGAATACGGTGAACGACCTCGCACGGGCGACGACGTATATCAAGTGGGTGACCGACCACACACTGGAGAGCGGCATCCTCGCCGAGCAGGTAAACCCGTATACCGGCGCGCCTCTCTCCGTCTCGCCGCTCACATGGAGCCACGCCGCGCTTGTCACGACGATCCAGTCCTACGTCGCGAAATGGACGGCGCTGACGTCCGACCTGCCTGCGCAGCACGGCGCGCCACAATCCGCGCCGTCGGCGGAACCGATGCGCGCGCCCGTTCTCCCAATGGACGCGACTGCCACCGAAACGCCGAAGCCGCTCGTTGCCGACCGATCCATCCCCGACTGAACGCACTCTATCGGTACAATAGACCAGAATATCTGTATATTCTGGTCTATTGTACCCTTTTGTATGGTGAATTTGCCGCGCTACGTGCGTATGCGACGTACGGCGATCCCAACACCCAGCGTCAGGAAGCCTATCATGCCGAGCAGGAGCAGGCCGGGAATGCGGTTGTCGGTGCGTACCGCGCCAGTCACCGGAAGAACGGAGCCTACGCCGCCGCCCGTTCCTCCCGGCGTGGCCTGCGAGAAGTCGAAAGCATTGGTGAGGTCATTCACCTGCGCGTCTCGGCTGCCGAGTGGGGCAAGTTCCCAGCGGTTCTCAATCGTCTTCAAGATCGAGGTCGTGTCATACTGTGTGTGGTCCACGAAGCCCTGTTTCGCGAAGGGCGAGATGACGATCATCGGCACGCGCGTGCCGGGGCCCCATTTGTCGCCCTTCGGGGGCGCAACATGATCCCACCGCCCACCATTCTCGTCGTAGGTGATGATGATCGCGGTATCTTTCCAGTACTTGCTCTGTTGGATGGTGGCGACAAGATCGGCGACGTGCTGCTGCCCCTGTTGAAGACTGGAATAACCGGGATGCTCGTTGTCGGGGCCAAGCGGTTTGACGAATGATACAGCGGGCAACGTGTTCGCGGTCAGCGCCCGGTTGAATTCCGTCTCGTCCTTCAGGTGCTGCGCCTTCGCCGGCGTGCCGTCCGCATAGTTCGCGAAGTAGGCGAATGGCTGGTGATGGAACTGGAAGAGCGGATCCGGCTTCCCGGCGAGCGCGTCGTTCCAACCGCCGGAGTACCATGCCCAATCGAGATTCTTCTCGCTCAGACGGTCGCCAATCGTCGGCATCGTTTGGTTTGGGACGAGCGTCGCTTTGTTGGTTACTGACGCGGGATGGGGCGTGTTGACGGTGAACGACGTATTGATCGAGTATCCATCCGGCGTGACGGAGCCATCTTTGGTCACGACGCCTTTGGCGTCCATCTGTGCCTTCATCGCATCGGGCGCGTTCGGGAACTGCGGCGTGCAGGCGCAGATCAGCCAGAAATGGTTGAGATACGAGCCGCCGAAGGCGGCATGGAAGGTATTGTCCGCCATCGTGTACTGCTGCGCCAGTTTGCCTTCCGGCATGTTCGTGGCATCGTAGTAACTCATCGCAAGGCCGGCCGCATCGCTGACGGCGACATACTTGTCCATCTTGCCGCCGTCAATCTGATCCTGCTCCTGGTAGTAGCGGTGAACGAGATCGCCGGTCCTATCGTTCGGCTTCACAAACTGTGCGGTATCGTACGGCTGCACGGGCATGTTCGCCGGGAATCGCGGGTCCGCCGCTGGCGGCTTCTTGTTTGTATCAATTGGCTGCGGCAACGTTGCGAACGGCGTGCCGTTCTTGTCCACCTGCGTGACGGTTGCGCCAGCATTGGCGAGACCGTTTGCGCCGGGAAACTTCCCGTACAGGCCGTCGAAACTCCAGTTTTCCTGGTAAATGACGATCACATGATTGATGTTCTGGAGCGATCCGGCGGCCCCGACCGGCAACGGGGCCGCCATCGTGACCAGCGCCAACAGAATCGGTAGGCTCAACAAACCGCGTAACTGTCGCATCATTGCTTCCCTTCTCTCCATGACCATCACCAACAAGAGCCATTCCTCGTCGGCAGCGTGCCAATGATCCGTGATGAGCGGGTAATCGAACGATGAGCGACTGGAAAGCGAACCCGCGCATCGTGGCGTTCAGCCGAGCGCCTCCCCCAATGCGGCGACCGCATGATCCGCCTGCTCCGCCGTCAAAATCAAGGGTGGCAGAAAGCGGATGATGAGTCCACCCGCCGGGAGGGCGAGGACACCACCCTCCTGCAACCGCCGCAGCACGGGTGTCACCTTCGTCTTCAACTCGACACCGATCATCAGCCCGCGCCCGCGCACATCGCGGATCATCGGGTGATCGAGAGCGCGCAGTCCGGCAACGAAATGCTCGCCGACCGCTGTGCTCTGCTCCAGCAAACCGTCTCCGATGATCGTGGACAATGTGGCGTGCGCCGCTGCGCAGACGAGCGGATTGCCGCCGAAGGTATTGCCGTGCGTGCCCGGCGGCACCTGCATCGCGACCGCCTCGGTCATCAGGGTCAATCCCATCGGGAGGCCGTTCGCGACCGCCTTCGAGACGGCGATGATGTCCGGCGTTACGCCTTCCGCTGTCGCACGGAAGATTGCACCCGTGCGAAAGGCCGTCTGCACTTCATCGAAAATCAGCAGCGCGCCGTGTGCGTCGCATGCCTCACGTGCCGCCCGCAAGTAGCCTTCCGGGGCCGGGTGGATACCGCCCTCGCCCTGGATCGGCTCGACAATCAGTGCCGCCGTTTCGTCGGTGATCGCCGCGAGCGAGTCGGGGTCGCCGTAATTGACGTGCGTTACCGTGCCGTACATCGGCGCGTATGCCTCACGGTACTTGTTGTCACCCGTAACGGCGAGCGAGCCCATCGTCCGCCCGTGGTAGGCGCGGCGCGTGGCGACGAGATGCTGCCGCCCGCTGACGGCCCGCGCGAACTTTAGCGCCGCCTCGACACTCTCCGTGCCGCTGTTGCAGAAGAAGGCACGCGTAATGCCGGGCGGCGTGTGGTGCATGAGGAGTTCGAGATAGCGCGCCCGTTGATCGTTGTAGAACGATTGGTGACATGTCGTTAGCGTCGCCGCTTGCCGGGTGATCGCCGCCGTCACCGCCGGGTGCACGTGCCCGAGGATCGCCGTGCCGTACGCACTCATGCAATCGAGATATTCCTTACCATCCGAATCCCAGAGCATCGCTCCTTGCCCCCGCACAAGCGCGACATCCCGCTTCGCGTACAACGGCACGAGGTCGGCATTCTCAATTTCGCGGATCGTGCCAATGTCCATCATCGCATCGGTTGACAGTGTGGTTGCCATTGATGTACCTACCCCCTGCCCCCTCCCGAAACGGGAAGGGGTGCCTCAATCTGAACGTTCCTGTGTTCGATTACACATCCCACTCTCTGGAAGAGGGCGCACGGCTGTGCGCCCCTACCGCTCCCCCTTCCCGACACGGGAAGGGGATTGGGGGGTTAGGTCCTCCCCACCGCCACGGGCGCGATCACCGTTCCTTCGCCACGAAGGGCGCGCTGCACGGGTTCGGCCACGCGCGCATCGGCGAAGACGACCTGCCCGACACCACCTTTCAAGGCGCTGAACGCGGAGAGGACTTTCTTCTTCATCCGTCCCTGCGCCATCGAAAGCGCCGCCTCATCCATCGCCCCTGCAAACGGGATATGGCGTACAAGACTCGCCTCATCGTTCACATCCGCGAGCAGACCGGGCGTGTTCGAGAAGATCAGCAGTGCATCCGCGCCGAGTGCAACGGCGAGTTCCATCGCCAGTTTGTCACCATCCACATTGATCGCTTCACCGTCGGTGCTGATGGCGGGCGGCGTGAGGACGGGGAGATAGCCGTTTGCGACAAGCAGGCGGGGCAGCGTCGGGTCAATCGTCTCAATCGAACCCGCGAAGTCGCCGTGAAGCATCTTCGGCTTGCCCTCTTCGAGAATGCGGATCGCGGCCTTGCGCCGACCGGAGGCGATGTGCCCATCCATCGCCGTCAGGCCGACCGCATTAACACCGAGCGCCTGGAGTTTCTCGACAAGGCGCTTGTTAATCCGGCCCGCATACGCCATCAGGAAGGCATCCATCGTCTCGGCGTCCGTGAAGCGGCTGACTTGCCCCGTCGCGCTCGTCACCTGTCGGACGGGGATGCCGAGCCGCTCGCAGAGATCGTCCAACTCCTTGTTGCCGCCGTGGACAAAGACCACCCGCTCCCCACCGCGCACAACCGCCGCAAGATCGGAGATAAATGCCTCCGTATCAATCCCCCGGCTCCCGCCGAGTTTAATCACGAGCATGATGCCTCCTTGTAGTGGTCAGTAATCAGTAGTCGGTAGTCAGAACGGTTCTGGCTCTTCTGACTACTGACTACTGACTACTAGACCGGGTGCAGGCCGGCGAATTCGAGAGACGCGGTTTCCGGGAAGCCGCAGCGAATATTCATCGAATGGACGGCTTGGCCGGCTGCGCCCTTCATGAGGTTGTCAATTGCCGCTAACACGACGACACGGTTCGAGTGCGGGTCGCGCTCGAAGCCGACATCGCAGTAGTTGGAGCCAGTGAGAATCTTTGGTTCCGGGTTGCGGTGGATGCCGGTCGCTTCCTTGACGATCCGCATGAAGGGTTCACCCTTGTAGGCGCCCCGGAAGATTTTCCAGAGATCCTTCTCCTCCAATGGCTCTTTCAGGAAGGCGTGGCTTGTCGTCAGAATACCGCGCACCGCCTCGACACTCGTGACGGACATCGCAATCGGCTGCGCGCGGCCATCCACCGTCAGTTCCTGAATGACTTCGGCGCTATGCCGGTGGCCCGTTGGCTTGAACGAGCGGATCACCCCCGACCGCTCCGGGTGATGCGAGGCGGGGCCACTCTCGCCGCCCGCGCCCGACGATCCGGTCTTCGACTCGATGACGACGGGCATGTTTGGATCGAGGACGCCGGCCTTCGCAAGTGGATAGAGGCCGAGAATCGCTGCGGTCGCGTTGCAGCCAGGCGAAGCGATGTAGCGCGCATCGCGAATCGCGTCGCGGTGCAACTCCGGCATGCCGTAGACAAATTCGCCGAGCAATTCCGGCTTCGTGTGCGCGTGGCCGTACCACAGCGGGTAGTCCACCGGATTGCGCAGGCGAAAGTCGGCGGAGAGATCAATGATGATCTTCGCCTTGTCGAGAAACTGGTCAATTGTGCCCATCGTCACGCCATGCGGCGTGCAGAGAAAGAGCACATCAACCGGTTCCAGCGCCTCCATCGGTGTAAACATCAGATCCGTCCGTCCGCGCAGGTTCGGATGCATGCTGCGCACGAACTTCCCCGCCTGCCGCTCGCTCGTCACCTGCTTGATCTGCACATGCGGGTGTCCAAGCAATAGCCGGACCAACTCGCCGCCTGCGTATCCCGACCCACCGATAATGCTCACTGTTATTTGTTCCATATGATGGACCCTTTCAATAGGTCGGTAGTCGGCAGTCAGCAGTCGTCGGAGATGTCTTCACGCCACCTGCGAGCAGCGCCCTGTCTATTCTGCCGACTGCTGACTGCCGACTGATGGCTTCCCCACGGCCACGCGCTGTCCCGTCTGTAATGCCTCGCGGACGATACTCGCTCGTCCCGCCAATCGCGCAAACTCCTGGGGTGTATAGCAGAGAATATCCGCCGCGTACGCCGTCGGCCAGCAGGCATATGCCGCGACAAGTCGTTCCACCCAGCCGTACGCTCCGAACTCCGGCGCGACGACGATCAAGTCGAAGTCGCTCTGCGGATGAGTTGCCGTTCCCCGCGCCCGCGAACCGTACCAGACGAGCGTTGCAACGGCGAATCCGCTGGCACGCAGCGCAGCGATGAAGGTCCGTACGACATCCGCATCGGCGGGGTCTGGCTCCGAGATCACGCGCTCGCCTGTTCGTGCCCCGTGATCGCCAGTTGCTCGCGCGTCCACGCAAGCGTTTCGCGCGCCGTCGCCATTGCGGCGGTCGCTTCTTCCATCGCGCGAATCTGCGCGTCGCCGTGTGCCGTGCCGGGGTAGCGACCGGCGAGGTAATACGCGTATAACTCGACCAGGCGCACGAGCATGTCCGCCGGAATGCTGACCTCCGTGCCGATGCGCCGCAGATCATGGGTGCGCGCGGGCAGTTCGCCCGTCCGCTCGACCAGCAAACCCTTCAGCGCTTTTTCCACCGACTGTTGCGCGTGGAGGGCCATCGCGTGATAGTGTGCCGCATCATAAAGTACCTTCGCCGCGTCAAGGTCCTCCGCCGCCGATGCCAACCATTCCGTTGTTTCTTCGCGCATCGTTCCCCGCCTTTATGCTCTCCCGCGCTCCACGGCGACGCCCGCACGCGTGCCGCTTGATTGGTGCGCTTTCGTGACCACATAATCGAGGATTTCGCCCGCGATATCAACCTCGGTCGTCTCCATCAGGCCGTGGAATTCCGCGCCGACGTTGATTTCGATCACCTTTAACCCCGCGTCCGTCTCGACGAGGTCCACGCCCATGATCTCGCCGCCCACCGCGCGCGCCGCCTGCAGTGAGATCGCCTCAATATCTGGCGTGATCGGCGCATGCGATGAGGTCGCGCCGCGCGCGGTATTCGTCACCCAATGCTTCGCGTTGCGGTACGAGGCGGCAATCGCGCGATCGCCAACGACGAAGACGCGGATATCGCGCCCCGGCTTCTCGATGTACTCCTGAATGTAGAAGATCGAGTGATGGAACGAGCCGAGTACCGCCTTGTGTTCCAGCACCGCCTCCGCCGCCGCGCGGGTGTTCACCTTTGCCAATAGCCGACCCCACGATCCGGTGTTCGGCTTCAGTACCGCCGGGTAGCCCATCTCCTCGATCGCGTCGAGCGCGGATTGCGGTGTGTAGGCAACCATCGTCCGCAGCGTCGGCACACCCGCCTCGACGAAGGCGAGCGTCGTCTGGAACTTGTTGTCGCAGGTCTGGCTCGCCGCGAACGAATTGACCGTCGGGATACCCCATGAGGAGAGCAGCCGCAGCGTGTACTCGGCGCGCGAGTGGACGAGCGAGCGGTCGAGCACGACATCTACATCGGGAAAGGTGCGGTGGCTGAGATCGAAATGCACCTCGCGGTCATAGACGGGCACGACTGCGATGCCCCGATTGGCCGCGCGAGCGAGGATATTTTTCTCCTCAACCCGCACCTGTGAGAGTAATAGCCCCAGTCTCATCCGTTCCTCCCGCGCATCTGTACCGCGAACGCGCCAAGCGCGGAGTCGAGGGCGGTAATCGCCAATCCGTACTCCGTGAGGCTGATATGCTCGTCCGGCGTGTGGTCAAGGGCGGAATCACCTGGTCCGTACGCCGCCATCTGGCACTGCCACGCCGGGCCAACGACATTCATATCCGCTGTGCCGGTCTTGGATTTGAAGCGCGGCTTTCCGCCGACAGCGCGCACGCCCGCCAGCAACGAGCGGACGAGCGGCGTGTTCTTTTCGCAGCGATAGGCCGGTACCGGCGACTCCAACAGGGTGAGACGCCCATCACCGGCGGCATTGCGCAGTTCGTGATACAACGCATCCGGCGTGACTGAAACCGGCAATCGCACATTGATCTCCATCCGCGCGCGTTGCCGCAACCCATCGCTCTCGGACGCAAAGGCGCGAAGCGTCGGCTCGACGCGCTCGATCACCGATACTGCATTGCCGTTGAGGGCTTCGCAGACGGCGACCATCGCATTCCATCCACTGACCGCTATCTGCGGCGCGGGCAATTGCTGTCCGGCGCCGTGCGCGTTCGGCTGCTCCAATTCGTAGCGCAGTTGCATACTCCCCTTGTAGCCGACGACGACGCTCTCCCACGCGCCCGGCTCGCCAATGATGCAGGCGTCGGGTGCGGGCATCGTTTCGGCAAGGAAACTCGCTCCGGGCGAGTGCGCTTCCTCCCCGATGCCGCCGATCACCGTCACACGCAGGCCGTCGAGTGCGCCGCGTTGGTAGGTGCGCGCTGCCGCCGCAACGAACGTCGCCAGCGGCCCCTTCGCATCCACACTCCCCCGCCCGTAGAGCAAGTCGCCGCCTTCGATGCGTACCGGGAACTGACCCGGCACCGTGTCAATGTGGCCGAGGAGGACGAGATGCGCGGGGCCGTTCCCAACCGTCCCGACTGCGTTGCCGATCCCGTCAATGTGTGTCAGGTAGTCGCGCCGCGCCATCTCGGCACACAAGAATGTCACCGCCTCCCGCTCACCGGGATTGACACTGGGAATGGCGACGAGATCATGCAGCAGCGCAATCTCATCAGCGGTCGGCATTGTTTCTTCGCTCATGGCGCGCTCGCCCCGGCGAGGTGCGCGCCCCGCCGTGCGGCGGAGAGGACGTAATCGGCGATTGCCCCGGCGATGTCCGCACCCGTCGCTTCTTCCGTCTCCCGGAACTCGACCGCGTAGTTTACCTCTCCCACCAATGGGCCGCGCTCCGGGTGTTCGAGAATATCTACCGCGAGCACGCCGCCGACGTACCCGGCGATGGCGCGGGAGGCGCGCATCGCGACATCGTAGATCGCCGTGGACGCCTCGATCGGTGTGACCTTCAGGTGCCGATTCGAGCCGATCCGCCAGCCGCCGCCGCTGCGCGCCTCGACCGCCAGTACCTGCCCGCCAACAACCGTCGCCCGCAGATCGCGCCCCGGCTTCGGGATGTATTCTTCGATATAGAAGACCTCGTGATGCGCCGAGCCGAGCGTCGCCTTATGCTCCAGCACGGCTTCCGCCGCGTCGCGATCCTCGATCAGTGAGACGAGTTGCCCGCCCGTGCCGATGATCGGCTTCAGCACGACGGGATAGCCGATCTGCTCCATCGCCTCGACCGCCGCCTTGGGCGAGAAGGCGATGCGGACAGCAGGCACCGGCACCGCCGCCTCATTGAGCACCGCCGTCTGCCGCAGTTTGTTACTACATAGATTGATGACCGCAGGCGTATTGACCGTTGGGATACCGGCAGCCTGGAAGAGCGTCGTCACATAGCGGGAGCGCGAGAGATGCAGGGAGCGGTCGAGGATCGCGTCGAATTGCCCGCGCGCATCTGTGTGCGGATCAAAGATCAACGCGTGATCCGGCACCAACTCCACAGTCGCGCCGCGCGCCTCGATCGCGGCCGCAATCCGCTTCTCATCTGTCCGCATTCGCGTCATCAAGATCGCTACCCGTTGAGACACGCTCACTCCGTTCGCTCAGTTACGAGTACTGAGTACTGAGTGAGGCCAATCCCGCTCAGTACTCAGTACTCAGTACTTTTTACTCTCCCCAATCTTCCTCTTCTTCGGGCGCCAGTTGCAGTTCGAGCGGTGCGATCTCGACGACTTCGAGTTCGACGCCACATTCCGGGCACTGGATGATTTCACCCTTGGTTAGGTCGGAAACCTGCCACTCCGCGCCGCATTCCGGGCATTCCGCTGTCATGATTGTCGTTATCGTCATCGTTGCTCTCCTTTCCACAAACGAAGTCAGACTCCCTGTTCCGCTCTTGCCACGAGGGCGGTAATCGCACTCGCGAAGGCGTCGCGTCGGTGTTCGGCGATCTGTCGTTCCTCCACAATCCATCGTTTCAGATGTTCCAAACCGAGGTTGCCACTCGCGCCGAGGTGCGTCCGCTCACGTAGCGCCGCGTCCGCGTCCACCGCAGGCAGATCATCCGCGATTTTGGCGATCTTCCGATAGGCGTCGCGGAACGGCATCCCTTGCTTGACGAGATCATATGCCATATCCGTCGCGAAGAGTTCGGGCGAGCAGGCTGCCCGAATCACCTGCTCGTTCACCGTCGTCTTACCGATCGTCAAGGCGCAGATCGCCAGCGCGTCATTGACCAGATCGAAGGCACGAATCATCGGTCCCTTCGTTTCCTGGAAATCAATGTTATACCCGGAAGGCAGCCCCGCGATGATCCCCGCAATCTGCTGCTGCAAGGCGAGCACCGTATGTGTCCGCCCGCGCACCAGTTCCATCAGGTCCGGGTTGCGTTTCTGCGGCATGATGCTGCTGCCGGTTTCGAGCGTTTCGGACATCCGCAGAAAATTGTACTCGCGCGTCACGAAAAGCAGCATGTCCTGCGCGAATTTCGACAGATCGAGCATGACGTGTGTCAGCGCCTGCACGGCGAGCAGTTCGAACTTGCCGCGCGCGTTCTGGGTGTAGAGGACGTTGTTCTGCACCTTGGCGAAGCCGAGCAGGTCGCTTGTCAGTTGCCGGTCAATTGGCAAATTGACGCCGAACGACGCCGCCGAACCGAGCGGGTTCTGATCGGTGATAGAGTACGCCGTCTTCAAGAGCGCGAGGTCGTCCATCAGCGATTCCGCGAAGGCGCTCGCCCAGAGACCGACCGAGGAGAGCATCGCACGCTGCATATGCGTGTAACCCGGCATCGGCGTCCACTCTTCGCGCGCGGCAAAGGTCGTGAAGGCGGCGGCGGCATCAATGACATTCGTCATCGTCGTGAGGATTTCGCCCTTCGTGTAAAGGCGGGTATCCACGAGCACCTGATCGTTGCGCGAGCGCGCGGTATGAATCTTCTTTCCCGCATCGCCCGTCGTCTCCGTCAGGTGATTTTCAAGCTTCGAGTGGACATCCTCGTCCCCTTCCGCTAGCATGAACGCGCCCGCCTCGTACAGCGCGAGGACATGCACAAGTTCCTTGAGGAGCGCGTTCGCCTCATCGTCCGTGAGGATGCCGATACGATGGAGCATGATCGCGTGCGCCATCGAACCCCAGACATCGGCGGGCACGAGGCGGTTGTCGAGGACGGCATCCTCCCCGATCTCATACCGCTCGGCGAGCGCGTCGAGTTGCACATCTTTCTGCCACACTTTCGGCCCCGATGTCGCCACTCAACCGCCTCCCTCTGTTGCTGTGCTGCCGCGCGTCGCTTTCCAGCGAGCATCGCGTTTGGCGAGCAGTTCGAATGGCAAGGCGCGTACCTGCGCCGCCGGGCCGCACCACCGCTGGTCGAACGACGCCGACTGGATGGAGCGCACTTCCTCGAAGTAGAGCGATGAGGGTGACTGGCGGCTGAGGATCGTCATCGTGCCTTTGTAGAGTTCGATCTCGTACGTCCCGTTCACCGGCCCCTGCGACTGCGCAATAAAAGCGTCGAGGTCCGCCTTCAGCGGCGTGAACCATTCCGCCGAAAAGACGAGGCTGGACCACTGCGCGTCCACGATCTTCTTGAATTGAATCTCGTCGCGCGTCAGCGTCAGTTGCTCCAGATCGCGGTGCAACGCGAGGATGATTGCGGCGGCGGGCGCTTCATAGATTTCGCGGCTCTTCAAATCCATGATGCCGTCTTCGATGATATCAATCCGGCCGAGGCCGTTCGCCCCGCCGACATCGTTGAGGATCGGCACGAGTTCGGCGAGCGGCATCCGCTGTCCGTTGATCGCGGTTGGCACGCCCGCCTCGAAGGTGAGCGACAGCGTCGTGGCGACATCCGGGGCGTGATACGGCGGCGTGTACCAGAGCCAGATATCGTCCGGCAACTCGGTTTCGAGCGTGATACCGCCGGAGGCAATCGAGCGGCACCACATCGTTTTGTCCTCGCCGCCGAGAATCACTTCCTGAATCGGGATGCCGTAGTGCTCGCAGAGCGCCATCTCCTCTAAGCGTGTCAGATTGAGGTCGCGCACGGGGATGAGAATGCGCAGATCGGGCGCGAACAGTTTGAAGGTGTTCTGCGCGCGGTACTGGTCGTTTCCCTTGCCGCTGGAACCGTCCACAATCGCGTCGCAGCCGAGTTGGGCGGCGTACTTCGCGGCGGTCGCGCCGATCAGTTGGCGCGTCATGCTCGTCGCGCAGGGGTAGCCGTCGTAATCCACATTGGCGCGGATCGCCTTCGCCAGCCACTCGGTAAACTCGGCGCGCGCATCAAGGAAACGGAGATCGAGGCCGAGCGTTTCCGCCCGCTCGCGCGCCCGGTGCAGTTCGTCCTCACCCTGCCCGACATCCACCGTGATCGCGATAATCTCCGCCGCGTGGTAATGCTCCCTGAGGAGCGCCGCGCAGATCGCCGAATCAAGCCCGCCAGTCCAGCAGAGCACGGCCTTCGTCACCGGCGCGGCGGGGTTCGCCGCTACCTTCGCCAGCGCGGATTCCACATGTTCAGTTGTATCGAGTATGACGCCTGTCATCCCTGTCCCTCCTCGCGCAGTGTGCCGAGGCCAGCGAACAATCAAAAAAACGCCCCATCGCCCTCCGCATCCCGGAGGGACGAGAGCGTCGTGTCGCGCATCCCGTGGTACCACCCTCGTTGCCGGAACATTCGCCCCGACCACTCGTGTTGGCGCTATTTCGTCGTGGGCGCCACCCACCTCCACCTACTTGCGCGCATACGCTTTCTTCGGCAGGCCACTCCGAGGCGCGTTCACCGCTCGCTTGACCGTTTCCAGGCTTCCACACTCCCTGGTTCGCTGTCGGCCGCGTGGCGGGTACTTCTCCCCTTCAACGCGGGATATTCAGTTAGATTGTTGGAAATACCACACTGGCCCGTTGTCGTCAAATCTCTTCGGACGTTATTCGTCATTGGTGCCCCTTCGTGACAGAATTTCTGCGATACTGAATAACAGTAACTGGAACATGGGAGGAGATATATGCTTGTCAAACTCGGACAACGAGGGACCGTGACACTACCGAAAGGCCTCCGCGAGGGACTACCGGAACAAAGTTTGTTTGAAGCGGTGCGCCGCCCGGACGGCGTGATCGAATTGCGGCCACAACAAATGATTGACGCCGCACAGGCATAGTTCTGGACAGAGCGGTGGCAGCAAATGGAACGCGAAGCGGACGAAGATATTGCCGCAGGGCGCGTGGTAACATTCGATAACGTCGAGGATTTTATCGCTGATCTTGAGCAATGAAGTTTCGGCGCACATAGCGATTCCTTACTGACTACAAACGTTTATCGGACGCAGAGCGCGCACTGTTTCTTGCCGCCCTTCGTCAGATCAACGAAGCATATGCGCGGCGAGGCACGCTTCACTTACCCGATTGGCCCGCAACGTTACGCATTGGGCACTTGTCGTCGGTTCCCAGAATATGGGAGATGACGTGGTCATTTTCAGGGCCGGACGGACGCGCCACTTTCGAGTTCGTAATGATTGATGGCGAAACTGCGATCCTTTGGCGACGTATTGGCGATTATGGCATCTACCGGGATCCCTGATATGCCGTCATTCGACTGAGCGGGGCAGTTTGCCCGACCTCAAACGCCGCGCGCGTGAAGACCTGACTCGTATCCACGATGACATTGCCACTCGCGACCACCGCGTGGAGGTAATCGAGTGAGCGATTCGCCGGGACTCTTCCTTGTAGACGCCTTTGTCCGATAGCATCATACCGAGGTCTGGACGACGGTGTTCACACGTATCTTACTCGAGAAGGCAGAGCGGCGTGTTACAATGATACGGATATGTACGTACACTGTCGGAGGTAGCGCATGAATGCATTCGATATTGCGCTGATCGTCGCGGCGCTCGGTGTGGCGGCGCTGACGTTTACGCAGCCGCCGATTACGGTGATTGCGGACATCGTCGCGGTCTATGCAGCGTCGGTGCTGGCTGGTATCCTGTATCGTCCGGCGACGCATCTGGCCGTGCTCCGCTTCTTGCCGGACAAGAACAATCTGACGGTGCGGTTGGTCGTCTTCGTGGTGCTGCTCGTCGGCGGCGCGCTGCTCCTGCGGGGACTGCTACGTCGGGTGGCCGGGATGATGGCGGTGGCGCGATGGGGAGCCGGGCCCCTGATCGGCAATTTACTCTCGGCGGGCCTGTCGGTGGTTCTTGCGGTCGGCGTAGTGTTGCTCATCGTCGTTGCGTTCGTGACCGTTGCGCGCATTCCCATATCGGTCGGTCTCGTCGCATTCGCGCGGGAGCAAACGGCGCACTCGCACCTCGTGCCGCGCCTCACCGAGCCGATGACGATGTATCTTCGGTTGGTTGGGCTGTTTTTCCCGAGTGGGTTGCCGGATGTCTATCCGAGTGTCGCGGGGCTGGCTCATCCCGCCTGACGAGAAGTTGAAAGGTGAAAGTGATTCCGAAACCACTTTCGACTTTCGACTTCCCCAAGGAACGTGTCGTGCCGATCGCGGCGAGCATTCTCGAAACCCTCGAATATCCGAAAGTGCTCGCCCGCCTCGCGCGGGTCTGCGATTACTCGCTGGCACGCGAGCGAGCGGAAGCGCTCGTACCCGACACGACGGTACCGGCCGTGCGGCGAATGTTGACGGAGACGACCGAGGCACGGACGCTGCTCGCCTCGATCCCGGAGATTGGCGTTGGCGGCGCGCGGGATGTGCGCGCGCCGGTGCGTCTGGCCGCGCTCGGTGTGACCCTCAACCCGACGCAACTGCTCGACATCCGCGACACCGCCGCCGCCGCCCGCACGCTCCGCCGGACGATCACGCGCCTCCCGGAAGCCTCCGAGCGGTTCCCGGTTATCCTCGACCATGCCGCCGCATTGAGCGACTTTACGAACCTCGATGCGACGATAACTGCCGCGATCTCACCGCGCGGCGACGTACTCGATAGCGCATCAGACGAACTGCGACGCATCCGCATCGGCGTTCGGACGGCGCAGGGCCGTCTCGTGGAGTACATGAACAACTTCACACGCGGCGCGCGGGCAGCGGCCCTGCAGGAGCCGATCGTCACTGAGCGCGCCGGGCGATATGTCGTGCCGGTACGCGCCGATCAGCGTGCGCAAGTGCCCGGCATCGTCCACGACACGTCCGCGAGCGGGCAGACGCTCTTCGTCGAGCCGATGGAAGCGGTCGAGTTGAACAACCGCTGGCGGACACTGCAATTGGAAGAGGAACGCGAGATCGAGCGCATCTTGCAGGCGCTGACCGCGTACGTCGCGGCGGAAGCCGACGCACTCGAACGGGCGATGGGCGGCATCGCGGCGATTGATTTCGCACTCGCCAAAGCGCGCCTCGCGGCGGAGATGCGGGCGAACGCACCGCGCCTCTGGACGGCAGACGATGCGCCGAGGCAGGCGCCGGAGGGCGCGCACCCGACGCTCCGGCTCGATCTGATCGAGGCGCGGCATCCGCTGCTGACCGGCACGGTCGTGCCAACCGATATTACGCTCGGCGACCGCTTCCGTATCCTTGTCATCACCGGGCCGAACACGGGCGGCAAGACCGTCGCGCTCAAGACCGTCGCTCTGCTCGCACTGATGACGCAATCCGGGTTGCACATCCCCGCCGAGGAGCGCAGCGTGATGCCCGTTTTCGAGAGCGTCTTCGCGGACATCGGCGACGAGCAGAGCATCGAGCAGTCGCTTTCCACCTTTAGCAGCCACATGACGCGCGTGATCGCCACACTGCGGGACGTGACGCCCGATTCGCTTGTCCTGCTCGACGAACTCGGCGCGGGAACGGACCCAGAGGAAGGCTCCGCGCTCGCTCGCGCGCTGATCGCCACGCTCCTCGAACGCGGCCCGCTCGTCATCGCGACGACGCACTACAGCGAGTTGAAATCGTATGCCTACGCGACGCCGGGCGTTGAGAATGGCAGCGTCGAGTTCGATGTCGAAACCCTCTCGCCGACGTACCACCTGACGGTCGGCGTGCCGGGGCGGTCGAATGCGCTCGCCATCGCCCAGCGACTCGGCCTCGATCCGGCGGTGGTGGAGCGGGCGAGGCAGTACGTCGCGCCGGAAGTCGTGCAGGTAGATACGCTCCTGGAGGGGATCAAAGGCGAACGCGAGGCGGCGGAACGCGCCCGCTCGCGTGCCAGCCGCGATCGCGCCCAGGCCGAGCAGATGAAGCGCGACGCCGCCCGCGCCCTGTTCGAGGCCGAGAAGGCGAAGCGGGACGCACGCGCCGAGGGTTTGGCGGCAATGGAGCGAGAACTGGCCGATCTCCGCGCCGATCTGCGCCGCCTCGGCCGCGAGCGCGACACGGTCAGCGTAACGCGCGACTGGATCAAGCAGGCGGATCAGCGGGCGCTGGAAACCCAGCAGCAATTGAAGGAAGCGAGCGCGAAGGAGGCCGCCACCCCGCAGCCGACGCCACCCGCGATCATTAACCTGCCGCCGGAAGGACCGGAGCGGCCCCTGCAGGCCGGTGATCGCGTGCTCGTCGCGGCCTTCGGCGACTCCGAGGGGCTGATTACCGTCCTCTATCCCGGCAGCGGCGAGGCGGACGTGCAGGTCGGCTCATTCACGATGCGGCAGCCGTTGGCAGGGTTGACACGCCTGTCGAACCGCGAGGCGGCCCGTCGTGCCACGTTGCGCGGCGAGCGGCCCCATCAGACACGGGCAGTGCCGATTACCGTCCCCGCCGCGCCCGCAAACGCCTCACTCGAAGTGGACTTGCGCGGCATGCGCGCCGTGGAAGTTGGCGATGTGCTCGATCGCACGCTGAACGATTCCGTGCTGGCGGGGATGCCGTACCTCCGCATTATTCACGGCAAAGGCACGGGCGCACTCCGCCAGGTCGTGCGCGACTATCTGCGCGCCAACCCACTCGTCGCCGGGACGGAATCCGCGCCGGATCAACAGGGCGGCGATGGCGTGACCGTCGCGCGACTGACCGAGGGTTAATCATGCCGTTCCGCTTCAAAAAACCGTCCGGCGACCAGCACCCTGAAGGGAAGATTGTCCCCATCGCCACGGTAGACAACCAGATGGTCGCCGACATGGCGATCGGCATTCTGAAGCTGCACCACATCCCCTGCATGGCGCGCGCCGGGGGTATGGGCATGGTCTGGCTCGGCCCTGCCCTCCAACCGCACGACATTCTCATCCTTGAAGGTGACAAGGAGCGTGCGGAAGACGTACTGAAGGCGTTTTCCGACGACGAGGACGTAAAACTACTCTGGCGCTAAATCTTCAGCGTCAACTGTGGTTTTAGAACAAAAGCGCATGAAAATCCGAACAGCCCAATTTCGATGCCATTTTTGCGGCATTCCAATGCGGTAAATTTATGTGCCGGACTTGACGAACATTTGTTCGCATGAGACAATAGCGATACGCCGGAAAGGGTTGAGGCCGCACCCACCGGAGACGAAACGGCAAACATAATTGGAATGGACAACGAAGCGGCTGGAGGAACAAACATGGCACGAGGATTGAACCGCGTCACGCTCATCGGCAAT
>JAABUJ010001660.1_pt1 | contig 31086 bp, 23 predicted proteins | sample 5559131 | NCBI WGS metagenome assembly JAABUJ01 (sample SAMN10711875, study PRJNA513366) | rock metagenome | isolation source: Antarctica rocks | place: Antarctica: Victoria Land, Mt New Zealand nord | collected 2016-01-07
CCTCTAGTGTCGACTCGACGACCAGAGTGTCGACTCGACATCTGCCTCGTCGTCTTATGCTTGGGGCTACGCGCCCTGCGCGTAGGTCTCATACCTTCCAGAGTATGGTCGTAACATTCTATTCTTTCTCTATAGATTTTCTTTTCTTTTAATTATTGTTGAATTTGACTTCACAGCTTTAATTTAAACTGATAAAGATTTGCAGAATCTTTAATAATAATAATGTTATAAATTTTACATTATTCTTATTTAAATTATACATTTCTGTCTCAGTGTTGAATGAGAACATATAAGCAGAACATAAATTAAAATTAATTTTACATTTTTTATATAGATTTTTTATATCTTCTATATTTTTATCATTACAATTAATGTTAGATATATAACCCACAATAGCTATGCTATTAGTGTGGTGCCACCTTTTAACAGGTTATGAGCTCAGGTTGGTGTAATGGTGTTGAACATGTGTTGGCTGCCTTACTCACATAAGCCCAAGGTTATGAGTTCAAACTATGTTGCATGCACATTCTTTCTGCCTATGAGAAGCTGGGTAAGCAATGTATGAGTGTGCCGGCCGATCGCGGGTTAGGGAAAGTGTTAGATATATAACTCACGATAGCTATGCTATTAGTGTGGTGCCACCTTTTAACAATTAAAATGATTTTTACAGAGATTGCAAAACTCTGTTTCTGCATTGAAAGACATCATATTGAAAGAATATAATTTATAATTAATTTTATATTCTTTATATACATCATTTACATCTTTATCATCATAAACAAAATCATTCTTACAAAAATTACAACTATCTGTGTCTTCTGTGAAAGAAAGTGTACTGAAAAAACATTATGTGCAATTAATTTTACATTTTTCTTATAAATTTAAAATATCTTTCTTTTAATGAATTTTATATTGTTCAGATCAGCAATCAGACTTGTAAGATCTTTGTGTAAATTATATAATTATTGAGCTTCATAATCTTAAATTTATTAATATTAAATACAGATAATGTAAGACTCTGTATTGACATAATGAGTGTATAAATATGATTTGCAAAAATCTAACAAGAAATATCTTCACAGATTGCTGCAGTAGAGATGATAAATTTCTTTTAAATTTAAATGAATTTTTAATATTTCTTTGTACACTTTATCAAAACAATAATGTTGAGATATAATACTTTTAAAAAAATATATAAAATTATAACAATATATTTACATTTATGTTCTGCATGTACACACCTAATCAATGAATTACAGAGTGAGATAAAATTCTATTTTTTTAAATTTAAAATAAACTTTATTATTTACAAAGTTCTTTGCATGTTCTAAATGAAAAGTAATTCTTCTTTATATAACTATACTTTTATAATTCTGTCTATGCTTCTGCACAACATCTAAGTTAAAACTCAACTCTTCATTAAAAACTACTTTAATGTCTAAAAGAAATGCTGTAAATCTGTTAAAATTCTTTCATTATATATTACAAGATTGTACAGAAGTGTCTGAATGCTGAAAATGATCTTATAAAAATTATAATAAATTTATAAATATAACTAATAATAAAGTTTGAATCTAATTAATGTTGATATAATTTGCTGATCAGTAATAAGATTATTATGTTTCTTTTAAATAAGTATAATAAGACTTGCTTTTAAAACATTACTATTACAAAGCATTAATTATCTAATGTAAAGCTGTGCTTTCATTGTATTGAGCATAGCAATGCTGCATATATATTATTTTATTATATTTTGATCTTTTCTACTGATCAATCAGACTGAATATGAAGCTTATGACTTTAAAATGTCAATAAGATTTATATATAAAAACAATATAACTATTATACATACTTTCAGTATCAGCTATACTTCTGTACAGATTAATTCACAGCTATACTCTATATAAACAGATTTTTACAGCAGTATATCTGTAATGTTTATGTTATTATTGATTAGAACAGACTAAATTATCTTTATATATATTAAAATATAATCTGTTCAGATCTATACAATGACATTGTAGATATGTTGATTTGTAATGATTTAAATGAAGAAACTATTAAATATTATATTATTTTGTTATTAATCTATTTAAATAATGACAGATATATGCAGTAGCTCTTTTAGAATTCAATGATTATTGTATAATACTTTAATAAATTTACATTATTTATTATCTTTACTGCAAATTCAAACTAATCTGAAGTACAGTCTGCACTGTATTCTGTATAGACAATATAAGATTGATTTAACATCATTGTATAGATTTTTAAACTTAAAAAGAAGACTCTGCTTAAGAACTTATGAACTGTATTTAAATAATATTTAAGCATAATATAAACTGTAAAGTATCAGAAAAGAAATCTGTTACATCTGTACTGTTTTCTTTTTTTACAATGAGAAAATAACTTTTTAAATTAAAATTATATAAATAAGATTATCTATACAAAGCTGCTCAGTTCTAATCTGAATTGAGATGAATCATTAATAGAGATTGTTAAGATTTAGTTAATATATAATTTTTATGATGAACACAATTTAACAGCTTCTTGCATAATGAAAGTAATAAATAATTTTATATAATGATGTTTAAAATGTTTTTTAAAGCAGTATCAGACAGAGACTGTAATTTAAGAGAATGAATATTCTTTGTATTGATGTTGTAATGATTAATGTATGTGAATTAAGACAGTATATAATTAAAAAATAATTATAAATAATGTTTAAATTGTTTTATACAATCTTTATCTGATTTAATAATATAATATACATATCAATGTAAAGATATGCACTTCTGTACAGACTGTTAAATACATTTATAAATATATTTATAAAAGTAAAGATTGAATCACTGTGCATTTACAGTTCAATTTAGATAAGATTGCATAATATTTACAAAATTAATATATTGATTCTATACAGACTGTTGTATATCTATTTAAGTTTAATAATTATTATAAAAATTCATTAATAATTAAACTCATTATATATCTTCTTAATGAGCAGACAGTGTCTTTTAAGAAGAATGCAATTTTATAAAAGCTTTATAAAATTATAAACAGCTTTAAATTAATTTTTACAGTCTTCTTTAAATATAATTGACAGCATACAAATAAATGTACATATCTGTATTAAAAGTTCTCTGCACACTATGTTTATCATTATAAGAAGAATAAACAGCACTGAATATCTTATTAATATAATATAATTATTAATTATATGTATCATTGCAGCTCTATAACAAGTAAAAGATTCTATTTATATTACTTTTAACAGTTATTTGAAGTTTACAGAGCTTTGAAGAGCTTCATACAGTGAATAAATATGTTTATGTAATTTTTTAACAGATATATGTTGCTCATAAATTGCTTAAAGATAATAAAAAATGAATTATTTACTTTATAGAGACTGTTCAGTTCTTTTTTAAGTTTATATTATGAATTTTGTTGATCATTGCATTTATGCATAATGATGTTACAGAATTTTAAATCTTATAAGAACAGTTTTAATACAATATTTGTGATGATCTGAACAGATAGATAAATCTTTTTATACATATTTTATTAAATTTTATTGATACTTATCTTAACTATGATCTTTTTCTTATTAATTAAGAACTTACAAAATGTAATTAAGTTCTTTTAAACTTTAATATATCTTTTTTAGTTCTAAATTGACAATGTGTACATCAAAATAACTTAATATAAATAAAGTTAAAGTATAATCTGACTGAGTAGATTCAGTTAAGAGATTAAAATCTACAATAAATAAATAATAATTAATATTACTGCTTTAACACAGTTCTTACAGTTATTGAGTAAAGTTTAAGCACTGCTCATTTCTTTGTTCAGAGTTTAACAAATACAGAAAAGATCTTTTTTTATTAATTACTTTATTATTATTTTTATATAGATAAGAAAGTAATTCTATGTGTAGTATCTTTAAACATTGTAGCACTGTTACTTTTTAATAATTAAATAATTTAAATTTTATATTTACTGTTTAAGATTCTACTGATCTGTACAGAGTTAAGTACATATTTTATTAACTGTAAATTTATATTTACTGATCTATTATGCTGCACAGCTTTGATCATATAAAATAAGATTTTTATATAATATAAATATAACTTTTATGTAATGAATTTTATTCTACAGAACATTAGACAATTCAATATTTTGTTTAAAAATATATTGACAATTTTAAATGAAGACTTTGCACAGACTTTATTCATTGTGTAAAGAAAAAATAAAATCTTATAAATTAATATTTATATTTAATGAATTGATCTGTGATCTCAGCTGTGTGTATTGAGATTGTATAAAAATATATATATTTATTTAAATGCTGATAATTAAGTTTTTATGAACTGAATTGCAGTCATATCTTATTAAATTCATTATTATAAAGTTATTGCTTTGCTTACACAAATCATTCATTAATTTTAATCTTTATTAAGCTTTTATAATTATATATATTCATCTGTAGATCTACATTGTGCTATGCATACATTACATTTTTTAATAGTCACATTATTTTTATCTTACAAAATAATACAGTTATTAAGTTCAATGAGTATATACTGAACAAGATACATAAAGATGTGTATGCATTTAAGTTAATGAATACAGCTAGAGTAATCATTAAGTTAAGTTAAAGCTGAAATTTCTAATTTAACTTAACTTATAAGTCAAAATTTCTAATTCTAGTTTGACTCACACTAGAGTTGAGATTAAGCTAAGATTGAGTTAAGTTAAGAAAAAAGCTTATGCTAAGCTAATTTTAATTAGTTTATATATAAATTTTTAATCACCCTACACATAAGTTCTTAGTAAGCTTACTGTAAGTCTTAAAGTTAAAGAGTTGCAAGAGTGATATAATGAAGTGATAAAATCATAAAAGCAACAGTAAAATTATTTATAAAATTTTATAAAATTTATTTATGTAATATACTGATATTCTTCTCTCTACATATACAGAATTCTCTTCTTTAGCATATTTACATAAACTTTAAAGATTCTTATGTAATGAGCAACAAGTGTTATGTTCTTTGCTTGAATTGTAATACATTTTGTGTAAATAATCATTAAATTTATATTTAAAAATTGTTAAATTCTAATCAATAACATGCTGAAATGATTAAGCTTACTTTTAAAATAAACAACAAAATATATCTTAAGAGCTTTCTGTAGACACTTTAAAGCACTTAATTAAATATAAAAATCTGTTTTGTTAAACTCTTTAACAATAAAAAAGTAAATAATTCTCTGAAAGATCATCTTAAAGATAAAGAGATCAGTACTTTTCTAATAGTAATAAATCTTTCTTAATGCTTTCATTATATATAATTGTTAATAAATTCTGAGCAATACAATTAAGCAATAAAAATAAATAATAGAAATTATTGAAAGAAATAAATACTCATACTATACTATATCATCTAGTGAAACCTCTAAACTATGTTGTCTATGAGTACATCTTGATTAAGAGAGTTACAGAAGAAGTAGAAAGAATGTTGACTGCAGTTAATGTAAATAGAGTCTATACTTAGTTTCTGACATTAATTCTATCTCACTTTATAGAAGTAGCTAAAACATCACTTCTCAACACTTTCACTTGATGAGGCTGCATCTATTAACTCTCACTAATGACAAACATCAGATGACTAAACACATCATTAAGAGTTTAACAAATCATTTAAGAGTTTAATTAATCATTAACAGTAAATTTTATGAATTCAATAAATTACTTAAAAATTCATTTAAACAGAGACTTAATAAACTCATTAACAATCATCTCTTGACTGAGCACAAAGTCTATCTAAATCTGATTGTGCTTATGCAGATTGTAGATGTTGTAATAGAAGATATTGATGTACTTTAATCATTTATGTATATATGCATTTTTAATTAAGATCAAGACAGCTTAATTATCTTCTTTAAGCTGAATGAGTAAAGATACTTAATGAGCTTCATTCTTTTGAATGCTTATGCAGTATAAATTGACTTCAAGATATTTACTTATGCTTATATCTCTTAATATCTGTTCAAGTCAGATCTCAGTCTTTGCACACATTGATATGATTATGTATTTAATCTTAATGATTAAGATAACAATAGACTTCTGTTTTTAATTTATTCACAACATTGATTTATCTTTAAGCATGTAAATGCATTCTAAAATTGATTTTTAATTCTGTTTATTCAAAGCATAGTTAAAGTCAGAGTATTTAAGCATTGCTTGACTCTCATTAAAGCTGTACATGATGCTGAGATTGATGATTAATTTTATATACTGCAATAATCTCTTAAATGTATATTTATGATGCTCTGCAGAATTGTTGAGATATTGACTTAGTCAATTTAATGTGAAGATGATGTTTAACTAAATATGAATTGCTGCATACATTAAACTTTTAATTATCTATTAATACTGTCTTTAATCTATTCTTTGATCAGTTAAGCTGACAGAGCAAAGAGCATCATATTTATTAAGTAAAATGCTGATGACTCTGTGCTTGTCAGATTGCATGTGAAGATTCTTTAATATCTTGTTTATATAATGAGTCTAATTTAGACACAGAATTCTCATTTTGCAATTATATATAACTTAAATGCTAAGAATTTTCTGTGTCTTTTTTAAGTTCTTAACTTTGAACATGCTCACAAGAGCTTGCTTGAATTAAAGAATGTGTGATAGATTTATTGAAGTTATGACAATATTATTTACATAAAAAAGCAGCATAATTCTTTTAATGCTGTAAAGAAGAAGACAGAGATCAGTTTTGCTTTGATGAAAACTTAGTTTAAGCAGTTTAATGATATATTGTTTATGTCAGTTCTGTGCAGCTTGCTTAAGATCATAAAGGCTGTGCAGTATGCACAGAATATAATTAGATGCAACATTAATTTCAGAAAAAAATGTCATATAGATTGTTTTCTTCAGAAAGAATTTCATGAAGATGTTATTGATATTTACTTAATGACATTCTAGATTCTTGAGTGTGATGATAGTCAGAAAGACTCACAGAATGTTAAATTTGACAGTGAAAATAAAGATATTCTCATAATTAACATTATATATCTGTGAAAAGTCTCTTGTCACAAGTCTTGTCTTAAGCTTATTCAAGAATTCATTGATGTTTAGCTTAAGTTTAAAGATTTACTTACTGATTATAATGTTAATTCTTCTTAATGACACAGTTTCTTCTCATGTTTCATTTGCTGTCAAGACTGTCAGCTTCACATGAATGACATTCTTTCACATTTCTTCTCAGATTGAGTCTCTCACTGCTTCAGCATAGATAACAGACATTAAAATGTCAGATTTAATTACAGAGTCTTTTTTGTTTGTAAAGAATGCTGTAAGTGTCAGTATAACTCTCAATATTTTAATTAAAAACTCATTTACATCTTAATTGTCATTGTTGTTATCTCTCTTTCATTTCAGAATCTCAATGCATAAAAAGATTCTGACTTCTTTAAGTGTCATTATCTTAACTTAATCAGTGTTGATCTTCTCATTTAACAACTTATTTAGATTAACTGCAGTCAACTTAATCTCATGTTATTTATTTTAAAGCTTGTTAACCTTAATCATAATTAAGTCAGGCTGCATCTTACTGTTTTAAGTTATGAATATCTAATTCAAAGCTGTGATCTTCATAATGATTAACTTCTTTCATAAACATTCAACAGATCTTCTGTTTAGAAAAACATTTAATGTTTATTGTTACAGTTTAAAATTAACAATATCTTTCTTCTCACTTTCAGCAAACTTTACAGTGTAATTCTTAATGATGTGCTTAAGATCTGAAGCTTAAAGCTAATACTGCTTTATGATTTTCTTAATGTAATTTATAAAGACTCTTACTTGTTCTCAATTCATGAACTTGTTGCATCTGTCTTCAGATAATAACTTAAGATCAATGTAGCTGTAATACTTGCATTCTTATATATAAATATAATTAATGAATGACTTTACATCAATGAAAGCTTTCTTAAAAGTCATTTACTTGTTATTAATTACAAAATCAATTATTATTCAATTATAAAGATAAACATCTGTCTGTGCTGTCTGCACTCAGAACTTTATTGATAATTATATTTCTTTAATTATGATGCACACTGAGTTCTCAGTGATTCAGATAATTCTTTTGACAATGTTATTCTGAATTGACATATAGAGCATTGTGTATTGCAATGTAATGTTAAGAGACTTGCATCAGTCATTTAAAGTGAACTTTAACTTCATTCTATTGTTACTTTATATAACAAAAATCTTTGCATTAATTTAAAGTTCAGTCTTCAATCATCATTCTTACAGTGTCTGTGAGATCTCATTACATCACTTTAGCAGTATTGTTTACATCTTTCAGAAATAATTATCTACTATTTTCAGAAAGTACTGATATTCATTAAATGACAAGAGTAATGAATTATATATGTCAATGAAGACAAGAATAAGAATGTTAGTCTTTCTTTTACTTACAGTGTAATCTTACTTATTGATGAACTTAATCAGAGCATAAATCTCATACATGTTCTCATTGTTTTCAATGATGAGAATTGACTTTTCAAGAATTGTTATCTTGTAAAGATCATGCAACTTTACAGAATTAAGATGAGCAAATTGTTGATGTTAAAGTCTGTAAATCTTAATCTTTTCATTTAATGACATAATGTCAACATCTAAGAAGTCAGTTATAAGATTATGTTCATGAATCTAAATATACAGACTCATATCTGAAGCAGTAACAGAAAAGACAATCTCTGAATATGATGTGTATACTACAAATATTAAAGCAAATTTATTAAGACTCTTTGCAATATACTTAATTATATAAACTTTATCTCACTTTAATGCTTCTATTATAGTTTTGCTGTGCTTATTATACATTTAAAGACAGTATTGATTAAAGCTTTTATGCAGTTTCATTTTGCATATCTGCTTTCTTGACAGAAGATTGATCTTAAGTTCAGATATATAGAGTGTTGAACTCAGTCTTATAGAATTTCTTGACTTAACTTACATAATGATCACTTCATAATAATGAGAGTATAAATGTTCTTTTTTAACTTTAATTTGTCAGCATCTCATTCATATAAGAAAATCACTGAAGAGTTAAAGTTAATCAATTATATATAAGAAGAATTCAGAGTCTGCAATTCATTCAGATTTAAGTATCTTACTGACAGTCTTCTTAAACAGAGCAGCAATTTCATCATTAACTTTCTTTTTCTCTTTAAATTTAAAGAAGAAATCATCATCATTATTGTCACTGACTTCTGCATTAAAGACTCTGTGTCTCTTTTCTTTTTCTTTATAAATTAACTTTTAATACAACTTAACTGCAGTCAATCTATACAGCTTAATTACAGTTAATCTGCTTATCTTCTTTTAAGTATTTTGCTTAATATCAGAAAGAAATTTGCAATCTTTAATGAAGTGAGAGTTGTTGCAAAGAAAGTACTTAATAAAATGATAAGAAAAATAATTATTGTCTGAGCTAAATGATCTACAATAATGTTGCTTAATATTAGCTGTGCAGTAATTCAATGAACTGCAGTTCTAATTCATTAAACATTAATCTTTTTTCTGTTTGTCTGTTCATAAGACAATGACAGTCTCATTAGTCTTAAGTTATATCTCTTTTTTTAAAGCTTTTATAAATCTTTCTTGATGTCTGAATTGTTCTGAGTGTTAATGACATTGCAGATCATAACATACTTAACTAATAGTGCTTAAAGCAGTGTCTGAAACTGTTGTTCTAATTTAAATAATTTAATTATATCAGACTGAGTTGCAGCAATCTTTCTGTCAAGTTTGCTCAGATAAGTTTATGCTTCTTTAATAAATACATTTTTTGACATTTTATATTCAACAAACTTCATTAAATATTGTCTTCTGATCATCTGCAGCTTCTTTTTATACTTAAACTTTAATGCATCTCAAACATTCTTTATACTGATTTTGTTCATCAGATATTCTTAATTATCTGTATTTATGCAGATAATAAGTCAATATAAAATCTTTACATTAATTTTCTAATTTTCAAAGTCAAGACTGCTGAGAAAAAATGAGTCTAAGAATTCACTGATCAGCATATTGACTGCTAAGACTTCAACAACATTTTATAGATCTTTTTTTATCAGTTATCTTCTTATAAAAGTAAATCATTGATTGCAGTTCTTGTAAGTAAGAATTGAGATGAGTTATTGCTTTATAAAGAAGTTGTTGAAGTTTATGATGATGATAGTTGACATATAGTATAAGAAGTGAATAAAGTAAAATAACAATGTATGCATTAAAGATAATATAAGTAAAACAAATAAAAAGCTTTTGTGTCTTTTATTCTGTGAGATAATAATGTTTATTCATCTTAATAATTTATATTAAGCTGTCAAAGAACAGTGCTCTCTGAGCAACTGTGAATGCTGATTTTTGTTAAGATCAATTCTTTATGAATCTTTTAAGTTAAACATACTCAGCTGCTGCAAAATACTGATTCTGCTAAAGCTAAATTTATTATAAATCTCAATAATCAGTAATACTGCTAAAGCTGAATTGACTGTAAATCTTAATAGTTAATATACATAGCTACTGTCAGTGTGCTGATTCTGTTAAAGTCAGATTTATCATAAATCTCAATAATCAGTGATACTGTTAAAGCTGAATTGATTATAAATCTTAAAAGTCAGCATACTCAGCTATCATCACACTAGAAGTATACACTTTCTCTGAGAAGCTTCTTGCTAACTTGAGCTCATAATCTATTGAAAGAAATGAATATTCATGTTATATTATACTGTCTAGTGAAATCTCTAAATTATGTTGTCTATGAGCACATCTTGATCAAGAGAGTCACAGAAGAAGTAAAAAGAATGTTGACTGCAGTTAACATGAATAGAGTCTTTATTTAGCTTTTGATGCTAGTTCTACTTCACTTCATAGAAGCAGCTAGAACATCACTTCTTAACAGAAATAATTTACTTTATGATTTAACATAACATCATTAAGATTGAAATAACAAATTATTTTACTTTTACTATTCATTATCTTTTTCTTCAACATTATCATCATCACTCTGCTCATTATTACTCATCTTATTATTATTTATATCATCATCATCTATATTATCATCACTTATCTTATTATTATTCACATCATCATCATCATCTTGCTCAGTGTTCACAGCAGTTACAGCAGATACAGATTGTTTCTTAATAATAACTTATTTCTTAATAATAGAATGATCATAAGTGATAAATGTCTTTCTTAATGATATAATGATTAGATTTTTGTAGAAAGATTAGTGTAAGAGTGATAGAATAAAGTAATAGAATGAGGTTGTATACTTATTGATGTTAAAAGATTGAATGAATGATGTGTAATGTAATTGATGTGTAAGAAGAATGATGTGTAAGATTGATAAAATGTAAGAAAGATGAAATGTAAATGTAATATGTGTTAAGACTATAATGCATTACTATGATAAACATGAGATTGAGACTTCATATTTACTATATTTACTCATAACACAAGAAATAAAAATAAACAAATCATAAAATCTTATTCATTCTTCTTTTAACTTTTTACATTTACATCATATCTATCTACAACACTGTCAGCTGATATGTTTCTTGATTAAATATAATTTTATTATAATATTTTATTGCAATAATTATATCTTGCTGAATCTTAGCTAACAGATTTGCAAAATTATTTTTACTGCATTAAAAAAGCTTATTACTTACTTAAAATATCTTATATCTCTATCTTATTATCAGATCATAGCATCAAGGTTTGTATTGCTCTTTTATATTACTTAATTTAAGATTAATAAACTATATTAACTACTTACAGTATATCATATATCTTTCAAGAAACAAAATGTGCAAAAGTCTGTTTCTTTTAATTTTTGCAAAAATAAATACATCAAGATTAAATTTATTAATATACTCTCTTTATTTTCTGAACATCTGTCAATCAAAGAATCTCTATGTTATAACTGAGAATTAAGATAAAGAAATAAAGTTAAATTAATAGTTAAATACATTTCATTAAAAGTAGCAAGTAAGTATTTAACTTTGTTGAAGATCATTAAGATTAAAAAGCTTCAACAGACTTATATATAAAGTTTTAGTAAAATTAAAATTAAATATATTGAAGTAGTAGATTGAGCTGTAAAACAGATTGTGTTAAATAAATTGAAGAGCTTAACTCAGTATAAGTAAATGAATGAAGACAGAAAAATATGTATGATAACAGTTACTGAATATAATGTTATGAATAATTGCTATCTTAAAGAAATTAATAATAAGAAATTCTATTGCTTCATTGTATTGTTTATATACTCACACTGTTGTATAAAGAAGTTTATAATTGAGTTTAAGAAAATTTAAAAAGTAAAGAAATGTTATGTGACTGAAGTGAAAGAGAAGAAGAAACATTAAGACTATTTTAATGAAATATATAAGATATTGATAAAGAACAAATTTGTTGATGAGAAAGATGATAAAGAAGAGAATAAGATAAGTATTTAGAATCTTTAGTGTGTATAAAAATAATGTTAATGTAATTAAATTTATATATTGTCTTTTATTGACTCTCTTAAGCAGAATATAATCTTCAAGCTTAAAGTAATGATTAAGCATTATAAGAAATTAATTAATAAGTGTGAACTTAAAAAGTTAATGAATGCTGAAGACTTTAATTTTAAGAATAGGCTGAGTGTCAGAGTCAGTAGCTTTAATAAGGTAGCTTTACTAATATTTTTATTATGAGAGTGTTTTGAGAGATTTTTACATGAAAATTTTATGACTAATAGATTACATCATTTTATAAAAGTTATGAAAATTTCAGTAATTTATCTTGTAAATTACACAACTTACATAGTCAACCCGCAAAAAACCCGCAAAAAAGCTACATATTGTGAGTTAAGTAGCTTTTTGTGGGTTTTTTTTATTTAAGTGTGTGGATTGAGTAATTTACAAGACAAATTACTGAAATTTTCATAACTTTTATAAAATGATGCAATCTATTAATCATGAAATTTTCATGTAAAAATCTCTCAAAACACTCTCATAATAAAAATATTAGTAAAGCTACCTTATTAAAGCTACTGACTCTGACACTCAGCCTATTCAAGAATGTTATAATTGAATTTTGCTGTCAGATTATGAACTCAAAATATATAGAAAATAAAAATTAAAAATATGAATTTATTACTTCATTTTATTGCTTTATTTTATTACTTTCATCATTGACAGATCACTTAGATATAAGATGTCTTTGTTGATTAAGCAAAACAATATTGAAAACAAAAATATTATTAAGAATTCTTAAATTAAAGTTGAGCTGTTAAATAATGAAGAAAGTGCTGATGACTTATTTAATTAAGAAATTGAAAACTTTATTATTAATAAGAAATCTGACAGTTAGTTGATTAGAGAGACTGATATTGATGAGAAAGTTAGTAAGAAATTTAACAGTGAGATGATTGAGAAGACTGCAGAAGATAATGAAAAAATTATTTTAAAAATTATTTTAAAATTTAAGTCATTCATTTTTAAGTATATGAAAAAACAATCTTTGTGTAAGCTTACTTAATAAATTCATTAAAAAACTTTTTGCAATTTTCTGTTTAATTTTAATTAATATATTAGTAGCTGCTTTAGCATCATTAATCTTATATAGAATGCAAGACTAACTTTTAGTTTTTAAGTATCTTATTTATTTTTTTCATTTGTAGATTAATGTTATGAGCTTATATAAAGTGATACAATTAAACAATACAAAGCTGCTGTAAAAAATGCTTACATAACATTTACAAATAGTTTAATCTTAACTATCTTCATAAATTGAGTACTTTTAAACATTATAACATTTTATATTTATTATAAATTCATCACAATCATTCTTACTGAACAGTTTATTGAGTTAATTACAACTTAATAAAATTAATGATGATGCATCATCAAAGTATTAATTTAATAATGCTAAATCTGTTTTTTCTAATCTCTGTTTTTTAAGTGTTAAAAGTTATATAGTATGAAAGAACAAAATCAGTGCAGACTTTTAGAAATGATGAGTTATTATTAAATGAGTAAGAGATAATTTTAAATAATTAATTATATAAAATCAAAGTGATTACTCAGTAATGATATGAAGTTTTTATGAAGAAGTTGCTTAAATTTAAAATAAAGAATTAAAGTTAATCTGTAAAGATTGCATACTTTGACTTGCTTATTCTGCTATTAAAAATGCTGATATAAGTACAATAAAAAGACATCTTAATTAAAAGACATGTTGAAGCATCAAGATTAGACATAATAACTTTATGATTTTTAATTTATTTAAAAATAAAGTAAATTAAACAGTTTAATTTGTCATTTAATTATATTAATTTATTGTATCACTTCATTTTAACATTAATAAATAGAGTTGCAACAAGTCATTATATTACTTTGAGTCATATACTTCTCAGATCTTTAAAGCATAGCTTTTAAGAACTGTATTGATTCTTAATATGTTTTTTTACTCAATAAAAAATTCTTAATTTAAGTAACTTATCAAAATGCTGTGTTCTGACATCAATATTCTCAGTTAAATTAAGATTGCAAAGCTTCTGAAAAATCAATATATAATAATTAAATTGAAGATTCTTAATGACTTAAAATCTTAGATGAAGATTTCACTAATATTGAATTACTAAATCAATCTTAATAATCTTGTATTTATAAATATTACTGAATACTTCATCAATTTAGACTGAAGATATCATGAGACATTGTTGACATTTAAAGAACTTAAAAAAAATCATAATAATAAGAATTTAACTATCTATATCTTTAAAACACTTTTAAAATGAAAACTATCACATTAACTACTAATCATCACTGTTAATAATGTTTATAATAATAATACACTTCAACAACACTTAAGTAAGCTTTTAAAGAAATATAACATTGTTTAAGATTATGAAGAATGTATAATTAATTATATAATATATGTTATACAGTTATCTGTGAATAAACTTCTTAAAACTTTAGATATAAGCACTTAAAATAATGTCATTACTTTTATCTTTAATTTAAGAATTCTGCATCATATCAGTTTGAATATAGTGTCTTTTGAAAATATTTTAAAGAAGATAAGTTTTAGTATGTTTATATTTATATTTTTATTATTTAAATCTATTGCTTTTAAATTCACACTTTAATCATTATCATCAATGTCTTTTCTCAGTAACTTATTAAATTCAAGAAGCTGTAAAAACATAAGTCTATTGAAATAATATAGAATGTAAAGATTTAATGAAATTCATTTTATAATATATTGATTTATGCTTTCACTATGAAGATTAAGTTGTTCAAATGAATTTAAGATCAAAATTAAAAGATGAAAGTTCTTAAAATAGATTTATTTAAATAAAGATAAATTCAGTATATTATTAATCTTTTTAAGTCTTTCAAGATATGAACAGAGACTCTAGAAAGTATTAATAAATCATTAATTTATAAAGATTAATTTATTTACAATAAGCTCTTTAATTACTCAGAGAATCAGTGACAGAAGTTAAAGAATATATATAAGATTGAATAAATAGAAAAATTATTTATTGCTGTAATGAAGATAAAAGATAAACTTAATTAATATTATAAATAAACTTTAAATAAAAAGAATACTTTGTACAATCTTAATATGATGTTAAATTCTGTCATTAAGCTTAAACTTTATTATGTAAGTATTTTAAATCTATTACTTCATTCTATTGTGCACTGACCTCATGTAGAATGCAATATAAAATGCTTAAGATATTATACTTTATGAAAAAGATTTTTACATCTATTATTAAAATCATTATCAATATTTTAAAATCACTTCAATCACAATCATCAACTTAAAGATCTCATCAATATCATTAAAAGATTTAGTGACAACTGTCTTTCAATAAACATTAATATAGAGAAAGTTAAATTATAATACAACATTTAAGATTACAGCATAATTAATAAGTTCTTTAATTGAAGATAAGAATGTCTTGAATGTATAAAAGCACATAATAATACTTAAATTAGTCATAAAACAGTTTGCTAAGAATATTCTTGCAGTATTAATAATTAATGTTGAGATTAAATAACTTTTCAATATAATTTATAATGTTTGTCACTATTATTGAAATTGTTTCAATGCAGTTATCATTGAAAAGATTATACTTATTAAGTATTACAAATTACAGCTTGTTCAGAGAGATCTTATTGATGTTGATGTTAATTTTAAGAATAAAAAATTAATTAATGATTTTTTGATTGATGAGAATTCTGATAAGAATGTGTTACAGATTACAGAGTGAATGTTAAAGAGAGATAAGAATGATGAAGATGAAGTTAATTATTTAATGATGAGAGTAATAGAAAAAAGCAATAATGAAAATTAACTTAATATATTAATATTCTTTAAACACAACATCAATTTAAATCACATTGCAATATCTTAAAATTCAACATTAACTCACAACATTAAGATATATGACTTCAACAAAAGTAATAAGAAGTTAATGTTAAGCTTTAGATTAAAGACTATGAAATTATTAACATTTAAGAGTGTCATATAACTTTAAATAAAATTAAAAGATTCTGAACTATTAAAAACATTATAAATATATAATAAGATTAAAGCTTCTTAAAACTCTGATTAAGCAGAATTGTCATAGATATTTGATGAGATAGTTATTTTATAAAATTTAGATTTTTTAAATATTAGTATCTTAATAGAAGATGATGATCATCAGTTAAAGTGAATGTGTATGTAAGTTTAAGTTAGCAAGTAAAATACATTTAAACATTCATAATTATTGCTTTATTGTATTGCTTCATCATTTTCTTCATATATATAGAGATAGATTTCACAATTATGTATAAAAGTTATTTAAAAAATATTAACTTATATATAACTTATATACAATCTAACTTGATCTATAAGTTAAGCTAAAGTTAAATCTTTAATTCTAGTTTAACTCAATGAGTTAAGATTTCTGACTTAACTTAAACTGAGTATAAGTTAAATTAATAAGATTGCTGAGTCAATCTAACTTGATAGTCACTTTCAATACAGCAGATATAAATAAAGAAAATGAAAATTATAAGCTTTCTATAGAATTTTTATAAAATTTATTATTATCTTCATTGATTTCTGCTCATCTTTATTTAAAGATAAATACATTTATCATTTTTATTTAAAATCTTTTTCTTAAGAAAGATCTCTATAATGATACTTGCTTAACTGTTATACATTTGCACAGAAACTGCATCAAGACTTATATACTGAATAAATATTTTAATGAGTAGAAACAAATTCTGTTTAGGTTCAAACTTAATATAAATGAGAATGATTATTTATGAATATTGATTCATAAATAATTTTTTATTTATTTATATTTTGCTATAACAGTGAACAAGACTCAGAATCAGTCTTTAAAGACTGTTAAAGTTAATTTACAGAGTTTTTGCTTCAGTCATAATCAATTATATGTAACTTTATTTAAAATTATAAATATGAACAGACTGTCTATTTTATTTGTATTTAATGCATAGATCTTTATGAACAATATAATATACTTAAAGATTTTAATTTAACTTTTTATACTCTTATTATGTGTTGTTCAGCACTGATGTAACACTATATAATATAATAAATAACTTGTACTGCTCAATATCATACTGTATAGATTTTATTCTGTCTTTAATAATTCTTAAAATGATTTATACATAGCTATTTAAATTTAAAAATTATTTAAATTAATCTATTCATCAAAATATCTGCTTTACACAGAGCTGTATCTAATCTTAATGATTTTTTTTAAATTATCTTAGTGCTGTAATGATCACTGCTGTTATGTTAAAATACAGATCTACAAGATTACTGTGCTTTTCTGTAATAAAATTAAATATCTTTAAATAACTTCTCTTAACACAGAGTTTCTGAGTTTTTCTGAAATGTATATAATTTCTTAAAGAATTAGCAGTCTCTATTAAAAATGTATAGTATCAATATATATTTTGTAAAAACTATTTAAAGTTTTATTATGTTTATATTTATGCAATAAGAAAGATTTTAAGAATTTAATCTTCTAAACATTGAAGAAATTCTTGACTGTACAGATCAGAACAAATTTGTATAAATATAATTAATATATTTATTGTTTAAATTAATTTTCTTTTTCAGCTTATAATACTTCTTATTTTCTAAATAGACACAATTTAAACACATCTTCTCACAATATTCTTTTAACTTAATATAGTTTACAAAAAAGTCAATAAAAAAAGAAAGCTTTTAATACAATTTATACATATCTATACTGATCAGTTCTGTGTTTTTAATGATATAAATCAGAATTATTTCTATATAATAATTTTATATTTAGATCTGTACAGTATCAGTATGTATACTGTGCAGACTGTATTAATTTTAATAAGTTTTATAACTTTATTTATAGACTTCTTTTAAATGCATTGAAGAATAACAGAGTGCATTACAGTTATAGTTTTAAGCTTTATTGTTAACTGTAAATTTTCTATACAATTCATTTAAATTTTAATTTTCTGCAAATAATTCATTTTATGCTACACAGCTACATTCTGAATCTGTTTACTACTGAATGAAGCTGCACTGAGTTGTGTATTGCTTGATATGATTAATATAATAATGTAACTGATAATATAAAGTATATAGAGTTCTGTACTGAGTCTGTACAGATTAAAAGTGAGATTAAAAGTGAATTTTATTAAAATATTAATTAAAACTTCAAATTTTCAGAATAGTTTCTGAAGCATAGTAGTAAAAAGTTTTATTAGTAGCTGAAACATTAAAATAGTTTATTTACAGATTTGTAGAGAGATTGTTGAGATGATGATGTTGATGTAAATGATTATAAAGTGTAAGTTCAGATTAATCAGAAGTCTATGTGTTATCTATCTTAGCTTATCACATCACCTCAGTGCTGAGGTGGCGAACTCCTTGTTCACTATACTAAGGTAAAGTACAAAGTACCTGGTATCTAGGTACGTACCGCTATATGTACAGTAAGGTAGTACGAGTAGTAATGCTGTCACCTCAAAGCAGATCTGTCGATATTTCTTGCTCAGAGGTACCATGTCTGGCTCTCTCTCTAGCTTTCCTGATACACCAACGCCGTTTGATGCTCTTCATCTGTCACAACAAGCGCCTCTTCTTCTTCAGAAGCCATCCTCCACCCTTGGCGCACTCCATTCCTTCCCCCACACATCGAACGAAACGCCCGAGACATGGACACTCTATGAGAAGTTGTTCCTGTCGTGCCTACAGACGGGAGATGACAAGTCTGCCCACCTGTGTCTAGAAAGACTCTCAGCATGGTTTGAACCCTCCAATGAGCGTCTCATAAGCCTCAGGGGTCTTTACCGCGAAGCTGTTGGGGAGGATGATGCCGCCTTGACACACATCCTAAAGGACTACGAGGACGTGCTCACTGAAGATCCTGCCAATTCTGTCAGTTCTCTTCTCGCACCATATCAAACATTGAAGCTGATCACCGCTCCAGCCGATTGCGAAAAGACGAATCACGTTACTCCGAAGCTTATCCAGACCGCATGACGCGATTTCTGCGATCCTCACACTCCTGGACATTTCTCCTACTGACGCGGAGGCTTGGTCTGAGCTCTCAGACATATACGCTTCGCTCGGGCTCTACTCTCAAGCGATCTATAGTCTCGAAGAGGTTCTGCTAATCGTGCCGAACGCATGGAATGTAGGTTAGGTGGTCCATGAGCTAGAGCTGATACTTTCCCGTGTCTGAAGTCTCTCGGTGGCTTATTATCTATAATGCTAGGTTCAAGCTCGGATGGGCGAGCTTTTATATCTCTCGGCTCTTTCTGGCAGTACGGAGTTCACCGAGGCCACCGAGGCAACGCTGATGGATGCTATGCGACGATTTTGTAGAAGCATCGAATTGTGCGATGGCTACCTTCGTGGATATTACGGCCTGAAGATCGTGAGTCGGCCAGCATCTGCTGTCATGGCTATGATGGCTATGATGATTGTGTTAACAAATAGTCCAGGTCACAAGCCGATTGCTTATGCAGGTTTCAAGGACAGCATTGGGTTTGGGGAGTGACGCGGTCGGGGTTAACTCGCCATCATTGCAGGACAAATGTCGAAAACTCAATGAGCTTGCAACATCTAAACTGGCAGAAATCATCACTCATGTTTCAGCAGGGGATGCGGGTTGGCAAGGATACAAGGAATCGGAGGTCATAGTAGCACGGCAGCTGCTTGATAGTGAATTTCAGTTGACTAAACACTGAGCTCGCAGGCGGATTCAGAGCGCCTAGACGCTGAGCAGTATAGGACATCCAGGGCCTTGGGTACGCCAGCTCACCTCAACTCAGCCCAAGGCTCTGGAGGACCCTTTACCGACGTCACTTGGTCTAGCATCTCGGAGGGACGGGCAGTGTGGCCAGGATGGTCTTGAGATGGCCCCGCACGGTGGGGCTATGAAAGCTGCATTAGGAAGCGCCACAGGTTAAGCTAGGCTTTCGAGACTAGGAAATGGAAGACCACGGTTGATTGAGGTCGCCTCACTGAGGCGCAAACAAATTTGGAGAGCATCTATCTTGGACAGTGGTTTCAATGTACGAAGGTACGTACCTTAGGTCTCTGGTACCACTAGCGCGATGCGCGCAGGTTGGGCAGCTGTAGGTAAAGATAGTCGTGGCACCGGTCGGGCCGCTTGATTGATTTAACCAGGATGTGCGTCAGGAAATAATAATAATAATAACGCGGGATAGCAGCGGTGACTCGGGCATTGACTTCAACCGCCAGACCCTTACCAACTACGACTGTTTCCTCCGTAAGCCGGGCATCCTGTGGTTAGGTACTTCGTATAAACCTTTAAGATGTCAGTTTTTCCCTTGATACTGCAGAACGGTAAATTCATGCATACCAACGTCGTCACGGTAGTTGCACAATCATACCCTGAACGTTGACCAGCGACACGTCCATGTATTCATTCTCCTCCTCATACCTTCAGGCAACACAGAAACATCGGATCCGCAGGACTCGGCGGAAGAGTCGCTCTTGACAATTCATCTTTCAACCTAAGGTACTTGACACTGCTGCACCACGATAAGGACAACGCCATATTGCATCAACGTTCCTAAGATACACACCCGATATCATATGTACATTCTAGACAGTGTACAAGACCCCAACCAATACCACTCACTGCGCATCATCGGACGAAGTATCATCATAACATTTCGATCCAAGTCCTGTACCTGTACTCGTGAAGGTTAAACCCTTTTTCACGACACTTTGGTAAGTGCTCCATCTGTTCTTCGATCTTTTTATTTTGTGTCGCTGACGATTGGAATGTTTCGAAAGGCTGAGTTAGCATACCGGGTATACCTCATCGGTCAGTGTCACGACGTCATACACGCAAGGGGGAAGTGCGCCGAAAGGGAGATCGACGAGCCAGGATATACCGACATATCAGTAGGTTTGCACCTACTTACAGTAGATACAAATATCTACCTACATAAGGTACAGACCTAGAGTTCAAGGAACACCAACACCGAAACGAAAGTTCAGGTCTTCTCGAGGACGGCCAGTAGATCTCAGGTTTCGAATTTGACCATCGACCAAATACTGGGGAGGGTAGAGTACGAGGATCAGTACCTACAGTAGGTACAGTACCCAGTCAATAATCCGACTTTCTGTTGTATGGTATCGCAGTGCATCGCATCGCATCGCATCGCATCGCCTGATCGCCTATACTGTACGATACCTTGCCTACCTCCTGGTACGCTTCCTATACCCGCACCCGCAGTCCCTCTCCCCCCACCTCGCTGACTGCGCATAACGCAACAGTAAAAACCAACGACGACGGCGACGACGGCAGACAACATCCACTTACGTTATATCCCAGATTCACCTTAACTATTATCCCAGCTTTTTTCCTCAGGGCCATCGTCTTTAGACCGCGGTTGATTCCACGCTGTGCCGGTCCTACCTCACTCATTCTTCTCACGGCCAACATCTCACGTACCACCCCACCGCTTTCGTCGCTCGAACTACCCAACCTACCTACTCGGCTATAAAATCTCGTACGAACTATCTTCTCCGGGGAGCTCTGCTGTAAGTCTGCCCTTCTCATTCAGTATGGAGATTCACCAGTGCAGTGGAAGCTCACTCCTGCGCCAGGGGCGCAAGCCCAACCCTTGTGGCGCCCGTTTCAAGGCTATCTATGCTCGACCCTTTCTATGGTGGAAAGGTGTAGGGCAGGATACTCCTTGGGCGAACGAATCGACCCCATGCCGTAAGTCATCGGCTCAAGGTCCGTGATTGACCTTAGAGGTCCCAAAGATCGTTATGCTGGGTGCTCCGACCATGTTTCCCCCCCTAAGTTGCTAGAAGCCAATAATATGTCTTCGAAGAGCGCATTGTGCAATTGATATCATGCTGACGCGGTGGTGATTTGCTCAAGATATCATATCACGATTGATCACGCTACCACGGCTCACGGTTCCGAGCACTCGTCACTATCAGACGGGGAAGATTCTTCGGGCGTGCAAGTCTCGCCATCCTCTGCCGCCGGTAGTCAGGAATACCCGGACTCGCTGGTAGAAAACGACTATTTGGTCGTCTACACCGACGACCCCGACGAGATCGGACCCTCTGACTCGGCGTCGAGACCCCGAACGTCGAATCACAATCGCCCGGTCGTTGAAGTACCTCAGCCGGATATTCGGCGACCTCCACCTCGTCGTCACACCACGCAGGATCGCGGAACCCATCACGCTCCACCTAGAGCGCCTCGGCATCACGCGCCGACCTCAACTGGAAGTGTGGACCCCTCAGAAGATTATCCGGGCTATGCCCGCGGCCCGCCGCCTCCTCATGCACGGTCTTATGCCCATTGGGGCCATGTAGCCGTTGCCCCACCACCTAATTTTTCTCCAAGCTTCTCGTCGGGTCCTTCATACCCATCCTTTCATCCCAGCAATAGTGTCGTACCGGCGGGGCAACAGCTGGTCCCTTTCGCGAATCAAGGGCAGCCATACGGCTACCCTCATCCGTTCTCGCCATTGCCAGGTGCGGGCGCTCATGGATACTTCCCACCTGTCGCGACGGGGCCACCACACATGGGCAACCCGCTGTCTCCGCATGGTGGAACACCTTACAGTGGCCAGGAGATGATGTCGTACGGTCCCGGACCTGGTTACTTTCCCAGTTACCCACAGCCACTACCTATCCATTCGGTCATGGCTCCGCCCGCGGCACTCTACAATCCATATGCCGCCGTCCATCCGCCGCCACCTGCAAAGAGCCCCCCTCCTCCACCCCCAGCCGATACGTCTAAGGATGATGAAAAATTTGCGCGCTTGGAAAAGATTCTGATGGAGCAGAAGGCGGAGCAGGAAGCGCGAGATGCAGCACTCAAGAAAGCTGCTGAAGAGAAAGCGGCTAAGGACGAAGCTGACAAGAAGGCCGCGGATGAAGCCGCGGCCCGAGCAGCGGCCGCGGCCAAAGAGGCAGCCGATCGGAAAGCCGCCGAGGATGCTGCCAAGGCCAAAGCCGATGCAGAAGTCGCCGCCGCAACCAAGGCCACGGCGGACGCCGAAGCGTCCGCCGCCAAAGCGAAGGCTGATGCCGAAGAGGCCACTGCGAAGGCAAAAGCCGAAGCCGAAGAGAGTGCCGCGAAGGCAAAAGCCGCCGCCGAAGAAGCGATCGCCAAGGCAAAGGCGGAAGGCGACGAAGCGCTTGCCAAAGCCAAGGCCGATGCAGAAGCTGCTGCAGCCGCCGCCGCCGCCGCCGCCGCTAAGCCTCCCCCGGAGAAGAAGAAGCCGTTGAAGTTCAAGGATGCCGTTGGGCGTAAATTTAGCTTTCCCTTTCATCTTTGTAGCACCTGGAATGTGAGTAAACGGCCAAGTGTATGCTCATGTGCTCTACACGGTTCCTTGCTAATAGATTCGACCGGGCACTAGGGTATGGAAGAGCTTATCAAGCAAGCGTTTCTTCATGTTGAGATCATCGGTCCGCACGTAGCTGAAGGGCATTACGATCTCGTTGGCCCGAATGGGGAGATCATCCTACCTCAGGTATGGGAGACTATGGTGGAGCCTGACTGGACCATTACGATGCACATGTGGCCCATGCCTGAGCCGCCTAAGCCTCCCGATCCGGCTCCAACAGCACCAGCAGCGGCAGCACCCGCGGCAGCTGCAGCAGCAGCCGATGGGACCCCTCAGATCGTAATCGTTGAACCTAAAAAGGAAGGAGCACCGGGTGCGCCACCCCCTCCTCCTCCTCCACCCGCGCCGCCTGCGAACGGCGCCGCGCCTCCGCCTCCGACTTCCGATGGCGCAATTGTGGTCGTCCCTGACCCTCGGCTAGGGAAGAAGAAAGTTTCCCCGCTGCTAGCCTGGACGGCTGGCCGATCTCGTCAATCGAAGTCGGGAAAAGTGCAAAAGAAAACCTGAAGATGCTGCCAAACACGACCTTGTGTGTCGTGTAACGTGAGACTTTATCGTTGGACCGTTGAAGAACATATGGGAGATTCGGAAGGATACAGTTGAGGTGCGATGTACCGCACGTTGGATATGGGTTGCCTCCAGAGACTGGGCGAGACAGATCTTTTGATCTTGCGCAATCTTCAACCCATATCGCCACACTACTGTGGCGTACGCTGCATTTCCCGAAGCTTGCTACTTTGGCCTCTAACTGAATTTATCTTGTCTCTCACATGTACCTTTTCGTCCGTCAGTGTTGTTGATCTCTCATTGGGAGCTACTTCTCGGAGGGTTCTCACCCGACACTATCGGGTCCTTTTTAGTGCCTCAACATGGTGCGGTGGGAGGTGCGGTGGGAGTCGTGGTGGTCTTTTCTTCTGTTTACTCTCCTTTGCCTCGGTCCTGGGGTTGTTCCAGGCCATTGCTATGGACTAGAGTTCCGCTACTCGAGATGAACCCACAGCTTATTCAGTTTCCTGAGGTGTGCATCACGGAGAACGCGGTTCGATAAGCTCAATACCTTGGCATTGCATGGGCGAGGGGCGTGCGTTGTGACGGTCTCTGATGTTAAAGATAGTTGTTGACTGCTTTGGCGTGGTCTATGGCGTGGTTCAAATAACCTCAACCGCATGCATGAGCTATGGTAACTGCGCACAACGGCACCTTTTGCCTGTTTTTAAAGTTTGCGAACATGACTGTTGCATGTTCGAATTTAGCACTACAGTCGCATACGATGTGAGGATGATACATCGGTGCTCTATTGGTCCAGAATCACTCTGCTTCGAGCGGAGGAAGCCACTCCTTACAGCCCTGCCAGCGCCAGGAGGAGGGCAATCTTCAAGAATATCATCATACACTCGACCCACCCACCAACAGCATCACTCCTGTGCTAGCATGCTGTTTTTCATTCAAGAGGGAACCCAGTACCGCCCGCGGATGTGCTTTCATCAATGCTCCCAGTTCCATAATCCACCAGCATCCAATCTTAAATTTTCTTTTGCGCGCATGATCATGCCCCGTAACCGATAAAGTCTTTCGTACGCGTCAAGTCTTAAGCAGATAGATCGTTGTGCTCGCTACATATTGACAACCGAAAAATCGAGAGACATTCGAAGCTCCGCGGGAATATCAATAGTGTGGCGTCGAAATATCATACGCAGCAATGAGGCGATGCGGTGCTTCCACCTCAGCTACAACTAATTCGCCACAGCCATGTCCAACGCCTCTTGTGTCATCGATACGCAATTTGGCTAGACATCATAGCATTGAGTATCCTACATGTTTGGAATAGACGCCTGAACCTGCCTCACGCGACCACTTGACCTGCCGCCGCATTCTCAGGCGGGTATGAAGCGAGATACCTCAGAGATGTCCATCTATTTATTGTGGTCGGAGTGGCTTCCATGAATACATTCTACCCTCCTGAGTATCATTCTCATCCATCAGATTTGTCGTTGGTCCAATGCTCCCTTGTCTCCTCAGAGGCAATGCCGGAGCATCGTTAACGTAGCTCTCCCAAGGTTCCTTGACGTCAATTGCTTGCGCCGAAGGCGCAACCGGTGCGGTCAACACACCCCGCTGAATCGCAGGTTGCTGTCGTTGAGGCGGGTCAGTAACGATACCGAGATTACCATTAGAAAATTCGTGGGCGGATGCAGGCGAAATTGGAGACTGCACAGGTTGTCCTTTCTGTAAAGGCATGTCATGTACTGCCCTAGGTTTAGAAGGGGCGCTGCTCTTGGAGCTAAGTGGCGCTGGTTTGCGAGGGATGGATGGAGCTCTGCTGCGGGTTTTTTCACGAGCTGACTGATGCGACAGTTTCTCATCCGAGGACGGCACCACCAGGCAATAGGCACCTCTTGTTGTGTCTTCACCGGGAGTGCTTGCATCTATGTCTCTTCTCAAGTGAAGTGCATTGTTCAAATATAAGAGACTTGGTGGGGAGCCGTCTTGAGCTCTTTTGCCACGATCTGAAGCCGTCGGCATACGTCTTTGTTCTCGCGATCCCGGATCTGCAGGCTTCTTCAGCCAGACGGGTTTAGTCGTAGGAGTAAACGGATTGGATTGACGCTGTGGGTTTAGAATATAGTCGTACCCAGGCACTTTGACAGTTGCTCGAGCTGGGAGCCCTACTGCAAATTAGCCATATCGATAAGGAGAATCTAGAAAAACAACACACCCTTATCTAACCACCACTTTCGGCGGTCTGTACTGGCCGGGGGAAGACCTGGGGCGATGGACTCATAACCATTGATTTCATCATCGTCAGAACCACCCACCTCAGCGCTGGCTCTAGTATTGCCCACTTCTGAGCGACGCCTCTCGTATAATTCACGGCTCACCTGCTCCTTCAACGCCTCGTCCACTACAAGGACTTGACACTGAAACGTCGCATATACGGGTCGATGGTCGGAGAAGCGGAGAGGAGCAGTGTTGTAGCTGATTTGACGCAACTTTTCTCCTCTATAGAGAACGCGATCGCACCAAGCTGGAATTCTGGCTTTCTCACTGGCTACCGTCAGCTTAATACATCTATAGATTGGAATGCCCAAGGTTACTAACGACGTGTCGTAGTCATCGGTTCCATTGTCATATTTGTACGTCGGCTTGAACGTGATCTTAGCCTCAGAGTAGAAGGGGAAGGCTAAGCCAAAACGCATTTGCAAGTTGAGCTGATGAATATTAGCTCGCACTGCATCTCCTTCATAAAGCATCAAGGCTTCTCTACTTGATCATTTTCGTATAACGTATCGAGGTCCTTTGACTGTACCAATTGTCGAACTTTGTCGGCCCCGAGGCCTATTCTATAATTAAAATCCCCTAGCCAAATCACGGTGTCGTGATCGTCGATGGACCTGTTCCGCTGGAACCGAAGTCCATGGCTGATTGTTCGGTAATCCCTGTTCCTCTCCTCGTAGTTGGCGAAACCAGCCGCAAGATGGGCGGTCACGAAACACATGCTGGTGTTGGCAAACTCCATACGAATTGCCGCCGCGCCTTTGTTGCCTGCCATTCCTGACAATCCTGTCTGTGCTGGGCGTCAGTATAAGGGATAAGCGCAATTCCACCAAAATGTGAATGCTCCTACCTTTTTAACACTGCCTTCAACATCTTTGATGTTCCCAAGAACGCCTGTCTTTACAAAAAGAAGGAGAGCAGCCCCGACGAGCTGTCCACTGCGTAGAAGCACGTACTCTTCCGTTCTCAATCTCCTCGCATTCTCGTTAAGAGTTTTCTTCACCGCGTGCTCCCATGTCTGGCGCCTTGCTGGATCTGTCGACATTATCTGCTGGGGACTCAACTCGACTATCTCCTGAAAGCCAATCGCCATTATGTCAGGTTGCCCTTGCGTTGATACCGTTTCGGGGCACAACCAAGCGAAGAGTTCCTCGGTGATCCCATGTTCCTTTCCGTTGAGATTGAATGTGCCAACCCAGATCTGGATTGACTTCGATGATGAGAACTCAGAGCTTCTGCAGAACGATAAGTACAGATGCAGAAAGCAATGCTCAATACTTACTGTTTGGTCAGCTCGCTTGCCACATAGTCATGAATTGGATCAAACAAGTGGACGGGCGTCTGACCCACCAATCTACCCTTTAAGGACGGAGTCAGGAAAGAGTTCGAGTCCAGCAGTGGTGAAGACCTACTAGTAAGACATCGATGGTGTTTTGCCTGCCTTTGTCGGCGAAGTTATTGATGTACATCCGCGCTGCACTTTTTCGCACGTCCGCAAAAGCCCCCGCAAGGGACATCTTTCCATGTCTGGTGAAAGATGACTTGAGTGCGCCAGTGCCTGCGTAGATTTTGGAGAGAGACTGATAACCCGCATATCAGTTCATTCTCTCCTTGGCCATGCATGGGTTACCCTCATACGTCACCGTTGTCGGCCCAAACACTGGAGTGCCTCATCCAGAAGTCTGCTGAAGCACTCTCACCGCGATGAGCTAAGAAGGACTCGAATGCCATCTGGCTTATGATTGTTTGTATAAGATTTGTTCTGTCCAGGCAATCTAAACAGTTGGTACGAAAGATACCTAACACACAGTCAGCTTATCTGAATTGTCCTCCCGGCACTGGTACACACCATTTTGCTGAAGGATGACAACCGATCGTTGACTACTTTGACCTTCACCTAAGTCCAGGAGTTCCACATCGTCGTCAGCTAGTTCGGATAAGTAGTATGCAAATCCCTCCGCGAATGGCTCGATTGGAACTCTGATCATACTTGCGGCCTCATAGCCACCTGGACCTTTCGTTTCGGCATGGAAATCAAATTCGGTCTCCTTCAGAAGATGATAGTTTGACGAATCCCTCCTCTCTGTATCTCGATTAAGCGGACTGTGGCGTACGTGATACCGATACTGGTTCGCCAATTCAGCTTCTCCGGCTTTTGACTCGCTCAGTAAGTTCAACACATGGACGGTCCCATAAGTCATTTCCAACCGCTCAAAGTGTCTGTCGAAGGCCGGCTGCGTTGCCTCAGGGGATCTTGTGACCTGTATCTTTTGCTGACCTGGGAGAAGGCCCGGTGTTTGTTCCCAAAACACTGGAACTGACCCTCGGATTTGAGCATAAGAAAAGCATACACCAGAAGGACTGCTGAAGACCATCTCAGTCTCCACGAAATTTGCTACATTTCCCTCATCATCCAGTCCACGGGCGTTGAATCTGGTCCCCGCCCTCCGACATGAGAGACGGGACATCAAGGTTAACGAGGACGGGAGACCATATTGACTTTGACGTAACGGTGAACCAGACGCTGGTATAGTAACCGTCAGAACAAAACCTCTTATGGCTGACATAAGTATGCGAGATGAATCAAGAGCTGCTCTTTCATGGACAGATAAGCGTGAACGGAACTTCGCAAGAGGACCAATCATGTATGAATTCCAGAGAAAGTCTTCATCAAGGTTTCCCACGTCAAACACAGGCGTATCACTGGACCTACCAGGAGTCAATGTAAATTTCAAGCTAAGGCAGAGTACCGTACCCACCGATCTTGCAAACGTTTTGTAACGTCGAAATTGACACTATAATAGAACGTTCCACTGCTCAAGAGCTTCTTCAGAGCAAGGCAAGGATGCTCAAGTGCGGGTTCTCTGTGCTCGCGAGCATATGACTGCTCATGTCCATCTGATGAGAGATCATCAGTGGGGTACGGTTTGATCTCATCATGAAGAACGTCGTCGTAGTCCGCCCGGTTCAAGCAATCTGAGCTTCTTAGCATTATTTCAGCCATTGGGCCTGGTCCCACTCACAGAACTCTACGGATGAGATCCGTTGCACTGTCTCACCAGGTCGAATACTTGCAACCCGGGCAGCCGCACTGACAATACACAGAAAAACATCATCATTGATGGTTATCAGCCCCAGAGTTCCATGAACACCAGAAGGAGTCAAAGTCCGATAATCGTCCACCCTAATCGTATCCAAAGCTGCAAAGTCCACCATACATTGGGGAACAGCCGAAGAGATGCTTAGTCCTCTAGATTTGGGGTTGCGGCTCGACGCTGACTTTCCCAACAACGCTGCTTCAGTCGTGGCCGGACTGTGTCGCAGTACAAGCGCATGTGAGCTTGTCACCAGCGCGATTGACCGGTGAGGGCGGTCGCAAAGGAGGACACGAGTAGACATCCTTATGTAATTCCGTCGATGGCGATTGTCTTCCGCGACGACTCCATCTCTTTCACAGTCTACCAATTTCCATGAACATTTGACCTCCAGGCCTGTTTTTGAAGGTATAACGAACTTGATCCAAAACGACCAGACAGTCTCCCGTTCTGACACTGGTCAAGCCACAGCTCCTCTGTTCTGGAGGGACTTGTATGATATTCTTGCGCATTCTATAGAATCTATAAAATACTGTGTTCCTCAGGTACAGTGAGCGCTGACTCAACATTTTCATCGACTCTTGTTACATAAGACCACCTAACTTTGAAAGCTCGATTTAGTCTTCCGTACAGTACAGCTATTCCTAGAATGTTGGCTCCTCGGTTCGCTCAGAACTTTTTGCAACTTTTTTTTGAAAATCACACTCAAATTCAGTGTTTTGATGTTAAAATTGTCAAACAAAAGTGTGCACTCCCTGCAAGACTCGTATCAGGGTATATATTCAACACCCTCCCATACCTGTCAATACGGGGTGGCCTCGCAGTCTTTTGTTGCACCGTAATGGAAGTGGTGGGGACTCGAACTTGGAACCTTCCCAGGATTATCCATTTTTGGATTTTACGCTCGACCGGAGTCCTCCGGTCCTCAACCCTTTTCAGGATAGGAGATTACCCAGTCACGTCTCACTGCACTAGCCGGGCTCATAACCTGTCAAACAAAAGTGTGCACTCCCTGCAAGACTCATATCAGGGTATATATTCAACAAAAATCACAACTAAACACTTATTTCTATAAATCTGAATAGACAGAATTATTATGAATATATTTTTATCATCTGTACAAAATTTATGAGTAACTATAGTGAAATAACAATGCTATCAACTTAATTAAATACTTTGTTCAAGTCCGTACAACAAGACA
>JAABUJ010001661.1_pt1 | contig 31059 bp, 31 predicted proteins | sample 5559131 | NCBI WGS metagenome assembly JAABUJ01 (sample SAMN10711875, study PRJNA513366) | rock metagenome | isolation source: Antarctica rocks | place: Antarctica: Victoria Land, Mt New Zealand nord | collected 2016-01-07
AGCCGTTCAGCCGCTCATCACACGTCAGGCAAGTTGGCCTGAGCCTTGGCGTCAACTCCAAGCCGTCCACGCAATCCTTTTGCCTCTATGTAACTGAAGCGGAATGAGGGGATGCATGAGGTGGCGACCCTCAAGCTCGAGAACGGCTCTCGGGTCAGCAAGCTTATTGGCAACACGGTCTATAACGACCAGGCAGCGTCGGTCGGCACGGTGGACGACTTGATCATGACCAGCGACGAGCGCATCGTCATGGCGATCGTGTCGGTCGGCGGCTTCCTGGGGCTCGGCAGCAAGCTTGTCGCGGTGCCGTTCAATCAGCTGAGCACCGGGTCGGACGGCAAGACGGTCATGCAGGGCGCCAGCAAGGACGGGCTGAACGCGATGCCGAGCTTCACCTTCAATTAAGTTGGCAAGTAGGTCGGCACCTTAACCTGTTGTCGCTTGAGTTCATTGTCAGGCAGGCTTTTCGTTTTGCTGGGCACAAGGAACGACGTTGGAGTTGCTGGTCGAAACGTGCCGGGCCATGAGAGCTCACGATAGGTCCGGCGAGGGCGCAAACGATCGAGCCGTCGCTGGGGCGCCCACCTCGAATGGCGTCACGTCGGACCAGAAGCGCCGAGTGAACTTCGTGGCGTCGACCCGATACGGCCGGTCCAGCGTGAAGCTCACGTCCGCGACCTCGCGCATGAATGGCATCACAAGTCCGATGGCCGGCAGCATCCATAGCGGGACGGCCATGATTTTGAGTTTGACGTGGATCGCCTCGGCGCCCAGGCGCAGGATGTCGCGCGGAGTCCGGGTTGGGGCGCAAGGCATGTTCCAGGCCTGGCCGTAGGCATCGTCGGTCGCATCGAGCAACGTGACGATGGCGCGCGCGATGTCAGGCACGTATGCGAAATCATGCGGAGTGTCTGGCGGCATGACGAACTGCGCCGATTTGCCTTTCGCAAGCGCGCCGAACGTGCTGGCGCCCAGGTGGGACATGGTAACGCCCGGACCGTAGAAGTCGGTAGGCCGCAATCCGGACCCGTGCCGCCGCCGCCATCCAGATCCGCGTCACGTCCGCAAGCACTCCCGGCTTCCCGCCGCGCGTCGTGAGCGGCATGTCCTCGCGCCGCGGCTCGTTCTGTGGTCCGAGCTGATAAAGGTTGTCAAGAAAGACCAAGCGCGCGCCGGTCGTGGCACAAGCTTCAACCAGGTTGGTCATCGCCCTAGGCCAAGAGGCGCGCTACACTTTTGCGTCGTATGGGAAGGCGACGGCCAAGACAACCTGGCTTGCCCCGTCGATGGCTTGGCGGACGGACGCTGCGTCGAGCACGTCGCAAGCCCTGAAATCGGCTCGTGCGGGTAGATTGGCCGGTCGGCTGCGTTGCGCAACGCGAACGGTGCCGCCTCGCGCCAGGAGCGCCTGCGTGGTTGGGCGCCCCACCACGCCGAACCCTAAAACCACGGTTAATGCACCCATAAGCAATCTCCTTCTAGCCACACGCTACAAACGCCCGCCGCGACCCGGACCTCATGCGCGTTCTCGCGGATGCGGTCACCGTCGAGCTCGGCCTATGGATCGTCATGCACGAGGACCTGAAGACCAGCGCGCGCTGCCGGGCGGTGTTCGATGCATTGGCAGAAGGGCTGGTCTCGCTACAAGCCGTGGCAAGATGATCGCGGCGGGGCCCGCCACCGAGCCTCCATGCCCAGAGGAAGCGAAACGCCAGCCCAACGATGGGGTTCAGGCGACGATAAGCCTAGGCCGGCACGCCGCTTAGCGTTTGACTTCGGCGTAATCGGCACATCATTCTAGTCGCTTCTCCTGCCCCCACCCGCGAAGGGTCGCGGGCGCGGATGGCGGGGGATAGGCCCCAAGGTGTTGACCGCGCCATGATCTCCGCCCTCATGCCCACCTACAACCGCGCCGACCTCGCTTTCGAGCAGGGCCAAGGCGCCTGGCTGTACACGGGCGACGGGCGACGATTCCTGGATTTCGGGGCCGGCATCGCGACCTCCTCGCTGGGCCACAACAACGCCCACCTGGTCGCCGCCATCGCCGAGCAGGCCGCGCGCGTCATGCACGTGTCCAACCTGTATCGCGTGCCCGGCGCCGAGCGCCTCGCCGCCCGGTTCGTCGCAGCGACCTTCGCCGACAGCGTGTTCTTCTGCAACTCGGGCGCCGAGGCGAACGAGGGCATGGTGAAGGCGATGCGCAAGGCGATGGCCGGGACCGGCCGCAACGAGCGCACCCGCGTCATCTGCTTCGAAGGCGCGTTCCACGGCCGCACGCTGGCGATGCTCGCGGCTACTGGCAACCCGAAATACCTCGCAGGCTTCGGCCCCGTCGTAGAAGGTTTCGACCATGTTCCGTTCGGCAACATGAACGCCCTGCGCGACGCGATCGGACCGGAGACGGCCGGGATCATCGTCGAGCCGATCCAGGGCGAAGGCGGCGTCCGCCCAGCCCCGCTCCAGTTCCTGCGCGACCTGCGCGCCGCCTGCGACGAGTATGGCATCCTGCTCGGCATGGACGAAGTGCAGTGCGGCATGGGACGCACCGGCAAGCTGTTCGCGCACGAGTGGGCCGGCGTCGCGCCCGACGTGATGTCGGCGGCCAAGGGCATCGCCGGCGGTTTCCCAATGGGCGCCGTGCTGGCGACGGAGGCGGTGGCCAAGCATCTCGTGCCCGGCAGCCACGGCACCACGTTCGGCGGCAACCCGCTGGCCTGCGCCGCCGCCAACGCCGTGCTGGACGTGATTCTCGCCCCGGGCTTCCTGGCGGACGTCGATCGCAAGGCGCGGGTGTTGTGGCACGCGCTGCAGGCGGTGGTGCACGACTATCCGGAGGTGTTCGCCGATGTGCGCGGCGCCGGGCTGATGTTGGGACTCAAATGCGTGGGGTCGAACATCGAGGTCCAGAATGCAATGACGGCGGAGGGGCTGCTGACGGTGGCCGCCGGCGACAATGTCGTCCGCCTGGTTCCGCCGCTGGTGATCACGGACACGGACGTGGCCGAGGCGGTCGAGATGATCCGCCGCGGGGCGCGCCGCTGTCTTCCGTCCCTCCAGCAAGTCGCCGCGAAATGAGCGGGGCGCTGCGGCGGCCCACGCCCCAGGACCGGTTCGGCGACGAGTCCGGACTGCGCCACTTCCTCGACCTCCGGCATTTCGACCCGGCGACCCTGCGCCAGATGCTCGACGTCGCCCGCGGCTACAAGCGCGCGTCATCCGATGAGGCGGGCCTGGTCGCCTCCCGTCCCCTCGCCGGCCGCACGCTCGCGCTGATCTTCGAGAAGCCGAGCACGCGCACTCGGGTCAGCTTCGAGGTGGCGATGCGCCAGCTTGGCGGCGACGTGGTCGTGCTGCTGGGCCGCGACATGCAGATCGGGCGCGGGGAGACGATCGCCGACACCGCCCGCGTGCTGTCCCGCTACGTCGACGCGATCATGCTTCGCACCGACAATGCCGAGAAGCTGGCGGAACTGGCCGCCCATGCGACGGTGCCGGTGATCAACGGGCTGACCGACCGCTCGCATCCCTGCCAGCTGATGGCCGACGTGCTGACATTCGAGGAGCACCGCGGCCCGATTGCCGGCCAGGTCGTGGCGTGGGTGGGCGACGGCAACAACGTCGCCTGCTCGTGGATCGAGGCTGCCGTGCGCTTCGGCTTCACCCTGCGGATCGCGGCGCCGAAGCTGCTGGGCCCGCCTGCGGAGTTGGTGGCGTGGGCGCGCTCGGAGGGAACGGTGATCGAGATTGGGGAAAATCCGGCGGAGGCCGTCCGTGGCGCACGGTGCGTCGTGACCGACGGTTGGGTCAGCATGGCGGACGATCCCGACGAAAGCCGCCACAACCTGCTGGCCTCGTACCGCGTCGATGCCGCCCTGATGGCCCAGGCCGCGCCCGACGCCGTGTTCATGCACTGCCTCCCCGCCCATCGCGGCGAGGAAGTGACGGCCGAGGTGATTGACGGGCCGAAATCGGTGGTGTTCGACGGAGCGGAAAACCGGCTGCACGCGCAGAAGGGCGTGCTGGCCTGGGTCATGGGAGCCGTACGATGACCAACCGCAGCAGCCTGACCGAGGCAACCCCCAATGCGCCGGGTTGGGCCGATAGCCGGATCGACGAGGTTTTCGCGGGCATGGCGCTCGATGATGCGGGCATTGCCGCCCGCGAGGCCTACGCCGGCTGCTTGGCAAGTTGCCGTGGCGCCCTCGACGTCGACGAGGGCCACGATCGCTGCCGTCGCACCCTGCTCGCCGCGTTCGATGCGGCCGGGGTCGATACCCAAGGGCTGGAGCCGCGCCTGATGGCGCTTGAAACCGAGATCAGCGCGGGAACATAACCGACCGCTCGCTGAAGCCTTAACCCGCTGATGGGAGAGGGTTGGGCGAGGGGTGGAACTTTGGCCGACCAGAACGCCTTATCCGAGCCGCGACCACCCTCACCCCGGTCCTCTTCCCACGCGGGCGAGGGAGAAGGAAGCGGAATATGGAATACGAGCGCCGCTTCAAGTTCCTGATTTGCGCGCCGTCCTTCAACACCGCCGATCTCGATTGGGTCCGCCTGCAGCAGATCGTCGATGAAACGCAGCGGCTAGGCTTCACCGTTCTGGTCGCGCGCAACACCGAGGATGCCGAGCTCGCGATCCACACCGACACGGCGATCGGCTGCATGGTGGTGGATTGGGGCAAGCGTGGCCTGCTCAGCAAACCCGCCGGGCTGATCTCGCTGGTCCGCAAGCGCGGGCTGGAGATGCCGGTGCTGATCATGCTCCGCCGAAAACGGCTGGAGGACATCCCGGTCGAGGTGCTGAACCACACCGACGGCACGATTTTCCTCTCCGAAGAAACACCCGAGTTCATCGCCCGCAACCTGGTCAGCCGGCTTCGCAACTACGCCGCCACCTTGAAGACGCCGTTCTTCGGCGCGCTGGTCGACTACGCCGAGCAGGGCAACCAGCTCTGGACCTGCCCCGGCCATAACGGCGGCATCTTCTACAGCCGCAGCCCGATCGGCCGCATCTTCGTCGAGCATCTCGGCCCCGCGATCTTCCGCGACGACCTCGACAACTCGGTGCTGGAACTGGGCGACCTGCTGACCCACGAGGGCCCGGCGCTCGCGGCGCAGAAGGCGGCGGCACGGATCTTCGGCGCCGAGCGCACCTACTTCGTGCTGAACGGCACCTCCGCCTCCAACAAGATCGTGCTCGGCGGACTGGTGGCCGAGGGCGACCTGGTGCTGTTCGACCGCAACAACCACAAGGCGGCCCACCATGGCGCGCTGCTGCTCGGCGGCGGCGTGCCCGTCTACCTGCCGTCCGACCGCAACGCCTACGGCATGATTGGCCCAATCGACTACGCCGCCCTGGACGAGACCCGCATCAGGGAAGCAATCCGGGCCAACCCGCTGATCGGCGACCCGGACGCGTGGCGGCGCGAGCGCCCGTTCCGCGTCGCCGTCATCGAGCAGTGCACCTATGACGGCACGATCTACGACGCCCGGCTGATCCTGCGGAAGATCGGCCATTTGTGCGACTACATCCTGTTCGACGAGGCCTGGGCGGGCTTCATGAAGTTCCACCCGCTGTTCAGCGGCCGCTTCGCCATGGGCTTGGCCGACTTGGACGACCGCGCGCCCGGCATCATCGCCACCCAATCCACCCATAAGCAGCTCGCCAGCTTTTCGCAGGCGTCGCAAATCCATGTGCGGGACAGGCACATCAAGGGGCAGGAGCGCCGGGTCGAGCACCGGCGCTTCAACGAGAGCTTCCTGATCCACGCCAGCACGTCGCCGTTCTACCCGATCTTCGCCTCGCTGGACGTCGGCGCACACATGATGAAGGGCCGCTCGGGCGAGGTGCTGTGGGACGACACCATCCGCCTTGGGATCGAATTGCGGAAGAAGCTGAGGCTGATTCGCCGGGAGTACGACGTCGCCGAGACGGACCCAGCGCGGCGCTGGTTCCCCGACCCGTTCGTGCCGCAAACCGTGGACTGGCGCGGCCCGGGCGACGCCATGCCACACACGACCCCGTGGGAGGACGTGCCCACCGACGAGTTGGCCTCGAACCCGGCGCACTGGATGCTGGCGCCCGGCGAGACTTGGCACGGCTTCACCCAGGTGACGCCCGGCTACGCCATGACCGACCCGAATAAGCTCACCTTGCTGATGCCGGGCTTTGATCGGGTCACGGGCGAGTACGAGGAGCACGGCGTGCCGGCGGTGCTGCTGGCGGAGTATTTGCGCGAAAACCGCATCGTGCCTGAGAAGAACGACCTGCATAGCATCCTGTTCCTGCTGACGCCGGGCGTGGAGAGCAGCAAGGCCGGCACGCTGCTAAGCTGGCTGGTGACGTTCAAGCGGCTGCACGACGAGAATGCGCGGCTGCAAGACGTGATTCCGGCGTTCGTCCGCAAACGCCCGCAGCGCTACCATGGTGTCGGCCTGCGCGACCTTTGTGCCCAGATGCACGCGTTCTACCGGAACGCGGGGGTGAGCCGGATGCAGCGCCAGCAGTTCCAGGCCGAGCACCTGCCAGAACTGGTGATGACCCCGCACGAGGCAGCCCGGATGCTCACGCGCAACAAAGTCGATTACCTGCCGATCGACGCCATCCGCGGGCGCGTCGCGGCGACGCTGATGCTGGTCTATCCGCCGGGGATAGCGACGATCGTCCCGGGCGAGCGAATCGGCCGGCAATCGGCGCCGATGATCGACTACCTGCTGTCGTTCGAGCGCGCAGAAAACGAATTTCCGGGATTGGGCACCGAAATACAGGGCGTGTATCGCGAGACCCAGGCCGACGGCCCTATCCGGTTCCACACCTATGTGGTGAAGGAAGGAAATGAACCTGAAGTCAAAGCGCGCTGACCTGCGCTTGCCGTTCGGATGGCGGCTCGGGAATGGGGTCAGCCTCGGCCCCACTTAGGCGACGGTCGGCGCTGGGGTCGCGGTAGAACAGCACATCTTGTTCCATGCGTCGCCTTCCTCGACCCGTAGCGCTCCGGAAATGGGCCGGTTCATTTGCCTGGCCACGGATGGTTTCTCCCTGCCTGCCGTCCTATCTTGCGGCCATGACCGAAACGCCCGCCTTCCTCGACGCCGCCCGACCCGACGTGCCCGATATCGTCGTCCCCCGTGGGGTCACCCCGTTCCGCCTCCCCGACCGCCCGGTGCGCGGCCGCCTCGTCCGCCTCGGCCCGGTTGCCGACGCGCTGCTCACCCGGCACGAGAACGACCCGGCCGTGACGCAGCTTTCGGGCGAAGCGCTGGCCCTCGCCGCGGCGCTCGCGACCGCGCTGAAGTTCAAGGGCTCGTTCAGCCTGCAGGCCAAGGGCGACGGCGCCGTGCCGATGCTGCTGGCGGACTGCACGGAGTCGGGCGCGCTGCGCGGCTATGCCCGGGCGGAACCGGACAAGCTTGCGGCGGTCGCGACCGATGGCACGCCCAGCGCCTCCGCCCTGCTCGGCGGCGGCTACCTGGCGTTCACGGTCGACCAAGGGCCGGACATGGAACGCCACCAGGGCATCGTGGCAATCGAGGGCGACAGCCTCGCCGACATGGCGTTGCACTACTTCGAGACCAGCGAGCAACTGCAGTGCACCTTGCAGCTTGCCTGCGCCAAGACCCCGGCCGGATGGCGGGCGGGCGCGCTGATCCTGGAGCGGGTTGCAAGCGAAGGCGGCATCGACCCGGTGCAAAACGACGCCGATCAGGATGAGGCCTGGCGGACCGCAACGGTGCTCGCGGCCACGCTGACCAGCGCCGAATTGCTGGACGATGCGCTGCCGGCCGACCAGCTGATCTACCGCCTGTTCCACAGCGAGGGCGTGATTGCCGACCGGCCGCGCGCGCTGGCCTATGGCTGCCGTTGCTCCCGCGCACGCCTGGCCGGCATCCTGGAGGGCTTCCCGCCGGACGATCTCGACCACATGGCGGTGTCCGGCGACATCGTCATGACGTGCGAGTTTTGCAATCTCGACTTCCGCTTCGAGCGCGACGAGGTCCGGGGCCGTGCAAATGGCGCTGCCGATTGACCGCTGGTCGTCGTTTCGCCACGCTAAGGGACGAACGGATGGGAACGGCCTTGATGCGGACGACAACTCGGCGGCTGGTGCTCGCGCTGCCGCTGCTGGCCGCGGCTTGCGCTGGCGACAGCACGCCGCCGGAGACCTTCGCGCCGCCCAGCTACCGCTATTTGGCGCCGATCCGCCTGAACGTCCTCTCGATCGGAATCGAAGACCATTCGGTGCGTGAGCCCGGCTCGGTCGACTTGCTGTCGCCGGTACGTCCCGCCGACGCCCTGAGGCAGATGGCGACCGACCGGCTAATCGCCAGCGGAAGCGCCGGCCGAGCGGTGTTCGTGATCGACCGCGCCTCCATCGTGCGGGCGGGCGGCGGGCTGACGGGGGCGATGGCGGTGCACCTCGATGTGTTTGCGGGCGACGGCGACACCCGCGCCGGCTACGCCGAAGCCAAGGTCGCCCGCCGCCGCACCAGCACCGACACAAGCGAGAACGCGGCATCGGTGCTGTACCACATGACCGAACAGATGATGGCCGACATGAACGTCGAGTTCGAGTTCCAGGTGACCCACTCGCTCAAGGACTGGATGCAAGCGACCGCCCGGACGGCTCCGCTGCCACCGCCGGTGCAGGCGCAGGATTTGGGAACTCCCGTGAGAACGCAGCCTTAGCCGCCGGGTCGATCGATACCCATCGAGGCGGCGAGCTTCGCCCTGGCTTCGGCTAGGATGGCCGAAGGCACCCGAGCACCCAGGGCGGCAATCGGCCGCGTTGGGGTGTCGATGCTGCGGACGTGGCTGACCAGGATTTCGCCTGAGACCGGCAAGCCAGCAGAATGACGACGCTGGACGCGAACGGGCGCACGTTCGACGTGATCGGCAGTACCATGGCGAACCGCGACGCCTGCCGCCCTGCTCGCGGCCGCTCCGCGGCTTCAAGTCGATCCAGATCAGGTCGCAGGCCTCGAATGCCGGCCCGCCCTCACTCAATCGCTTCGCGGCCCTCGTCCTGTCCCCACCTGCGTGAGACTCTCCTTCAAGATATCATAATAGGATCCTACTTGGACGTCCGCGGCATGCTGCCCACCCTTCCCGTTTCCGACGCGCTGCCCGCCCTCGACGCGGCGCTCGCCCGTGGCAATGCTGTGCTCGTCGCGCCGCCGGGCGCCGGCAAGACAACGCTGGCGCCACTGCACCTACTGCACGCCGAATGGCTCTCCGGCACCATCGTCATGCTCGAACCTCGCCGCTTGGCCACCCGCGCCGCCGCCGCCCGCATGTCCGCGCTACTCGGCGAGGCCGTGGGGCAAACCGTCGGCTTCCGCACCCGGCTGGACAGCGCCGTCTCCGCCGCCACCCGCATCGAGGTCGTGACCGAGGGCCTGCTGGTGCGCCGCCTGCAATCCGACCCCGGACTGGATGGCGTCGGACTAGTCGTCCTGGACGAGGTGCACGAGCGCGCGCTGCAAGCCGATCTTGCGCTCGCGCTGTGCCTCGACCTGCAGCGCCAGTTGCGGCCGGAGCTGCGGCTGCTCGCCATGAGCGCCACTGCGGACGGCGCGCGCCTGTCGACCCTGATGGACGCTCCCGTCATCACCAGCGCCGGGCGGATGTTCCCGGTGACGATCCGCCACGCCAAACGCGACATCGCTACCCCGCGCGACTTGCCGGACGCGCTGGCCCGGGCGGTGCGCGAGACCTTGGACACCGAGGCGGGCGACATCCTGGCCTTCCTGCCCGGCATGGGTGAAATCCGCCGGACGCAGTCGGCCCTGGACGGTTGCGGCGCGCTGGTGCTGCCGCTGCACGGCGACCTGCCTCCCGCTGAGCAGGACCGCGCGCTCACCCCGGCGGCGACCCGGCGGGTGGTGCTCGCCACCTCCATCGCCGAGACGTCGTTGACGGTGCCCGGCGTGCGGATCGTGGTCGATGGCGGATGGCGGCGCATCCCCCGGCTGGACGCCGCGACCGGGCTGACACGCCTGGCGACGCTCCGCATCAGCCGCGCCGCCGCCGAGCAGCGCGCTGGCCGTGCCGGGCGGGAAGCGCCGGGTGTCGCGATCCGGCTGTGGTCGGAGGCGGCGGGCCGGGGGCTGCCGGCGTTCGACCGTCCGGAAATATTGGAGGCGGAACTGTCCGGCTTGGTGCTGGACTGCCTGGCTTGGGGCGCCGCGCCGGAGGACCTGCCGTTTCCCGACCCTCCCCCCTCCGGCGCGCTGGCGGCCGGTCGCGCGCTGCTGACGGCGCTTGGGGCGATTGACGGCCTCCGTATCACGGAGTCCGGTCGCCGCATGGCCCGGCTCGGCGCGCATCCAAGGCTGGCCACGATGATGCTCGCCGCCCGCGACGACGCCGAGGCGGCACTCGCTGCAGACCTCGCGGCGCTGCTGGAAGAGCGCGATCCGCTGCGAGCCCGCGACGCGCCCGCGGACATCGCGCTGCGGCTGGACGCGCTGGCCGGCGGCGGCGATGCCGACCGGGGCGCCGTCGCGCGCATCCGCAAGGCCGCCGGGCAGTACCGCGCCCGGCTTCGCGTGCGCGCCGCCGCGTCCGGCGACCCGGCCCCGCTGCTCGCCGCCGCCTTCCCCGACCGTATCGCCCAGGCCCGCGGCGAGCCCGGCAGCTACCGCCTGTCCGGCGGCGGCGGCGCCAAGCTGCCACGAACTGACCCGCTCGCCCGCGCCGGGCTGCTAGTCGTGGCGTCATTGGACCTGAAAGCCTCCGCCCGCATCCGCCTGGCCGCGGCACTCGATCCGGCCACCCTGCCCGCATCCTTGGCCGCCCAGGTAACCGAGACCGTCGAGAGCGGGTTCGACCCCGTGTCCGGCGCGGTGCTGTCGCGCCGCCGGCGTCGCCTCGGCACGCTGGTGCTGGACGACCGCATGGCGTCGGCCGACCCCGCCGAGACCGCGGCCACCTTGGCGCGCGTGTTGGCAGGCAAACTCGGCACACTGGGCTGGACCGACGCCGCGCGCCAGTTCCAGGCCCGCGCCGCCTGGCTCCGAACGTTGGACCCGGCGTTCCCGGACCTATCGGAACCGGCTCTCTCCGCCGCCGTGCAGGATTGGCTGGCGCCCCGGCTGCTCGGCGCAACCCGGCTCGCGGAAGCGGCTGATATCGACGTCTTGGCAGCGCTCCGAAGCCTGCTGACGTGGGATCAGGCCAACCGGCTGGACCGCGATCTGCCGACGCATTTGACCCTGCCGCACGGGCGGGCTGCGATCGATTACACGCCGCCGGTGCCGGTCGCGTCGGCCCGGGCACAGATGTTCTATGGCCAGGACACGACGCCGATGCTGGCCGAGGGCCGAGTCGGCCTGCAGTTTGCGCTGCTGTCGCCGGCCGGGCGTCCAGTGGCGATCACCGCCGATCTCGCTGGTTTCTGGCGCGGCGCCTGGGCGGACGTGCGGCGCGACATGCGCGGCCGCTACCCAAGGCACGACTGGCCGGAACATCCGGCCTGATGCTGGCCGCGAAAACAACCTTCGCTTGCCGCAGCCCGCTTGGAACGCCATGGTCTTTTGCAATGTGGTTCAAGGAAACGGGATGACCTCGACATGACTCGCGCACGCCTGACCCTGGCTGTCCTGCTTGCCCTCTCGACGCTACAGGGCTGCGGGGCGTCGGCGCAGTCGATTGCGAACGGACATGGCGGGGCACTCGCGAGCTTCGCTCCCTTGGTCAAGCTGGTGGTTCCTTCCGTCGTCAACATCGCCGTAACCGAAAGCGTCAGCGGCGGCGACGTGGCGGCCGTCGTTCCTCCGGAACTTCGCGGCACTCCCTTCGAGAAACGCTTCCGCGAGCGACTACGGGACCGGCGGGAGCAGGTGATGGGCGCCGGCTCTGGCTTCATCATCGACCCGTCCGGCGTGATCGTGACCAACAACCACGTGGTCGAGCACGCCGACAAGATCGTGGTGTCGCTCAGCGACGGGGCGGAACTCAACGCGACCGTGCTGGGCACCGACGAGTTGACCGACATCGCGGTCATCAAGGTGACCGGCGCCACGCCGCTGCCGGCTGTCACCTGGGGCAACAGCGGTGCGGTCCAGGTTGGCGACTGGATCCTCGCGGCAGGCAACCCATTCGGACTGGGCGGTTCGGTCAGCGCCGGGATCGTGTCGGCACGCGGGCGTGACATCGGCGCCGGACCGTTCGACGATTTCCTGCAGATCGACGCGCCCATCAACCCCGGCAACTCCGGCGGGCCGACCTTCAACTTGGATGGCCAGGTAATCGCGGTGAACACCGCCATCGTGTCGCCAACGGGCGGCTCGGTCGGCATCGGCTTTGCCATTCCGTCCGAAATCGCCAGGCGGATCGTGGCGGAGTTGCGCGACAAGGGGCATATCGACCGCGGCTGGCTGGGTGTGTCGGTGCAGGACGTGCCCGGCGCGCGCGCCTCCAACGCCGGCGTCGCTATCGCCAACGTCGACCGCACCGGCCCAGCTGCGAAAGCGGGGCTGCGGCCCGGCGACATCGTGCTGGCCGTCAATGGCGACCGCGTCGACAGCGCGCGCGGGCTGATCCGCGCGGTGTCGGCCACGGTGCCGGGCCGTTCGTTGAACCTGACGGTTAAGCGTGGCGGCCAAAACATGGACGTTTCCGTGACGGTCGGCCGCCGTCCGAACGCAAGTCCAAGCTGATGCGCATCCTTGTGGTTGAAGACGACCGGGACGTCGCCGGCTTCATCGTAAAAGGGCTTCGCGAGGCCGGCCACGTGGTCGAGCACTCCGATAACGGGCGCGACGGGCTGTTCATGGCGGCGAGCGAGGCGTTCGATGCCATCATCCTCGACCGCATGCTGCCGGGCGGCATCGACGGGCTTCATCTTCTGGAAACCCTTCGGGCGCAGGATAACACCACGCCCATCATGTTCCTGTCAGCCTTGGCGCAGGTCGATGAGCGGGTGCGCGGCCTGAAGGCGGGCGGCGACGACTATTTGACGAAGCCGTTCGCCTTCGCCGAGCTGCTGGCCCGGGTGGAGGCCCTGACCCGGCGTGGCAAGTCTGACGGCCCACAAACCAAGATCGTCGTAGGCGACCTGGAGATGGAGCTGCTGTCGCGCACCGTGAGGCGCGCGGGGCAAAAGGTCGATTTGCAGCCGCGGGAGTTCCGGCTGCTGGAATACCTCATGCGTCACGCCAACCAAGTCGTGACCCGCACCATGCTGCTGGAGGGCGTGTGGGATTACCATTTCGACCCGCAGACCAACGTCATCGACGTCCACGTTTCGCGTCTCCGCCAGAAAATCGACAAGCCGTATCCGACGTCGCTGATCCATACCATCCGCAACGCTGGTTATATGCTTCGGGTGGACTGAGCGCGCCGGGTGAGCTTCGGGGCTGGACCCATCAGGCGACCCATCCTGCTCCGCTCGGCGGGGCTCCGGCTGGCGGTGGTGTATGCCGCCCTGTTTGGCATCAGCGCGTTGGCCCTGGTGCTGTTCCTATGGTGGGCCACCGCCGGGCTGCTGAACCGGCAGGTGCAGGCCGTGATCCGTGCCGACGCCCTGGGATTATCGGAGCAATGGCAAGCTGGGGGCGTCGCTGCGTTGCAGAGCACCATCGAGGACCGCCTCGCCGACGACGTCGATGACGCTGCCATCTACCTGCTGACCGACGCCGCGCTGACTCCGCTGGCCGGCAACCTCGCGCGCTGGCCTGCTGTCGTGACCGGGCCGGACGCCTGGATGGAGATGCGTGTCGAACGGGCCGGCCTGCAAGCCACGGCGCGGGTCCGGCGGTTCGACCTGCCCGGCGGCTACCGCCTGCTGGTGGGCCGTGACGTCGAGAGCCGCATGCCGTTGCGCGCGCTGCTGACCTCCGCCTTGCTGTGGTCGCTGCTGCTGTTGCTCGTGCTTGGCACGGTCGGCGCGGTCGTGATGCAGAACCTGTTCCGCCGCATGATGGCCAACGTGTCCGTGACCGCGTCGGCCATCGCCGCCGGCGACCTTGGCCGTCGCGTGCGGATGTCCGGCCGGGGCGACGAGTTCGACCGGCTGGCTGAGACCATCAACGACATGCTCGACCGTATCGCGCGGCTGATGGATGGCGTGCGCCAGGTCTCCAACGCCATTGCCCACGACCTGCGTACGCCGATCGCTCGCGCCCGCGCGCGACTGGAGGACGCTGCCACCCACGCCCGCAGCCCGGTGGAATTGCACGCGGCCGTCGAGCGCGCGGTGGCTGACCTCGACGGCGTGACGGCAGTGTTCGAAGCGCTGCTGCGGATTGCCGAGATCGAGGCCGGGTCGCGCCGCGCGGCCTTCTGCCAAGTGGAGATCGGCGCTCTCGTCACCGATCTGGCGGAATTATATGGCGCCGCCACGGAAGCGAACGGCGTGTCGCTGTCGCTGCAGGCGGCGGGCCAGCTGCCGGTGAACGGCGACCGCGAGATGGTGCAGCAGGCCGTCGCCAACCTGCTCGACAACGCGATCAAGTTTTCGCCGCCTGGCGGCACCATCCGGTTGGAAGCGGCGGCAGCCGGCCCGGGCGTCTCGATCACCGTGGCGGACCAAGGCCCTGGCATCCCCGAATGCGACCGCACGCACGCGACCGAGCGATTTTACCGGGGTGAAACGGCGCGGCAAACGCCCGGGTCGGGTTTGGGGTTGGCTCTGGTGGATGCGGTGGCGCACCTGCATGGCGGAACTCTCAAGTTGCTGGACGCCGCCCCCGGCCTGCGGGCCGTATTGACGCTGCCCGCTTCGCACGCTGAGGTTGGGCATGACGTTTAGTTCACCTATCGACCATCCCCGGATCAGCAACGCTGAGGCACACTGTTGAAATGCCGCGTTTTCTATTAAGCGCCATTTTTCTTTGCGCATGGATCACCACCGCTGCGTCAGAAGATGCGATACGGATCGCATCGGACGACGCGATGCAGGTCACCAGTGACACTCCCAGTTATTGCATTGACTTGGCCCAACGTCTTGATGGCCGGACCGACCTGCCTCCCGAAGCACGCTCGCTATCGGTTGAGGGTCGCCGGATGTGTCAATCCGGACACGTGCTCGGCGGACTGGCCCGCGTACGCCGGGCAATGCTGCTCAGGCGCGGCGAAGGTCATTAGGCCAGCCGCTCGGAACGATCATCAGGTCAGGTAGCTGTGCACGATGCCGATTAGCTCCTCAGCCGCCTGCAACGCCTCGCTCTTGTTCGCCGCGTCGACTACCTGCTCGCGGATGTGATCCTCGATGACCTCGGCGATGAACCCATCCATGGCGCCTCGGCAAGCCGTGGCCTGCTGCAGCAGTTTCGCGCTGGACGCATCTCCCTCGACGACGGCTCGCTGCAACGCATCCAACTGGCCACGAATACGGCTGAGACGTTTGACCAGCTTGGATTTTTCTGCATCCCCGCCCGGTTTATCACTTGCCATCATACCCCCAAGGGTATACATGCCGGTCGTGCCGAATGCTAGGCTTATGCCTGGACATTTGGCCTAAGTTCGTTTTGGTACACGCCGGCACTGCAACCAAACCACAAGGATCCCATGAAACCGCGATCTAACACCCAGTCTCCGGAAGGCGACAGTAGGCGCTCAGCGCCTGTTGTGAACGCTTTCCTGGGCTGGATTCGCGCTCGGGTGTGCATGTTCCCGTCAAGGCTTCCGCGCAGATAGAGCGCTGACTCCTTTGGCGGCCACGCCCTCCCGAGCTTAAGCCAACGCTTAAGCAAAAGGAGGCAGCCGATGGCCGCCCTTCTCGACGAATTCTATCTCAACCGACATGCGTTGCCGGCCCATGTCGACCTCGGTCATGAGATTAGCCGCCGTAGCGAGCCGCCGCGTTTGGTCGCCGTGTGGCAGATCGGAGCAGATGGCCGCCCTACCTGTGCTTGGTTGATGCACGCGGAAGCTCGTTGCCGTTTGTCTGGCTGACACCCTTACGCGTCCTAGCCTGCAAACCGTGCTCGCCACGCACTTCGATCCCGAGGTCTGCCATGCTCGACACCAACTTGAACCAACTGCCGCCCTCTGCCATCCTGGATAGTGCCCATCAGGGCGACATTTGCGGCGCTTTGGGGACCATCTACGAGGGCGACTTGCGTCCCCGCGCGACCTGGCGAGCCAAACTGAGGACCTTGGCCGCGATCGTCGGTCCGGGCCTGATCGTCATGGTTGGGGATAACGACGCCGGGGCGTTCGCCACCTACACCCAGGCGGGCCAGAACTACGGCACGGCGCTGGTCTGGACGCTGCTGTTGCTGGTCCCCGTGCTCTATGTGAACCAGGAGATGGTGCTGCGTCTTGGCGCGGTGACTGGCGTCGGCCATGCCCGGCTCATCCTCGAGCGGTTCGGCAAGTTTTGGGGCGCGTTCAGCGTCATCGACCTGTTCGTCCTCAACGGGCTGACCATCGTCACCGAGTTCATCGGCGTCAGCATGGGGCTTGACTATCTCGGACTGCCCAAGATTTGGGGCGTGCTGATCGCGGCCGGCGTCACTATGGCCGCAGCGTCCACCGGCAATTTCCGCCGGTTTGAGCGGTTCTCGCTCATGCTATGCCTGGGCAGCCTGCTGCTGGTGCCGATCGTGCTGATGGTGCACCCGCCGATCGGCCAGATTGCGCGCGACCTGGTGATCCCGCGCCTGCCAGAGTCCGACAAGCTGTCGGATGTGCTGCTTCTGATCATCGCCATCGTCGGCACGACGGTTGCGCCCTGGCAGCTATTCTTCCAGCAGAGCTATGTCATCGACAAGCGCATTACGCCGCGGTTCATGACCTATGAAAAGGCCGATCTGTGGATCGGCATCGTCATGGTGATCGTCGGCGCGGTCGCGATGATGGCGTTTTGCGCCGCGACCTTCGCCGGGCAGCCCGACGCTGGCAACTTCACCGATGCCGCCGGGGTCGCGGCCGGGCTTGGGAAATACGTTGGCCAGGTGCCTGCGACCCTGTTCGCAATCGCGCTGATCGACGCCAGCATCATCGGCGCCGCGGCCGTGTCGCTCGCCAGCGCCTACGCGCTGGGCGACGTACTATCGCTCAAGCACTCCCTGCACCGGGGCGCCAGGGACGCAAGCGGCTTCTACCTGGTATATTGCGGCCTAATCGCTGCCGCAGCGGGGCTGGTGCTGATCCCCGGCGCGCCGCTCGGCCTGATCACGGAAGCGGTGCAGACGCTAGCGGGCGTGCTGCTGCCATCCGCCACCGTGTTCCTGCTGCTGCTGTGCAACGACCCGGCGGTGCTCGGCCCGTGGGTCAACGGTCGGTGGACCAACCTGTTCACCGGCTCGGTGATCGCGATCCTGGTCATGCTGTCGATCGTCCTGACGGCATCGGTGCTCTACCCGACCATCTCCGGCGAGCAGATTCTCGGGATACTCGGCGGTGGGACGGTGCTGGCCTTGATTGCCGCCGGGGTCACCCTCGCGTTGCGCACCAAGTCGGCGCAGCCGCCGATCGACCGCGGGCTGCGTCCAACCTGGCGCATGCGGCCGTTGGCGGAACTGGCGCCCGCCAAGCTCACGGGGGCGACGCGCACCTGGATGATCGTGCTGCGCGGCTACTTGCTGCTGGCGGTCGGCTTGGTGGTGGTGCGCGTCGTGCAATTGGCACTGGGCGGATAGCGGCGGAGCCGTCAGGGCGTCGTAGTGACGCCCTGCGGCACCGCGCCATGATGGCCGCGTAGCTGGAATGCGAGCACCAGCAGCAGCACGCCGAACGCGAAGGCATAGCCCCCCAGCCACCAGGTGAGTACCAGGGCGCCTGCGACCGGCGAGGCATACAGCACGATGCCCCACACGAGCGAGACCAGTCCCGACAATGCCAACACCCAGCGCCCATGCCCGGCGTGGAGGCGGAAGGCAGCGGCCAACAAGAGCCCGCCGGAGACCGCCGCCCACAGGCCGAGCAGGGTGACCAGGACCAGAACCGCCGTGCCGGGCACCAGCAGTGCCACCGCGCCGGCGAGCAGGTCGACAACACCTTCGAGGATCAGCAACGTCCAACGCTCATGCCGTGCGGCCGCGCGAAGTCCGGCGACGATGGCGAACACGCCGTCCGCCAACATGTAGATGGCGAACAGCAGGACCAGCGAGGCGACGGTGACCAGTGGGAGAGTGAAGGCCGCAAGCCCAAACAGGATGGCGAAAATGCCACGTGCGGCGACTGCCCACCAATTGCGCGCGAGCAGGGCGCTCATGGCGCTCGTAGGAGAGGCATCGGATCTGCGGTCGCTTGGCAAGCTCGTTCGGTAGGTCGGATCGGACATGTTTGCTCGCTTGTGTTGCTGGGAATATTTGCTGTGGTGACGATCCTAGTGGTTAATTTTTTGTTGCGTAAACGTTAACGACCTGCTAATCACTGTTTTGCCGAATGAGTATGGCTTTCGACAAGGCGGTGTTTCTCCCCGTCTCTCACAAGCAGCGGCGTGATCACGGTCGAACAGGCCATGTTCAGCGGGAAGAATTCCCAAAATCAAAACTCGATACAATGGGGTTTTTCTAATGCGTATGGTCATCGCTTCTGCATTCTGCCTGTTTGCCGCGCTGCCGGCAGCTCAGGCCTCCGGAATCCAGGCTGGCTTCATCGCTGGCCAGGCGAGCGGCAACCAGGGTTCAACCTACAACAACACGACTTCGATTTACGGCGCTGGCAATGCGACCGGCTCCAGCGCGAGCGGAACGGGATTTTCGCTTGGGGCGGCTGACGGCTCGCATGTGACTTACTTCTCACGCGGGTCGGCCAACTCGAGCACAGTGGTGACGCCGTTCAGCGTCAACACTAGCAGCTCGCATGAGGCTTTCTCAGCCGGCCATGCCTCGGACGGCGCTAGCTTCACCGCTACCAATCAGACATTCGGTCAAAGCAACGGCAACAGCAACTTCAGCAGCTCGCAAGTGACCACCACCGGCTACGTGAACAAGGGGTTCCAGGTCTCGGCGGCTCTAGGCTTCGTCAACTTCGAAGGCGGCTTCGGCTCGTAACCGGCTTGGGACGGCTCTCACGAGCCGTCCCATTCTTTCCGCGTTTGAAACGGGTTATTCACCTTTTTGTGGGAAAGTCATTTCTGCACCAAGGATCTAAACATGCGTATCGAACAAGCCGGCGCTCTTGTGTTGATGTTTGTCACTCTGGCCGGCGCCGCATCGGCACAGACCACGACCGGCACAACAGGAACCTCCACCGCCACCACCACCACGACCGTCAACGCCTACACAGGGACGGGCAATGGGACCAACGGCACCGGAACCGGCGGCGCTAACGGCAACGGCTCGGCGGGCACGACCGATCTTCGCTACAGCGGCCATGAATACTCCACCCCCTCCGTCCAGGGCAGCTACTTCGCCGGCGCCAATCCCTGCTTGATCGGCGTCGGCGCGAGCGGTGCAGGCGGTCCTATCGGCCTCAGCTTTACGTTCGGCCGCAACGACCCGGGATGCCAGCGCCGCAGCGACGCCGCCGCCTGGCACGCACTCGGTCATGACGACGTTGCCGTCGCACGGATGTGCCAGGACGACGACAACCACGCCGCGTTCGAGGCGCTTGGCTACCTTTGTCCGCAAGGCCGCCCCAAGGTCGTCTCCGTCGCCCTAGCCACGCCGGTCCCGCCGCAAACCGCCGCGGGCGCTATGACATACCCGCAGCCAATATCTCCGAACCTGGCGATTGCCGCCCAACTGTCGCCCAATACGGTGGCGACGCGAGTTCCCGAGGCGATCGATCGCCCAGATTGGTGTGCCACCGTCACCGGGCCGACTGAGTAGGCCCGCTACAAGAAAGCCTGCTCCTTTTAACGGCCAGCCCCAGGCCGCTCTTTCCGGAACGTGACCACAAGCACGTCCCGGAACGCCGGAGCGGCTGGGTCGCGTGGTTCGACCGGGGTGACGCCATGGAACACGCGGCTGTCGTCCACCCACGCCGCATCCATCGGCAAGGCAAGGGTGAAGCTGCCGAGCGGGCGACGGTCGAGGTCGTGGATGGTCGTCTCGCCGCTGGCAATGTTCTCGCGTCGGATCATCAGCACCAGCACCCAGTCCACGCCGTCGCGGTGCATGCCTTCCGGGGTGGGCCGCCCTTGCACCCCCGGTTGCGCCTCGATCCGAAACTGGTGGACCTCGACGTGCCAAGGGTCGGGGATTGGCGGCAGGGTGGCGAACAGATGGTGGCAGGTGCCCAGGATCGCGTTCAGCGCCGCTGAGTCGCCGACCTCGTCCGACACCGGGTCGAACCACCGGGCGATGCCGCCATTCAGCAGGTTGTAATCGCGGCTTTGGTAATGCGGCTGATGCGGCTTGCGGGTGATGCCGTCCGCGGTCGCAGCGAAGGCGGCGTGGCGGCGGCGGCGATAGCGGCCGCCATCGGCCATGTAGGTGTCCAGCCCGAGGTCGTCCCAACTGGCGGCAAATGCAGCCCAGCCCTGCATCCCATTGGCATCGAGCACGCTGCCCATCTCCGCCGCATGGACGAAAGCAAACCCATCGCGTGCCAGCAATTCGGCAAAGCTGGGGCGCGTGAGAACGGGGTTGGTCATTCGGCTGCCCTCTCGATGTGCGGCATTGGCGGCGGCGCCGGGATTGGCCGCTCAGCCCCAGGTGGCAACCAACCCTGCACTTTGTAGGCCGTCAGTGGGCTCTGGATCGCCAGTTCGTCGAACTTGTACTTGATGCGCCGGTTGAACTCGCGGCTGACCGCCCAGCGTTGCGACGGCGTGGTGCGGATGCGGACCCGCAGCAGCCAAGCGGTCGCCTCGAATGCCTGGACGCCCATCACGTCCAAATCCGCGGTGATCGAGTCGGCCCAGCGCGGTTCCGCCCGCATCTCCTTGACGATGGCCCGCAGCAGGTCGGCCGCGTGGTCCGGCTCCTCGTCCAACCCGACCGTCACGTCGGTCAGGGCGTAGCTGAAATCCCGCGTCTGATTGGTGACGGTGGTGACGGAGCTGAACGGCATGATGTGCACCGCCCCATCCAGCGCGCGCAGCCGGATGGTGCGGATCGACAGGTTTTCCACCGTCCCCGTCAGCCGGCCGACAGTTACGACGTCGCCGACCTGCATCGTGTTCTCCAGCAACAGGAACAACCCGGTGATGAGATCCTGTACCAGCTTCTGCGAACCAAAGCCGATCGCCAGGCCAAGCACGCCGGCGCCGGCCAGCAGAGGCGCGATGTTTACGCCGATCTCGCTCAGCGCCACTAGGCCCACGACGATCAGCAAAGTCACGAGCAGCGCCGTCCGCAGCATCGGCAGCAGGGTCCGCAGCCGGGCGGAGCGGGCGACCTGCGCTTGCCGGGTCAAGGCGGCAAGATGGTTCTCGACCGATGCGTTGGTTGCCTCCCACACAACGAGGCCGACCACAACCGCAAGGCCGATGGTGGTCAACGCCGAGAGCGTCCGCTGTCCCAATTGACCCGTGGTGAAGTAGGCGAGTGGCCCAAGGCCCCACACTTCCAATAGCGCGATGAACGTGGCCGAGAGCAGGATGGCGGACAGCATGACCCGCAGCATGGGATAATAGCGGTTTGCCCGCTGCTCCAGCCCCGGGTAGCGGGTCGCCATCTCCGGACCGATCCGCATCGCGCGGTCGAGGCCGCCGAGCAGCACGATCGAGATTAGTCGCGCGGTGATCGTGGTGATCGTGGTGACGACGGCGAAATGCAGCAGCCGCGTGTAGCCATCGCGGATTTCGGCGGCGGCCACCACCCAGAGCGCGACGATGTAGAAAATGGCGATCAGGTGCCACCCCGAGGCAAGTCGGTCGAGCAGGATGGCGATGATCCCGGTCTGCTGCCGCCGGGCCTGGATATGGGCGGCAACGGCGCTCCGCTTCTGCAGCACCATCACCACCAGCATGAGGTGGACGATCAGGCCGACGATCTTCACCAGCGTGTCGTGAGCGGCCCGGTAGAGCCCGAACAACAAGCCAACCTCCGCCAAGGCGAAGCCGAACACGGCGACGATGACCAGGCGGTGCATCCAGGTGACGACGAACAGCGCTGTCGCGTCGGTGCATTGCACGAGCCGCAGCCGGGGCGTGTAGGGCGTGACGAACATGCGGGTGAGGCACATGATGACCCGGCAGAGCACATAGGCGTCCACCACGGCGAGGATGACCAGCTTCGTGTTGGTGATCGCGCCCAGCAAGGGCACCCCGAGCAGGAGGTTGCCCACGGCGGCGAACAGCGCGACCGGGATCAGTTCCAGCATCAAATGCGCGAGGACATAGGGCAGCCGGCGCAACAATCGCCAAGCGCGGCTGAACCGTCGGCGGCGCGCGTGCATTTCGGTCTCGCCCGCCTCTGCCGCATCGAGCCCGGTGGTGATCTCGGCCGCGTCGTCCTCAACGCCGGACGGCCCGTGGTCGCTGGCCGGGGCGCCGCGCTCGATGGCCGCCCGGGGACGTGTCAAACCCCGGCGCGCCAGCCGCTCGACCCCGTACGCGCACACCATCACGACGGCCAGCTTCCAGGCGGCATCCAGCACCTGGTCGCGCGCCGCCGGGTTGTCGGCGGTGCCGATCAGCCAGCGGCCGAGCAACGGCAGGTTGCTCGCGACCTCCGCCGTCGCGGTGACCTCGTCGGCCACGTCGGCCAGCCAGGTGGACCCCTGAACCAGGATTTGCGCGCCCAGGCTGTCCGGCGCCAAAGGCGGCTTGGCTGGCGCCACATTCGGCACGGCGCGGACCATGTTCTCCAGCACGGACGTGAACTCGGCGCGCTTCTTGTCGTCCTTCAGCACGTCGAGGACCTGCTGCGCCTGCACGGGGCTCAGCGCATCGGCCGGCTTGGCAGGCGCCGCTTGCACCGTGCCGGGCAGCGCGATTTGACTATGCGCGCCGGTGGTCGGCAGGACGAACACCAGCAGGAGCAGGAACGCTAAGACGTATCTCATGCGCGGGACCGTCCCTAGGGCATTGGCGGCTGTCAACCGATCTGCGCGCCGCTGTCGTGCGTGGCCTTCATATACGGCCGGTGAATACCATCTCGCGAGGATGAAAGTCGTGCTGACGATGCTTGTGGTCCTGATGATGCTCGGGGTGGTTGGCGTGCTGTTCGCTGGCCTGATCGGCATGGCCCGCGGCAGCGGCGATCCGCGGCGGTCGAACGTCCTGATGCGCTGGCGCGTGCTGCTGCAGGCTGGCGCGCTGCTGCTGTTCGTCGTGCTTCTCAGCCTGTTGCGGAGCTGATGCCGATGGGCGCAACCCGGTTTGACACTCGCGCAACCCCCCTCCTAATCTCAGGTTATCAGATGACCGGGCTTGCGCGGCCCTACCAGCGCGCCTTCCACTTTCAGGAACAGACGGCACCCTCATGAAGCTCCTTGTCCCCGTCAAGCGGGTCGTCGACTACAACGTCAAGGTCCGCGTCAAGGCGGACGGCACCGGTGTCGAAACGGCCGGGGTCAAAATGTCCATGAACCCGTTCGACGAGATCGCGGTCGAGGAAGCCGTGCGCCTGAAGGAGAAAGGCATCGCCACCGAGGTGATCGCGGTTTCCATGGGCGTCGCCGCATGCGGCGAGACAATCCGCACAGCGTTGGCGATGGGGGCCGACCGCGGCATCCTGGTCGAAACGGACGTTGAGCTGCAGCCGTTGGCCGTCGCCAAGCTGCTGAAAGCGTTGGCGGATCGCGAGCAGCCGGGCCTGATCATCATGGGCAAGCAGGCGATCGACGATGACATGAACGCGACCGGCCAAATGCTGGCCGCCTTGCTCGGCTGGCCGCAGGGCACGTTCGCCAGCAAGATCGAGATCGCCGACGGCACCTTGACGGTCACGCGTGAGATCGATGGCGGGCTGGAAACGCTGGCGTTGACGATGCCGGCCATCATCACCACCGACCTCCGGCTGAACGAACCGCGCTACGCGTCGCTACCGAACATCATGAAGGCGCGCAAGAAGCCGGTCGAGAATATCAAGCCCGAGGCGCTGGGGGTCGACCCGGCGCCGCGCTTGACCCTGGTCAGCGTCGCCGAGCCGCCTAAGCGGGTCGCCGGCAAGAAGGTCGGCTCGGTCGCTGAGCTGGTCGACAAACTGCGAACCGAAGCGAAGGTGATCTGACATGACGTCGCTTGTTCTCCTGGATTTCGACGGTCACGGCATCAAGCAGCCGTCGCGCAGCGCAGTTGCCGCCGCGCGCAAGCTGGGTGAGGTTCACGTGCTGGTCGCGGGCGCCGACGTGGACGCTGCCGCACAGGCTGCAGCCAAGCTCGACGGCGTGACCAAGGTGCATAAGGCAGCTTCGGCCGTTTATGAACACGCGCTGGCCGAACCGCTCGCCGCCCTGCTGGTCTCGATGGCGCCGCACCATACTCACCTGCTTGCAGCCTCGAACGCGACCGGCAAGAACGTCATGCCGCGGGTGGCCGCCCTGTTCGACGTGCAGCCGATCAGCGACATCTCCGACGTGATCGACGCCGACACGTTCGTGCGCCCGATTTATGCCGGCAATGCGATGGCGACGGTGAAGTCCAGCGATGCCAAGAAGGTCATGACCGTCCGCGCTGCCAGCTTCGACCCGGTCGCGGCCGATGGTGGCTCTGCCACGATCGAGGACGTCGCTGCGACCGAGGCGTCCACGATGTCCAAGTTCGTCTCGGCCGAGCTGTCCAAGAGCGAGCGGCCGGAGTTGACGGCGGCGCGCGTAGTGGTGTCCGGCGGGCGCGGGATGCAGAACGGCGCCAACTTCAAGCTGCTCGATCCCATCGCCGACAAGTTGGGCGCCGCCGTAGGCGCCTCGCGTGCGGCAGTGGATGCCGGGTATGTGCCGAACGACTACCAGGTGGGGCAGACCGGCAAGATCGTGGCGCCTGACCTGTATGTCGCGATCGGCATCTCCGGCGCGATCCAGCACCTGGCGGGCATGAAGGATAGCAAGATCATCGTCGCCATCAACAAGGACGAGGACGCGCCGATCTTCCAGGTGGCCGACTATGGCTTGGTCGCCGACCTGTTCACTGCGCTGCCGGAACTGCAGGCGGAACTGGAGCGCGGCTGATCGGCATGCCGGCGGCCGACAGTGCGCTGTCGGCCGCCGTGATCAGGCGTGTCGGGGTGATCGGCGCCAGGCAGATGGGCAGCGGCATCAGCCATGTCTGCGCGTCGTCCGGCTTGCCCGTCACCCTGCTCGACATGAAGCAGGAGGCGCTGGATCGTGCGGTGGCCGGCATCGCCCGGAACATGGACCGTCAGGTAGCCAAAGGCACCATTACCGACGCCGGCAAGGCCGACGCACTCCACCGGATCGTGACAAGCACCGACTACGCCGCTTTCGCCGATGCCGATTTCGTCATCGAGGCCGCGACGGAAAAGAAGGACGTCAAGCGCGCGATCTACCGCACGCTGATGCCGTTCCTGAAGGCGTCCTGCATCATGGCCACCAACACGTCCTCAATCTCCATCACGCGGCTGGGCGCGTCGACCGGCCGGGCCGCGCAGTTCATCGGCATGCACTTCATGAACCCGGTGCCGGTCATGAAACTGGTCGAGGTCATCCGCGGCATCGCGACCGATGAGCCGACCTTCCAGGCGGCCCAGGCGCTCGCGTCCCGGCTGCACAAGACCACCGCCGTATCGGAAGACTTCCCGGGCTTCATCGTCAACCGCATCCTGGTGCCGATGATCAACGAGGCGGTTTACGCCTTGTATGAGGGCGTCGGAAGCGTCACCAGCATCGACGCTGCGATGAAGCTCGGCGCCAATCATCCAATGGGACCGTTGGAGCTGGGCGATTTCACCGGGTTGGACACCTGCCTGTCGATAATGCAAGTGCTGCACGAGGGCTTGTCGGACAGCAAGTACCGTCCCTGCCCGGTAGTGTCTCAGTATCGAATTAGAGACATTTGAACGCATTGATATCTCTAAGTTTCTCACTGGCAAAAACTCAAACTGACCCACTACCCCCTGCCCGCTGCTGGTGAAGTATGTCGAGGCTGGCTGGCTCGGCCGCAAAACAGGCCGCGGGTTCTACGATTACACCGCGACTCCGCCTCGCCCGACCCGCTGATCAGACGCGGCCGAACTGCAGGGTGATCACGTCGCCCAAGCTGGTCAGCCGGGCGGCCAGGGTAGCCGTGCTGCCCGGCTGTTGGGCCATCCAGGCACTGTAGAGCCCTTCCAACACGGCCGACAGCCATGTTCCGGGAGGGTCGCCGAGCGAGCCGGTCCGCGGCAGGCCGGTGTGCGTGATCGTCACCAAGCGCTCGGCCTCGTCCAAGTCGAGCCGCGTTTGGCCCCAGCCGACGCCGGCCAGAACGTCGTTCATCTCCAGTTCCAGCGCGGCCAGCGACTCCACGGGAGGAACCGGCATCAGCTTGGCCATGCGCGCGCCGACGCCGCGAAGCAGGTCGTCCCGCTCGCCAGGTGCGGCTAGGCTATCGATTTCCTCGGCGAGGGCGCGCAGGAACAGGCGGAACTCCGGCATTTGGGAAGAAGCTTGTGTCGGCAAATGCGTTCCTTTTGGGTTTAATCGGACGGGGTGAAAGTATAATGGGCATAGAGCAGTCCGGTGCCTTCGGTGAAGTTTCCGGTTCGCTGGAAACTGCCGCGCGCGCCGATGTGCAGGTTGGGCTTGACACGGTAGTCGGTCTCGGCGCTGGCGCCGCCGGCCAGCCCGGTCGAGCCCCCCTTGCCGAAGCCTGCGGTGGTGGCCATCGGCCAGCCCGGGGGGTTCGCCGCCACCGCATAAGTCTGCACGCCCAGTGACCCGCCGACCGAGTAGCTGAAATCAGCGGTTGGATGCGCCTTGAAGGTGATCGGGACCAAGGCGGCCCCGAAGTATTTCGGACTGAAGTAGCCGCCCTGGCCGAGTGAAAAACCGGACAGGTTCTTTTCGAAACCAAAATATACCAGGTTGAGTCCCAAATCGATCTCGTTCGCTCCAGCTCTGAAAACCGGGACGCTGACGCCGGCGGCGGCATCGTATTCGGTGTTGTTCCCGACGTTCCGGCCGCGGTACAGGCCGCCGCCGCCGCTGACATAGTAGCTGGCCACGCCCGTCTGCCCTTGCAGCGAAAGGTTCGTGCGGGTGCGCGTGACGCCGCCGAACTGAGTGCCGGTGGCGGGGTCCTTGGCGCCGGCGTAGGAAAGCAGGCTATCGGTCACCGCCCGGCGCTCGACTACCGCGTGCAGCCGCAGGTTTTGCGACAGCAGCGGCGCGTATTCGACGCCACCGATTACGCTTTGCTGCAGGAAGCCGAGCGGGGTGGCGCCGATATCGGCCGTCACCGATCCCGACGCATAGGACAGGTCAAGGGCCGACCCAGCCGCGTGCTGGTTTTTCGAACGCGCGCCATCCGCGGCGAGCGCATTCGTGCCGAGATGCCACTGGTCAAACCCTCCCGCCGCTACCTGGTTGGCCCAGAGAGCCACCGGAGTGACCGAAACCTTCAGCTTGCCGTATCCGTTGGGCGAGTAATACCCGTTGGCGTAAAAGCTGACCCCTCCATTTGGCGTAATGCGTGGACCAGATTGGGCCGCGAACGCCGGCACGGTCAGGTCGAGACTTATGGCAACTGGTATAAGTCGCCTCCATCGGCGCTTCAAAGTCGGTCAACCGCGAGGCGCCGTCGCTGCCGGACCGCTCGCGAACAGTGATTGCGCCATCAACTTGCGGCGCCACCGCTTTGGAAAGCTGGGCGATGCTGTAGTCGATGTCCTGCATCATTCGGTCGGCCAAGCGGGGCGGCGCGTCCAGAAAATCCGGCGTCGCGTTCTGCGGCTCGGCCGAGGGCGCACCTCGGAACGGGTTGACGCTGGAGAGCGGAGGCAACAGTTCGTCGGCAAAGACTGGGTTGCTGACCAATCTGGAAGGTGGGGGAAGGTCAAAAATTGCCGGCACCACGAGCGGCGTGGCGTGAACCGGTGTGGAATCAATGGCCCGCGGCATCGGCTGCGGGCCACCCGCGCGCACGAACGGCTGGAACGCGGGCGGCACTTCTGGCGGCGCATCGGTCGTGGTGTCGGTAGGCACATACTGAGCATAGCGCTGGGGTGGGTGGCGGGGTGGCACGGCGACCGGCGCCGGCTGCTGTGCGGGCGCGACTGGCAGCGGAACTTCTCCCGAGTGCATGCGCGCAATCAGAATTTTGCCCGAATTCACCGCCGGGCCGAAAACCGCATCGACCGGCTCAGCCACTTGCGCCGCCCGGTCTCCTTGTCCTTGCTCGCACCAGGCCACGCGCAGCGCCCGGCGCCTCTGGCAGCCAGAGCAGGGCCTGGCGATACGCAGCCTTCGCTTCGGCGGCGATAGCGGGCTTCTGCATCAGCCGCTCGAACCGGGCGATCCCGTCCAGCCGCGTGGCCTCTCGCAAGGTCAGAACTTGCGCGTAGGCGAACTGCCCGCGCAAATCCTCCGGGTTGGACCCGACCTGCTGCGCCAACCGGTCACGCGCCAGCTGCCATCCCGCGTCCGTCGCTTCGAGGTTCCCGCCGTCGGCCTGCAACTGGACGAGTGCGGCGAGCGCGTCGGCGTTGCGCGGTTCGACCGTCAGCGCTCGGCGGAGCACGTGCTCGGATTGGGCCGCATTGCCCTGGCTGCGCCAGAATGCTGCCTGCTGCAGCAAGGCATCCATCACGCTGCTCGGTGCGATGGCTGGGTCGGACCTGCTGGGGGCGGCTTGGGCGCTGCATGATGCCAGCGTGGCCGAGGCAAGCAGGGCAACCCGAACCGCGTTCTGGCGCAACACGCTCCGCATTGCCTCACCAGAGCCCAGGACCGACTGGACGGACCACGATCCGGGCGGCCCGCCGGCGGAGCATCCAGACGTAGAACGCCGCCAGCAGCGCACAGCCTCCCACCATCATGGCAACGACGGCCAGCGGCGAGTCCTCGAACAACCACAGCGGGTAAAGCCAGAAAGGCAGGCGTCCGAGCGTGAAAACATCGCCGACACGGTAGGATGTCACCACCCCCGCCGCGACCAGCGACAGATCGCCTCGAATCAGCGCCGCCTGTTCGTGATTGCGCAGGGTTGCCAGCAGGTCGGCGATCGCGGCCGGGGAGCCTCCCAGCATGGCTACGACCGTTCGGCCGCCATGCAATGGGCTTTGCGCGCTGACCAGTGCGCTCATCCCATTGCCGATGCTGGCGGCGAGCGTGGCGGTCGCCCGCTTCCGGTCAAGCCCGGCCGGATCGCCGAATAGCCGGCGCACGCTGTCCAGCGGGCTGCCAATCTCGACCTGCAGGCGGTTGCCGTCCTTGCGGTAGGGCGAACCCTCCAGCAGCGACAGCGCACTGCCCAGCCGGGAAATAGTGCCCAGCAGCACGACGTCGCGGTCGCCGATCTCCTGCACGCCGCCCGGCCGCATGACGCTGAGCTTCGTGGCCGGCGTCTCGGTAATGGCGCCGAACCGCCCCATGAGATCGAGAAACGCCTGCAGCTCGATCGGCGTCACCCCATCGGGCAGGATGATCACGGTTTCCGACAGGTCGGCCATCCGGGTGAACGGAAATCCGGCATTCGCGAAAAAGGCGAGGTTCGGCATGAGGGCGAAGTGATACGAGCGGCTAAGGTCCACAGTGCTGTCCGGATCGACTGACATCCGTAGATCCTACGGAATCGCCATGCAGTCGCCCCGGTGCAGCGGTCGGGTGTCGAAGAAGAACTGCAGGTCGTTCTGAGCGGATATATCGTAGGCTGGAACGTCGATCCGGGAACCCGGCTGTGGGACCCCAAAATTGGCGATGCGCGAAAGCCAGGCGGCATTCCGCGACGGCGCGTCCGCCAGGGGCATGCTGGCGAGATAAAGGTTGTTGATGCCGACATCGAGGCGCGAGACGGCCAAGTCAACGATCGGGCCGGGAGGCGCGCGAAACCGGATATCCATCGGGAAGGCCCGGTTGCGCCAAGTATAAAGGTCCGGCGCGGCACGAAACAGCACCCGCATCGTGCCGGGCACGAAACCGGTTCCCTGCAGGTCCGGCGCTCCCACCAACTCACCGAATTTTATCGGGCGGTCCGTCGCGATCCAGGCTGGAGCGTCGTAGGGCTTGCGGAGCGGCATCTCCGGCGCTGTCACGCGTGCCATCTCGCGGCCGAGCGTGGGGCGGCCGAGCGTCAAGGCCTGGGCTGCCGTCATGACCTCGGGGGCATCGCGCCCGGCGATCACCAGCAAGGAGCTGCCGGGGTCGGTCGGGTTCGGCAGCACGGCTAGGGTCGGCCCGGTGATCGGCGGTAGGTCGACGTTGCCCGGGCGGTCCTGCCCACTGACGAACACCACCGAGTTGCCCTTGCTGGGCGCGTCGGCCGAAACGGGAAAGCTTGTGCCCCGGGCGCCGGTTTGCTGGCCAAACCACGATGCCACGATCCCGGCTGCCTGCAACGTCTCATTCGCGGCGCCGGGCAGCATGACGAATGGCAGGACCAGCGACTGCGTCTCGTACGCGTCGAAGAACGGCAGCGGCAGCCGGTTCAGGTCCCGTTGCGCCGGCAACCGCTCGAGCGTCAGCGTCAGCGTCGAAGTGTCGGAGATCGTGGACCACAGCAAGGAGCTGAGCGGATCGTTGCACTCGGTCGTATAGCGGCCGCTGAAGCCGAAGTTCAGGCGGTTGGTGTCCTGGAAGAACACCGGGCTGACCGGCATCTGCAAACCCTCGAACCGGGGCCGTTCGCGGTTCGACGGGACCGTGCCGACATACTGCTCGTTCAGCGTCACGGTCACGTTGCTGAACTCATCGATCAGCGCCGGCGAGGTCGCGCCGGACAGGGTGAGCACGGCCTCCATCACCACTTCGTCCGTGCGGATGCCGAACGGCACGCCCTGCAGCTCGCTCGTGCCGCGCAACGTGAGCGGCCCCGGTGCGCCGAGCTGGCGCAAGGTCAGCACGACGCGCCGGGTTTGTCCCATTCGGGTCGTTTCGGGCGGCATGGGAACGGAAGCCGGCGAGGATTGCGACGCAGGCAATGCGATGGCGGGCAGGTGCAACAGCCCAAGCCGGGCCTCCGCCTCCTGCAACTGCGGCACAGGCGGGGGGCTAGGGCCTGTTGAGATTTGGTTATCGTGAGTTGATGAGTGCGGCTGAGAGATGGATCATCGCCTCAAAGCTCGTATCGGTCTTGTCGCTTCGCATGGCGATGCGTTTGAACTCCTTCAGCTTGC